>Ga0164243_10000427_pt1 | contig 80527 bp, 64 predicted proteins | sample OricompcompostOP_FD_108781 | JGI IMG/M metagenome (GOLD analysis project Ga0164243, IMG submission 108781) | Organic Plus compost microbial communities from Emeryville, California, USA - Original compost - Organic plus compost (OP) | ecosystem: Engineered > Solid waste > Mixed feedstock >... | reverse complement strand
GGGGGAGAGCAGGGGGAGGGCGGCGGCGGGCGGGTACTGCCACGTGACGTCGTCCGGCGGGAAGGTGCCGGTGCGCAGCACCTGGAACCAGTTGTGGTAGATGCCGGACACGTCGCTGGTGACGTCCGGGCCGGGCACCGTGAACACCTTGAACACCCACAGCAGCAACACCGCGCGGGTGGCGGCCCATACGGCGAGCGGGGCGGCGAGTGCGCCGCGCCGCCGGGCCGCGCGGCCGCCGGCCGTTCCGTTACGGGAGGGGAGTCCGTCCCGGGCGGCCGGGAGCCCGTTCCGCACCGGAAGCCCGTCCTGCGCGGGCAGTTCGTCCCGCGCTGTGGGTGGTGCTCCGGGCGCCGGGGGTGCGGCGGGCGGGGCCGGCGGCTCCTCGGGTGCGGGGGTCGTGTGCTCCGCCGTGCCGTCCGTCATGACTCCAAACCCTGCCTCACCGATGTGCCGGATCCGCCGCCCGGCTCTCGGCCGGTCCCCGAACTCCCCCTGCCGCGCGCCATGATGCCGGGTGCGTGCGGGCGAAGCCACGCGGCGGGCCACGGCCCGCGGCGGGACGTCCCGTACGCCCCACGACGCCCGTTGCGCACCGGCGCTGCCGGGCCGGTGCGCGGCACGGCGAGCGGAGCGGGGGCCGGCGGCGGCACCGGTACTGTCGGCGCGATGCACAAGACGCTGATCGTCACCAACGACTTCCCGCCGCGGCCCGGCGGCATCCAGGCGTTCCTGCACAGCATGGCGCTGCGCCTGGACCCGGCCGAGATCGTCGTCTACGCCTCCACCTGGAAGCGGGGCCGCGAGGGCGCCGAGGCGACGGCGCGGTTCGACGCCGAGCAGCCGTTCACGGTGGTGCGCGACCGCGCCACCGTGCTGCTGCCGACCCCGCGCGTGGCCCGCCGTGCCGCGCTGCTGCTGCGCCAACACCGGTGCAGCGCGGTGTGGTTCGGGGCCGCGGCGCCGCTCGGGCTGCTGGCGCCCACGCTGCGCAAGGCCGGCGCCCGCCGGATCGTGGCGACCACGCACGGGCACGAGGCGGCCTGGGCGCAGCTGCCCGGGGCGCGCCGACTGCTGCGGCGCATCGGCGCGTACACCGACGCGCTCACCTATCTCGGCGAGTACACCCGCTCCCGTATCGCGTCCGCCGTCGGCCAGGACGCCGCACGGCGCATGGTCCAACTGCCGCCCGGCGTCGACGAGAAGACGTTCCACCCCGGCTCCGGCGGGGACGCGGTGCGCGAGCGGCTCGGGCTCGCCGGCCGCCCGGTGGCCGTCTGCGTCTCCCGGCTCGTGCCGCGCAAGGGCCAGGACACGCTGATCCGCGCCTGGCCTCGGGTACGGGAGCGGGTTCCGGACGCCGCGCTGCTGATCGTCGGCGGCGGACCGTACCGACCGGCGCTGGAGCGGCTGGCCGAGCAGTGCGGAGTCGCCGATTCCGTACGCTTCACCGGGCCCGTGCCGTGGGCCGAACTGCCCGCCCACTACGGCGCGGGCGACGTGTTCGCGATGCCGTGCCGTACGCGCCGCCGCGGCCTCGACGTGGAAGGGCTCGGCATCGTCTACCTGGAGGCGTCGGCGACCGGACTGCCCGTCGTGGCCGGGGATTCGGGCGGTGCGCCGGACGCGGTGCTGGACGGCGAGACCGGCTGGGTCGTACGGGCCGGGGCGCGCGGCGCCGCCGCCGAGACCGCGGACCGGGTCGCCGCGCTGCTGGCCGATCCGGAGCTGCGCGCGCGCATGGGCGGGCGCGGCCGGGCCTGGGTGGTGGAGCGCTGGCGCCGGGACCTGCTCGCGGACCGGCTGCGCAGCCTGCTGTAGCGCTCGCGCGCGGTCCGGCCCGTGCCCCGTCCGGGAGCGCCGTACGCGCAACCGGAGCGCGGCCGCAACTCCCCGCCCGTACCCGGCACTTCGGTGCGCCGCCGGCCACCTCGCCCCGCGGCCGATGCGTCCGCCCCGTCGGGCGACTGCCCCGGTCGGCGGCCTCCGACCTGCCGCCGCGGCCGCGCGCCCCGAGAGTGGGATGCCGGTGCCGGCCCGTGCAGAGGAGGCGGAGCGATGGCCAGCAGCGCGGACCGCTACCGTGCGACGTTCGCGGACGAGGTGCGGGACGCGGTGACGCTGCGGGCGGCCCTGCTGGTGTTCGGGGTGTTCGCGGTGACCGTGGCGTTCGTCGCCTCCTACACGGGGGCGTTCCACCACCCGGTGCCGCGCGACGTCTCGCTGGGCGTGGTGGCGCCGCGGCAGGTGCGCGCCGAGACGGCCGCCCGCCTGGACCGGCTGCCCGGATCGCCCGTGCGTACGCGGGAGTTGGGCAGCGCCGCGGAGGCGAAGCAGCGCATCGAGCAGCGTTCCCTGGACGCGGCTCTCGTGGTATCGCCGCGCGGTACGACCGACCGGCTGCTGGTGGCCTCGGGCGCCGGGGCCTCGCTGTCCGACGCCGTCGAGCGGGTGCTCGCGCGCGCCGAGAAGGCGCAGGGCCGGAGCGTCGAAACCGTGGACGTGGTGCCGCAGTCCGCCGGCGACGCGCGCGGACTGTCCTCGTTCTATCTCGTCGTGGGCTGGTGCGTGGGCGGCTACCTGTGTGCGGCGATCCTCGCCATCAGCTACGGCACGCGGCCCGCGAACCTGCGGCGCGCGGTCGTACGCCTCGGCGTGCTCGCGCTGTACTCCGTCGCCACCGGGCTCGGCGGCGCGGTCGTGGTCGGCCCGGTGCTCGGGGCGCTGCCCGGCGCGGTCGTCTCGCTGTGGGGGCTCGGCGCGCTGATCGTCTTCGCGGTCGGGGCGGCGACGTTCGCGTTCCAGGCGCTCGCGGGCATCGTCGGCATCGGGCTGACCATCCTCGTCGTCGTGGTCGGCGGCAACCCCAGCGCCGGCGGCGCCTACCCGTACCCGCTGCTGCCGCCGTTCTGGCGGTCCGTCGGCCCCGCGCTGCCGCCGGGCGCCGGCACCTGGTCCGCGCGCTCCGTCGCCTACTTCGGCAACCACGCGCTCGGCGGCCCGCTGACGGTGCTCGCCGGGTGGGCCGCCGGTGGCACCGTGCTCACGCTCGTGCTGACGGCGCTGCACAACAGGCGTACGGCGGCGGCGCGTTCGCCGGATGCGGGCGGAAGCACCGCCCGAACGAGCGGCGGCTGAGCGGGACTTCGCCGTACGGGTGCGGGACGAACTGGGCCGGGCCGGGGCCGGGGCGCCCGGGTCAGGCGTACAGCGCGTCGATCTCCTGCGCGAAGTCCTTCGCCACGACGCCCCGCTTCAGCTTCATCGACGGCGTGATGTGCCCGGACTCCTCGGTGAACTGGGCGTTCAGTACGCGGAACTTGCGTACGGACTCGGCACGGGAGACCGCCGCGTTGCCCTCGTCGACCGCCCGCTGCAGCTCGGCCAGCAACTCCGCGTCCTCGGCCAGCTGTTCGCGGCTCAGCGCCTCTTTGCCGTGCTCGTGCGCCCAGCGCGGCAGGAACTCTTCGTCCAGCGTGATCAGCGCGCCCACGAACGGGCGCTGGTCGCCGACGACCATGCACTCGGCGACCAGGGCGTGCGCCCGTATGCGGTCCTCGATGACGGCGGGCGCGACGTTCTTGCCGGCCGCGGTCACCAGGATCTCCTTCTTGCGCCCGGTGATGGTCAGATAGCCGTCGGCGTCGAGCGTCCCCAGGTCCCCGGTGTGGAACCAGCCGTCGGACAGGGCCTCTTCGGTCGCCGTCCGGTTGTTCCAGTAGCCGGTGAAGAGGTGCTCGCCGTGCAGCAGCACCTCGCCGTCGTCGTCGATGCGCACGACCGAGCCCGGCAGCGGCTGCCCGACGGTGCCGACGCGCGGCCGGTCGTACGGGTTGAAGGCGGTGGCCGCGCAGGACTCGGTCAGCCCGTACCCCTCCAGGACGGTGAAGCCGATGCCGCGGAAGAAGTGGCCCAGCCGTTCGCCCAGCGGAGCGCCGCCGGAGATGGCGTGCGTGGCGCGGCCGCCGAGCACCGAGCGCAGCTTCCCGTACACCAGCCGGTCGAACACCTTGTGCTTCAACTTCAGCGCCAGCGACGGGCCTTGGGCGTCGTCCAGGGCGCGGCTGTAGGCGATGGCGGTGTCGGCGGCCCGGTCGAAGATGCGGCCCTTGCCGTCCGCCTGCGCGGTGGCGCGGGCGCCGTTGAAGACCTTCTCGAAGACGCGCGGCACGCCCAGCACCATCGTCGGCCGGAACGCGGCGAGTTCGTCGGTGAGCGTCTTCACGTCCGGCACGTGCCCGAGCTTGATCGGCGCCATCACGGCGGCCACCTGCACCAGCCGCCCGAAGACGTGCGCGACGGGCAGGAAGAGCAGCACCGAGGACTCTCCGGTACGGAACATCGGGCGCAGCCGCTCCACGACGTTGCCGCACTCGGCGAAGAAGCTGCGGTGCGTGAGCACGCAGCCCTTGGGGCGGCCCGTGGTGCCGGAGGTGTAGACGATGGTGGCGGGCGAGTCGGCGTTCGCGGCGGAGGAGTGCTCGTCGAGCGTCGCGTCGTCCACGCCGGCGCCCTCGGCGGTGAGTCGGGCCACCGCGCCGTCGTCCCGCTTCCCGTCCGTGCCGTCTGTGCCGTCTGTGCCGGCCGCGTCCGCAGGCTCCGCAGGTTCGATGCGCCACACGTGCGTCAGCGCGTGCAGCCGGTCCCGCACGCTCTCGACCGCGACCTGGTGCGCCCGGGTCTCCACCACGGCGGCGACCGCGCCCGAGTCGCCGAGGATCCAGGCGATCTGCTCGGGCGAACTCGTCTCGTACACGGGCACGGTGACACCGCCGGCGCTCCAGATCGCGAAGTCGACCAGCGTCCACTCGTAGCGCGTACGGGACATCAGCGCGACCCGGTCGCCGGGCTGCACGCCGGCGGCGATCAGGCCCTTGGCGACGCCGCGCACTTCGGAGAGGAAGGCGGCGGCGGTGACGTCCGACCAGCGCCCGTCGGCCAGTTTCCGTGCGAGGACGGGAACTTCGGGATGCTGAGCCGCGTTGCGACGGATGAGGTCGGTGAGATTGCCGTCGGCGGGGACCTCGTAAAGGGCAGGAAGGCTGAACTCGCGCAAGGCTGCTGCTCCTCGTCGGCTCCGGGAATGGGGCCGTCGCTGGGGAGGCGGCTCCATGCGGCTCGGTCCAAGAACCAGGTGGGGGGATCTTGAAGGATGACGGGGCGGACGCTACCGAGCGGTATCCCGGTCCGGTAAGGGGTGGCGCGGAGATGTCTGATGCGTCACACGCCTTGCGCGGTCCGGGGTGCGGCCCGGCGCCGCCCGGTTCGCCCGCCGCGCGCGGGCATACGACGGCGGGGAAGCAACTGCGGGTGGTCCGGGGTCTGTTGGCGCCGGCGGCGGATCGTGGGGGATGCCCATGCGGGTCCATGTGGTCAGCGACGTGCACGGCAACAGCCGGGACCTCGCGACGGCGGGGGAGGGCGCGGACGCCCTGGTGTGCCTGGGCGATCTGGTGCTCTTCCTCGACTACGCCGACCACGCGCGCGGCATCTTCCCCGAGCTGTTCGGGGTGGAGAACGCGGACGAGATCGTGGCGCTGCGCACCGCGCGCCGCTTCCCCGAGGCCCGCGCGCTCGCGGCCCGGCTGTGGGCAGGCCTCGACCGCGACGGGGCAGTCGAGCGGGCGGTGCGCAAGCAGTACGCCGAGCTGTTCGCCGCCTTCCCGACGCCGACGTACGCCACGTACGGCAACGTCGATCTGCCGCACCTGTGGCCGGAGTTCGCCGGTCCGGGCACTTCGGTGCTGGACGGCGAGACCGTCGAGATCGGCGGGCTCCGCTTCGGCTTCGTCGGCGGCGGGCTGCGCACCCCGATGCGCACGCCGTACGAGATCGACGACGAGACGTACGCCGGCAAGATCGACGCGCTGGGCGAGGTCGACGTCCTGTGCACCCATATCCCGCCCGACGTCCCGGAGTTGTGCTACGACACGGTGGCCCGCCGCTTCGAGCGGGGCAGCAGCGCGCTGCTCGACGCGGTCCGGCGGATCCGGCCGCGCTACCACGTCTTCGGGCACGTGCATCAGCCGCTGGAGCCGAGAGTGCGGATCGGCCCCACGGAGTGCGTGAACGTCGGGCACTTCAACGCCACCGGCACCCCCTGGGTACTGGAGTGGTGAGCGCCCGGCGGCAGTTCGGGGTGTGGCCGTCGACGGTGTGCCCGTCAGCGGCGTGCCGGGCGCGGTCCGTCGCCGCCGCACGGCTCGCGTGCCGCCTCGCGCCGGGCCCGCGATAGCCTGCGGGCGGCACCGAGCGGGAGTCGGCAGCCGGCAGAACATACGGAGGAGCCAGGGCCCATGGCGGAACATACGAGTTCGAGCATCACCGTCGACGCGGCGCCGTCCGCCGTGATGGAGGTGATCGCCGACTTCCCCCGCTACCCCGAGTGGACGGGCGAGGTGAAGGAGGCCGAGGTCCTCGCCGAGGACGGCGCGGGCCGCGCGGAGCAGGTGCGGCTGCTGCTCGACGCGGGCGCCATCAAGGACGAGCACACGCTCGCCTACGAGTGGTCCGGCGACCGCGAGGTCCGCTGGACCCTGGTCAAGTCCCAGATGCTGCGCTCGCTCGACGGCGTCTACCGGCTGCGGCCGCTCGCAGACGGGCAGCGGACCGAGGTCACCTACCAGCTCACCGTCGACGTCAAGATCCCGATGCTCGGGATGATCAAGCGGAAGGCGGAGAAGGTCATCATCGACCGCGCGCTGTCCGGGCTGAAGCAGCGCGTCGAGTCGGGCGGCGGCGACGGTTCCGCCGACGCGTCCGGCACCTCCTGAGCCCCGCCGTGTACGAACAGCCCGGCGCCCCGCGGACTCTGCTGGTCACCGGCCGGGGCGGCGCCGGGCGTACGACGGTGGCGGCGGCCACCGCGCTGGCCTGCGCGTCCCGGCACGGCCTGCGCACGCTGCTGCTGAGCGCCGAGGAGCCCGGCGTCCTCGGCGAAGTGCTCGGGCTCGGCCCCGGCGGCGCCGACTCCCGTCGCGGGCACGGGGGTTCACCGGCGACGGCGGACGAGGCGGGCCCGCCGGATGGTGCGGAGGCGGAGTCGTGTGCAGGCCGCCCCGTGCCCGGCGTACCGAGGCTGCGCGTGGCCCGTGTGGACTCCGCCGCGCGGTTCCGGCGTGCCGCCGCCGACCTCCAGGAGCGGGCCCGTTCGGCGCTCGACCTGCTGGGCGGCGAGCCGCTGGACGAGGACGAGATGACCGAACTGCCCGGCGCGGACGAGCTCGCCCTGCTGCACGCGCTGCGCGCCGCGCACGAGTCGGGCCGCTGGGACGCCGTCGTCGCCGACCTTCCGCCGAGCCGGTCGGCCCTGCCGATGCTGGCGCTGCCGGAGCGGCTGCGGCGCTGGCTGCGCCGGCTGGCGCCGCCCGAGCGGCGGGCGGCGCGGGCGCTGCGTCCGGTGCTCGCGCAGCTCGCCGGCGTGCCGATGCCCGCCGCCGGGCTGTACGACGCGGTGGCCCGCTGGGACCGCCAACTCGCCGCCGTACAGCGGGTGGTGGAGTCACCTGGCACCGCGGTGCGGCTGGTCGCGGAGCCGGGCCCGCTCGCCGCGGAGGCGCTGCGCACCGACCGCGCCGGTCTGTGCCTGTACGGGCTGCGGCTCGAATCGCTCGTCGCCAACCGGCTGTTGCCGACGGACGCCGCGGACGGCTGGCCCGCCGCGCTCTCCGGCCGGCAGCAGTCCGCGCTGAAGGAGCTGCGCGAGGAGTACGGCCCGTGCGGGCGCGGCGAGTGTGAGGCTGCGCCCGGCGGTCCGCTCCGGTTCGCGCCGTACGGAGCACCGCTGGTGCACGAACTGCCGCACCTGGGCCGCGATCCGCGCGGCACGGACGACCTGGCGGAGCTGGCCGCGGCGGTGGATCTCGCCGGCTGGGTCGTGCCGGAGCGGCAGCAGCCGGCGGGCGCGGCGCCGGGCTTGAGTGCGGGCGAGCCTGCGCCCGTCCGTACGCCGTCCCGCTCGTCCGGCGCGCACGGGCCCGGTGCCGACGCTCGCGCTCACTTCCCGTACGCCGAAGCCGACTTCGCGTCCGCGGACGCCGGCTCCGGCGCTGCCGGGCCCGGTGGGGCGGGCGGCGCCGGCGGACGTCCCGAACCCGTGCTCGGCTCGCTCGACGACCGGCTGCCGGAGGACGGGCTGCTGGTGTGGCGGCTGCCGCTGCCGGGTGCGCGTACCGCGGAGCTGGATCTGCTGCGCCGGGGCGACGAGTTGATCGTCACGGTCGGCCCGCACCGGCGTGCGCTGCCGCTGCCCTCGGTGCTGCGGCGCTGCCGGGTGGTCGGAGCCGGCCTGGAGGCGGGGGAGCTGTCGGTGCGGTGCGTCCCTGACGAGGACCTGTGGCCCGTCGGACGTCCGCGCGGCCGCGCCGAGTGACGGGCTGAACCGAGTGACAAGCTGAACGGGCGGGCGCCGGCGGCGAGTTCGCGGCGCCGGGGCGCTGCGCGGGCTCCCTGGGCGGGCCGGTGTGCAGGGGGCTGCCCGGCACCGGGCGGCACCGGAGCGGGTGCCGGGATCCCGCTCTGCCCGGCAGCCCGTTCGGGTACCGTCGAAAGCGAGCCACCGTCCCCTGCACGTCCCGGGAGTCCCCATGAGCGATGCCGCCGAGCCGCCCGAGCGCGCCGAGCAGCCGGACGCCGACGCCTGGGCGGCCGCCTGCGAGGAGGACCTTGCGGCCGAAAAGGCCCGCCGGCGCGAGGAGTTCGGGCCGGAGCCGGTGAGCGCCGCGGAGGAGCTGAGGCGGCTGGCCGACGCGGTCTCGGCCAAGGTCGCCGAGCTGGGCCGGCCGCTCGGCGGCACCGTGGCCTCGGGCGCGGCTCAGGGCGTGGCCCGGCAGTTCCTCGCGCAGGCGAGGGCCGTGGTGGAGCCGGTCGTCGAGCGGAACCCGCAGTTCTTCGACCACCTCGCCGCGGCGGGCGGCGAACTGCTCGCCGCGTACCGCTCGGCCGTGCAGGACGCGGAGCGCCGCTGGACCTCGGGCGCCGCGCACGCGCCGCGCGAGCGGATCGCCCTCGACAAGGAGCCGGACGGCACGGGCGCGGACGCGGCCGGCGAGAAGGGCCGAGGCGACGGAAGCGACGGAGGCGGACTCCGCGGCGGTGAGCAGGAGGACGGCGAGGGCCGCGCGGACGGCCCCGGAGACGGAACCTCCGACTCCGCCCCCTGAGCCCGACCTCCGGTTCCGGTCCCGACGTCCGGTTCCGGCTCCGTCTCCAACTCCCCGACTCCGCCCCGCGGTGCCCCAACGCGGCGTCCCAACTCCCGTTCCTCGCACGCGCCCTGCGCTTCTCCCGTGCTTCGCCGCCGTACCCCGCGGCCGGGTACGGACCCGTACCGGAACGGGCGGGTGCACGCGCTGCGCCCGAGTGCGGTCAGGCCCGACCAGAGCCTCATTCGGGGCGCAATCAGGGCGTGATCAGGGCCCGGCGGCCCTCCGGTACGGTGGTCCGCAGCGGGGATGGACCGAATAACCGAGGGACATATGGGACTCACTATCGGCGTCGACATCGGCGGCACGAAGATCGCGGCCGGCGTGGTGGACGAGCAGGGCCGCATCCTCAAGACCAGCAAGGTGCCCACCCCGCCCACCGCGGACACCGTCATCGACTCGATCGCGGAAGCCGTGCGGGACGCCAGCGCCGAGTACGACGTGGACGCCGTCGGCATCGGGGCTCCCGGATACGTCGACGACAAGCGGGCCACCGTGCTCTTCACGCCCAACCTCAGCTGGCGGCATGAGGCGTTGAAGGACAAGGTCGAGCAGCGCATCGACATCCCGGTCGTGATCGAGAACGACGCGAACGCCGCCGCCTGGGGCGAGTACAAGTTCGGCGTCGGCACCGGGCACGAGGACGTCGTCTGCGTCACGATCGGCACCGGCCTGGGCGGCGGCGTCATCATCGGCGGCCGGCTGCACCGCGGACGCTTCGGCGTGGCCGGCGAGTTCGGGCACATCCGCATGGTGCCGGACGGCCTGCTGTGCGGCTGCGGTAACCAGGGCTGCTGGGAGCAGTACGCCTCGGGCAGCGCGCTCGTGCGCTACGCACAGCAGCGCGCCACCGCCACCCCGGAGAACGCCGGCATCCTCCTCGGCCTCGGCGACGGCACCCCCGAAGGCGTGCAGGGCAAGCACATCAGCCAGGCCGCGCGGCAGGGCGACCCGGTCGCCATCGACTCCTTCCGGGAGCTGGCGCGTTGGGCGGGGGCGGGCCTGGCCGACCTGGCGTCGCTGTTCGACCCGGGCGCCTTCATCGTCGGCGGCGGCGTCTCCGACGAGGGCGATCTCGTACTCGACCCCATCCGCAAGTCCTACCGGCGCTGGCTCGTCGGCAGCCGCTGGCGCCCGCACGCCGAGGTGCTGGCGGCCCAACTGGGCGGCAAGGCGGGCATGGTGGGCGTCGCCGACCTCGCCCGGCAGGGCTGAACCGCCGCGGCGGGACCGCCCCGGCGGCGGTCCCGCCCGGGCGAAGACGTACGCGTACGGGGCGCGCGGCACCGCGCACGGGGGCGGGGGCGCGTGCCGGCAACGAGAGGTGTGACCCGGGCCGATGACCCTCGCCGACCTGCCTCCGGCACGGACCGAGCCGGACGGCTCCGCCGTCGTCCGGCTGCTCAGCTACAACATCCGCTCCATGCGCGACGATCGGCGAGCGCTCGCCCGGGTGATCCGGGCGAGCGCCCCCGACGTCGTGTGCGTACAGGAGGCGCCGCGCTTCTTCCGCTGGCGCAAGCACGCCGCCTGGCTCGCGCGCGCGTGCGGGCTCGTGTACGTCACGGGCGGCGCCACCGCTACGGGCCCGATGATCCTCGCCAGGCTGCGGGCGACCGTGCTGCGTACGGAAGACGTGCTGCTGCCGCACACGCCGGGGCTGCACCGGCGCGGATTCGCCACCGCCGTACTGCGGTTCGGGGCCTCGGCGCCGCTCGGCGTGCTCAGCTTCCACCTCAGCCTGCAGCGTGACGAGCGCGCCGCGCAGAGCGGGCTGCTGCTGGACCGGCTCGCCGCGCTGCGGGCCGCGGGCGCCGTGCACACGGTGGCCGCCGGAGACGTCAACGAGCGCCCCACGGGCGGGAGTTTCCGCCGGCTGGCTGGACAGGCGCAGGACGCCTGGGCGGCGAAGCCCTGGGGCGGCGAGTACACCTCGACGCCCGACCGTCCGCACCAGCGGATCGACGCGGTGTTCGCCTCGGACGGGCTGGACGTCCTCGGCTGCGGCGTACCGCGCGGCCTCGACGGCGTCACGGACGCGGACCTGCGCGCCGCCACCGACCACCTCCCGGTGCTCGCGGCGCTGCGCGTTCCGCCGCCGCCCGCGTCCTGACGGTACGTCGCCGCCTGCGGTCCGGGTGCGGCCAACTTTCGCTTGGGCGTTGGGAGTTCGGGGTCTCGGTCCTCCGGGTCTGGGCGCATGCCGGCCTGTTCGGGTGGGGTCTTACGGCGTTTCCGTGTGCTCGTCGGTGAGGTAGCGGTGGAGCCGGGCGGCGCCTTGGAGCGTGGTTTTGTGAGCGGTGTGCCAGTGTCGTAGGCGCGTCGCCGCCTGCGGGCCGGGTGCGGCCAACTTTCGCTTGGGCGTTGGGAGTTCGGGGTCTCGGTCCTCCGGGTCTTGGGTGCAGGCCGGCCTGTTCGGGTGGGGTCTTACGGCGTTTCCGTGTGCTCGTCGGTGAGGTAGCGGTGGAGCCGGGCGGCGCCTTGGAGCATGGTCTGTGAGCGGTGCGTCAGCGTCGTACGACGCTCCGCCATCGCCTCCCGCAGCGCGGCCGTGCTGCCCGTGTGCCGCAGGCCGTCGAGCACCGACCGGATCCGGTGCATGGGATAGCGGCCCTGCCGGAGCATTCGGACCAGCTGGGCGTCGCGTACGTCGGACGGGTCGAACACGCGGTATCCGGTGCCGCGTTCGCGCCGCGGCGCCAGCAGTCCCGCCGCCTCCCACACGCGCAGCGCCGAGGTGCGTACGCCGAGCCGGGCCGCGACCTCGCCGATGCGCAGCCTGCCGGAGCCGGCCGGCTGTGGGGTGAACTCCGGTGCGTCCGGGGGCTGTTGGGCCAGCGCTTCGAGCGCTTCGCCCGCCGCCTCCAGGGCGAGCCGCTGCTCGTGCACCGCCGCGTGGCACGAGTCGATGACGGCGAGCGCCCGCGCCACGTCTCCGGCGTGCACCGCCTGCATGACCGCGCGGGCGCTCGGCACGCCGTACCCGGGCGCGAGCGCGCGGTAGGTCTCCAGCGCCGCGCGGTGCCCGGCGTGCAGCGTGCGGTAGCCGGAGCGGGTGCGCGGCGCGGCGGGCAGGATGCCGGCGTCGGCGTAGTTGCGTATCTGCTGGGTCGAGACGCCCGCGGCCCGCGCCAGATCGATCGGACGCAGCGCGGCCTCCTTCCCGGACTTCTTCCCGGCCTTCTTCGAGTGGCTCATCGCCCGCCAGGCTAACCGGCCGATTCACCCGCGGAGTTGAGGGTTCGGACGCCAACTACCGCCCGACTACGGGCAGTCATCGACAGAACTCTCAACGAACAACTTCAATGAAACACTTGAAGCCATGGATGCCGAAGTCACCGCCGAAGACGGCGAGTTCACACCAGAGAGTCCGTACGGGCCGCCGGGCAGGCCGGCGCCCGTGATCGAGACCCGCGGGCTGCGGATGCGGTACGGCGATACCGACGTGCTGCGCGACGTGGACCTGCGCGTGTACGAAGGCGAAGTCGTGGCCCTGCTGGGCCCGAACGGGGCCGGCAAGACGACCACCGTCGAGATCCTGGAGGGCTTCCGGCGGCGCAGCGGCGGCGAGGTGCGGGTGCTGGGCGCCGACCCGGACGGCGCCGGCGAGGCGTGGCGCGCACGGCTGGGCGTCGTGCTCCAGTCCTGGCGCGACCACGGCAAGTGGCGGGTGCGCGAACTGCTCGACCACCTCGGCCGGTTCTACGCCCCCTACTCCACGCCGGACCGCCGACGCCCGTACCCGGCCGGCGAGTTGCTGTCCCTGGTCGGCCTGGCGGACGACGCGGACACCGTGGTCGCCCGGCTCTCCGGCGGCCGGCGGCGCCGGCTGGACGTGGCCGTCGGGCTGGTCGGCCGCCCGGAGCTGCTGTTCCTGGACGAGCCGACCGTGGGCTTCGACCCGCAGGCGCGCCGCGAATTCCACGCCGTTGTACGCGAGTTGGCCGCCCGCGGAGACACCACCGTCCTGCTGACCACGCACGATCTGGACGAGGCGGAGAAGCTCTGCGACCGCACGCTGATCCTGGCCGGCGGCGCGATCGTCGCGGACGGCAGCACCGCCGAGCTGGCCGCGCGGGTCTCCGGCACGGCCGAGGTCCGCTACACCCGCGCCGGGCGCCGGCACACCCGCCGGGTCGAGGACGCCACCGGCCATGTGCGCGAGCTGTTCGCGCGGTACGGCGCGGAGATCGGCGACCTGGAGGTGCGCCGGGTGCGCTTGGAGGACGTCTACATGTCCATCGTCCGCGACTTCGAGTCCGGCCAACGCACGTACGCACCGGCCGACTTGACGGAGGTGCCGGTATGAGCCCCGCATCCGCCGCGAGCCCGGCACCCGGCACCAGCCCGGCCCGTTCCGCCGCCGCGAGCCCGGCACCCGGGGCGCGCACCGCGCTGCGCACCGCCCTGCGCGCGGGCCTCCAGCGCGCCCGCATCGAACTGCGGCAGCAGCTCACCAGCGCGCAGGACGTGTGGGGCACGCTGTTCTTCCCGGTGCTCTCGCTGATCGTGATGTACGTGCTGCGCGACAGCCGGGTTCCGGGCACCGGCTTCTCCCTCGGCACCCGCTCGGTGCCCGGCGTCCTCGGCATGAACGTCGTGCTGGGCGCGCTGACCGTACTGGCCATGACGCTGACCATGGACCGCGAGGACGGCACGCTGCTGCGGGCGAAGGCCACGCCGCACGGCGTGCCCGGCTATCTCACCGGCCGGCTGCTGAGCCGCGCCGCAACGACCGTGCTGGGCGTGCTCGTTCTGCTGCTGCCGGCCGGGTTCCTGTTCGACGGGCTGGAATTGGGCGGCGCGCAGAGCTGGTTCACGCTCGCCTGGGTGCTGGCGCTGGGGCTGCTCGCTGTGCTGCCGTGGGGCGCCGTCGCCGGGGCCTCGTTCGGCAGCGCGCAGAGCCTCGGCGTGCTCACGGTTCCGGTGATGCTGCTGATGGTGATCTCCGGGGTGTTCTATCCGGTCGGCGCGTTCCCCGGCTGGCTCCAGTGGATCGCCCAGGTCTTCCCCGTCTACTGGCTCGGCCTCGGGCTGCGTTCGGCGCTGCTTCCGTACGGGCTCGGCGCGGCCGAACTCGGCGGCTCCTGGCGGCACTTGGAGACGGCCGGCGTGCTCGCCGGGTGGGCCCTCGCGGGCCTCGTCGTCGCGCCGTTCGTGCTGCGCAGGATGGCCCGCCGCGAGTCCGGCGCCAGCGTGGCCGCGCGCCGCGAGAAGGCCCTCCAGCGCCCGGTGTAGCCCGCACGTCGACGCCGCCGCGCCGGCGCCCGTACGCCGGCGTGGCGCCCGACTCCCGTACGTCCGCCCGGAGTAGAGAAGCGAGCGAACAGTGAACCCCCTGCAGACCGATCCCGGGCCCCGTCCCGCGGAACCCACCGAGGCCGACCGCCACGACCGCATACACGTGCGCGGCGCCCGCGAGAACAACCTCGCCGACGTCTGCCTCGACATACCCAAGCGGCGGCTGACCGTCTTCACCGGAGTCTCCGGCTCCGGCAAGTCTTCGCTGGTCTTCGACACCATCGCCGCCGAGTCGCGGCGGCTGATCAACGAGACCTACAGCGCGTTCGTGCAGCACTTCATGCCGACCCTCGCCCGCCCGGACGTCGACGCGCTGCGCAACCTGAGCGCCGCGATCGTCGTCGGGCAGGAGCGGATGGGCGCCAACTCCCGCTCCACCGTGGGCACCGCCACCGACGCCCACGCTCTGCTGCGCGTGCTGTTCAGCCGGCTCGGCAGCCCGTACGCGGGGCCGCCCTTCGCGTTCAGCTTCAACACCGCGGAGGGGATGTGCCCGCGGTGCGAGGGGCTGGGCACCGTCTCCGAGATCGACATCGGCCGACTCCTCGACCCCGACCTGCCGTTGGACGGCGGCGCGGTCACCGTCCCCGGCTTCGAGGTGGGCGGCTGGCACTGGCGGCTGCTGGCCGAATCCGGGCTGTTCGACCCCGCGCGGCCGCTGCGCGACTTCACCGCCGCCGAGTGGAACGACCTGCTGCACAAGCCGGCCACCAAGCTCGCGTACGGCACCGGAACCTTCACGTACGAAGGGCTCGTGCCCAAGGTGCGGCGGCTGTTCCTCACCAAGGACAGGGAGCGGATGAAACCGCGGTCGCGCGCGTTCGCCGAGTGCGCGGTCGCCTCCGCCCGCTGCCCCGAGTGCGCCGGCACCCGGCTGTGCGAGGCGGCCCGCTCCGCGAAGATCGGCGGCCTCGACATCACGCAGTGCTCGGCGATGCAGGTCGACGACCTGGCCGAGTTCGTACGCGGCATCCAAGAACCCTCCGTGGGCCCGCTGTTGGAGACGCTGCGGGAAACCCTCGACTCCCTGGTCGAGACCGGGCTCGGCTACCTCAGCCTCGACCGCGAGTCCGGCACGCTCTCCGGCGGCGAGGCCCAGCGCGTCCGCATGGTCCGCCACCTCGGCTCCGCGCTGACCGATGCGACGTACGTCTTCGACGAACCGACGGTCGGCCTGCACCCGCACGACATCCAGCGCATGAACCGGCTGCTGCTGCGGCTGCGCGACAAGGGCAACACCGTCCTCGTCGTCGAGCACAAGCCGGAGACCGTCGAGATCGCCGACCACGTCGTGGACCTCGGCCCGGGCGCGGGCGCCGCCGGCGGCCGCATCTGCTACACCGGCGACGTGCCCGGACTGCGCGCCTCCGGCACGCTCACCGGACGCTGGCTCGACCACCGGGTGCGGCTGCGCGAGCGGGTGCGCCGGCCGAGCGGCTGGCTGCCGGTCGAGGGCGCTCGGCTGCACAACCTGCGGGACGTGCACGTCGACATTCCGCTCGGCGTGCTCACCGCGGTCACCGGCGTCGCGGGCTCCGGCAAGAGTTCGCTGATCCACGGCTCGCTCGCCGGACGCGACGGTGTCGTCGTCGCCGACCAGTCGGCCATCAGAGGCTCCAGGCGCAGCAACACGGCCACCTACACCGGGCTGCTCGACCCGATCCGTACGGCGTTCGCCAAGGCCAACGGGGTGCCGCCCGGACTGTTCAGCGCCAACTCGACCGGCGCGTGCGCGCGTTGCACGGGCATCGGCCTCGTCTACACCGACCTGGCGATGATGGCCGAGGTGGCGTCGGTGTGCGAGGAGTGCGAAGGCAAGAGGTTCACACCGGAGGTGCTGGCCTACCGGCTGCGCGGCGCCGGCACGTCCCGGAACATCGCCGAAGTGCTGGAGATGACCGTCGACGAGGCCCGCGCGTTCTTCCCCGGCGGGCGGGCCGGCGCCGTACTCGGCCGGCTCGCGGCGGCCGGCCTGGGCTACCTGCGCATCGGCCAGCCGCTCAGCACCCTCTCCGGCGGCGAGCGGCAGCGGCTCAAACTGGCCGTACACATGGCGAAAGAGGCCGCGACGTACGTGCTGGACGAGCCGACGAGCGGCCTCCACCTCGCCGACGTGGACCAACTCCTCGCTCTGCTCGACCGGTTGGTGGACGCCGGCAACACGGTCGTCGTCATCGAGCACCACCAGGCCGTCATGGCACACGCCGACTGGATCGTCGACCTGGGCCCGGGCGGCGGCCACGACGGCGGCCGCGTCGTGTTCACCGGCACCCCGGCCCGGCTCGTACGCGACGGCGGCACCCGCACCGCCGAGCATCTGCGGCGCTACGTCGGGGAGTTGGGGCCAGGGGCGCCAGGGGAGCCAGGGGAGCCCGGAAAGCCAGCGGAGCCAGGGGAGCGGGCGGGCGACGGGAGTTCCGCGGGAGCGGTGTAGCCGTCCGGTCCGGGGCGCGGCTCAGACGACCGCGCCGCGCCCCGGGTCGTCCCAGTCGTCCTCGTCCCGCTCGTCTCGCATCCGCGCCACCAGCGTCGCGAAGCCGCCGAGGAATCCGCCGAGCCCGAGCGTGAGCACCCACCACGTCATCTCGCGCTGTAGCAGCACGGTGCCGAGCAGCAGCAGCGGCCCGCCCAGCACGGCGATCCAGGCGAACTTGGTGGTGGCGTCGGTCTGCGGCAGCGGAGGCGGCTCGGGCGGTTCGTAGTGGCCCTCGTCCTCGTCGTCCTCGTCCACCTCGCGCGGCCAGTCGCGCGGCCCGCGCCCCTGCGCGTGGACGGTGAAGCCGTACAGCGGACCCGTGCCGCCGTCCGCGCCGTCGCCGCCGGGTCGCGGGCCGGTGCGGGTGCCGTCGCCGGAGCCCGTACCGGCCGCGCCGCGCACCGTGCCGGTGCCTCCGCCCGGCTCGTGTTCCGGCGCGAGCACTCCACCCTCGTCCGGCTCCTCGCCGTACGCGGCGACGATCTCCGCCCAGGCCGCTTCCTCGTCCTCGGGAAGCTCGGCACGGCGGCGCGGCGCGGACCCGGACGGTGACTCCTCTCCGGACTCGCCGGCGTCGGAAGCCGCGTCCCCGGCGTCCCCGGAACCGGAGGATCCCGGCGCGGAGCGCTCGGCCGCCGCGTCCCCGGAGCCCGAACTCCCGGACTGTGCCGTCTCGTTGGCCGGGTCCGCGGCTGCCGGGTCCGCAGACTCCCGCTCCGGTTCCGCCTCCGCTTCCGCCGAGGCTTCCGGTTCCGGTTCCGAATCCGGTTCCGGCTCCGAGTCCAGTGCCGGTTCCGCGTTCGGTTCGGGGCCCGGGACCGGCCCGCTCTCCGGCTCACCGCCGTGCTCGTGCCCGGCCGGCTCGGACGGCGCCGCCGCGCGTCTGCGCCGCCCGTCGTCCGCGTCCCGCGACCCGCGCTCCCGCTCCGCACCGGCCGCGGACTCCCGCTCCTCGCCGTGTCCCGGGTCCGTCTCAGGGTTACGTTCCGTCACGTGCCGTCTTCCTCGCTGCGAGCCTGCTGATGAAACCGTAGGAGTCCGCGAAGATCCGCTCCGCGTCGTGGTCCAGCGTGGCCACGTGGTAGCTGTGCTCCAGGACAGTCTCCGTCACATCGGTGGAGGAGACGCGGCCGAGCACCACCGCCGAGTCGGCCGGCGGCACCACGTGGTCCGTCCTGCTGTGCAGCACCATCAGCGGCTGCGTCACCTGCGGCAGTTCGCGGCGCACGATACGGAACAACTCCCGGGCGGAGTAGGCCGCTTGGGTCGGCACCCGCTCGTAGCCGACCTCCCGCACGCCCGGCTTCGCGATGTCGCTGACGATGCCCCGCGCCGAGCGGACGACGAACCGGCCCACCGGCAGCGCGTACCCCTGCCAGCGCGGAAAGCTCACCGCCGGGTTCACCGCCACCACGCCGCTCACCGCGTCCCCGTGGCGGGCCGCCAGCCGCAGGGCGAGCGAGCCGCCCATCGACAGTCCGCACACGAACACCCGCGTGCAGCGCTCGCGCAGCAGGGCCAACTCGCGCTCCACGGTGGCGTACCAGTCCTGCCAGCCGGTCACCGCGAGGTCTTCCCAGCGGGTCCCGTGCCCGGGCAGCAGCGGCAGCGACACCGTGAGCCCGCGCTCCGCGAGGTGCTCCGCCCACGGCCGTACGGACTGCGGCGAGCCCGTGAAGCCGTGGCACACCAGCACTCCGGTGTCCGATCCGTCGTGGCGCATCGGCTCGGTTCCGCGTAGGGACACCTGGGCCTCCAGTCGATACGGGCGGGGGGTTGCCAGCGTAGTTCGTCGCCCGGCGGCGCGGCAGTGCCGCGCAGGTTCCGGGGCGCGGCCCGAAGTCCCTTGCACGGACGGGCGATCCGGAACGCGTCCGGTGCGCGGAGCGGGGCGCGGAGGAGCCGACCGGGGAAGGGCGGTCCGTCGAACGGCGAGATAGGGTCGGCATGTCGGAAAGGGGAGGCCCGGTGTTGTACGGAGCGATGAAGGTGTCGGTCGGCAGTGGGCTGAAGCTCGCTTTCCGGCCGTGGGTCGAGGGTCTGGAGCATGTGCCGGCCGAAGGCCCCGCGATCCTGGCGAGCAACCACCTGTCGTTCTCGGACTCCTTCTTCCTCCCGGCAGTGCTCGACCGCAAGGTCACGTTCATCGCCAAGGCCGAGTACTTCACGTCGCCGGGCGTGAAAGGCAGGCTGACCGCGGCGTTCTTCAAGGGCGTCGGCCAACTCCCGGTGGACCGCTCGGGCGTGCGCGGAGCCGGCGAGGCGGCGATCCGCAGCGGGCTCGAAGTGCTGGAGCGCGGCGAGCTGTTCGGCATCTACCCCGAGGGCACCCGCTCTCCGGACGGGCGGCTCTACCGCGGCAAGCCGGGCGGTCTGGCGCGGCTGGCGCTGCGCTCGGGGGCGCCGGTGCTGCCGGTCGCGATGATCGACACCGAGAAGATCCAGCCGCCCGGCAAGGTCGTGCCGAAGCTGATGCGCCCCGGCATCCGGATCGGCGCACCGCTGGACTTCAGCCGCTACCAGGGCATGGACCACGACCGCTTCATCCAGCGCTCGGTGACCGACGAGGTCATGTACGAGATCATGAAGCTCTCCGGCCAGGAGTACGTCGACATCTACGCCACGGCCGCCAAGCGCCAGCTCGACGAGGCCGCCAAGCAGAAGGCCGAGGAGGAGAAGCACCGCGGCAAGGCGGCCAAGTCGCCCGCGTCCGGGGTGAGTTCGGACCGTCCGGACGCGGGCGGTCCGGATTCGGGCCGCCCGGACGGCTCGAATGATGCGGACGGCTCGAATGGTTCGGACGACTCGGACGGCCCGGACGGCGGTCCGGCGCACAGCGGCGAGTCCGCGGGCGGCCGCGCGGCGTAGGGGCAGCCGAAGGCCCGCCTGCGCGCGGGCGGGCGGGGAGCCGACTTGGGGGGCAGGTCGTACGCATGGTCATGAAGATGTCCGTGGAGCAGCCGCTGTGGCGGGCGCTCACCGGCTACCGGATGCTGGCCGTGGTCTACGCCGTCGTGGTCCACATCTGGACGCACCGCTATCTCACCCATCCCGTCCCCGGCGCCGTCTACTTGGCGTTCCTGGCCTGCTGGACGCTGGGCACCCGGCGCCGCGTCTCCTCGGCGGCGAACTGCACCCGCGGCTTCCTGATCGCGGACCTGTCCATCGCGCTGGCGGGCATCGCGCTCTCGCTGTACGTCGACGCGGACGGCCTGGTCGAGCCGACGGTGCCGTCGATCTGGGTCTCCGGCTCGGTCCTCGCGTTCGCGGTACGGGGCGGCTGGCGCTGGGGAGCGGCGAGCGCCGTCGTGATCAGCGCCGCCAACCTCCTCGAACAGCACACGTTCTCGCTGTCCGTCCTGCACGACGTCATGCTTACCTCCGTGGCCAGCATCGGCATCGGCTACGTCGTGGAAGTGGCGCGGGCCAGTGAGCGCACGCTCGCCCGCGCCCTGCAGATCGAAGCGGCCACCCGAGAGCGCGAGCGGCTGGCCCGCGACATCCACGACAGCGTGCTCCAGGTGCTGGCCATGGTGCAGCGCCGGGGCACGGCGCTCGGCGGCGAAGCGGCCGAACTGGGGCGCATGGCTGGCGAACAGGAGGTCGCGCTGCGCACGCTCGTCACCCGGCGGGCGACGCCGGCCGGCGTGGACCCGGACGGCGCCGCTCCGCGGAATCCGGACGGAGTTCTCCCGGACGGCGCCGCGGACGCCGGCTCCGGAGGCGGTGCCGCGGAGGCCGGCGGCACCGTCCGTACCGCCGAACGCCCCCGCGTACGCCGGAAGTTCGGCCTCCCTCGGCAGGCTCCCGCGCCCGCGGACGAGCGCGCGGACGCGCATGTGCACGGCGACGGCGCCCGTGCCGAGGGCACGGGCGGAGAAGCGGACGGGGACGGCGACGAAGGCGGGGCCGCGGACGGCGCCGGTGCTCAGGACGCCGGGGCGGGGGAGACCTGCGATCTGCGGACGCTGCTGTCGCCCTTCGCCGGATCCAGGGTGACGTTCGCCGAGCCGGGCGCCCCGGTCGTCCTCCGGACGCGCACCGCACGGGAGTTGGCGGCCGCCGTGAGTGCCGCGCTGGACAACGTACGGCAGCATGCGAGGGGCCCGTCGGGTGCGGAGGCGCAGGCGTGGATCCTGGTGGAGGACGACACGGACGAAGTGGTCGTGACCGTGCGGGACGACGGTCCGGGCATCCCGGAGGGCCGGCTCACGGACGCGGAGGCCGAGGGCAGGCTCGGCGTCGCGCAGTCCATCCGGGGGCGGCTGCGGGACCTGGGCGGCAGCGCGGAGCTGATCTCCGTCCAAGGCCAGGGCACGGAAGTCGAGTTGCGGGTGCCGAGGCCGGCGCCGCCCGCCCGGGCACGGGTGCCGGGCCGACGAGCGTGGGGGCGCTCATGAGGCGCCGTACGCGGCCGCTCGCCGGCGCGCAGTTCGCCACGGCGGGCGGCGGCGTCGCCAACGGCCCGGGCAGCGGCGGCGGTTGGCGCCGCGCACCAGCCGATACGAGTTCGCGGATGCGGGGTGCACGGAAGATGACGGACGGGAAGACGGCGGGACGCGACGCGGCGGACCGGAAGGCGGCCGGCGGCCCCACGGACGGGCGGCGTCCGGAGGAGACGCGGGAAGAGACGGGGGAGGAGATGGGAGAGAAGACGCGGGAGCGGGAGCAGGAGCACGGTTCCGGCGCGGAGGGCGGTGCGGTCAGGGTGATGGTCGTCGACGACCATCCGATGTGGCGGGACGCCGTCGCCCGCGACCTGGCGGAGGCCGGCTTCGAGGTGGTCGCCACGGCCGGGGACGGGCCGCAGGCGGTCCGCCGGGCCCGCGCCACGAGCCCCGACGTCCTCGTCCTCGACCTCAACCTGCCCGAGCTGCCCGGCGTCGAGGTCTGCCGCCAACTCGTCGGCGCGGACTCGCAGTTGCGGGTGCTCGTGCTGTCCGCGAGCGGCGAGCACGCGGACGTGCTGGAGGCGGTGAAGTCCGGGGCCACCGGCTATCTGGTGAAGTCGGCGAGCCCGGAGGAGCTTCAGGAGGCGGTGCGCCGTACGGCCGCCGGAGATCCCGTCTTCACGCCGGGCCTGGCCGGGCTGGTCCTCGGCGAGTACCGCAGACTGGCCGGCGACTCCGGTTCCGCTTCCGGTTCCGGCGGCGACGAGCCGGGGGTGCCGCGGCTGACGGAGCGGGAGACGGAGGTGCTGCGGCTCGTGGCCAAGGGCCTGGGCTACCGGCAGATTGCCGAGCGCCTGGTCATCTCCCACCGCACGGTGCAGAACCACGTCCAGAACACCCTGGGCAAGCTCCAGTTGCACAACCGCGTCGAGCTGGTCCGGTACGCGATGGAGCGCGGCCTCGACACCGAGTGAATCAGCGTGAACGCAGCCCGTACGCGGCCTTGTCCGTGCGTGCCGTGCGCGCGGTCCCGTCCGTACGCGGCCCGTTCGGCAGCCGGCGGGCGCGCGCACCGTCCGCGCTCCCTGCTGCCGGTCCTTCGTATGAGTGAGCGCGGAGCCTCAACACCCGCCTGATTCCCGGGAAAACGCCGGTTCGTCCCATCCCGTGTGACGTGGATCACCGCTAGCGTGGCCGCTGTTGTGTCCCTCAGCCGCGCCGGGCGCGGCCACGCGGAGAAGGGAGAACTCATGCGGGTCGGAGTGCTGACCGGAGGCGGCGACTGCCCCGGTCTGAACGCCGTCATGCGGGCCGTGGTCCGCAAGGGCGTGCAGCGGTACGACTACGGCTTCGTCGGCTTCCGGGACGGCTGGCGCGGCCCCCTCGAAGGGGACACGGTGCAGCTCGACATCCCCGCGGTGCGCGGCACGTTGCCGCGCGGCGGCACCATCCTGGGCTCTTCGCGCACGAACCCGTTCAAGACCGAGGACGGCGTCCGCCGCATCAAGGAGAACCTCGCCAAGCACGAGGTGGAGGCCCTCATCACGATCGGCGGCGAGGACACCCTCGGCGTCGCCGCCGAGTTGACCTCCGAGCACGGCGTCAAGTGCATCGGCGTACCCAAGACCATCGACAACGACCTGTCCGCCACCGACTACACCTTCGGCTTCGACACCGCCGTCAACGTCGCCACCGAGGCCATCGACCGGCTGCACACCACCGCCGAGTCCCATATGCGGGCGCTCGTCGTCGAGGTGATGGGCCGGCACGCGGGCTGGATCGCGCTGCACTCCGGGCTCGCCGGCGGCGCCAACTGCATCCTCATCCCCGAGCAGCGCTTCGACGTGGACCAGGTGTGCGGCTACGTCGAGTCCCGCTTCAAGGCCAGCTACGCACCGATCGTCGTGGTCGCCGAGGGCGCCGTGCCCATCGACGGCGAGATGGTGCTCAAGGACGCCACCCGCGACTCCTTCGGGCACGTCAGACTCTCCGGCGTCGGCGAGTGGCTGGCCAAGGAGATCGAGCGGCGCACCGGCAAGGAGGCGCGCACCACGGTCCTCGGGCACACCCAACGCGGCGGCACGCCCACGCCGTTCGACCGCTGGCTGGCCACCCGCTTCGGGCTGCACGCGATCGACGCGGTGCACGACGGCGACTGGGGCAAGATGGTCGCGCTGCGCGGCACGGACATCGTCCGGGTTCCGATCAGCGAGGCCACCGCGCAGTTGAAGACGGTCAGCCCGGAGTTGTACGCCGAGGCGGACGTCTTCTTCGGCTGACCGGGCGCCGGGCGGGCGCGGCCGCGGAGCGGGCCGGGGACGCACGCGGTGCTGCGGGCGAACTCCGGGGCGTGGCCCGGCGGTTGGGGCCGCCCCGGTCTGTTCCACACCGCGTACGGCGGGCCGGGCCGGCGGTCCGCCGTACGCCCCGCCCGCCCGGCCCCGTCCGTCCGGACCCGCGGCCCAGCCGGTCCGTGCTCAGCCGGCCGGGACGGCGGCGGCCGCCAGCAGCCGTGCCACGATCTCCGGCCCGTTGCGGGTCAGCACCGACTCGGGGTGGAACTGCAGCCCGGCGAAGTACGGGCCGCGCAGCGCGTGTACGTCCCCGCTGTCCGGATCGCGGCTCAACTCCACTCCCCGCAGCGCCAGTTCCCGCTCCGCCCGGGCCGAGCAGCGGGCCGTGTACGAGTTGTAGAAGCCGACGGTCTCCGGCTCGCCGAACAGGTCGATGCGCTCCTGCGCACCCTGGAGGGGACGGTCCTTGCGCACGATGTCCAACCCCAGCTCCAGGGCGAGCAGTTCGCTACCCAGACAGACGCCCAGCAGACCCCGCGGCGCCGCCTCCGCGCCCTGTTCCCGCCGCTCACGAGCCCGTTCCGGTTCCCGTTCCCGGAGCAGTTCCGCGGTGAGCGCGCGCAGCAGCCGCATCTTCGGGTCCGCCACGTCGCGCGGATCGCCGGGGCCCGGGCCCAGCACCACCGGTCCCCGGTGCCCGAGCGCGGCCTCCCGCAGCCCCGGCTCGTCGTACCGCCGCACGGTCACCTCCAGCCCGGTGCAGCGCAGCAGGTGCGCCAGCATCGAGGTGAAGGTGTCCTCGCCGTCCACCACCAGCACGCCGCCGCGGAGCCCGCCGCGCTGCTCCGGCGTCTGCAACCGCAGCCAGAACGGCGCCAGTTCGGCCCGCCGCGCCTCCAGCGCCGCCGCCACCCGCGGATCGTCCGCCAGTCCCACGGGCGCTCGCCGCCGCGCGCGGGCCGCCGCCCGTACTCCGAGCGCCGACAGCACCCCGGCCGCTTTCGCGTACGTCTCGGCCACTTCGGCCGCCGGATCGGAGGCGCGCACCAGCGTGGCCCCGACCGGCAGCCGCAGCCGCCCGGTCGCGACGTCGACGTCCGCGGCCCGGATGAGGATCGGCGAGTCCAACGTCTGCGCGGCTCCCGGAACTTCGGCTCCCGAACCTTCGCCCTCCGGGACTTCGGCGCCCTCCTCCGCGCCGTACGGTCCGCCGCCCCGCCCGAGCAGCGCCAGCGCCCCGGCGTAGTAGCCGCGCCCGCCGCTCTCGTGCCGCGCGATGACCCGGCACGCGTTCTCCACCGGCGAGCCGGTGACCGTCGCCGCGAACATCGTCTCCCGCAGCACGTCCCGCACGTCCAGCGTGCTGCGCCCGCGCAACTCGTACTCGGTGTGCGTCAGATGGGCCATCTCCTTCAGCCGCGGCCCGACCACGACGCCGCCCATGTCGCCGACGGTGCACATCATCTTCAGCTCCTCGTCGACCACCATGGACAGCTCCTCGCTCTCCTTGCGGTCGGCGAGGAAGCCCAGCAGCCCCTCGGCGCTCGGGCCCTCCTCCGGGTGCCGGTAGGTGCCGCTGATGGGGTTCATCACGACGGTGCCGCCCTGCATCCGTACGTGCACCTCCGGGCTGGCCCCGAGCAGCACCCGGTTCCCGGTGTGCACCACGAACGTCCAGTAGGCGCCGCGCTCTTCGCGCAGCAGCCGCCCGAACAGAGCGAGCGCGTCGGCCCGCGAGAAGTCCGGCAGCCGCGCCTCGAAGGTGCGCCGCACCACGAAGTTGGCGCCCTCCCCGGCCGCGATCTCCTCCTCGACGACCCGCCGCACCGTCTCCGCGTACGCCGCGTCGGATACGTCGAACGCCCCGCCCTCGACCCGCACCGGCCGGTCCGGCAGCGCCTCCAGCACGTCCTCCAGGGGCAGTTCGTACGCCTCGTGCGGAGTCAGTACGGCGAGCGGAGCGCCGTCGTCCGTGACCTCGAAGCCGCGCTCGCGGATCTGCCGGAACGGCACCAGGGCGAGCGCGCCCAGCGGTCCGACGGCGATGTCGGCCAGCTGCTCGACCTCCGCCACGGGTCCGGACAGCACTTCGACGGTGTGCGGGTCCCGGCCCGGCGTCCGTCGGCGCAGCAGCGCGAACGGCGCGGCGCCGGCGCGGCCGAGCCGCTCCACGAGCGCGCCGGCGGAGGGGCGATCGGGCCTGGTGCGGGGGGAGTTGGGCTGGTGCATCGCGGCGGTTCCTTCCGGTTCGTTCCGTGCGCGTACGTGGTGTCACGCCGTGTCGCGTGGTGTACGGGACGAGGAACGGCCGCCGACGCACCGAAGGCCGCCCCTCGGGCGGCCTTCGCTTCTGTTCGCGGAAGAGATCGCGCAGTCAGTGGGCCGCCGGGTGAGCGGTCCACCACCAGTTGTGGCTGCGGTGCTGCGCGAACATGCCGCGCACCCTACCCCACCCGCCGACCCGCCTTCGGCCTCGGCCCGGCCGCGTACGTGCCCTCCGGCGCAGAGCCGGGCTTCCGTCTCATACTCCGGAAACGGGGAACCGGCGGCTGTGCAGGACCCCTTAACCTTGAGCGCGTGAATGCGAACGTCGCCTCCGACAGCCCCGCCGGCTCCAGCAGCGAGCGCACCTGGCAAGACCTCCCCGCGGCCCAACAGCCCGAGTGGCCGGACCGCGCGGCCCTGCGCGCGGCCGTCTCCGAGCTGGAGTCCTATCCGCCGCTCGTCTTCGCTGGCGAGTGCGACCGGCTCCGCAGCCAGCTCGGCGGCGTCGCGCGCGGCGAGGCGTTCCTGTTGCAGGGCGGCGACTGCGCGGAGGCGTTCGACCAGGTCAGCGCCGAGCACATCCGCAACAAGCTGAAGACGCTGCTGCAGATGGGCGCGGTGCTCACGTACGCCGGATCCGTGCCGGTGGTCAAGGTCGGCCGGATCGCCGGGCAGTACAGCAAGCCGCGCTCGAAACCGACCGAGACCAGGGACGGGGTGACGCTGCCCGTCTACCGCGGCGACTCCGTCAACGGCTTCGAGTTCACCGAGTCCGCCCGCCGCCCCGACCCGGAGCGGCTGAAGCGCATGTACCACGCCTCCGCCTCCACCTTGAACCTGGTGCGCGCCTTCACCACAGGGGGCTACGCCGACCTGCGCCAAGTCCACGCCTGGAACCAGGACTTCGTGAAGCGCTCGCCGTCCGGGCAGCGGTACGAGGCGCTGGCCCGGGAGATCGACCAGGCGCTGAAGTTCATGCACGCCTGCGGCACGGACCCGGAGGAGCTGAAGACCGTCGAGTTCTTCTCCTCGCACGAGGCGCTGCTGCTCGACTACGAGTCGGCGCTGACCCGTACGGATTCGCGCAGCGGCGAGCTGTACGACGTCTCCGGCCACATGGTGTGGATCGGCGAGCGGACCCGCCAACTGGACGGCGCACACGTCGAGTTCGCCTCCCGCGTACGCAACCCGGTGGGCGTGAAGCTGGGCCCGACGACCACGCCCGAGGAGGCGCTGGCCCTCGTCGACAAGCTGGACCCGGAGCGCGAACCGGGCCGGCTCACCTTCATCACCAGGATGGGAGCCGACCGGATCCGCGAGGCGCTGCCGACCCTGGTGGAGAAGGTCACCGCGTCCGGCGCCCGCGTGACCTGGGTGTGCGACCCGATGCACGGCAACACCTTCGAGGCCGCCAGCGGGCACAAGACCCGGCGCTTCGACGACGTGCTGGACGAGGTCAAGGGCTTCTTCGAGGTGCACAAGGGCCTGGGCACCCACCCGGGCGGCATCCACGTCGAGTTGACCGGTGACGACGTCACCGAGTGCGTCGGCGGCGGCGACGAGATCTTCGTCGACGACCTGCACCAGCGCTACGAGACGGCCTGCGACCCGCGGCTCAACCGCAGCCAGTCCCTGGATCTGGCCTTCCTGGTCGCGGAGATGTACCGCGACCAGTGACGGCGGCGTACGGGCTCCGCGCCCGCGGACTTCCGCGGACCGGAGCCCGTACGGCCCGAACTTCCGATGCGCCTGGCGCCCGTACGTCCGGATCCGCCCGGCCCGTGTGGACAGACCCGTGTGGACAGCGAACCGGGGCTAAGGTTAGGTTTACCTCATCGGCCGGTCGGCGGCCGGATCCGCTGGAGGTGAACCGCGTGTACGTATGCTCCTGCTTCGGCATCACGGAGCAGCAGGTGCACGAGCACGCGGCGGCCGGCGCCGGCACGCCCCGCCAGGTCGCCTCCGCCAGCAAGGCGGGCACCGACTGCGGCTCCTGCGTACGCCGCATCCAGGGTCTGCTGGGCCGAGGCGGCTGCCCCAGGCGGCAGTTGGCGGACGCGGCCGCGCCGGCCTCCGCGGCCCAGCCGTCCGCGGCCGCCGGTCCGCTGGACTCCGCCCGAGTGCCGGACGTCACCGAAGCCGCCTGACGCGGTCCGAAGCCGCGCCCGAAGTCCCCGTCCGCGCCGTCCCGTTCGCCTGCCCCGCCGGCACCCGCTCGCGCGGTCAGCCGGTGTGCGCCGCCCCTTCGGACGGCGCCTCCTGCTCCACGAGCTGTGAGATGTAGAGCGGTTCGCCCAACTTCTCGATCAACTCCAGCTGGGTGTCGAGGTAGTCGATGTGGTGCTCCTCGTCGGCGAGGATGTCCTCGAAGATGTTCGCCGACGTGATGTCGCCCTTGGCCCGCATCACGTCGACTCCCCTCCGCAGCCGGTCGATCGCCTCGACCTCGATCTCCCGGTCCGCTTGGAACATCTCGGTGACCGTCTGCCCGACGCGTACGTGGAACAGGCGCTGGTAGTTGGGCAGTCCGTCCAGGAACAGGATGCGGTCGGTCAGCCGCTCCGCGTGCCGCATCTCGTCGAACGACTCGGCGCGGGTGTAGCGCGCGAGCTTCGGCCAGCCGAAGTGGTCCTGCATCTTCGAGTGCAGGAAGTACTGGTTGATCGCGGTGAGTTCGGCAGTCAGCTGCTCGTTGAGGAACTCGATGACCTCGGGGTCGCCCTGCATGGCACGGGCTCCTTCCAGGTGCGGGGGAGGGGCTGTTGCGCCCGGCATCCTCGCACCGCCGCATGGCCCGATCCAGTAAGTGCGGACTTACCCGGTCCGCTCCCGCTCGGCCCGTATCGCCCGCGGCGTCCGCACCGTCCCTACGCTGCCCTCGGGCAACCGGTGCACGGGGGGTCTGTCACCATGGACGCCATGGGGCAGCCACCAAGCCGTACGGAAGCGCAGCCGCCGCTTCCGCCCGGCCAGCGGCTCCAGCGCGGCTGGCCGGTCACGCACTACGGACCGGTGCCCAAGTTCCGGCCCGAGCGCTGGGACTTCCGGGTCTTCGGAGCGACCGAGGACGGCGGCACCCACGCCTGGGACCACGAGCAGTTCGCGGCACTGCCGTACGAAACGGTGGTGGCCGACCTGCACTGCGTCACCAAGTTCAGCATGCTGGCCGTCGAATGGGGCGGGGTGCAGGCCCGTACTGTGCTGGCGCTGGCGCCGCCCGCGCCCGAGGTCACGCACGTGATGGTGTGGGCCGAGTACGGCTTCAGCGCGAACCTGCGGCTGTCCGACTTCACCGCCGAGCACACCCTGTTCGCGACGCACCGCAGCGGCGAACTCCTCACCGCCGAGCACGGCTTCCCGGTCCGCCTGGTCGTGCCGCACCTCTACGCCTGGAAGGGCCCGAAGTGGGTGCGCGGCGTGGAGTACATGACCGCCGACCGCCGCGGCTTCTGGGAGGAGCGCGGCTACCACAACATCGGCGACCCCTGGCGCGAGCAGCGCTACTCGTACCAGGAGGAGCCCGGCGAAGGCCCCGGCTTCTAGGTTTCCCAGGGCTCCCAGGGCTCCCAGGGCTCCCAGGGCTCCCAGGGGTTTCAGGGCTTCTCGGACGTACCGGCGGTGCGCAGCTCCTTCAGCCGCGCCACGTCCGCCGCGTGCCCCTCCTTGCGGCCGGGCGTCTCGATCACGAGCGGTACGCCCGCGGTCGCCGGATGTGCCAGCAGCTCCGCGAACGGTGCGGTGCCGATGTGCCCGGCGCCGATGTTCTCGTGCCGGTCCTTGTGCGCGCCCGCGACGTCCTTGGAGTCGTTGGCGTGGATCAGCCGCAGCCGGCCGCCGCCGGCCACCGACTCCAGCTCGTCCAGGGTGCGCCGGGTGCCGCCGGGCGCTGTCAGATCGTGCCCGGCGGCGAAGACGTGGCAGGTGTCGAGGCAGACGCCCAGCCGCGGATGGCGGTCCAGTACGTCGAAGTACGGCCCCAGATCGCGGACTTGGGAGCACAGCGAGGCGCCCTGGCCGGCCGTCGGCTCCAGCAGCAGCCACGGGTCGTCGTCGTGCGTCAGCTCGTCCAGCAGCGGCAGCAGCAGCTCCCGTACCTGCGTGAGCGCCGTGCCGCGGTCCCGGCCGCCGGTCGCGGCGCCGGTGTGCACGACGACGCCGAGCGCCCCGATCTCCCGCCCGCGGCGCAGCGAATGCCGAAGCGAGCGTACGGAGTTGTCCGCGGTGGCCTCGGTGTGCGAACCGAAATTGATGAGATAAGGCGCGTGCACGAACGCGGGAAGTCCGCGCTCCGCGCACACCGCGCGGAATTCCTCGTCCTGCTGCGGCGACCCCGAAGTCGTCGCCCAGCCGCGGGGATTGGCCACGAAGACCTGCACCGCCTCCGCGCCGATATCGGCGGCGTAGGAAAGGCCATTGGCGGCCAGCCCGCCGGCTACGGGGACATGGCCGCCAATGGGATTGCGTTCTCGCTGAGTTGTCACGTCACTCAGTATGCCGACCTGGGTACGGCGCCCGAAGGCCCGTATCAGTAGGCGGAGTTGACGTTGTCCATCGAACCGTAGCGGTCCGCGGCGTAGTTGCAGGCCGCCACGATGTTCGCGACCGGGTCGGTCAGCTTATTCGCGGTGCCCTCGACGTGGTACTTGTCGAACGTCGGCTGGATCACCTGGAGCAGACCCTTGGACGGGGTGCCCTTCTGGGCGTTGACGTCCCAGTTGTTGGCGATGTTCGGGTTGCCGCCGGACTCGCGGATGATGTTCCGCTTGATGCCGTCGTACGAGCCCGGGATGTGGTGCTTCTGCATGATCGCGCGGGCCTCGCGGATCCAGCCGTCCAGGTTGTTCGGGTAGCTCTTGACCTGCGGACGGTCGGAGGAGCGGCTGGCCTTCTTGTCGCCGGCGTCGGCGGCGCGCCGCTCGGCCGCCTTCTTGGCCTGGGCCTGGTCGTCGGAAGCCTTCCGGGCGTCGGCCTTGGCCTGGGCGACCTGGATGCTCTGCTGCTTCTGCGCGGCGATCTTCTGGTCGACGCGCTGGATGTCGGCGTCCAGGGTGCCCTGCTGGGCCTTGGCGTCGTCGGCCTGCGGGTGGTCGGCCGAGGAGTGCGGGAAGGCGACCGGGGCGGCGGTGACCTTCTTGGCCGTGCTCTGGCTGTGGTCGCCGGCGTCGGCGGTGCCGGCGAGACCGGTGATGGCGATGGCTGCGGCACCAGCCGTGGTGACGCCGGCGGCTGCGTACCGGGTGGCCTTCGTGTTGCGGAGACCAGGAATGCGGAGCATGTGCGAGCGAACCTTTCAACAGTGCTTGCCGTCGCAGAGGCCGGAGCGGCGGTGAACGCCGAGTCGGAATCCCGGCGCCGTGCGACCGAGAGCAAGTGTTAAAGGCGGCGAATTCGAAGTTCAAAAATGTGACGTACTATCCCTTGTCGTGCAATGGAAAGCAGCCCGCTGATCATTTCCCGGGCCGCGCCCGGCAGTTCGGGAAAACGGAAGCCGGCGCGCAGCACTAAAGAACTTCGTACGTGACATGGGCCCTATGTCGGGGCTCACAAGAGGCCGACCACTCGTGCACAGGGTGTGTGGTTTGCTGCGCGGCCGGTCAGGGCATGCGCGGCGGCGGCGCCACCGTCCGGCACCGCAGCGAGCGCCGACGCGACGGGCCGGAAATCCCGGGTACGGCCGCGTCGTTGAGCCGCGAAAGCGAGAGCCGCGCAGCGGCGGAATCGGGGCGCGCACCCCCGCGGACTGCTTCCTCTCAGCGCACCCAGATGCTCACGTCGGAGCCGCGCGGCGCCTTCTCGTCCGCGTCCGGTGACTGGTTGAAGACGGTGTCGCCGAAGAACAGCCGGTGCTTCTTCACTCCGAAGCCGGCCTTCTTCAGCTTCGCCTCCGCCGCGTCCGCGCTCAGGTCCTCCACGTCCGGGACCTTCACCATGTCCGGGCCCTTGGAGAGGGTGAGCGTCACCGCCCCGCCCTTCGCGACGGTCTCGCCGTCCTGCGGGGACTGCCGGGCGACGCTGCCCTTGTCCTCCTGGGAGAAGACGCGCTGCTTCGCGAACCGCACCTTCAGGCCAGCGTCGTGCAGCTCCTTCTCGGCGTCCCGGCGCTCCTTCCCCACCACGTCCGGGACGTCGACGGGGGCGCCCTTGGAGACGGTGAGCGCGATCGCGGAGCCGGTACGCCGCTTGACGCCGTGGCCGGGTGTGGTGCTGATCACCGAACCGCGCGCCGTGTCCTCGTCGAACTTCCGCTTCACGACGCCCGGTTCCAGCCCGACGCTCTTGAGCTTGCGTCTCGCGTCCGTGAGCGGAGTGCCGGCGAGGTCGGGCACCGCCGCCACGTGCGGGCCGCGGGAGACCGTGATGTGGACCGTGCCGGTGCGGCGGATACGGGCGCCGGGCGCGGGATCGCTGTCGATGACGTGGCCCCGCTCGCGCGTGCTGTAGGCGCGGGTGACCCGTACGTCGAGCCCGGCGTCGTCGAGGACCTTCGCGGCGTCCCGTTCCGTCTTGTCCAGGACCGCCGGAGTCTTCGTGAACTGGCCGGAGTTGATGTACCAGACGCCCGCGCCGACCAGCGCCACCAGCACCAGGGCCAGTACCGCCACGAACATGCGGCCGTGCCGGCGCCGCCCTCCGCGCGGACCCGCCGGCGGCTCGGGCGGCGGCTCCGCGGACACGGGCGCGAGGCGTGCCGTGTGGCCGAGGCCGTCGCCCTCGCCGTACGCGGCGTAACCGTCGTGCGCGAAGCCCTGCTGCGGGTGGGCCTGCCGTGCGTACGACGCGTCGGCGTCCTGCGCGGGCGACGCCGCGGGGCGCGGCAGCACGGCCGTGCGGTCCTCCGAGCCGGCCGGCGGAGCGGCGCCCGGCGCATCCGGGGAAGCGGCGGCCGGGGTGGCGGAGGGGGAGGCGGCGGTCATGGACTGCGGCGTCACACCCTGTTCCGCTTCGGTCAGCCGGGGCTCCGGGGTGCCGGCCGGCTCCTTCGCGGACTTCGCCCGCGGCGGCACGGCGTCGAGTTGGGCCTCGGTGAGCGCGGAGCGGGCCGCGCGGGTCTCGGCCAGCATCGCGCCTGCGTCGTCCGGGCGCTGCGCCGGATCGCGCCCGGTGCCGCGGGCCACCAGCGCGTCCAACTCGGGGGCGAGCCCGGGGACCGCGGCCGAGGGCGCGGGCATCTCCTCGTGCAGATGCTTGTAGAGCACCTGGGCCGGGGTGCCGCCGGTGTGCGGTTTGTCACCGGTGAGCATTTCGTAGAGCATCACGCCGCACGCGTAGAGGTCGGTGCGGGTGTCCGCGGTGCCGTGCTCGATCTGCTCGGGCGCGAGGTAGGAGACGGTGCCGAGGATGGTGTCGGTGCTCGCGGAGGTCTGCGAGTCCACGGCGCGTACGAGCCCGAAGTCGGCGACCTTGACCCGGCCGTCGTCGCCGATCAGCACGTTCTCCGGCTTCATGTCGCGGTGCACCAGGCCGGCGCGGTGCGCCGCGCCGAGGGCGGCCAGCACCGCCTCCAGCACGTCCAGCGCCGCGCGGACGCGGAGCGCGCCGCGGTCCCTGAGCACTTCGCGCAGCGTGCAGCCGGAGACGTACTCCATCGCGAGGTAGACGTACGAGTCGTCGGTGCCCTGGTCGAAGACGCCGACGACGTTGGGGTGCGCGAGCCGGGCCGCGGACTTGGCCTCGCGGATGAAGCGCTCGACGAAAGCGGTGTCGGCCGCGAGCGAGGGGTGCATGACCTTCAGGGCCAGCTCGCGGTCGAGCCGGGTGTCCACGGCGCGGTAGACCGTCGCCATTCCGCCGACGGCGACGCGTCCCTCGATGCGGTACCGCCCGTCGATCAGCCGCCCGGCCGGCGGCGGTTCCCCGGCCGAGCCCGAGGGGTCCTGAAGGCTCGTGTTCATCGCGACGAGTCTACGAGCCGCCGCTGACGGCGAGGGCTCCGGTACGGCTGCGGGGGTGCACTGAAGCCGAACGGTGACACCGCGGTACGTACCGCCGGGTGCGCCGCACGCGTACGACGAACTGCACGGGCTGCGGCGGGAGTTGGGCGCCCGGCGGGACCCGGCGCTACCGGTCGCGGTCGGCCGTGACCGGGCCGCGGTCGCGGTGGCGGCTCAGCCGAACGCGGGCCGCTCCGGATCCAGGTCCGCGACGCCCTCCGCCGGGGACGACGCCTCGGCGAAGTGCCGGCGCGGGATCCGGCCCGCGCGACGGGCCAGCCGGCCCGCCTGCACCGCGTGCCGCATCGACTCCGCCATCAGCACCGGCTCCTGTGCACGGGTCACCGCGGAGGCCAACATCACGGCGGCGCAGCCCAGTTCCATCGCGAAGGCCGCGTCGGAGGCCGTGCCCGCACCGGCGTCGAGGACGACCGGGACCGTGGCGCGCTCCACGATGAGCTGGAAGTTGTGCGGGTTGCGGATGCCGAGCCCGGAGCCGATCGGGGAGCCGAGCGGCATGATCGCCGCACAGCCCGCGTCCTCCAGTTTCCGCGCCAGCACCGGGTCGTCGTTGGTGTACGGCAGCACCGTGAAGCCGTCGTCCACCAACGTCTCGGCGGCGTCCAGCAGTTCCACCGGGTCGGGCAGCAACGTCCGCTCGTCCGCGACGACTTCGAGCTTGACCCAGTCCGTGCCCAGGGCTTCGCGGGCGAGCCGCGCGGTGAGCACGGCCTCGCCGGCGGTGTAGCAGCCGGCGGTGTTCGGCAGCGGCCGGACGCCGTTCCGGTGCAGTACGGAGAGCACGGATCCGGAGACGGACGGGTCCAGCCGGCGCATGGCCACCGTCGTCAACTCGGTGCCGGACGCGAGTAGTGCGCGCTCCAGGACGTCGAGGCTGGGCGCACCGCCGGTACCCATGATCAGCCGGGAGCCGAACGAGGTGCCCGCGATGGTCAGCGGATCGGCGCCGTCGGCAGCCGTGCCCACCCCGCCGGAGCCGGCCGTACCGGTCGCAACAGAGCCCGCCGTTGTTCCGTACGCGGTGTGCTCCTCGGTGCCGTACGCGGTGTCGGTCGTCGCCATCGGTTCAGCCTCCCTGCACTGCGGTCAGTACCTCGACGCGGTCGCCCTCGGCCAGCCGCAGCGCAGGCCAGCGGGTGCGCGGCACGACGGTGTCGTTGACGGCCGCGGCGACGCCGGAGGGCGCGCGGCTGAGCGTGGCCACGAGCCGGTCGAGCGTGAAGTCGGCCGGAATCTCGCGGACTTGACCGTTCACGGAGACGGTCACGGACGGAGACGGGGACGGGGATTGGGGCTGGGAGGGAGAGGTCGTCATGCCGGATACTCCTGCGGTTCGGGGGGCGCCTGCTCCTGCGCTCGCGTACGGGCCCGTGCTCCGGTAGGACGCTCCGCGAAGCGCGCGGGCGTGAACGGGCGTGCGTGCTCGGGGAGTCGGCCGGCCGTCAGCAGCTCGGCCATCGCGTCCCCGGTGACGGGCGTGAGCAGCACGCCGTTGCGGTGGTGGCCGGTGGCCAGATGCAGCCCGTGCAGCCCGGTGGGGCCCAGCAGCGGCGCGTTGTCCGGGGAGGCCGGGCGCAGTCCGGCGCCGGACTCGGCGAGCGGCAACTCCGTGATGCCCGGCACGAGTTCGTGTGCGTCGCGCAGCAATCGATAGACGCCGCCGGCGGTCACCGTGGTGTCCCAGCCCTGCTCCTCGCTGGTGGCGCCGACGACCAGCTCGCCGTCGGCGCGCGGCACCAGGTAGACGTGCTCGCCGCGCACGACCCCGCGCACGGTGCGGGACAGGAACGGCCCGTACGGACCCGCCCCGTCCGGCATCCGCAGCCGCAGCACCTGGCCCTTGACCGGGCGCACCGGCGGCAGCGCCTCGGGCGGCACTCCGGCGAGCCGGGAGCCGTACGCGCCCGCGGCGAGCACCACGTCGCCGGCCGCCAACTCGCCGCCGTCCGCGAGGAGAACGCCGCGGCACCGGCCGCCGGACACCGCGACCCCGGCGGCCGGCGCGCGCCGGAAGCGGACGCCGGCCCGCCTGCAGGCCGTGAACAGCGCGTCGGCCAGCCGCCGCGGATCCGTCTGGTGGTCGCCGTCCACGCGCAGCCCGCCCTGCACCGAGGGCGCCAGCATCGGCTCCAGGCGGCGGCACTCGCGCCCGCCGAGCCAGTGCGCTTCGAGGCCGCAGCGCTGCTGGAAGGCGTGCAACTCCCGCAGGTGCGCGCGGTCGTCGGCGTCCAGGGCCGCGAACAGGCTGCCGCACGGGCGGTATCCGATACCGCGGCCGCTCGCCTCCGCCAGCTCTGCGGCGAACTCGGGGTAGCGGCGCGCGGATTCGAGGTTGAGCGCGAGCAACGCCTCTTCGCCGTAGTGGAGTTCGCCGACCGCGGCCAGCATGCCCGCCGCGACGCGCGCGGCACCGCCGCCCGGAGCGGGATCGACCACCGTGCAGCGCAGCCCGCGCTGCGCCGACCGCCAGGCCGTGACGAGACCGATGACGCCGCCGCCCACGACGGCCACGTCGGCCGCCGGCCCGTGCTCCTCAACGGAACGCATCGAAGCGCCAGTCCTCCCTTCGCCGGAATGACCCGGATCAGGTTCGTACGGTCGGAGGCCGCCTGCCTCCCTCTCAGTCCGGTGCGCCGGACTCCCGCGCAGGGGTGTGCAGATGTGCTGGTGCGCCGCCGAACCGCCGTGCTGCGGCGCGGTGTTGACCACGGTGACCGTGTCGGCCCGTGTTGGCCGCGTTCACCGTGCCGGCGGTGCCGGTGGCGTTCGCACGTACGGACTTTCCGGGCGCTCGGGTCGCCCGGGGACGTACCGTGCGCAAGCCTACTGCGTACCCGGCGCGTGCGGTAAGGGCGGCCGCGGCTTCTACAGTGAGCGCGTGAGCGAGACCAACGGGCACGACGACGGACGACGGAGCGGCAGCGGTCCGCGCGCGGTCGTCGTCGGCGCGGGTATGGCCGGCGTGCAGACCGCCGTGCAACTGCGCGAACAGGGCTGGCCGGGCTCGATCCGGCTGATCGGCGAAGAGCGGCACCGGCCCTACGACCGGCCGCCGCTGTCCAAGGCGGTGCTGCTCGGCACCGCGGACCACGGCGATGCACGGGAGCTGGCCTTCGACGTCGATTTCGCCGCGCTCGGCGTCGAGTTGGAGCTCGGTCGCCGGGTCACCGGGCTGCGTACGGACGAGCGGACGCTGGAGACCGAGAGCGGCGCCGTCGCCTACGACCGGCTCGTGATCGCCACTGGCGCCGTGCCGGTCACCCTGCCCGGCGCCGAGGGCGTTCCGGGCGTGCATGCACTGCGCACCCTGGACGACGCGGCGCGGCTGCGCCCGCTGCTCGCCGGGCGCCGCGCCGTGGCGGTGGTCGGAGCGGGCTGGATCGGCGCGGAGTTCGCCACGGCCGCCACGGAGGCCGGCGCTCCGGTCACCGTCCTGGAGGCGGCGGACCATCCGCTTCCGGGCGCGCTTCCGCCGGAGGTCGCCGAGCACATGCGCGGCTGGTACGCGGACAGCGGCGCCGAGTTGCGTACGGGCGCGCCCGTGGCCGCCGTCGAGGAGGGGGCGGTGCTCCTCGCGGACGGCGGCCGGGTGCCCGCGGACGCCGTACTGGTCGGCATCGGTGCGCGGCCCGCGACGGACTGGCTCGCCGGCTCCGGCGTCGAACTGGACGCCGCGGGAGCGGTGCGGGCCGACGAGCGGCTGCGCAGCTCCGCACCGTACGTGTTCGCGGTCGGCGACTGCGTCTCCTTCCCCTCCGCGCGCTACGGCGAGCGGCTGCTCGTGCACCACTGGGACAACGCGCTCCAGGGGCCGCGCACGGTCGCCGCCAACATCGTGCACGGGGACGCAGCGAAGGGGGGCCCGCCGGAGGGGGAGGCATCGGAGGGCGGCGCGGTCTACGACCCGGTGCCGTACTTCTGGTCCGAGCAGTTCGGGCGGTTCGTGCAGTACGCCGGGCACCACTCCGGGGACGACCGGCTGGTGTGGCGCGGCGACCCCGAGGAGGCCGCGTGGTCGGTGTGCTGGCTGCGCTCGGGGCGGCTGGCGGCGGTGCTCGCGGTCGGGCGTCCGCGCGATCTGACCCAGGGCCGCAAGCTCGTCGAGCGGGGGCTCCCGGTCCGCGAGGAGCTGGTGGCCGACCCGTCGGTGCCGCTCAAGAGCGCGGCCCGGTAAGGGAGATGGGCCGGAGCCGGAGCCGGGGCCGGGCCGCGGGCGCGGTGGCGTCGCGAGAAGGCCGCCGCGCAGTAGTGACTGTCAGTGCGGGATGGCACGCTGGTAGGCGTGACCGAGATTGATGCGAAAACCGATGCTCTCGTCCCCGCGTGGCTCACTCTTCCCGAGGTCGCCGAGCAGCTCGGCGTCGAGGCGACCCGGGTGCGGCAGCTGGTCAAGGAAGGGCAGTTGATCGCGGTGCGCCGGGGGCCGGACAGGACGCTGCAGATTCCCGCCGCCTTCCTCGCGGAGGGCCGCATCGTCAAGGGGCTCGTCGGCACCATCACGCTGCTCAAGGACGACGGCTTCACCGACGAGGAGATGCTGGAGTGGCTGTTCACGGAGGACGAGAGCCTTCCGGGCACGCCGTGCCAGGCCCTGCGGGAGAACCGCGGCACGGAGGTCAAGCGCCGCGCCCAGGCCCTCGCGGTCTGAGCCGGCGGGCGGCCCGGCAGCCGGGCCGTGCCGCCCGACTCACGCCCGACAGCACAGAGTTCGGCACCGGGTGCGGCGCCCGCCGCCCTGTGGAATCCGATCGACGACAGCGCGTACGGGCCGTGCGGACCCCAGCGGTGCGCGCGGCCCGTACGCACACCGGGGGGCAGCGATGAGAGCCACCGCACGGCGCCAACTCGCCGCGGCGCGGCTGTACTTGTGCACCGACGCCCGCAGGGGCCGAGGCGATCTTCCGGAGTTCCTGGACGCCGTGCTCGCCGCCGGCGTGGACATCGTGCAGCTGCGCGAGAAGGGGCTGGAGGCCGCGGAGGAGCTGGAGCACCTCGCCGTGTTCGCGGCGGCCTGCCGCCGGCACGGCGCGCTGCTGGCGGTCAACGACCGCGCGGACGTCGCGCACGCCGCCGGCTCCGACGTGCTCCACCTCGGCCAGGGCGATCTGCCGGTCGCCGCCGCGCGGCGGATTCTCGGCCCGGGCCCGGTGATCGGGCGCTCGACCCACGCCGAGTCCGAGGTGGCCGCGGCGTCCGCGGAGCCCGGCGCGGACTACTTCTGCGTCGGCCCCTGCTGGCCCACGCCCACCAAGCCGGGCCGGCGGGCGCCCGGGCTGCCGCTGGTGCGGTACGCCGCGTCGCTCGCCCCCGAGCGCCCCTGGTTCGCGATCGGCGGCATCGACGAGGCCAATCTGGACGAGGTGCTGGACGCCGGCGCCCGCCGGGTCGTGGTCGTCCGCGCGATCACGGAGGCCGACGATCCGGGGGCCGCGGCGGCCTCGCTGGCCGCGCGGCTACGCGAGCGTGCGGCCGGTCCGTAGGCGGCGGGCGCAGCGGCCGACGCAGCATCCGCGGGCGGTGGATTCCCGGCCGGCGACAGCGGATTCCGGCTCCAACGTGTCCGATTCCCGGACGACTTCCGGTGTGAAGCCGGGACGGAAGCGGACGTAACGCCACCCGTGCTGGTCCGCTATCGGCGGGTGGCCACTAGCCTGCACCTATGGCCATCGGTATCTCACCCACGAGAACGGACCGCACGCCCACGGTGCGTGACAAGATCGCGGCCGGGGAGCAGTCCATCTCCTTCGAGTTCTTCGCCCCCAAGACCGCGAAGGGGGAAAGGACCCTCTGGGACGCGCTGCGGCGGATCGAAGCGGTCTCGCCGACCTTCGTCTCGGTGACCTACGGCGCGGGCGGTTCGTCCCGCGAGGGCACCGTACGGAACACGGAGCGCATCGCAGCCGAGACCACGCTCACCCCTGTCGCACATCTCACCGCCGTCAACCACTCGCGCACCGAACTGCGCAACGTCATCGGGCAGTTCGCCGCCTCCGGCATCCGCAACGTGCTCGCGCTCCGCGGCGACCCGCCCGGCGACCCCATGGGGGAGTGGGTGAAGCACCCGGACGGTGTGACGTACGCGTCCGAACTCGTCGAACTGATCAAGGAGTCGGGCGACTTCAGCGTCGGCGTCGCGGCGTTCCCGGAGATGCACCCGCGCTCGGCGGACTGGAACACCGACATCCGGCACTTCGTGAACAAGTGCCGCGCAGGCGCCGATTACGCGATCACCCAGATGTTCTTCCGGCCCGACGACTATCTGCGGCTGCGGGACAGCGCCGCGGCGGCGGGTTGCAGCACTCCGATCATCCCGGAGATCATGCCCGTGACCAACGTGGGGCAGATCGAGCGGTTCGCGCAGCTCAGCAATGCGACGATCCCGAAGGAACTGCGGGATCGACTCCAGGCGGTCGAGGACGATCCGGCGGCGGTACGCTCGGTCGGGATCGACTACGCCACGGAGATGTGCCAGAGGCTGTTGGCCGAGGGAGTCCCCGGACTTCACTTCATCACCCTCAACCACTCCACGGCGACGCTGGAAATCCACCAGAATCTGGGACTCCACGAGCGGTCCTAGATCGAGCCGGTCGGCCGGGACGGCTGGAAGAGGGGGCGTACATGGGCTGGACGGTCCTCTACATCGCATTCGGCATCGTCGCGTTGTGGTTGCTGGGTGAGGTGCTCTTCCAGTTCAAGGCGCGGCTGCGCTGGCGGCTGCTGGCCTTCGGCGGGTTCGCCTGCGTGGTGGCCGGAGCGGCGCTGCCCACCCTGGTTCTGCTCGGGGTGGGCGTCGCCGCGTTCGCCACCGGGCAGACCTTCGTGACGCTGTCCCACCGGCGCGGGTTCGTGGCCGGCTGGGCGCTCGACCCTCCCGGCTGGCTGCCGATCTTCGAGCAGCGGCCCGAAGTCCCGGACGCGGAGCCCTCGTTGGCGGTCTCCGGCTTCGACGACGCGTACGAGCCGCCGGTCGCCACCACCCGGGAGACGCCCGTCTTCTCGGCGGCGGGCCCCGGCGGCTACGGCGCCGAACCCGGCCCGGAGCCGCAGGACTTCGCGCTCGCGGGCGCCGGGTTCGCGCCGGAGGCCGCCGGGTTCGCGCCGGAGGCCCCCGGGTTCCCGGCGGAGGCTCCCGTACCGGGCGCTGCGAACGGGCAGTTCACGGACGGCTATGCGGGCGGCTATGCGGCGACGCAGGCGTTCCCGGCCGCCTCGGCGGCGTCGGCCGCCGCTCCCGCGTACGACGTGCCCGCGTACCAGACGGCGGCGGTGGGCTACGCCCAGGAGAGCTTCGGGCAAGAGAGCTTCGGGCAGGACGGCTACGGACCGGAGGCGTACGGCCTGGGCGGCTACCCGGGTTCCGGCTTCGCCGGAGGCGGCTTCGAGCCGCAGGCCCCGCACATTCCGCAGCAGCCGCACGGATACCTCCCGGGGGACGGCTTCGACGCCTCCGGCCCGTCCCAAGCCCAACAGCCCCTGAACCAGCAGGGGTTCGACGCGAACGGCTTCGACCGCAACGGCTTCGACGCCCACGGTTTCGACGCCCAGGGCCTGGACGCGCTGGGCTTCGACGCGCGCGGCCCGGGCGCGCAGGGCTTCGAGCCCTCCGGCTTCGGCGGGCAGCCCTCCGGCGGCTACGGCTACGATCCGGGCGCCCCGGACCCGTACCTCGACGGCAGCGCCGGTTACGCCCCCGGCGGGCACGGCGGGTCCGCCGGGCACACACCTCCGCCGACCGGTACGGGCCCCGTCTACCAGCCCGGCCCGCTGCCCGGCGAGACCGGCGAGTTCACCGTCGGCCCGCAGCGCACCGGCGGCGGCCGGCCCCAAGCACCGGGCCAGGCCGGCGTGTTCGACGATCCGGGCACGCAGTCCGCGGACCCGGGATTCGGCGGCGCGTACGGCTACGACGGGCAGCCGTCCCCGCCCGGCTACGACTCCTACGCGGGCGGCGGCTATTCCGCAGCTCCGTACGGCGACTACGGCGCGGGCGGCGCGAGTTCGGGAGACGGCCGGTACGGCTTCGACACCGCGGCCGGTTCGGGCTCCTACGACTACGACGCCTACTCGCCCGGCGGCGCCGGATCCGGCTACCCCTCCGGCGACTTCGGCACCGGCCAGTTCGCCGACGGCGCCTTCGGCGGCGGCTACGGTTCGGACGGGTACGGTTCCGACGGTTACAGCTCGGCCGGTTACGGTTCGGACGGGTACGGCACGCCGTATGCGGACGCCGGAGCCCAGCCGGGCCCGCAGCCGTACCAGCCCTACCCGCAGCCTCCGCAGCCCGAGACGCCGCACCACCAGGACGGCCACTACTACAGCGACTACGGCGGCTACCGGTAGTCCGGGCTGCCGCGAGCCGCCGCGCAGCCGAACCGCCCTGCCGGGCACGGCAGTTGAACGCGCCCCGTACGGGCGTGACCGGCCGTCGCCGGTGCGGCGTCAGTACGAACCGCGCCAGCCGTCGCCCTCCACGATCAGTCCCGCCACCAGCGCCCCCGACATCCCGGCGTGCGCCAGTCCGCCGCCCGGGTGCGCCCAACCGCCCGCGCGGTAGAGCCCGTCGACCGGCGTACGGTTCGCCGCTCGCGCCGCCGACGCGCCCTCGCCCGCGCCCGCGAGGACCGGCGGCGCCACCAGCCCGTCCGGTGCGCCCGTCTCCGCGGCGTTGTCCTGCGGAGTGCGTACCTCGCGCCACAACACCCGCGCGCCCAGGCCCGGTTCGGCCGCGTCGGCGGCGGCCACCAGGCGGTCGGCGAGCCGTTCGGTGTGCGCGCGGTCCGGCACCTCGGCCGCCCGTACCGGCACCGACAGCACCGCCGACTCGTGCTCCGGGTCCGGGATCAGCGCCGGGTCGCCGGGGCGCAGCACGGTCAGCGGCTGCCCGGGCGCGTCCGCACGGTGCACGACCGTCCGGTGCGCGGTGCCGTGCGCCCGTGCACCGCGTAGCGCGAGCAGCACCGTCAGCCGGGAGCGCGCGTGCTCCCGCCAGTCCGGTACGCCCGGCGCGCGCCCGTCCGCCGTCGGCGCCCCGGCCGCCCCGCCGTACCCCTCTCCGCGGCCCTCTCCGTACGCGTCACCGGCGTCTCGCTCTCCCGGCAGCAGCGCGGCGCCGGAGACCACGGCGTCCGCGTCCACCTCCCGGCCGCCGGTCAACTCAAGGCCCAGCACCCGGGAGTTCTCCTCGCGCACCCGGTGCACCTCCGCAGCGAAGCGGAAGTTCACGCCCCGCTCGACGCACCGTTCGTACAGCGCCGACGCCAACTCCCGCATACCGCCCCGCACATACCAGCTGCCGAAGGTGTGCTCCAGGTAGGCCAGCACGGTCGCGCTCGCCGGCGCCGTGTCCGGATCGAGCCCGTACGCGTGCGCGTAGCTGCCCAGCAGCGACACCAGCCGCGGATCGCGCAGCTCGTGCGCGGCGACCTCGGCGAGCGTCAACTCCCGCCGCCGGTACGGCAGTCCGCGCAGGCCCCGGCGGCGCAGCGCCGGGTACGGGTCGCCGGTCGGGGCTGCCCGTGCGCCGTGCACCGCGGGCTCTTCGAGCAGCGGCCGGCGCGTGGCGTCCCACACCGTGCGCGCCCGTGCCAGCAGATCCGTCCAGCGCTCGCCCGCGCCCGCACCGAGCGCCTTGTCCAGCGCCTCGATGACGCCGGCGCGGGACGAGCCGGGCAGCGACACCGCCGTACCGTCCGCGAAGACGTGCCGCACGGCCGGCTCCGTGCGGACCAGCTGCACGCGGTCCTCCAGCGGCTCCCGGCCGGTCTTGAGGAACAAGTCGCGGTAGACGGCGGGCAGTTGGAGCAGGCCCGGCCCCGTGTCGAAGCGGAATCCGTCGCGCTCGTAGCTGCGCAGCGCACCGCCGTAGGTGCCGGTCCGCTCGTACACCGTGACCTCGTGTCCGGCCGCCGCCAGCCGTGCGGCCGCCGCCAGCGCGCCGGCCCCGGCGCCGATCACCGCGATGTCTGCCATGACGAGCGACCTTAGCGGGCCGCCGTGCCGGCGCGGCGGCCGGTCTGAGTGGCACCGCACACGCCTGAGTACGGCTACTCAGACGGCCTGTTGAGTAGCCGGACGGATGGGCCCCGACCAGCGGGAACGGCAGAGTGTGGGGCACAGCGAGGGCGGCCCGGCGGGCTCCCGCCGGCACGGGGCGGCGGAACGGCCGGCCGCCTTCGCTGGGGATGCGGAACCGGGGGCTCCGCGTCCGGAGGGAAACGGGGATACGGGGGCACGGGGACACGGGGATACGGGGACACGGGGACACGGGGGAGGGGGAACTCGGGGGAGCACGGGGGACGTTGGGGGATCAGGCCCCTGGGGGAAGGGGCCGCGACCGTGCGCAGTCCCGCGGACGGCAGCCGGCACGGGCCGCCACGTGCGACCGAGGGCGGCCCGCCGTTCACCGGGACTGCGCACACCCCCCGACCCGGCCCTGCAGCAGCAGCGATAGCGCCGCGTGCACCTCGTCCAGCGAGCGCTCCGGCTGGAACGCCTTCCAGTCCAGCGCCGCCACCAGCACCATGCCGACCAGCGCCGCGGCCGTGAGCGGAATGTCGATCTCCGCGCTCAGCTCCTCCGCCGCGACGCCCTGGCGCAGCACCGTCTCGACCACCGCGACGGCCTCCCGGCGTACGAGCCAAAGAGTCGAATTCCAGGCGCGGTTGGTGCGCCACAGCTCGGCGACGTAGAGCCGGGTGAACGCCGGATAGCGGTCGATGAAGCCCAGCCCGGCGCGCACCATGGCGTCCAGCGCGTCCACGGCGCCGCCGCCCGCGTCCGCCGCCGAGTCCGCGGCCCGCTGCAGCTCGCCGGTGAGCAGCTCCACACCATGCCGTAGCAGCTCCTCGAACAGCTCGGTCTTGCTGGCGAAGTTGTAGTAGACGGTGCCCTTCGCCACCTTGGCCTGCTCGGCGATCTCCTCCACCGTCGTTGCGGAGAAGCCCTGTTCGGCGATGAGGGCGACCGCGGCCTGGAACAGCTTGTCCCGGGTGGCCGCCCGGCTGCGCCGCCCGCGCGTGCCGCCTCCGGCGCCGGCGCCTCGGGTGCCGGCGCTTCCGGGGTCCGCGGCGCCCGCGATGTCACTCGTCATGGGCCGATTCTCCCCTCCGCCGCGGGCGGGCGGCACACCGTACGGTCCGCGTCCGCCGCCGGCGGCCGCCACCGGTCGCCGGCTGCCGCCGCCCCGATTCCCGCCGTGCCGCCCGCCGTTCACAGCGCGATCTCCGGATGCAGCCGGTCCAGCGTCCACACCTGCTTGCGCCGCGCGGTCAGCGCCGTAGCCGCGAGTGCGCCCGCGGTGAAGGCCAGCAGCACCAGGCAGGCGCGCCAGACCGGCCACAGCTCCCCGCCCGTGATCAGCCGCCGCAGCGCCTCCACGACGTAACTCATCGGCAGGAACGGGTGCAGCGCGTTGAAGAACCCGGGGCTGGTCTCGATCGGGTACGTGCCGCCGGCGGAGGTCAGTTGCAGCATCAGCAGCGCCAGTACGAGCACCCGCCCCGCCGGCCCGAACCGCGCTCCCAGAAACTGCACGAGCGCCGTGAAGCACGCCGTCACCAGCAGCAGAAAGCCCAACGTACCGGCGCCGCGGGCCAGTTGCAGGCCCAGCCCCCAGTGCAGCACGCTCAGCAGCGCCGCCGTCTGCCCGGCGCCGATCGCCGCCACCGGCAGCCAGCCCGCCAGCGCGATCCGCCAGGCCGGCGAACCGGCCGCCAGCGCACGCCTGTTGAGCGGCTGCAGCAGCATGTACGCGACCATCGCGCCCACCCACAGCGCGAGCGGCACGAAGTACGGCGCGAACCCGGTGCCGTAGTTGGGCGCCGCGTGCGTCTTTCCGCCGGCGAGGTGGACCGGGTCGGACATCACGCCCGTACGCGCGTCGCGCTCGCCCCGGTCGTAGTCGGGGATGCGGTGTACGCCGTCGTGCAGCCCTCCGGAGAGCCGGTCCGAGCCGTCGGCCAGCTTGTACATGCCGCCGTTCAGGGTCGTCGCGCCCTCGTCGAGCGCGGCCAGCCCGCCGTCCAGCCGGGCGGCTCCGTCGCGGGCGTCGCCGAGGCCGCGGTGCAGTGTGGCCGCGCCGCGCGAGACCCGGTGAGCGCCCTTGTCGAGCGTGTGGATCTGCGCGACCGCGGCCTCGACGTCCCGGTCCAGGTGCGGCGCGCGGTCGGCGAGCCGGCCGGAGTCGACGCTCAACTCGTGCAGATCGCGGGCGAGTCGGCCGAGCCGGTGCTCCTTCTGTACGGCCGCGTCGACGTGCCGGGCCACGTCCGCGGCCGAGTCCGCGGCGTCGGCCGCCTTCTTCAACTGGCGGCACGAGCCGTCCGATCGGCCGTCGGGCCGGTCGTCGGACCGGTCGTACGCGCGGGTCCGCGCCGCTCCGTCGGCTGCGCCGCAGCGGTCGCGGTAGATCGAGTCCAGGGCGTCCGCGGCGGCCCGCGAGTCGCGCCGCGCCTTGTGGGCCGCGCCCGGCAACTCGTCCGCGTTCTTCTCCAGTTGGCGGCTCACGCGCGAGACGTCCCGTGCCGTATCGGCGATCTCGTCCTTGTGGTCGCGCAGGAACGGCCGTACCTTTCCGGCCGCCCGGTCCACCTTGTGGGAGAGCTTCCGGGTGCCGCCCGCGACCCGCGCCGAGCCCTTCGCCAGCGTGCCTGCGCCCTTGTGCAGCCGCTTCGTGCCGTGCGACAGCCGGGTGCTGCCGTCGTGCGCGTCGCCGAGGCCGTGCGCGAGCCGGCCCGTGCCCCGCCGCGCGCGGCCGATGCCGTCCCCGAGGTCGTCGGCCCCTTGGGCGGCCTTCGCCGTACGGTCGTGCAGCGTGGAGAAGGACACGAAGATCCGGTCGAGGAAGCCGCGAGTGGCCTTGCTGGAGGCGGCGGCGCGTACCTCGGAGAAGACGGTGCGGGAGATCTGCCCGACGATGTAGTTGTCGGCGTCGTTCGTGCGCACCTGCAAAGCCCCGGTCTCCGGATGGTCGCCGGAACTCGACGCGATGCGCCGGCTGAAGTCCTGCGGCACCGTCAACGACAGGTAGTAGCGGCCCTGTTCGACGCCGCGGCGCGCATCGGCGGCGTCGGTCTCGTGCCACTCGAAGGAGCCACTGCCGCGCAGCCCCTTGACCACGGAGTCGCCCGCGGCCAGCTTCTTACCGCCCGCCGTCGCGCCCTTGTCGGCGTTGACGACGGCGACGGGCACCTTGTCGAGATGCTTGTACGGGTCCCAGAACGACCAGAGGTAGAGCGCGCCGTACAGCAGCGGCAGCAGCAGCATCGCCGCCATGGCCGCGCGCGGCAGCCGTCCCCTGCCGAACCGCCGCAGCTCAAGCGCGGCCAGCCTCGGCGAACGCATCCGCCTCCCCTTTCGCCGTCGACCCGTCCCCGGTTCCGGTTCCGGTGTGTGAAGTCCCGCTGCCGCCCGTACGGGTACGCACCACCAGCGCGCCCTCGGGGGCCTCGCTGCACACGGCCAGCACGGTCAGACCGCGGTGCGCGAGCGAACCGAGCAGTGACCACGCCTCCTCGCGCTCCGCGCCGGTGAGTTTGAGATCCACGTCGTCGACCGCGAGCAGCCGCGGCTCGGCGAGCAGCGCGAGCGCCACGGACAGCCGCAGCGACTCCAGCCGGTCCAGGTCGCGTACGCGGGTGCGCAGCCCCTTCGGCAGCCGCTCCGGATCCAGACCGGCGGCGGACAGCGCGGCGGTCAACCGGGCGCGGGCGGCGGCGCGTTCGCGGCGCGGCCGCAGCAGCGCACCCAGCGGGCCGCTGAACCTCCGCCGCAGCAGCACCTGTTCGCGTATCTGCTCGGCCACCGACAGCGCCGGTTCCAGGTCGGTCACCCCCGGGACCGCGCCCAGCGCGCTGATCCCGCGTACGGCCGCCCGCTTCCCGGGCAGCCGGTGCCCGTCCACGTACGCGTGCCCGGACGTCGTCCGCATCCGGCCGGTCAGTGCGAGCAGCAGACACGTACGCCCGGAACCCGACGCGCCCTCGACGGCCACGAGAGAGCCGGCCGCGGCGTCGAAGCGGACGTTCTCGAAGACGACGCCGCGCGGACCCGTGCACCCGAGCCCCTCGGCACGTACGCGGGCTCCGCGGAACGCGGTGAGGGCGCCCTCGTCGGTCCTGCCGGTCCCGTCTGTCCCGTATGTCTCGTCGGTCCTGCCGGTCCCCTCGGGCCGGTCGGTGTCCGGAACCGTCCCAACCGCCTTGCCCGCGCGGTCCGTTGCCGCGCTGCCGGCTGCCGACCCGTCCGTTGTCGTGTCGTCCGCTGCCGCGCCGGCGGATTCCGCCGGGGAACCGCCCGTCGGCTCGCTCATGGCTCTCCCCTCGAACCGTACTTTTAGACTGACCGGTCAGTTCAAGTGTATGGCCCCTCTGCTCGGCGTTGCGGACACCGGGGGGCGGCACTTCTCCAACTCGGCCGGAAAGCAGGGCCTTTACGCAGGTCGGGGCGGATTGTCAGTGGGTGGCGGCACGATGGGTGCATGGGACGGGCACAGGGAGTTCACGGCGGCCCGTCCGACGACGACAGGAGGTGGTCCCATGCGGCGACCGGCACACGACTCGTCCCCGAGCGGCGCGTCCGCGAGCGACGTGCACCCCGTGCTGCGGCGGTCCGCGGCGCCGCCCGCCGCGCTCGACCTGCTCGCCCAGGCCCAGCACGGCCTCGACGAAGCGGCCGCGTCCGAAACCCCCAACGAGCGCTATGCGGCGGCACATCTGGCCGCGCTGCGTACGGCCGCGGCCGTGCTCGCCGTCCGCGGCCGCCCCGAGACCAGCGCCCGGCGCCGCCGTGCGATCCGCAGCGCCTGGGAGGTGCTGCCCGAGGTCGCGCCCGAACTGGCCGAGTGGAGCGCTCTGTTCGCCGCCGGCGCCGACCGCAGAGCGCGAGCCGAGGCGGGCATAGCGGGCGCGGCCGACCGGCGTCAGGCCGACGAGCTGCTGCGCTCCGCGGAGGTCTTTCTCCGGCTGGTGGAGCGGATGCTCGTCGCCCAGCCCGCGCTGCCCCGGCCGCTTGCCGCCCCCGCGGACGAGCGGCCCGGCTCGGAGGCGTCCCCGTCCCGCGCTCCTTCGCCCGGAGCCGATCCGTGGTCCATAGGCCGCTGGTCGCGGGCGGGTTGAGGCACGCGTCCGTACGCGGCCGGCGTCGGTGGGCCGGAGGCGGCGGCCCGGCGGAGACCGGAGGGCCACGGGTGCGCGGCCGTCCCGTACGAGGCCACCCCGCACGAGGCAATAGGGTGGGCGTGCCAGCACACGAGCCATCCGGGCGCCGCCATCCCCGCCGCGGGCGGACGGCGGCGGGGATGGCATTCCGCAGTCGGGACCGAGGAGCACCGCCATGTCCTGCCCCAGCGCATCGCGCCGCACCGCCGTGGTCTGGGAGGCCCTGCGGAACGCCCTCGACCGGCGGACCGAGGCAGCCGCCCGGGTCGCTCTCGACGTACTCGACACCGGCGGCGGCACCGGCAACTTCGCGGTGCCGGTGGCCCGGCTCGGCCACCGTGTCACCGTCGTCGACCCGAGCCCCGACGCGCTGTTCGGGCTGGAGCGCCGCGCCGCCGAAGCGGGCGTGGCCGACCGGGTGCGCGGAGTGCAGGGCGACGCCCACGGCCTCTTCGACGTCGTCGAACGCGGCGGCTACGACGTGGTGTTCTGCCACGGCGTGCTGGAGTACGTCGACGATCCCGCCGGCAGCCTGGGCAACCTGGTGGCGGCGCTGCGCCCCGAGGGCGGCAGTGTGAGTCTGCTCGCGGCCGGGCTCGGCGGCGCGGTCCTCGGGCGCGCGCTGGCCGGGCACTTCACCGAGGCCCGGCAGGCGCTCACCGGTCCCGACGGTCGCTGGGGCGAGGGCGATCCGATGCCGCGGCGGTTCTCCACCGAGGAGTTGCTGGGCCTGGTGTCCGCGGCCGGCCTGGAGCTGGTGAGCGTGCACGGCGTGCGCATCTTCGCCGATCTCGTCCCCGGCGCCCTGGTGGACACCGAACCGGACGCCGCCGAAGCGCTGGCCCGGCTGGAGGCGGCCGCTTCGGAACTGCCGGCGTTCCAGGCCGTGGCAAGTCAGCTGCATGTCCTCGCCGAGGTGCGGTACCACGGGCATTGACCGCGCGGCGGCCGTCGCGAGCCGCCCGCAGAGTTGAAGGACATCCGGTCGCAACAGACGGTCGAGCCACAGTCGTTGTCCACTGGCCGAGCACGCCGAACGGCCCCAAGTGACCAGCTGGTAAGGGCAGTTCCGGGAGGTCACCGGTTCGCCGCCACTCACCGTATGATCGAGTGCACACCGTTCGGCATGGCGGAAAGGCGGTGCGGGAATGCACGGGATGCGCGGTCCCGACACCACCGTCCGGCAACTCGGTCCCGGTGGGACGAACTGGCGTAGAGGGGCGGGTTTCTCGGGGGCGATTCCCTGCCTATCCTTGTGAGATCGCACCCGGTCGCCCCCGCGACCGATGAGTAGGAGGACTCCGTGCCGCTCTCTGAGCACGAGCAGCGGATGCTCGAGCAGATGGAGCGAGCGCTGTACGCAGAAGATCCCAAGTTCGCGACAGCGCTCGAGGGAAGTGAGCTGCGTAGATACACCCGCAGGCGGGTCTATCAGGCGACGGCGGGCTTTCTGGTGGGCGTCGCCCTGCTCATGGCAGGTGTGGTCGCACCGCAGATCTGGGTCAGCGTCGTGGGGTTCCTGGTCATGCTCGGGTGCGCCGTGTTCGCGGTGACGAGCTGGCGCAAGGTTCCCAAGAAGGGGGAGCAGCAAGGCCAGAGCGGGGGAGGTGGTCAGCGCGGCGGCGGCCAGAGTTCCGGCGCACAGCGCGGACGCCAGTCCCGTGCCCGCCGTTCGATGATGGACCGTATCGAGCAGCGCTGGCAGCGCCGCCGGGAGGAAGGGCAGTAGGCCCTCGTTCCGGCCCGGCGGGTCCCTGATCCGCGGCCCGGTTGTGACGGCTCTGGACCGGGCCGGCCGACTCGCCGACTACGGGCCCGCGCCCGGCGCTCCGGTATCCGCCCGAGCCCGGAACGGCCCATCTCGCCGATGCCGGGCGGCGGTTGACACGAGCGCCCGGCGAGGCTTCCGAAGAGACCACTGCGCGGTAGGGCGCCGTCTCCGTACGTGCACCGACGGTGCCCGCTCGCCGACCTCCTGCCGTCCCCTCCGACCGGTTCTGCACCGGTTCTGAACGGTTCCTCTCTGCTCCAGTTAGCGCCGGCGGCCCGGCCCGGCCGGTCGTCGTCCACGTCGTCGTCAACGCCCCTGCACGCAGGGCCACTTCGGCGCTCCGCGGAACGGCGCCCGTCCCGCGGAGCGCCGGTCACTTCGCGAACCGCACGCGCAGCGCGCCCGCCCACTGCTCGCGCTTCCGGCGCCAGCGCCGGCGCACCGTCCACAGCACCCGCACCGACGACGCGGGCAGCAGCAGCGCTCTGGCGCGTACGCGGCGCGGGGCCGCCGCACGCAGCGCCGCCCGCACCCGCCGGACGTCCGCCGCCACGTCGGCGGCGCCGACCGCGTGCGCCTGCGGTGCGTACAGCACCTGCTCGACCGTGCGCGCCACGCGCTGTGCGCGCTCGGCGTCCTCGGGCGCCAACTCGCCGATGCGGGCGATGCGTTCGGCGGCCTTGCGCGGGGTGGCCGACTCGTCGGGCAGTACGCCGAAGTCCCAGCCGGTGTCGACCAGTTCGCGCCAGGCGGCCAGCACCGCAACGTTCGTGCCGCCGGGGCCCGCGCCCGCTGCAACGGCGGTGCCCGCTGCGTCGGCCGTGTCCGCTGCGCTGGCTGTGCCCGCTGCGCCGGTCACGTTGCGGCCGCCGCGGGCAGCTCCGCCGCGGAGTCTGTGCCGCCGCATCCGCGAACGTGCCAGCAGCGGCAGCAGTCCCGCACACAGCGCCAGCAGCGCTCCGGCCGCCGACGCGGTCGCCGTACCCACCGGGAAGCCGCCGCCCGACTGACCGTCGCCGGACGTCGGAGGCGCCTGCCCGCACTTCCCGCCGCCGTGGTCGTCGCCCGAAGTGCAGTGCTCCGAGGGCGAGTTCGACTGCGAGGGCGTGGGCCGGGCGGACGCGCCGCCGCGGTCGGGCGGTGTGCCCCCGGAGCCGTCGCCGGTGTCGCTGCCGTGCCCCTGTGCGTAGGAGGGGGGCGAGCCGCGGCTCGGGGTCGGCTCGAAGCGGGTCCAGCCCGCGCCCTCGAAGTACAGCTCGGGCCAGGCGTGCGCGTCCTTGAGGCTCACCGACATCCGGCCGTCGCTGCGCTCCGTGCCCGGAGTGAAGCCCACCGCGACCCGCGCGGGAATGCCGAGCGTGCGGGCCATCGCCGCCATCGAGAACGCGAAGTGGACGCAGAAACCCTCTTTCTGCTCAAGGAAGTTGGCGATCGCCGCGGAGCCCGTACCGGACCGTACCCGGGTGTTGTAGGTGAACCCGCCGTTGACGGCGAACCAGTCCTGCAGCTTGACCGCCCGTTCGTAGTCGTCCGCCGCGCCGTGCGTGACGCGCCGCGCCGTACGCGGCACCACCGACGGCAGCGAGTCCGGCACCTTCGTGTACTCGTCGCGCAGCCCCGCCGGCGCCTCGGGCGCTCTCCGCAGCTGCTTCGCGGTCGGCTTCGTCCGCAGGCTCTGAACGCGGTAGGAGGCGCCGCGCGTCGTCTGCCCGTGGTCGCCGACGACGGTCCGGCCCTCCGGCTCGAACCGCCAGCGCCCGCCGATGTGCACGCTGGTCGCGGGGTAGGGCATCGGCAGCCAGTTCTGCGCGTACCAACGGGCCGCCCGCACCGAGGTGTTGACGGTGTCGGCGCGTACGTGCGGGGACAGGCCGTGCGGCGGCGGCAGCACGGACGGCAGGTTGTCGATGCGGCGCTGCGAGGGCTTCCACGACGAGCCGTCGAACTTGTCGAGCGCGACGATGCGCAGATACATGTCCGAGGTGTTGCGCGCGTCGGTGGAGTAGGTGAGGGCGGTGCGGTCCTCCGGCTGGTTCAGGTTGTCCTGCAGCGCCACCAGCGGATTGACCGCGGAGACGGTGCCGCCGTGGCCGCCCGGATCGCCGTGCCGGCCGCGCGCCGCCGGATCCAGCACGCCGCCGCCCAGCGTCGGCAGCACCGCGGGCACCGCGAGCGCAAGCCCGAGCGTGAGCGCACCGATACGGCGGCCCGTACGCAGCGGCGCGGGCGCGCCCGCACGGTCTTCCGCGGAGGACCGCAGCGCGGCGGCGGACGAGCCGGAGCCGTCCGGAGAGTGCGGCCCCGGGCCGCGCCGGCGCAGCACCCGCCCCCAGCGCGACAGCCGCTCCCGGCTCTCGGCGAGCAGCAGCAGAAGGTAGCCGGCCGCCGCGCACAGGAACCACAGCCAGCGGGCGCCGCCGTGCGCCAGCCCGGCCGCGACCGAGTACAGCGCCAGCAGCGGCAGTCCGGCCGGCGCCGCGCTGCGGTAGGTGACCGCCAGCGCGTCCACCAGCAGCCCGACCGCCAGCACTCCGCCGACGAGCATCAGACCGATGCCGTCGGTGACGGGCGCGGGTATCGCATACCGGCCGACGTCCTGAGCGCCGTCGTTCAGCAGGCGCCCCAACTCCGCGAAGACGCCGGGCCCCGGAAGCACTCCGCCGATCGCCGCGCGGCGGGCGAAGACCAGCGTCAGCAGCAGCAGCGACACCAGCGCCTGTACCCCGACCGTGAGCGGCCTGGCCAGCGGCACCCGGCGGGCCACGGCGCCCACCAGCGTCTGCGCGGCGACCAACAGCGCCGCCTCCAGCAGCCAGTACGCCGGAGCCACCAGCGGCAGCAGCGCACACGCCGAGCCGATGGTGGCCACCGCCGCGGACACCGCGAGCCTGCCGCGTCCGCTCAACCTCCAGCGCACGCCCGGCCGTTCCCCCTTCGGCCGGCTCATCGCTCCAGCCCCTTCACCGTCGCCTTGTCGGCCTCCTGCCACAGCGCGGGCAGCGAACCGTACGGGCCGCCGGCGCCGCCCGGTCCGGCTGGCAGCGCCGTCCAGCCGGCCTCCCGCAGCACGCGCAGCGCGGGCGTCTCCACCGCGGCGGGGAAGCCGGCGCCCGTATCGGAGTGCGCGGACACCGCAGAGCCGGAGACGAACGCCACGGCCCTGCTCGTACGCTGCCGCATCCGCCCCACCGTCATCGCCTGCTCCTCGTCCAACCCGCCCAGGAACGCGACCAGTAGGCCCTCCGGACCGCCGCCGCCGCTCCCGCCGCTTCCGCCGGTCCCGGCGCCGCGCAGCGCCTCGTACGCCCTGCGCAGCCCGGACCCGTCCGCGTCGTCCGACTGCTCGACGGCGGCCAGCGCCTCCAGCAGCATCCCCGCCGTGTCCGAGGCGCCGCCGCCCGTACCCGCGCCGTCCCCGCCCGGCACCATGACGCCGTCACCGGTCAACAGCCGTACGGTGTAGCCCCGTTCGAGCAGGTGCAGACAGACCGAGCCGGCGCCGGAGACCGCCCACTCGAAGGGCGAGCCCGGCCCCGACCCGGCGCGCCCGGCGTCCCGGGTGTCCAACAGGACGGTGCAGTGGGCCCGTTGGGGCTGCTCCTCTCTGCGCACCATCAGCTGCCCGTGCCGCGCCGTGGACCGCCAGTGGATGCGGCGCAGATCGTCGCCGTGCCGGTAGCCGCGCGGGATGACGTCGTCCTCGCCCGCGAGCGCTGTCGCGCGCTGCTGCCCGTCGCCGTAGCCGCTGCTCTCGCCGGAGAGCCGCACGGGCGGCAGCGGCTCGGTGCCGGGCACCACGGTGAGGGTGTCGAACGTCCTGAAGGAGCGGACGAGTTCGCACATACCGAACGGATCGGTCAGCCGCAGCTGTAGCGGCCCCAGCGGGTAGCGGCCGCGCAGATCGGAGCGGACCCGGTAGGACACCTCGCGCTCGCCGCCCGGCTCGACCCGGTCCAGGACGAAGCGCGGCGGCGAGCCGAGCACGTACGGCACCCGGTCCTCCAGCATCAGCAGCCCGCTCTGCAGCCGCGCGACGTTGTCGATGCGCAGGTGCACCCGCGCGTCCGAGCCGACCGGCACCCGCGCCGGGGAGAGCCGCCGGGACGCGATCACCCGGTGCCGGGTGCGGTAGAGCACCAGCACGCACACCAGCGGCAGCCCGGCCAGCAGCAGACCGATGCGGAGCAGGTCGGGCTGGCCGAGCGCGTACGCGCAGACCATCGCGGCCAGCCCGGCGGCCAGGAACGAACGGCCGCGCGTGGTGAGCCCGCCGAACGCGGCGCGGAGCGAGCCCCTGCGCTGCGCGTCCGCACGCCTCGCCGCAACACCCGTGCCGGCGCCCGCACTCGGCCCGTCGCCCGGGCCGTCGCGCGTGCCCGTGTCCGCTCCGGCGCCGTTCGGGCCGGTGCCGGGCGCGCCCGGAGCGGAAACCCGTCCCCGGCCGGGTACGGAACCGGGGCCCGCGTCCATCACCGGCCCCGCGGCGGCTGCTGACCGTGCGGGTGCGGATGTCCGTGCCGGGGCGGCGGCCCGGACGCCGGGGACGCGCCGGTGACCGGAGGCCCGCCCGAGCCGGCCGTACCGCCCGTACCGCCGGCGAAGCCGGCGCCGACCGGACCGCCGGTGACGCCCGTACCACCGGGACCGCCGGGACCGCCCGCCGCCGTCGGTGCCGCGGTCGGCACCGGCACGTGCCGCAGGATGTCGGCGACCAGCTGCTCGGCGCTGCGCCGGTTCAACTGCGCCTGCGCGGTGGGCAGAAGACGGTGCGCCAGCACCGGCACGGTCAGCGACTGCACGTCGTCCGGCAGCACGTACTCCCGGCCGGCCAGCGCCGCCCCCGCCTTCGCCGCGCGCAGCAGCTGGAGCGTCGCCCGCGGCGAGGCACCGAGCCGCAGCTCCGGATGGTTGCGGGTGGCGGCCACCAGATCCACCGCGTACCGGCGCACCTGCTCGGCCACGTGCACCCCGCGCACCAGGCCGATCAGCCGGCAGATGTCCTGCGCGTGCGCCACCGGCTCCAGGGAGTCCAGCGGAGAGACGCCGCCGTGTACGTCGAGCATCTCCAACTCGGCCGCCGGGCCCGGATATCCGATCGACACCCGCGCCATGAACCGGTCGCGCTGCGCCTCCGGCAGCGGATACGTGCCCTCCATCTCGACCGGGTTCTGGGTGGCCACCACCATGAACGGATCGGGCAGCCGGTAGGTGTGCCCGTCGATGGTGACCTGCCGCTCCTCCATCGACTCCAGCAGTGCCGACTGAGTCTTCGGCGAGGCGCGGTTGATCTCGTCGCCGATGACCAGCTGGGCGAAGACCGCGCCCGGCTTGAACTCGAAGTCCCGGCGCTGCTGGTCGTAGACGCTGACCCCGGTGATGTCCGACGGCAGCAGGTCCGGCGTGAACTGGATGCGCCGCACGGAACAGTCCACCGACCGCGCCAGCGCCTTGGCCAGCATCGTCTTGCCGACCCCCGGCACATCCTCGATCAGCAGATGCCCCTCGGCGAGCAGCACGGTCAGCGCCAGCCGTACGACCTCGGGCTTCCCCTCGATCACGGACTCCACCGAGCGGCGCACCCGATCCGCCGTGCTGCTCAGATCGCGGAGGCTGAGGTCCGCTCGCTCGTCAAAGGTGGTCACCGGCCCTCCTCGGCCCTTCCCCAACGCGTTCACCCGGCGCCCCGCACCCGGCGGAGCGTTCTTCACATCGACGCGGAGCCGCGTCACGACCGCCCGTCACGAACCCGCGGGCGCCGCCTCGGGCACCTCCCGGAGCAGACCGGTCGTCACATCGAAGACGAAGCCCCGCACATCGTCCGTGTACAGCAGGAACGGCGAGGTCTCCACCCGACGTATCGACTGCCGTACATCCTGGTCCAGGTCCGCGAACGACTCCACGGCCCAGGACGGCCGCTGTCCCACCTCCAGTTCCAGCTCGTGCCGCCACTCCTCGGTGAGCGTGAGCAGCCCGCACTGGGTGTGGTGGATCAGAACGACGGATCGGGTACCGAGGGCGCGCTGGCTAATCGTGAGCGAACGGATGACGTCGTCGGTAACCACGCCGCCCGCGTTCCGGATCGTGTGGCAGTCGCCCAGCGCCAGCCCGAGCGCCTTGTGCAGGTCGAGCCTGGCGTCCATGCACGCGACCACGGCGACCTTGCGGACCGGGCGGGCGTCCATGCCCGGGTCGGAAAAGCCTTCGGCATAGCGGCTGTTGGCGGCGACCAGACTGTCCACGACGCTCTCGGCGCCGCCTGCCGGATGCCCGTCGCCGGGCTGTGACGGAGAGTGGGTTGTCGACATGCGACCGACGGTAGACCGCCCGTGCGCGGAAGGCCCACCGGGGCCGGGGACGAATCGGTCAGAGCGGTGCTCTGTGATGCAGCGCACACCCGCGGACCGCGGCGCGCACCGCCCGCCGGCGCCCCTCAGCCGGACCGTACGTACACGCCTCGGGACTTTGTTGACCGGGGGGACGAGTGGACTAAAGTGGCGCGAAGTGGGAGGCGAGAGCCCCTGACGTCGGCTCGTTCTCCGGCAGTTGGCGGTCGCGGCACACACGTGCTGGCTCGGCCTCCTCCCGCTCCCGGCCGCACCGTAGCCCTTCCCCGGCTGCGGCGGGCCGCCTCCCCTTCGAGCGGGCGGGGACCAAGCAGCACGTGGGCAGGAAGGGTGCATGACCACTGACGAGCGGCCCACCGAGCGGTCCGCCGCGCAGTCCGAGGACGGTGCGCACCGCACGGCCGGCCCCGCCTCCGAGCCCGCTCCGGACCCCGGCGAACGGCACCGCCCCGTGCTGCTGCGCCGCTGCCTCGACCTGCTCGGCCCGGCGCTGGCCGAGCCCGGTGCCACCGTCGTGGACTGCACCCTCGGGCTCGGCGGGCACGCCGAGGCGCTGCTCGCCACGTTTCCCGCCGCGCGGCTGATCGGCCTCGACCGCGATCCGGAGGCGCTTCGCCTCGCGGGCGAGCGGCTCGCGCCGTACGCCGAGCGCGCCACGCTGGTGCACACCGTCTACGACGAACTCCCCGGCGTCCTCGACCGGCTCGGCACTCCCCGGGTGCAGGGCGTCCTGTTCGACCTGGGCGTCTCCTCGATGCAACTCGACGAGTCGGAGCGGGGGTTCGCATACGCCCGGGACGCACCGCTCGACATGCGGATGGACCCGACGCGGGGCCGCAGCGCCGCCGACGTGCTCAACACCTACCCGCCGGGCGAACTCGTGCGGCTGCTACGGACGTACGGCGAGGAGCGGCAGGCCAAGCGGATCGTGGAGGCCGTGGTGCGGGAGCGGGAGAAGGAGCCGTTCGTGCGCAGCGCGCGGCTCGTCGAGGTCATCCGCGCCGCGCTGCCGCAGGCCGCCAAGCGCACCGGCGGCAATCCGGCCAAGCGCACCTTCCAGGCGCTGCGCATCGAGGTCAACTCCGAACTCCCGGTTCTGGAGCGGGCGTTGCCGGCCGCGGTGGAGGCGCTGGCGCTGCACGGGCGGATCGCGGTGCTGTCGTACCACTCGCTGGAGGACCGGCTGGTGAAGCGGGAGTTGGCCGCGGGCGCCACCGGCACGGCGCCGCCGGGGCTGCCCGTCGTCCCCGAGCAGTACCAGCCGCGGCTGAAGCTGCTCACGCGCGGAGCCGAACTCCCCACCGACGACGAGATCGCCGACAACAGCCGCGCGGCGTCCGCGCGGCTGCGTGCGGCCGAGCGCATCAGGGAGGCGCACTCCTCATGAACCCGCAGCAGCGGCTGGCCCGGCTCGCACGCCTGGTGCCCGCGGGTGCCACCACCGCGGCCCGTACGCCCTTCGTGCTGCTCGTGGTGCTGATACTGGGTTCCGGACTGCTGGCGCTGCTGCTGCTCAACGCCGCGGTCAACCAGGGCTCTTTCCGGCTGAGCAGGCTTCAGAAGGAGACGGAGCGGCTGACGGACGAGAAGCAGTCGCTCCAGCAGCAGGTCGACTCCTACTCCTCGCCCGCCGAACTCCAGCGGCGCGCGGAGAGGTTGGGCCTGGTGCCCGGCGGCACCCCGGCCTTCCTCGGCCCCGGCGGCGACGTCAAGGGCGACCCCGAGCCGGCCACCGGCGACCCACGGCAGGAGGAGCGGTGAGCGAACGTCCCGGTGACAGGCGCCGGGCGGCACCCGGGCAGCGCTCTGGCGGCGCGTCCGGCAGGCCGGGCGCCGGCAGGCAGGGCGCTGGCGGGGCCGGCGCCGGCGGGTCGGGCAACGCCGGGTCGGGCAACGCCGGGTCGGGTGCCGGCGCCCGTGACGGCGGGCGCTCCGGTCCGCGGCGTACCGGCAACGGGCGTACCGGCAACGGCCGCGCGGGCAACGCACGTTGGGGCGGAGCCTCCGGCGGCGGGCGCGCGGCGGCGGGCGCGCGAGGCGGCGGCGCCCAGAGCGGCGGCGGCCCGGGCAAGCCGCTGCGGCTTGCGAGCCCCCGCCCGCGGCTTCGGCTGATCGCGGTCGGACTGACGCTGGTCATGGTGGCGTTCACGACCCGGCTGCTGCAGGTGCAGGCGGTCGACGCCGGCACCTTCGCCGACAAGGCCGCCGTCAACCGCTACATCACCGTGCCGCTGGCCGCCCCGCGGGGCACCATCTCGGCCCGCGACGGCTCGGCACTGGCCACGACCGTCGACGCGTACGACATCACCGCCGACCCGTACCTCTTCTCGCCGAAGCAGTCCGGGCGGGACGCGCCGGAGCGGGCCGCGGCCCTGCTCGCGCCCGTACTGCACGAGGACGAGCAGGAGTTGGCGCAGAAGCTCGCGCGGAAGAACACCCGGTACGTGCTGCTCGCCCGGCAGCAGTCGCCGAGCACCTGGCAGCGGATCCAGCGGCTGCGCTCGAAGGGCGCGGGGGCGAAGCTGCTCGGCGGTGTCTACCGCGAGAAGCACGCCAAGCGGATCTACCCGAACAAGCGGCTCGCCTCGTCCGTACTCGGCTTCGTCAACTCCCGCGGCAAGGGCGGCGCGGGCATCGAGGCGCAGCTCGACCGCAGGCTCGCCGGCAAGGACGGCAAGATCACTTACGCCCAGTCCGGCGGCCGGCAGGTGCCCACCGCGGGCGAGCGCAAGCGCCTCGCGCGCCCCGGCTCGGACATCCAACTCACCCTGGACCGCGACATCCAGTACGCCGCGCAGCAGGCCATCGGCCGCCAGGTGAAGAAGTCGGACGCGGACAGCGGGTACGTCATCGTCCAGGACACCCGCACCGGGCAGCTGCTGGCCATGGGCAGCGCCCCGGACTTCGACCCGAACGACATCTCCACCGCGGACGCCAAGGCGCTCGGCAACCCCGCCGTGCAGGACGCCTACGAGCCGGGCTCCACCAGCAAGTTGATGTCGATGGCGGCCGTGCTGCAGGAGCACAAGGCGACGCCACGCACCGAGGTGACGGTGCCGAACCGGCTGAAGCGCGCGGACCGTTCGTTCGCCGACGACGTGGACCACCCCACGCTGCACCTCACGCTGAACGGGGTGCTCGCGAAGTCGAGCAACATCGGCACCATCCTCGCCACCGAACAGCTCGGCTCCTCGCAGAAGCAGGCGGACCGCGTCCTCTACCGCTATCTGCGGAAGTTCGGCATCGGCCGGCCGACCGGTCTCGAACTGCCCGGCGCCACCTCGGGGTTGCTGCAGAAGCCGTCGAAGTGGAGCGCGTCGCAGCAGTACACGATCCCGTTCGGACAGGGTCTGTCACTCAACGCCGTGCAGGCGGCCTCGATCTACTCGACGATCGCCAACGGCGGCGTACGCGTGCAGCCTTCGCTCGTACGCGGCAGCACGGGCCCCGACGGCAGGTACGAGCCGGCGCCGAAGCCGAAGAAGCGGCGCGTGGTGAGCGAGAAGACCGCCAGGACCCTCTCCCGGATGCTGGAGTCGGTCGTCGCTGACATGGAGGGCACCGGCACCACCGCGAAGATCCCCGGCTACCGGGTCGCGGGCAAGACCGGTACGGCCAACCGAGTGGACCCCAAGTCCGGCCACTACGAAGGCTATACGTCCTCCTTCGCCGGCTTCGCGCCCGCCGACAAGCCACGGGTCACCGTCTACTGCGCCGTACAGAACCCGAAGAAGGGCAGCTACTTCGGCAGCGACGTGTGCGGGCCGGTCTACAAGCGCGTCATGAAGTTCGCCCTGAAGTCGCTCCAGGTGCCGCCGACCGGCACGCAGCCCGCGCGGCTTCCGGTCAGCACCGACGGCAAGGGGCACGGCAAGGGCGGGCACGGCCACGGCTGACGCGACGCCGGCCCGCCGGACACCGGATGCTGAACGCCGCGCGCCCGGCCCGAAGCCCCGACTGCGGCCGGTGCGGCGGCAGTTCGGGCCGCGGCACCGGCACCGCGGTACGGGCGCCGCCCTCCGCGAGCAGGACGGCGGCAGCGTACGGACGGGACGTCGCACGCGTGAGAACGATCACCCGCGAGCAGTGCAACCGGCAGTACGCCACCCCTCCGCCGCGCCCCTCACTTCGCGGCGCGGCCCCTGAGCCCGGTACGCTCACCGCCGTGCCACAAGCTGATCAGAACTCCCTCTCGCCGGCGGCGGGGGACGGTCCGACCCCACCACCGACCGAGACGCCCGCGGACCTCGCGTTCGGACCGCCGCGGCCCACCAGGGTGCGCCCGGTGCAGCTCGCGGAGCTGGCCCGTCAGCTCGGCGCGGACCTCCCCGCGGACGCGGGCGGCGTCGCGGTCACCGGCATCACCCACGACTCGCGTGCGGTACGGCACGGCGACGTGTACGCCGCACTGCCCGGAGCCCGGTTCCACGGCGCCGACTTCGCCGGCCAGGCCGCGAGCCTGGGCGCCGTCGCGGTGCTCACCGATCCCGCGGGAGCCGAGCGCGCGGAGGCCGCCGGGCTGCCCGCGCTGCGGGTGCCGGACCCGCGCAGGCGGATGGGCGCGCTCGCGGCGACCATCTACGGCGAACCGGGCGAGCAGCTCCTCCAGATCGGCATCACCGGCACCTCCGGCAAGACCACCACGGCGTACCTCGTGGAGGGCGGGCTGCGGCGGGCCGCCGAGCACAAGGAGCTGCCGGGCGGGGCCGGTTCGGGAGCGCAGGGCGCCGCGGCCGCCGGCTCGCGTACCGGCGGGCTGACCGGGCTGATCGGCACCGTCGAGTCCCGGATCGGCGACGAGCGGCTGAAGTCGGAGCGTACGACGCCCGAAGCGACCGATCTGCAGGCGCTGTTCGCGGTGATGCGGGAACGCGGCGTCACCTCGGTCGCGATGGAGGTCTCCAGCCACGCGCTGGTGCTCGGACGCGTCGACGGCTGCGTCTTCGACGTCGCCGTCTTCACCAACCTCAGCCCCGAACACCTGGATTTCCACCCGGACATGGAGGACTACTTCCAGGCGAAGCGGCAGCTGTTCACGCGCGCCAGGTCCCGGGCCGGCGTCGTCAACCTCGACGACGAGCACGGACGCCGGCTGGTCACCGAGTCCGAGGTGCCGGTCACGACGTACTCCGCGGAGGGCCACCCCGACGCCGACTGGCGCGCGGAGGACGTCGAAGTGGGGCCGCTGGGCTCGGTGTTCACCGCCGTCGGCCCGGCCGGTGAGTCCGTACGCGCGGCGGCGCCCATCGCCGGCCCGTTCAACGTCGCCAACGCGCTCGCGGCCGTCGCCGCGCTGGCGACCGCCGGCGTCGACGCACAGACCGCGGCCGACGGCATCGCCCAAGTGCCCGGCGTGCCCGGCCGGTTGGAGCGCGTCGACGAGGGCCAGGACTATCTCGCCGTCGTGGACTACGCGCACAAGCCGGACGCCGTCGAGTCCGTACTGCACGCCGTGCGCCGGGTCACCGAAGGCCGGGTGCACGCGGTCCTCGGCTGCGGCGGCGACCGCGACCCGCACAAGCGCACCGCCATGGGCGCCGCGCTCGCCCGGCTCTCCGACACCGCGGTGCTCACCTCCGACAACCCGCGCTCCGAGGATCCGCTCGCCATCCTCGCCACGATGCTCGCGGGCGCCGCCGAGGTGCCCGCACACGAACGCGGCACCGTGCTGCTCGAAGAGGACCGCGCCGCGGCGATCGCGCTTGCCGTCGACCGCAGCGAGCCGGGAGACACCGTGGTCGTCCTCGGCAAGGGCCACGAGCAGGGCCAGGACATCGCCGGAGTGGTGCGCCCCTTCGACGATGTGGAGGTGCTGCGCCGCGCCATCGCGCGCAAGCGGGAGGCGGGCGGCGGCGCGGGCACCGACCCGGCGGCGTCCGCCGCGGCGCCCGACGCCGCGGCGCACGGCCCGGGCGGCTCCGGCGCGGCCGCGGCCCCCCTCTCCCGGGTACGCGCTCCGGGCACCGGCGGCGCCGCCGGCACGACGGCCGCCCCGGACGCGCTGGCCCCCGCCAACCACCACGACCACCGGACAGACGCCTGAGAACACGATGATCCCTCTCTCCCTCGCAGAGATCGCCGCTGTCGTCTCCGGGCAGCCGCGCGACATACCGGATCCGGAAGTCCGTATCACCGGGCCCGTCGTGAAGGACTCCCGCGAAGTGACGCCCGGCAGCCTCTTCGCGGCCTTCGCCGGAGAACGCGTGGACGGCCACGAATTCGCGCGGTCGGCGGTCGAGTCGGGCGCCGCCGCGGTGCTCGCCACGCGTCCCGTCGGCGTGCCCGCGCTCGTCGTCGACGACGTCACGCGCGCCCTCGGCGCCCTCGCCCGGCACCTCGTACAGCGGCTCGGCACCCAGGTGGTGGCCCTCACCGGTTCCGCGGGCAAGACCAGCACGAAGGACCTCATCGCGCAGCTGCTGGAGCGGCTCGGGCCGACGGTGTGGACGCAGGGCTCGTTCAACAACGAGATCGGGCTGCCGCTCACCGCGCTGCGCGCGGACCCGTCCACGCGGCATCTCGTGCTGGAGATGGGCGCGCGCGGCAAGGGCCACATCCGCTACCTCACCGGGCTCACGCCGCCCCGTATCGGCGTGGTGCTCAACGTCGGCACCGCGCACATCGGGGAGTTCGGCGGCCGTGAGCAAATCGCCCAGGCGAAGGGCGAGTTGGTGGAGGGGCTGCCGGACGCGGAGGAGGGCGGCGTCGCCGTGCTCAACGCCGACGATCCGCTCGTACGCGGCATGGCGCCGCGCACCCGCGCGCGGCTCGTGTACTTCGGCGAGAGCGCCGAGGCGCACGTGCGCGCCGAGAATGTCCGGCTCACCGACCGCGGTCAGCCCACCTTCACGCTTCGCACACCGACCGGGTGCGGTGACGTGACCATGCAGTTGTACGGTGAGCACCACGTGTCGAACGCGCTCGCCGCGGCGGCCGTCGCCCACGAACTGGGCATGCCCGCCGAGGACATCGCCACCGCGCTGTGTTCCGCCGGAACGCTCTCGCAGTGGCGGATGGAGGTCACCGAGCGCGCCGACGGAGTCACGGTCGTCAACGACGCCTACAACGCCAACCCGGACTCCACCCGCGCAGCGCTCCGCGCGCTGGCCGCGATGGGTAAAGGGCGGCGCACCTGGGCGGTGTTGGGGGAGATGGCCGAGCTCGGTGACGAGGCGCTCGCCGAGCACGACGCGGTCGGACGGCTCGCGGTCCGGCTCAACGTCGCCAAGCTCGTGGCGGTGGGCGGCCGGGAAGCCGGCTGGCTGGACATGGGCGCCAAGAACGAAGGTTCATGGGGTGAGGAGTCGGTGCACGTGTCCGACGCTGACGCGGCCATCGAGCTGCTGCGCAGTCAACTGCGGCCGGGGGACGTCGTATTGGTCAAAGCGTCCCGTTCGGCGGGGCTGGAGAGCGTCGCCGCGGCGCTCCTGGACGGCCGGGTGAGCACCGGCGACGACGAGGGTGAGGTCGCCGCCCGATGAGGCAAATCCTCTTCTCCGGAGTCATCGGACTCTTCCTGTCCCTGATCGGCACTCCGCTGCTGATCAAGCTGCTCGCGAGCCGCGGCTACGGCCAGTTCATCCGGGACGACGGGCCGCAGAACCACCACAGCAAGCGCGGCACCCCGACCATGGGCGGAATCGCCTTCATCCTGGCGACGATCCTCGCGTACGCGCTGACGAAGCTGCTCATCGGCGCCTCCCCGAGCTTCTCCGGGGTGCTGGTGCTGTTCCTGTTCGCCGGCATGGGCCTGGTCGGCTTCCTCGACGACTACATCAAGATCGTCAAGCAGCGCAGCCTCGGCCTCCGCGCCAAGGCGAAGATGGCGGGGCAGCTCATCGTCGGCATCGCCTTCGCCGTGCTCGCGCTCAACTTCCAGGACTCGCGCGGCCTGACGCCCGCCTCCACGAAGCTCTCCTTCACGCAGGACTTCGGCTGGTCGATAGGGCCGGTCATCTTCGTGGTCTGGGCGCTGTTCATGATCCTCGCGATGTCGAACGGCGTGAACCTCACCGACGGCCTCGACGGTCTCGCCACCGGCGCCTCCGTGATGGTCTTCGGTGCGTACGTCTTCATCTGCGTCTGGGAGTACCAGGAGTCCTGCGCGGACGCGCTGACCGCCGGACCCGGCTGCTACGACGTACGAGATCCGCTCGATCTCGCCGTCGTCGCCGCCGCGTTGATGGGCGCGTGCTTCGGCTTCCTGTGGTGGAACACCTCGCCGGCCAAGATCTTCATGGGGGACACCGGGTCGCTGGCGCTGGGCGGCGGGCTGGCCGGGCTCGCCATCTGCTCGCGTACGGAGCTGCTGCTGGCGATCCTCGGCGGCCTGTTCGTCCTCATCACCATGTCCGTGGTGCTCCAGGTCGGCGGTTTCCGGCTGACGGGCAAGCGGCTGTTCAAGATGGCGCCGCTACAGCACCACTTCGAACTCAAGGGCTGGTCCGAGGTGCTGGTCGTGGTCCGCTTCTGGATCATCCAGGGCATGTGCGCGATCCTCGGCATCGGACTGTTCTACGCGGGATGGGCGGCGACGAATTGAGCGCTGAGCCGGAGCACGCCGCTGACACCGGGAACCGCGAGACCGCCGGGCACGCCGAGTACGCCGAGTACGCCGAGAATGCCGCGCGGTCCGAAGCCGGCCCGGACGTCGAACGCGCCGCGCACACCGCCGAGTTGCTGCGCGCCCGTCACGTCACCGTCGCGGGCCTCGGCGTCAGCGGCGTCCCGGCGGCCAAGGCGCTGCACCGCTTCGGCGCCCACGTCACCGTCGTCAACGGCGGCGACGGAGAAGGCCCGCGCCGCCAGGCGCACGAACTGGAGCAGCTCGGCATCGCGGTCCGGCTCGGCGACGACCGCAGCCTGCCCGAGGGCACCCAACTCATCGTCACCACACCCGGGTTCCGGCCCGACAGCGCGCTCTTCCGCGCCGCCGCGGACGCGGGCGTTCCGGTGTGGGGCGACGTGGAGCTGGCCTGGCGGCTGCGCGGCAGCGCCGCCGCGGGCGGCGGCCCCGCCCGGCCCTCGCCGCCCTGGCTCGCCGTCACCGGCACCAACGGCAAGACCACGACGGTGCAGATGCTGGCCGCGATCCTGGAGGCGGCCGGACTGCGCACGGCCGCCGTCGGCAACATCGGCGTCTCGCTCGTGGACGTGGTGCTCGGCGCCGAGGCCGCCGAAGGCGCGGCGGCCGACGCGGAACCGTACGCCGACCTCGACGTCCTCGCCGTCGAGCTGTCCAGCTACCAACTCCACTGGGCGCCCAGCCTGCGCCCCCACTCCGCCGCCGTACTCAACCTCGCCCCCGACCATCTCGACTGGCACGGCTCGATGGAGGCGTACGCCGCCGACAAGGGCCGTATCTACGAGGGGAATCGGGCCGCCTGCGTCTACAACGTCCAGGACCCGGCCACCGAAGACCTCGTCCGCAAAGCCGACGTCGTCGAGGGCTGCCGCGCCGTCGGCTTCACCCTCGCCAGCCCTGCGCCCGGCCAACTCGGCGTCGTGGAAGGCATTCTGGTGGACCGTGCGTTCGTCGCCGATCCGCAGCGGGAGGCGCAGGAACTGGCCGAGGTCGGCGACGTCGCCACCGGCGCCCCGCACAACGTCGCCAACGCCCTCGCCGCCGCCGCCCTCGCCCGCGCCTACGGCGTGCCCGCTTCCGCGGTACGCGACGGGCTGCGCGCCTTCCGCCCGGACGCCCACCGCATCGCCCACGTCGCCGACGTCGGCGGCGTCTCCTACGTCGACGACTCCAAAGCCACCAACACCCATGCCACAGAAGCGTCGTTGGCCGCGTACGACTCGATCGTGTGGATCGCCGGCGGCCTCGCCAAAGGCGCCACCTTCGACGACCTCGTACGCGAGGCGGCGCCCCGGCTGCGCGGCGCCGTGCTGATCGGCGCCGACCGCGCGCTCATCCGCGACGCACTGGCGCGACACGCCCCCGATGTCCCGGTGGTCGACCTGGACCGGACAGACACTGGGGCGATGGCGGCGGCGGTCCGGGAAGCCGCGCGGCTCGCCCGCAGCGGCGATACGGTGCTCCTGGCCCCGGCCTGCGCCTCGATGGACATGTTCGTTAACTACAAGACCCGCGGCGACGCGTTCGCCGATGCGGTCCGGGCGCTGGCCGACGGCGCCGGTGCGGACACCGCCGGTACGGACAGCTCGAAGTAGCCCGCCGGTTCGCCCGGTTCCCGCGACCGTACCGCCGGGAACCGAAGGAGGGAGGCGACGGATGACGCCCGACCGCGCTGCTGCACCCAGGCCGTCCGGCCGGGCCGGAGGGAAGGCGAAGAGCGGCGGCACCGCAGCGTCCGGCGGAACAGCCGGCTCCCCTCGCTCCGGCAACTCGGCCCCGAAACAGGCCGATCGGTCCCCCTCTCCGGCCAACTCCCGCCGCAGCTACGGAAGTCGGGGCGCGTCCTCCCGCTCCGGAGCGGACCGCTCGCCGGCCGCCGCGGCACCGCAGCGGGTGCGCACCCCGCGCCCCCCGGCGCCGCCCCGCAGCGCACGGCAGCCCGCGCGCGGCGGTTTCGCCCGTACGTTCCTGCTCCGCGCGAAGCGCGCCTGGGACCGCCCGCTGACCGCCTACTACCTCATCCTGGGCGGCAGCCTGCTGCTGACCGGGCTCGGCCTGGTGATGGTCTTCTCCGCCTCCCAGATCGAGGCGCTCCAATCCGGGCTGTCCTCCACGTACTTCTTCCGCAAGCAGCTGATCGCCGCGGTCCTCGGCGGCGGTCTGATGCTCCTCGCGGTCCGGATGCCGACGCGGCTGCACCGCGCGCTCGCCTACCCCCTGCTCGCCGTCTCCGTGTTCCTCATGTGCCTGGTCCAGGTGCCCGGCATAGGGCAGTCGGTGAACGGCAACCAGAACTGGATCTCGCTCGGCGGCCCGTTCCAGCTCCAGCCCAGCGAGTTCGCCAAGCTCGCGCTGGTGCTGTGGGGAGCCGACCTGCTGGCCCGCAAGAACGAGCGGCGCCTGCTGACCCAGTGGAAACACCTGCTGGTGCCGCTGGTTCCGGCCAGCTTCCTGCTGCTCGGACTCATCATGCTCGGCGGCGACATGGGCACCGCGATCATCCTCACCGCCGTGCTGTTCGGGCTGCTCTGGCTCGCGGGAGCGCCGACCCGGATGTTCAGCGGCGTGCTGCTCGCGGCGCTCCTCGTCGGACTCGTCCTCATCAAGACCAGCCCGAACCGCATGGCGCGGCTCGCCTGCATCGGCGCCACGACGCCCGGACCGGGCGACCGTTGCTGGCAGGCCGTACACGGCATCTACGCCCTCGCCTCCGGCGGCTGGTTCGGCTCCGGGCTCGGCGCCAGTGTGGAAAAATGGGGTCAACTCCCCGAGCCGCACACGGACTTCATCTTCGCCGTGACCGGGGAGGAGCTGGGTCTCGCGGGGACGCTGTCGGTGCTCGCCCTCTTCGCGGCCCTAGGCTATGCGGGTATCCGCGTGGCCGGACGCTCGGAGGACCCCTTCGTACGGTTCGCCGCGGGAGGCGTGACCACCTGGATCACGGCGCAGGCCGTGGTCAACATCGGTGCGGTGCTCGGCCTGCTGCCGATCGCCGGCGTCCCGCTCCCGCTGTTCTCCTACGGAGGTTCGGCGCTGCTGCCGACGATGTTCGCCATCGGGATGCTGATCGCCTTCGCGCGCAGCGATCCCGCGGCACGGGCGGCCCTGGCCAGGCGGCAGCCCGCTCTGCGGAAACGACTGCGGAGCAGGCTGACAGGGGTGAGTTGGACAACGATGCGACGGCGGACCACCCGGCCGCCGTCCGGAGAGCGGTGAATCAGCGTGCACGTCGTACTCGCCGGTGGGGGGACCGCCGGTCACATCGAGCCCGCGCTCGCCCTCGCGGACGCCCTGCGCAGACAGGACCCGACCGTGGGGATCACGGCACTCGGCACGGAGCGCGGACTTGAGACCCGGCTCGTGCCGGAGCGGGGATACGAGCTGGAGCTGATCCCGGCCGTCCCGCTGCCGCGGAAGCCGACACCGGAGCTGATCACCGTGCCGGGCCGGCTGCGCGGCACCATCAAAGCCGCGGAGCAGGTCCTGGAGCAGAACAAGGCCGACTGCGTCGCCGGCTTCGGCGGCTACGTGGCGCTGCCGGCCTACCTGGCGGCCAAGCGGCTCGGCGTACCGATCGTGGTCCACGAGGCCAACGCACGCCCCGGGTTGGCCAACAAGATCGGTTCGCGCTACGCGCACCAGGTCGCGGTCTCCACCCCGGACAGCAAGCTGCGGAACGCGCGTTACATCGGCATCCCGCTGCGCCGCGCGATCGCCACGCTCGACCGGAACGCCGTACGCCCGGAGGCCCGCGCCGCGTTCGGACTGGACGCCAACCTCCCCACGCTGCTGGTCTCCGGCGGCTCGCAGGGCGCGCGCAGGCTCAACGAGGTTGTGCAGCAGGCCGTTCCGCACCTCCAGCGTGCGGGCATCCAGGTGCTGCACGTCGTCGGCCCGAAGAACGAGCTGCCGCACGTCGACAACATGCCGGGAATGCCGCCCTATATGCCGCTACCGTATGTGGACCGGATGGATCTCGCGTACGCCGCGGCCGACATGATGCTCTGCCGTGCGGGCGCGATGACGGTCGCGGAACTGTCGGCCGTCGGGCTGCCGGCCGCCTACGTCCCGCTGCCGATCGGCAACGGCGAACAGCGGCTGAACGCCCAGCCGGTCGTCAAGGCCGGCGGCGGACTGCTCGTGGACGACGCCGAACTGACGCCGGAGTGGATCCAGTCCAACGTCCTTCCGGTACTGGCCAATCCGCAGCGGCTCGGGCAGATGGCGCGCTCCGCAGCCGAGTTCGGACGGCCGGACGCCGACGAGTTGCTGGTCGGCATGGTGCACGAGGCGATTGCGGCACGCCGAGGGGCGTGAGAGAAGGCGGGACAGCGTGGCCGGACCGACGGGACCGACGGGGTCGGCTGGGGCGGCGAGGACCGCCGAACGGCACGAGCGCGGCTCGCGTGCAGCGGCGGACCGCCCGCCGGGGGACTCCGGTTCGCCACCGCCCGCCGGCCCGCGCGGCCCTCGCGTACGGCTCCGCCGGCCCGGCCGCCGCGCGTTGACCCTCACGTTCGTGGCGCTGCTGCTCCTCGCCGGCTTCAGCGTCTGGGCCTGCTACGTCTCGGACTGGTTCCGGGTACGGCACGTGTCGGTGCACGGCACTCAGGTGCTGACCGAACGTCAAGTCCTGTCCGCGGCAAGGATTCCGGAGGGGGATCCGCTGCTGTCGGTCGACAAGGGTGCCGCGGAGAGCCGGGTGCGAGCGGCGCTGCCGCGCGTGGCCGGCGTCCGCGTCGTACGGGCCTGGCCACACGGAATCGGCGTGAAGGTGACCGAACGCAGGCCGGAAGTGGCGCAGAAGAAGTCGGGAAAATATGTCGAAGTGGACGCGCACGGCGTGCGATTCGCCACAACCGATCACCAGCCACACGGCGTTCCGCTTCTGCTGATGGAACCTCAGAAGTCCGCGAGCCTGGGCCACTTCGGAACCGACCGGCTCCGCCGCGAGGCCGTACGCGTCGTCCGCTCGCTGCCGGAATCGGTCTCCGCGGACACCCGGAACGTTCGCGTCCGTTCCTATGACTCCATCACACTGGAGCTGACCGGAGGCCGTACGGTGTTGTGGGGGAGCAGTGAACGGGGCCCGGCGAAGGCGAAGTCGCTCACATCATTGATGAAAGCGGCCAAGGGAGCACGGCACTTCAACGTGAGCGTTCCCAGCGCCCCTGCGTGGTCCGGGAGTTGACGCCCATCAACGCAGGCCAGCACCCTGGATGGCTGGGCGCGGACCTGATCACATAGGGTGAAAGGAAAAACGGGAGGTTCGGCGTGTTCGTTGAACACCCAGCACTTGTCGACTTAGTGTCCGTTCCGGAGAGTCCAGGGAAGACAGACGCTGGTAACCCTAAACTTCACACTTAGGGTTCGGGTCGGCGTTCGGACCGTCCCCCAGGGATACGTAACTCGAGGCGAGAGGCCTTCGACGTGGCAGCACCGCAGAACTACCTCGCAGTCATCAAGGTCGTCGGCATTGGCGGCGGTGGCGTGAATGCCATCAACAGGATGATCGAGGTCGGTCTCAAGGGCGTCGAGTTCATCGCGATCAACACCGACGCGCAAGCCCTGTTGATGAGCGACGCCGACGTCAAGCTCGACGTAGGACGCGAACTGACCCGCGGTCTCGGCGCGGGCGCGAACCCGGACGTCGGCCGCAAGGCGGCCGAGGACCACCGCGAGGAGATCGAAGAGGTCCTCAAGGGGGCCGACATGGTCTTCGTCACCGCGGGCGAGGGCGGCGGCACGGGCACGGGCGGAGCGCCGGTCGTGGCCAACATCGCGCGCTCGCTGGGGGCGTTGACGATCGGCGTGGTCACCCGCCCGTTCACTTTCGAGGGCAGGCGCCGGGCGAACCAGGCGGAGGACGGCATCGCCGGACTGCGCGACGAGGTCGACACCCTCATCGTCATTCCCAACGACCGCCTGCTGTCCATCTCCGACCGGCAGGTGAGCGTTCTCGACGCCTTCAAGTCCGCGGACCAGGTGCTGCTCTCCGGTGTCCAGGGCATCACCGACCTGATCACCACCCCGGGCCTGATCAACCTCGACTTCGCGGACGTCAAGTCCGTGATGTCGGAGGCGGGTTCGGCCCTGATGGGCATCGGCTCCGCGCGCGGCGACGACCGCGCCGTCGCCGCCGCGGAAATGGCGATCTCCTCGCCGCTGCTGGAAGCGTCCATCGACGGCGCACGCGGAGTGCTGCTGTCCATCTCCGGCGGCTCCGACCTCGGCCTGTTCGAGATCAACGAAGCGGCTCAACTGGTCAGCGAGGCCGCACATCCGGAAGCCAACATCATCTTCGGCGCGGTGATCGACGACGCGCTCGGCGACGAGGTGCGCGTCACCGTCATCGCCGCGGGCTTCGACGGCGGACAGCCGCCGTCCAAGAACCGTGAGAAGGCCCTCGGTTCGCGCGGCGGCAAGGACGACACCGCGCCCACGATCAGCGACCCGGCGCCGGAACCGCCCGCGCTGGGCGATCCGTTCACCCTGCGCGACGAGGACCCGATCTCGGCCGAAACCGAGTGCGGTGCCGGCGACGAGGTGCCCGCACCGTACCCGCGCGACACCCGGCCCTCGACCACGCCCCAGGTGCCGCCGGCCCGCCCGTACCAGGACAGCCAGGCCGAAGAGCTGGATGTTCCGGACTTCTTGAAGTGATAGGTCGCCAAGACTCCGAGAGCGGCGCGCACTTCGCCTTCACCGACAGGTGGGGCGGGGTGAGCGCCGCTCCGTATGAGTCGCTCAATCTCGGCGGGGCGGTGGGGGACGACCCCGCGGCCGTACGCAGCAACCGCACGCGTGCGGCCGCCGCGCTCGGGCTGGTGCCCGAGTCCGTGGTGTGGATGCGCCAGGTGCACGGGCGTGAAGTCGCCGTCGCGGACAGGCCGTTCGGCGAGGAGCCGCCGCCGCTCGACGGCGTTGTGACCACCCGCCGCGGCCTCGCCCTCGCCGTCCTCACGGCGGACTGCACGCCCGTACTGCTCGCCGATCCGTACGCGGGCGTGGTGGGGGCGGCGCACGCGGGACGTCCCGGACTGGTGGCCGGCGTGGTCCCGGCGCTCGTCGCCGCGATGCTCGAACTCGGGGCGGATTCAGGCCAGATCGTGGCGCGCACGGGTCCCTCGGTCTGCGGCCGCTGCTACGAGGTGCCGGAGAAGATGCGCGAGGACGTCGCGTCCGTGGTTCCCGAGGCGTACGCCACGACGAGTTGGGGCACGCCGGCGGTCGACATGGCCGCCGGAGTGCGTGCTCAGCTCGCGCGGCTCGGAGTCACCGCCCTCGACCAGTCGCCGGTCTGCACACGGGAGTCGGACGACCACTTCTCGTACCGGCGCTCGAACACCACTGGGCGGCTTGGGAGTTACGTGTGGCTGGAGGCGAACCGGCCGTGAGAGATCTCACGGCCAGGAAGGCCGAACTCGCCGACGGTCTGGCCCGGGTGAACGACCGGATCGCACGTGCCTGCCGTGCGGCGGGACGCGGGCGCGACGAGGTCACGTTGATCGTCGTCACCAAGACCTATCCCGCTTCCGACGTCCGGCTGCTCGCCGAACTCGGCGTGTACGACGTGGCGGAGAACCGCGATCAGGAGGCGGCACCGAAGGCGCAGGAGTGCGCGGATCTGTCTCTCCGCTGGCACTTCATCGGTCAGTTGCAGTCCAACAAAGCACGATCTGTGGCGACTTACGCTGATGTCGTGCACTCCGTCGACCGTCCGCGGCTCGTGACCGCGCTCTCGACCGCCGCCTCCCGGCGCGGGCGCGAGCTGGACTGCCTGATCCAGGTCGCCTTCGACGCGGACTCAACTGCCGTAGGAGAGAGGGGCGGTGCGCATCCGGACGCCGTTCCCGGACTGGCCGACGCGGTGGCCGCGGCCCAAGGGCTGCGGCTGGCCGGTGTGATGACGGTCGCACCGTTGTCGGGTGCCTACGAAGGACGTCCGCGTGCGGCCTTCGAGCAACTCGGCGAAATCTCAACGCGCCTGCGAGCAAGGCATCCTGCTGCGAACATGGTCTCGGCAGGGATGAGCGGGGACTTGGAGGAGGCGGTGCGAGCCGGTGCGACACATGTGCGCGTCGGCAGTGCGGTACTCGGACAGCGACCGCGGCTCGGGTAACGTCACGATGCAAGTCGGACCACAGTAGAAAATATGGTCGTTTCCGTTGGAAAGAGACAGGCGGAGAGGCCCGCGTGGGTCCAAGTCACCTGTGACGGAGCCATGGAGGCGCCGCCGGAGGCAGGGGAACCACCACAGAGCGGAGGACGCAGAGAATGGCCGGCGCTATGCGCAAGATGGCGGTCTACCTCGGCCTCGTGGAGGACGATGGTTACGACGGCCCGGGGTTCGACCCCGACGACGAGTTCGAGCCCGAGCCGGAGCCCGAACGCGACCGTCGGCGGCACGAGTCGCCTCAGTCACATCACTCCCTGCACCAGGCGGAGTCCACGGAACCGGTGCGCGCGGTTCAGCCGCCGCCGCAGCGGGAACGGGAGCAGCCGTCACCTTCCGAAACCTCAGAAAGCGGACGTGCGGGGAGAATTGCCCCCGTGTCATCCATCACACCTGAACGTCAGAACGCGGAGAAGAGCGCGCCGGTGATCATGCCCAAGGTCGTGTCCGAGCGGGAGCCGTACCGGATCACGACACTCCACCCCCGGACCTACAACGAGGCCCGTACCATCGGGGAACACTTCCGTGAGGGCACTCCGGTGATCATGAATCTGACGGAGATGGACGACACGGATGCGAAGCGGCTCGTCGACTTCGCGGCCGGTCTGGTATTCGGTCTGCACGGAAGTATTGAAAGAGTGACCCAGAAGGTCTTCCTGCTGTCGCCTGCTAACGTCGATGTCACGGCGGAGGACAAGGCCCGCATCGCAGAGGGTGGGTTCTTCAACCAGAGCTGAGACGCAGGGGATAAGGGACCGGGTCGCGAGATCCGTGCGAGAGTGCCGACCAGGCAAGGGGAGAGGGACGCGTAGATGAGAACCGCACTTGAGGTGGTCCAAATCGCGCTGTACTGCTTCCTGCTCGTGCTGATCTTCCGGCTGGTGATGGACTACGTCTTCCAGTTCGCCCGCTCATGGCAACCCGGCAAGGCGATGGTGGTGGTCCTGGAGGCCACCTACACTGTCACTGATCCGCCACTCAAGCTTCTGCGGCGGTTCATTCCGCCGCTACGCTTCGGGGGCGTGGCGCTCGACTTGTCCTTCTTCGTACTCATGATCATCGTCTACATCCTGATCTACGTCGTGGCCAGGCTGTAACGATCGCAATGGTCTTGCCGACATGCCGACGACTCACGTTGAGGTGAAGAGATGCCACTGACCCCCGAGGACGTGCGGAACAAGCAGTTCACGACCGTCCGCCTCCGAGAAGGCTATGACGAGGACGAGGTCGATGCCTTCCTCGACGAGGTCGAAGCCGAACTGACGCGCCTGCTACGGGAGAACGAGGACCTACGCGCCAAACTGGCCGCTGCTACTCGGGCTGCGGCGCAGAACCAGCAGCAGGGCGGTTTGCGTAAGCCCGACCCGCAGGAGCGGCAGGGCGGGGCTCCCGCGCCCGCCGCCATACCCGGACAGCCCGGGGCGCCAGGCCAGCAGCAGCCGGGGCAGCCCGGCCCGCAGGGTGGTCCGGGTCAACAGGGTCCGCAGCAGGGCGCTCCGATGGGGGGTCCGCCGCAACTGCCCGGTGGCCAGCCGCAGTTGCCCGCCGGTCCGGGTGGGCCCGGCGGTCCGCAGGGCGGTCACGGGCCGATGGGCCCCGGTGGCCCGCAGGGCGGTCCCGGCGGTCCGCAGCAGGGCGCCCCGGGTCAAGCCACCACGGCTCTCGGTGCGTTGGGCGCTCAGCAGATGGCGGCGGCCGGCGGCGGCCAGAACAACGACAGCGCCGCGCGCGTGCTGTCGCTGGCGCAGCAGACTGCCGACCAGGCGATTGCGGAGGCGCGTTCGGAGGCCAACAAGATCGTGGGGGAGGCGCGCAGCCGCGCCGAGGGTCTGGAGCGGGACGCCCGCGCCAAGGCCGACGCCCTGGAGCGGGACGCTCAGGAGAAGCACCGCGTGGCGATGGGCTCGCTGGAGTCCGCGCGGGCGACCTTGGAGCGGAAGGTCGAGGATCTGCGGGGCTTCGAGCGCGAGTACCGCACGCGGCTGAAGTCCTATCTGGAGAGCCAGCTGCGCCAGTTGGAGAACCAGGCGGACGACTCGCTCGCCCCGCCCCGCACTCCGGCGACGGCCTCGCTGCCTCCGTCCCCCTCGCCGACCCCGACGCCGACGCCCACGCCGTCGATGGCGCCCGCGGGCGCACCGGCCGGGGCCACGTCGGGCGGCGGCACCATGGGCGGTCACCAGTCGATGGGCGGCAACGGCACCATGGGCGGCGCTACGGGAGGCCCCGGTGCGCACGGCGGCGCTTCCGGCGGTCCGGGCGGTCCGGGCGGCCCCGGGGGACCCGGCGGTCCGTCCCAGGGCGGTCCGTCCTACGGCGGCCAGCAGCAGATGTCGCCGGCCATGACGCAGCCGATGGCGCCGGTCCGTCCGCAGGGCGGGCCCCAGCCGCAGCAGGCTCCGTCGCCGATGCGCGGTTTCCTCATCGACGAGGACGACAACTGACCGTCTGAGGGCGGCCGTTGGCCGATCCGGATGTTGTGACGAATGGGCCGGGCCCGGGAGCGTACGCGCTTCCGGGCCCGGCCCATGTGCGGGCGAGGCTCATCGGGCGCCGGAGAAACGGGAGTTCAACCGGCGCTCGCCGGGCTGCGACCCTCCGGCGTCACCGGCCCTGCGGCGGTCCGAACCATTCGTGCAGCGCCGTACGCAACCGTTCGGCGTCCGCGTCCGGCGCGGCCGGGGTGGTGGCGACCCAGGCGGCGTGCCCGTCGGGACGGACCAACGCCGCGTAGGCGCCGGGCAGTTCGCCGCTGCGTACGTCGGCTGCGGTCACCCTGTCCGCCCACGGTGCGGCTGCTTCGTGCAGTAGGCACCGGTCGCTGCCCTCGGCCATCAGCAGCGCTCCGCCGCCTCGTTCGGTGAGCGCGGTGAGCCGGCCGCCGCTGCACAGCGGTACGTTCGGCACCATGCGCCCCTCCCAAGGGTGGCCCGAGGGGTCGTGCACGGGGTAGCGGGTGCCGACGCCGGTGAGGGTTTCGGCGAGGTATCCGGCCGTCTCTTCGGCTTCGGCGAGTTCGGCGAGGAGTTCCCGCGCCGGCGCCAGCCGCTGCTCTTCGCCGTCCTCCTCGGCGCTCGAAAACAGCGTCTGGGCAAGGGTGTTGCGCAACAGCCGGGTGCCGGCCGCATGGCGTTCGGTGTGGTAGGTCTCCAGCAGCTCGTCCGGCGCCAAGTCGCGTGTTACCAGGGCGAGTTTCCAGCCGAGGTTCATGGCGTCGTCGATCGCCGCGTTGACGCCGATGGCCCCGGCGGGCGGGTGGATGTGCGCGGCGTCGCCCGCCAGCAGCACCCGTCCGTGCCGCAGCCGCTCCGCCAGCCGGGCCGCATCGCCGAACCGCGTCAGCCAGTGGGCCTCCGCGATCTCCACATGCCTGCCCAGTACGCGGTCCACGGCGCCCTGGAATCGGCGCAACGACACCGGTTCGTCCTTGTCGGCCGGCGGTTCCGGATCCGCGGTGACCAGCCGTACGTAGCCGGGCCGCGGGATGGCGAACAGCGAGCCGCCGGGTCCGGTGACCGGTCCGAGCGGCAGGGCGTCCGGGTCGGCCAGGACCACATCGCCGAGCAGGGTGGTGTGCCGGGCGGGCGTGCCCGGGAAGCCGATTCCGCTTGCGGTGCGTACGGTGCTGCGGCCCCCGTCGCATCCGACCAGCCGGCGGCAGCGCAACTCCCGCCGGCCCGCGGGTGCTTCGACGTCGGCGGTGACTCCGGAGGCGTCCTGGCGGAGGCCGTGGAGCCGGTGGCCGCGGAGGATCCGGGCGCCGGAGCGTACGGCCTGTTCGGCGAGCAGCTCCTCGACTCTGGTCTGCGGTATCCCCAGGACGTAGGGGTGTTCGGTGCGCATCGAGGCGAGGTCGAGCCGGGCGCCGCCGACGAACATGGTGCTCTGGCGCGTCGGTCCTTCGGCGAGGAAGCGGCCGGCGAGTCCGCGGAGGCCGAGCAGTTCGAGGCTGCGGGCGTTGAGGTTGAAGCCGCGGCAGAATCCCGGCGGTGCCGAGTCCCGTTCCAGCACGGTGGTGCGTACGCCGGCGAGCCCCAACTCGCAGGCCAGCGCCAGCCCGGCGGGCCCGGCGCCCACCACCAGTACGTCGGCGTCGGTGCCCTCCGGCGCGCTGCCGGGCGTCGTCTCAGTCATCGGCCGGCTCATCCGGCCATTGCAGGGTGCCGCTTTCGATCTCTTCGGCGGTGCGCCGCACCCACTCCAGCTCCGCACGCGCCATCGCCTGCGCGTACTCGGCCTCGATCACGAACAGCCGGGGCGCGCCGTGGTGTTCGGTGGCCTCGCGGTACGCGCGGTCGCCTTGTGCGAGGCGTTCTTCCAGCGACTCGGCCCGCTCGCGCAGGGCTTCGGCTGCGCGCTGCGGGCCGAGCGCGCCGAGGTAGCTGACGGCGGACAGGAAGCGGGGGTACTCCCGGTGCGGCTCGCGGATCAGTTCGTCCAGCCATTCCGTGAAGTTGCGGCGGCCTTCCCGGGTGTGCCGGTACACGGTCCGGGCCGGACGGCTGCCCATCTGCTCGGTGTTGGCGGCTTCGATCCAGCCGTCGCGGGCCAGGGTGCGGACGGTGTCGTACAGCGAGCCGGTGGTCAGTTTGAAGGCCAGGTCCAGTCGCCGTTCCCGCAGCGTGGCCGCCATGGCGTGCGGGTGCATGGGCTGTTCCAGGAGCAGACCCAGGACTGCGAGGGCCAGGGGGTTGGCGGGGCGTTTGACGGTCATCTCTCTCCAACGCGGGCCGGGCGGCGGTGACTTGGCGGGGCGAGCCGGCCGGAGGCCCGACCGGGAAACTCGGTAGCGATTACTCGGATCCGAGTATATGTGCCGACGGCGCCCGCGCCACCCCGCCCGCCGCCGCGCACACGAAAGCGCCGGGGCGCCCTCCGGTGAGAGCGCCCCGGCGCTGCATCCGTACGCGCGGGCCGGTCCGTCCGCGCCGGCCGAAGCGGTCTGCGCTACACCTTCCGCAGCCGGAAGCCCAGCGACAGCGCCCCGTCCTCGAAGCGCTCCCCGAACTCCCGCCCGTCGCCGTCGCCTTGGGCGAAGTCGGTGGCCAGCACCTCCTCCGCGATCAGCCCCGCGTGCTCGTCGATTGCACGCTGGACCTCCTCGTCCGACGAGGTCCAGCGCAGCGCGATACGGTCCGCGACGTCCAGCCCGGACTTCTTGCGAGCCTCCTGGACCAGCCGGATCACGTCCCGGGCGAGGCCGGCCCGCCGCAGCTCCGGGGTGATCTCCAGGTCCAGGGCGACCGTCGCGCCCGAGTCGGAGGCCACGGACCAGCCCTCGCGCGGCGTCTCCGTGATGATGACCTCCTCCGGGGACAGCGGTACGGTCTCGCCCTCCACCTCCACCGAGGCGGTGCCCTCGCGCAGCGCGGCCGACAGCGCCGCCGCGTCCGCCTCGGCGATCGCCTTCGCCACCACCTGGGTGCCCTTGCCGAAACGGCGGCCCAGCGCACGGAAGTTGGCCTTGGCCGTGGTGTCCACCAGCGAGCCGCCGACCTCCGAGAGCGAGGCGAGCGCGTAGACGTTCAGCTCCTCGGTGATCTGCGTACGCAGGTCCGCGGAGAGCGTCTCGAAGCCGGACGCGGCGACGAGTGCGCGGGACAGCGGCTGCCGGGTCTTGACGCCGGACTCCGCACGCGTCGCACGCCCCAGCTCGACCAGCCGGCGAACCAGCAGCATGTCCTGGGACAACTCCGGGTCCACCATGCTCAGTTCGGCCTCCGGCCACGTGGCCAGGTGCACCGACTCGGGCGCGCCCGGCGTCACCGGCACGACGAGGTCCTGCCACACGCGCTCGGTGATGAACGGGACGATCGGCGCCATCAGCCGGGTCACCGTCTCCAGCGTCTCGTGCAGCGTGCGCATCGCCGCCGGGTCGCCCTGCCAGAAGCGGCGGCGCGACCTGCGTACGTACCAGTTGGACAGGTCGTCGACGAACGTGGACAGCAGCTTGCCCGCGCGCTGGGTGTCGTAGGCGTCCATCGCGATGGTGACCTGGTCGGTCAACGCGTGCAGCTCGCTGAGCAACCAGCGGTCCAGCAGCGGCCGTCGACCCGGTGCGGGGTCCGTCTCCGAGGGCGCCCAGCCCGCCGTACGCGCGTACAGCGCCTGGAACGCCACCGTGTTCCAGTACGTCAGCAGCGTCTTGCGGACGACCTCCTGGATGGTGCCGTGACCCACCCGGCGCGCGGCCCAGGGCGAGCCGCCCGCGGCCATGAACCAGCGCACCGCGTCCGCGCCGTGCCGGTCCATCAGCGGGATCGGCTCCAGGATGTTGCCCAGGTGCTTGGACATCTTCCGGCCGTCCTCGGCGAGGATGTGGCCGAGGCAGACGACGTTCTCGTAGGCGGACCTGTCGAAGACGAGGGTGCCGACCGCCATCAGCGTGTAGAACCAGCCGCGGGTCTGGTCGATGGCCTCCGAGATGAACTGCGCGGGATAGCGCTTCTCGAACAACTCCCGGTTCTTGTACGGGAATCCCCACTGCGCGAACGGCATCGCGCCCGAGTCGTACCAGGCGTCGATCACCTCCGGCACCCGCGTCGCCTCCAGCGAACAGCCCTCGGTGGGGCAGCCGAAGGTGACCGCGTCGATGTACGGGCGGTGCGGGTCCAG
>Ga0164243_10000426_pt1 | contig 80701 bp, 53 predicted proteins | sample OricompcompostOP_FD_108781 | JGI IMG/M metagenome (GOLD analysis project Ga0164243, IMG submission 108781) | Organic Plus compost microbial communities from Emeryville, California, USA - Original compost - Organic plus compost (OP) | ecosystem: Engineered > Solid waste > Mixed feedstock >... | reverse complement strand
TTCTCGGTGGTGTCTCAGGACAGGTCGGGAATGTAATCGGTGGAACTTGGAAGGGCATCGATTACCTGCGCATCAAACCTTCCAGTGTAGCGAACCCAAGAACAGAAGGTCAGGTTGACCAGCGTTCGAAGTTCTCAACTGTCTTGCGGTTCTTGCAGCCCATGACAGACTTCCTGAGAGTCGGTTTCAAGCTGTATGCTAACAAAATGACCCAATTCAATGCGGCCATGTCATACAACCTGAACAATGCAATTACCGGAGCTTATCCAAACTTCATGATTGACTATGCAAATGCATTGGTTACTCGTGGTAATCTAACTGGTGCTGCCGGTGGTGCTGCTTCTTCTCCAAGTGCTGGAGACGTAGAAGCAACCTGGACAGACAATTCAGGAAGCGGTAGTGCATTGGCAACAGACAAAGCTCTGATTGCTCTTTTGAACACTACCAGAGGAGAAGCAGTGTTTACAACTGCGGGACCAGCAAGGTCTGCCGGATCAGCGACCATTCCAGTACCTTCTGAGTACTCAGGAGAAGACGTTGAAGTCTTCTTAGGGTTTGTATCAGAAGACGGAACTAAAGTCGCCAACAGCGTTTATTTAGGCTCTGTAACAGTTGCGTAAAGCGATTGGTGTTTTCGATAAAAACCGCTTCCTTTGTGGAGCGGTTTTTTTATGCCCGCACACTTCATTTTTCCTTTCTTTAGCCCTTAATTAGCTTAATATCAACACTTCTTGTTGCTAATCTGTTGCTATCAGAGCATAACTAACTGATATACAGGTGCTGAAAAGATATTGTATCGGGAAGTAATCCCTTTCTTTTATTTACTCCATTTTCTTCTGCTTTCATAACGTAATGCTTATGCAGAACTTCTGCGCGATGCCTGCCTGATTTGGATAGTAACAGGTTAATATTTGAACAACCTGTATATATATTGTAAACATTTTTTTTTCGTGTGAAATTATTTTCTGGATGCAATTATACTAGGTTGAAGTAAAAAAAAATTCCGTTATGCAAAGTTAATTTTAATGACACCTGACCTTTGGTTAACGATTGCTTAAAATTGATAAGCCCATATCATAATTACATTATCCCAGCATCACTTGATCTGCTTGCTGTACCCCAGCAGCTGGGGTTAAAAATTATTCTTTATATAAAAATGGGCCGCCTCTTTTGAGACGGCCCTCTTTTATCAACGCCTCTCCACCACCGGGAACTGCGATATCCTCAGATTCGTGCAACCATACGGCACAAGCGTGATCTCTTCTTCTTCCTGCGCGGACTCCAGCCGGTACGTCATGCTGAAGGGCAGCGGCCCAGCCATTTCATTGTACAGTTGCCAGGAAGGGATACGCCTTGCTTTTGCCCGGATAATGATCGGCGCATTCTCCAGGTTCCAGGGGTACTGGCTCGCCGTGCCGCGCTTTTCCACTTTGTAATGCGCCTCCATCTCGTCGCCGCCGGTATCAATAAGGCCGTAATTCCAGGGAGTGGTGGGACGTACTTCGTAGAACTCTTCGCCCCCATAGGAACCGGCAGGATTGGAGTTCTTTACCAGCTTCATTTCCTCGCCTATCTTCAGCCCATAGGTAAGGGGGCCCCGTTCAATGGAAATGGAGTTCTCGTGCCAGGTGTTCCTGAAAATATGCATCGGCAGAGTGAGTGTTACTACATCGCCGGATTTCCATTCCCGCTCAATTTTCACGATCTGGTTGCCTTCCGCCTGTTTCCAGGTTTCGCCGTTGATGCGGATAGATGCTTTTTCACACCAGGCAGGTATCCGCAGGTGAAAAGGGAAGCTCGCTTTGCCTGCCATGGTAAGCGTGAATTTGATGTCCTCACTGAAAGGATAGTTTGTTTCCTCTTTGAAAGTTACGCCCACACCGCCGGCTACCGTTGTGCTTACTTCGCTGGGAGCGTACACGAGGGCGGCCAGCCCGCTGTCGGCGGTGGCATACCAGAGGTTCTGTGTGAACTTTGGCCAGCCCTGGTGCATGTTGGCCGTGCAGCAGGGATAACCGGTGAGCAGGCCAAAACACAGGTCGGTGCCATCATGGTTGGTCTGAAAGTTCCGCATCCTGTTCGTGGCCATCACCTGGTTGGCTTGCTGGAAATACTGGCGGTACATGAAGTCATCTGTAGCCTGCGCGGGCAGTGCATTGAAGGCGATCTTTTCCAGGTGGTCCGCAAAGCTCACCTGGCCGGTGATCTCCAGTATGTTCTCCAGCGAGAACATCATTTCTACCGCCGAGCAAAACTCCGAGCCCTGCGTAGGGTTGTTACCGTGAAGGGCTTCATCGCCGCCATACAGCCCGTGTGCCATGCCGTTGAATTTCCGAATGTCTGCAAAGCCGATCTTCACTGCGTCCAGGTATTGCTGTTCCGGGTGGCGCTGGTAGTAAATGATCGGTTCCTTGATGCCTTGCGCCAGGTTCACGCAGTGGATGCTTCCCGGGGTGGCCAGCATCTTCCTTTCGAGGAATGCGGTGGTATAATCAAAGGTTTGCTGATGGATAAGCTCTCCCAGTTCCAGCAGGAAGGCGTCGCCGGTAATATTGTACAGCCAGTACACGATCATCAGGTTGTCGCCGCCCCGGTATCTTGCCCAGAAGCTCCAGTGGTCAAGCGGTTTGGAAGGCAGCTCTTTCAGCTGGTAGCGGAAATAGTTGGTCATCAGTTTTATGACCCGCTGATCGCCGGTAGCGGAATAGTATTGTTTGAGAACCTTTAGCATCACCATCTTTGGCCACCAGTCGTGGCTGGGATAGCGCTGCAGGCCCGGCTCGGGGTCATAATCTTTTGACGGGCCGAAATAACCGTCCGGTTGCTGGCTTTTGATCGCCCATTCTATCCATGGCTGCGTTTTGGCAATGAGTTCCTTGTCGTCCAGGATATACGCCAGTGGCAGCAGGCCGTCTATCCAGTAGGGGCCGCGTTCCCACTGGTCGCCGTCGCCGCCCAGCCAGCCGTTGCGCTTACCCATCACCTGCGGATACAGCTTGTCCAGGTTACCTGTGGCCCCGCTTTTCTGCCGCAACAGCATTTCCTTTAGCCATCCATTGGCCCTGATAGCGCCGAGGGGAAGTGCCCTGTAAGGATTCTGGCGCAAAGGCGCGCGGCTTTCAATCGTTGTACCGGTTTCTTTCTTTTTTTCCTGCGCCGCTGCTTGTAACACAAGTCCTGCACAAACAACGGACAGCATCAATAGTGATCTCATATTCTATTCTATATTTTGGTATAAACATTCCTCAATCTACTTCAAATTACTTACTGCAGGTTGGGATTGGAGTTAATGGCCGACTGGGGGATCATAAATACGGCCCTGTCATTGCCCTGCGGTTTATGCGAGAGCCAGCTCTTTTTCGTGAACACTCCGAAGCGTATGTTATCCCTGCGGCGTTGCGCTTCCCAGGCAAATTCCCATCCAAGTTCGTCCATAAACCCGCCGTATTGCACTACATCCGTATTGCCGGGGTCTACCACTACATAATTTTCTACATAGCCATATTGATAGCGGGTATCTCCCAGCAGGGAGGCGCCGGTAACGGTAGCCTTGCCAGGATCGGCGAAGCTGCGCCTGCGCACGTCAGACACGATCAGCGCGGCGCCATCAGCATCGCCGGAACGCAGCATGCATTCGGCTTTCATTAGCAGCACCTGGGCATAGCGGAAAAAGGGGAAATCGTTGCTGAGGTCAAAACGCGCGCCCACTTTAACCTCGAACTTGTTCTGCCGGTATCCTTCGGATTCACCGGTAAACAGGCCATTGGGCAGCTCCCTGGTGAACACAAGGTCCTGCCCTGCTTTATCATAGGAGCCCTTCAGCGGCGTTACCCCGTCCAGGGCAAACTGGGGGCCCATCAGCCAGGTATCTGCCAGGCGCTTGTCGTCCGGGTCGTAGGTGTCAATAAACTGGGTCACTCCCATGGCAGCGCCGGACCCCCAGGGCGTTACCTGCATGGCGCGCTTGTCGCGCAGCGCCGCATGCCAGGAAAACATGTCTACAAAGAAGCCGCCGCCGCGATTTTCATCGAAAGGAATGGCAAACACGATCTCCTGCGAGTTTTCATTCCGGGTGACGAATATATCACGGTAGTTCGCTTCCAGCGAGTATTTACCGGAGCCAATGATGTCGTTGCATTCCCGGAGGCAGTCGCCCCATTTCGCTTCCCCTGTATAAACTTCAGCGTTGAGGTAAATATTGGCCAGCAGTGCCTTGGCCGCCCATTTGTTGAAGCGCCCGTACATCGGCGTACCTGTTTCCTCGTTCAGATCAGGAATGGCGGTGTTCAGCTCGGCTACAATAAAGTCGTATATCTGCTTTCTTGTGGCCTTTTCAGGCAGATCGGTAGCAGTAGTGGTCACCAGCGGCGCATCGCCGAAGTTGTCACAGATCAGCCAGTAAAAGAAAGCCCTGGCAGCGCGCATTTCCGCTATCAGTGATACCTGGGTTTCGCCTTCAGATATGGGTACCTTGCCGGATTCCAGCTGGGAGATCACCCGGTTGGAATTGGTTACGCCGCGGTACAGCGCATTCCACATATTGAGCAGTTGCGGATTTTCCGAATTCCAGGTATGGAGGTGCATCCTTTTGTAAATACCGCCATCATCCCACCCGGAAGGATTGGCCGGCATTACCAGCTCGTCCGAAGTGGTTTCCTGTACCATGTAAAAATTGGTATGGCCAAACAGGTTCCTCATATTGGCATATACAATACCCATTGCAGCGGTAGCGCTTTCATAGGTGTAATTCTGTTCGGTTACGTCGGAGTACACAATCTCGTCGAGATCGTTGTTGCAGGCGCCAAACATTACCGGGGCAATGGCCAGCGCCAGGATGTATTGCTTTATCTGTTTCATGATCAGCTCTTGATTAAAGGGTGAAAGATGCGCCCAGTGTGTAGGTGGTAGTGGCTGGATAGCGGACCCTGTCGTCCAGCCCCGGCGTAAGACCGGTAACGCCTACTTCGGGGTCTATTCCGGAATATTTTGTGAACGTGATGAGATTGGAGCCGGAAGCATATACGCGCAGCGCTTTTATCGGCGTATTCTTCAGGTTGAAATTATAGCCGATTGTCACGTTGTCTATCTTCCAGTAGTCGCCCTGCTCAATGTAGTAGCTCACGTAGTTGAGCGACTGGTCGTCTGCCAGCGGGCGTTTGCCATAGATATTATCGTAGGCGGACCTGAGCAGGTTGCCGCGGGTCAGCATTACCGGCGCGGCGTAGAACATGCGGGGCGTGTTCAGTATCTGGAACCCGAAAGCGCCGCGCATGGTCACGTTGAGGTCGAAATTCCTGTAGCTGATGCTGTTATTGAAGTTCAGGTAATGTTTGGGCAGGCCGTTGCCGAGCACCTGCTTGTCATCTGCCTGCTGGTTGGCAATGGGTTTGGGATTGCCGTCCTTACCTTCGATGATCCAGTAGCCCTGGTCATCAATGTCAATGGATTTGAAGCCCCAGAAATTCCCGATCGGCTGCCCGATCTGGATGCGGGCTATTGCCTGCTGGATGGGCTCTTCAGTTGTGCCTGCATCAAAATAGCCGGCGGCAAGCTGGAAATTTTTATCGGACAGCGAGAGCAGCTTGTTCCGGTTGGTGGAATAGTTCACAGACGTATTCCATTTCAGGTCCTTCCGGTCTATCGCTGCAATGTTCACCTGGAATTCGATGCCTTTGTTTTCCATGGAAGCCGCGTTTGCGCGTATGGTGTTGTACAGGTACGGTGGCGTGGGCACGGAATAATCCATCAGCAGGTCGCGGGTTACGCGCCTGTACAGATCCAGAGAGCCGGTTACGCGGTTGTTCCAGAAACCATAATCTATCCCGATGTTCGTTTCCTCCTTCTTTTCCCAGCGCAGGTCGGGGTTGGCATTGGTCGCCGGGTTGATCGCCTGTATCCATTCCCCGTTCATGAACGTATAGGTGTCAAAGTTGAGGCGGTTCAGCGACATATACGGATCGTTCGGCTCTGTACCGGTGATGCCGAAGCCGCCGCGCAGTTTCAGGGCGCTGAGCACCCGGGAGTCCTGCAGGAAATTTTCATTCTTGATATTCCAGCCTGCGGAGATCGCGGGAAAGTTGCCGTACTTGTTATTCTGGCCGAATTTGGAGGAGCCTTCCCGGCGGATACTGGCCATCAGCAAGTATTTATTCCGGAAGCTGTAGTTCAGGCGGAAGAAATACCCGACCAGCTTGTTACGGCTCTGATAGGAGTGCTGGGGCGCCTCGCCGCGTGCCAGGGCCTGGCCTGCGCCCATATTGTTGTAGGAAAAATCGTCTGTGGGAAAGTCCCAGTTCTGCATCCAGTAGTCCTGGTAGCTGGTTTCACGCCAGCTGTAGCCGGCCAGGGCGGTGAAGTCGTGGTCATTGATCGTTTGCTGGTAATTGGCCGTCAGCTCCAGCAGGTTCTCTTCGGAGCGGGTGGTGCCGCGTGAGGCGTAACCGTTCCTGCCATCGCGCAGGGTAGAGTAGTGGCGTTTGCTTTCATAGTAGCCGCGCACGCTGTTGTAAAGGTCGCGTGAACCGAGCAGTTTCAGGTCCAGGCCACTGACAGGAGAATAAGTGACCGTTCCCAGTGTCCGGAAGTTGGCGTTCTGGTTTTTGCCGTCGGTCTCCATCAGCAGGGACACCGGGTTGGCATAATTTGTTTTGTCCGTATGCTCGGTCCAGTTGCCGTTCGCATCTTTCACCGGGTCAGTGGGATTATAGGTGAGGCCGTTGCGATACACATCGCCGCGGTAGCTGCCGCCATCCGTACCGGCAAAAAAGGTCTGCTGATAGCCGCTCAGGTTGGCATTGAGGCGCAGCTTGCCGTTGAACATCCGGTGGTTTACTTCAATGCGCGGATACAGCATTCTGTTGTCTGATCGCAGGATCAGGCCCTGCATCCTGCGGTAGTTCAGGTTGACGATATAGCTGGTACGCTGCGATCCGCCACGCAGGCTGATGTTATGTACGTGGGAAACGGGTGTGCGGGTAATCTCATCCATCCAGTCGGTGTCAGCGCCATAGTCGAATGCGCCCGGTCTTCCCTGGGCCACCAGCTCACGGTATTCCGCAGCATTCATGAAGTCCAGCCTTTTCCTGATCTTCTGCGTAGTGACGTAGCTGTTCACATCTACCGTGGGGGGCATTTCACCATGCACTTTCCTGGTGGTGATGAGGATAACGCCATTGGTGCCCCTGGTGCCGTAAATAGCTGCTGCGGAGCCGTCTTTCAGCACATCAATGGATTCAATATCCTCCGGCGCCACGGTAGTAAGGGTGCCGGGCACCCCGTCTATCAATACCAGCGGAGCAGTGCCGGACGTGAGCGTGGTGATGCCGCGGAGGTTGATCTGGGCCATGCCGGTAGGGTTGGCATCCGGGGTAATAACATTCAGGCCGGCAACTTTCCCGCGCACCAGCTGGGCGGCATCCTGCACGGCGCCTTTTACAAAATTTTCAGACTTGACGCTGGCAATGGCCGTGGTCACCCGCTCGCGCTTTTGCGTGCCATACCCCACTACTACTACGGCATTGAGAGAGGTTTCCGTGGCCGTCATCCGTACGTTTACAGTGGTCCTGCGGCCTACCGGGACCTCCTGCGGCGTATAGCCCACGTAGCTGAAGATAAGCGTGGATACGCCATCCGGGATACTGATACTGTACTTGCCCGCCGCGTTGGTGGCGGTGCCGTTGCCTTCACCTTTTACGCGTACATTTACGCCGGGCAACGGCGTGCCGGATTCGTCCGTAACTGTTCCGGAAACCTGTATCTGCTGGTAACAGGAACGGGCTGCAAGGCTCCCGGGCAAGGCCGGTCCGGCAGCGCTGCTCAGGCAGGGAATTGATACAATCGCCAGTTGGAAAAATGTGGTCCCCACAATTTTGGTCCAACCTGGCGGAAAGGGTAAGCTTCTTTTCATAACGGTTAGCTATTTGAAGATTAATTGTAAAGTTGAGCAAGGCATTCAGGCTGCATATTCACAATCGTTTCGTGAAACAGGCGTTATCGACATCTTGCGATAGTGCTATATGCTGGTTGTTATTGTATTGAACCGATTTAAACCGGGCGGGTCAAATTAAAGCGATAAAGCAGTCACGGGCTTAACATTGTGTATCAAAATTCTCCCAATTTGTATCACCGCTGCCGGTGGGTGGCGTTTTGCAGGTGTTTTCTCTATTTTTGGGAAGATCATTTACAGGCAATGCGGTACTTTCTACTATATACGTTGCTGCTATGGTGTACCATTGCGGGCTATGGTCAGCCTATTTATTTCCGGCATTACCAGGTAGAGGACGGGCTGGCCAACAATACAGTGTTCTCCGCTTTCCAGGACACGCGGGGCTTTATGTGGTTCGGCACCAAGGAGGGCCTCAATCGCTTTGACGGCGGCGCTTTCCGTGTGTTCGACATGAAGCAGGATAACCAGCAGGATGCCAAGGAGTTTGTATACAGCATCACGGAAGGGACCCGCCATACCCTGTGGGTAGGTACGCGGAAAGGGCTCTATGAATTTGACCCGCGCACGGAGGTATTCTCGTTGCTCAGCCCCACGCAGGACGGCGAGATACTTGATATTAAATCAGACCGTCAGGGAAAGATCTGGTTCACATCAGATCTGTGGCTGTATTGTTACGATGAGCGGAAGCATACCACGCGCAGCTATGATCTCCGTATTGGCCAATCCCTCCGGATCGCTAGCATCTGCATCAGCAAGGATCAAACGGTATGGGTCTGTTCGCTGGACGGGTACATTTTCCGTTACGATGCCGCCAAGGATATGTTCCATTGCGTGAATGCGTCTGATGAGCGGAGGCCGCAGGAGGTGAACAGGATCTACTGTACACCGTCAGGGCAGCTCCTTATTGGCACCATCCGGGAACTTGCCTGCTATGATCCTGTAAGTGGCAGGTACCACCCGCTGCTGGGACTTCCAGTGCAGCAAAAGCCGGTGTATGTGCGCGACATTCTGCTGTTTTCGGGGGATGAATACTGGATCGCCACGGAATCAGGGATCTACATGGTTGACCTGAAAACCGGCCGCTCCGTAAACATGCGACAGCAGGATTCCAACCCTTACTCGATTTCAGACAATGCCGTTTACACGCTTTACAAGGATACAGAAGGCGGCATCTGGTGCGGCACCTATTTTGGAGGCGTGAACTATTATCACCGCCGCCACAGCTATTTCAGGAAGTACTTCCGCAATAACAGCCCGCATAGCCTGAGCGGGAATGCGGTAAGGGAATTATGTGCCGATGGGAAGGGCAACCTTTGGATAGGCACCGAAGATGCGGGCCTGAACAAGCTTAACCTCGCTACCGGGGAAGTAACCCGTTTTTCTGCGCCCGGAACTGTTTCGTCCACGAATATACATGCGCTATTGATTGATGGGAACGAGCTGTGGGTAGGCACTTTCCAGCAGGGGCTCGATGTGCTGGACCTCCGCACCGGCAAGCGTTTGCGGCATTACAATGCAAACCGGGACGCCAATGGGCTGCGGTCCAATTTCATTATCTCTGCCTGCAGAACAGGGGCCGGGGAAATATTGCTGGGCACGAGCTGCGGCATTTACCGCTATCAGCGCAGCACCGGGCGTTTCAGGATAGTTCCCGAATTCCCGGAAAACAGTTACGTGTTCTGCCTGTATGAAGACCGGGATGGCATCATCTGGGCCGGTACCATTGGCAACGGGCTGTATTACTACAATGCAGGGACAGGGGAGAAAGGCCATTTTGTTTATAATGCCCGGGACAGCAACAGCCTGAGCAGCAACAGCGTGTGCGGCATTTTCCAGGACAGTGGCCACAACCTCTGGATATCTACTGAAGGAGGGGGCGTATGTAAGCTGGGCAGGGACCGGCGCAGCTTCACCCGCTTTAACACCGCTTCCGGCCTGCCGAGCAATATGGTATATAAAGTGCTGGAGGATGCGAACGGGCAGCTCTGGATCAGCACGTCGAAGGGACTGGTGCAGTACGATCCGGCAAAGAACAGCTGGAAGGTTTATACCCAATCGCATGGTCTGCTCACCGACCAGTTCAATTACAGCTCGGGCTACCGCGATCCCGCAGGCCGGCTGTATTTTGGTAGTGTAAAGGGACTGGTCAGTTTTGATCCTGCTCTCCTGGTGCCGGATAAGGCCAGTCCGCCGGTGTATATTACCAGCTTCCAGGTCAATAACCAGGATTTTGCGATTCACCGTTCCACAATGCCGTATTCAGTTTCCTTCACGGATACGATCACGCTTGAATACGACCAGTCGTCTTTCGCGATCGGCTTCTCCGCGCTTACATATATAGCAGCGGATATGACCCAGTATGCATACCGGCTGGACGGGCTGGATAAGGACTGGACCTATCTGCCCACCAACCGCAAGGTATATTTCACGGACCTCTCTCCCGGCGATTACACGTTCCGGATCAGAACAGCCGGTAACGACGGCAGCTGGATGAATAAGGAAGCGCGGTTGCTGATCCGGATCGCTCCACCCTGGTGGCGCAGTGCCTGGGCGTATGCTGTATACGCCGCGATCGCGCTTGCACTGTCCTATGTACTGGTGAGCGCCTACCACCGCCGCCAGAAGGAAAAGCATAAGCGCAAGCTGGCGCTTTTTGAACAGGAAAAGGAGAAGGAAATATACAAGGCCAAGATCGAATTCTTCACCAATGTGGCGCATGAGATCCGCACCCCGCTGACATTGATCAAGGGCCCCCTGGAAATGGTGATCGATGAGGTGGGGGAGCAGCCGGGGATCAAAAAAAGCCTGAAGAGCATTGAAAGAAATACCGAGCGGCTTGTGGCCCTCACAGACCAGCTGCTCGATTTCCGCAAAACGGAAAACCAGGGCTTTTCGCTCAGTTTTGTGAAGGTGAACGTGCCCCGGCTGGTACAGGAAAACTGTCAGGCCTTTGCCACTGCTGTACAGCAAAGATCCCTGTCATTCAACGTTGAATTGCCGGAGAAAGGTTTCTATGCATTCATTGATATCGAAGCATTCCACAAGATCATGAGCAACCTGGTTGGCAATGCCGTAAAATATGCTGCAGGAAAAGTGATGGTGCGGCTGCTGCCTCCCTCCGCCGGGAAGGGCACCTTCCGCATAGAAGTAGGTAACGACGGCACGCTGATCCCCTGGGCGCTGCGGGAAAAGATCTTCGAGCCTTTCTTCCGTATCAATGCAACGGAACAACCGGGGTCGGGAATCGGCCTTTCGCTGTCCCGCGCGCTCACCCAGCTGCACAACGGCGTGCTGGAACTACAGCAGGCAGACAGCAGGATGAATATCTTTGCCCTGACGTTGCCGGTACACCAGCATATTGAATTCAGGCTCAGTACTGTTCAGAAAAAATCTTCCTAACACCATGCGCCCGACACTCCTGATAGTAGATGACAACAAAGAGATACTCGAATTCGTGCAGGAAATTCTGGAAGCGGAATACCATATTATACAGGCAACAGATGCCCGCCAGGCCCTGGAAGTGCTGGCCGCCGCTTCCGTGCAACTGGTGATCAGCGACGTAATGATGCCGGTAATGGACGGGTTTGAGTTTTGTAAGATCATCAAATCGAACCTTGAATATTGCCATATCCCGGTTATACTGCTAACCGCGAAAAATACCCTGATGTCCAGGATCGAAGGGCTGGAGCTGGGGGCGGATGCGTATATCGATAAGCCCTTCTCTCCCCGGCACCTGAAAGTGCAGGTGGCAAACCTGATTGCGAACCGGAATATGATCAGGGAATATTTTGCCCATTCGCCGCTGGTGCATATAAAAACGATGGCGAGCGGCAAGGCGGACGAGCTTTTCCTGGAACAGTTGAATGATATTATCGTGCAGCACCTCGACAATCCGCAGCTGGACGGTGAGTTCCTTGCTGAAACACTTAATATGAGCCGCGCCACCTTATACCGTAAAATAAAGGCGATCTCCAACCTGACCATTCATGAACTGGTTAACCTGGCCAGGTTGAAAAAGGCTGCCGAGCTGCTGGCCGAAGGAAGGTACAGGGTATTTGAGGTGTCCAATATTACGGGGTTCAGTTCGCCGAATCACTTCAACCGTATTTTCTACCGGCAGTTTGGTATGTCGCCAACCAGCTTTATGAAAAGGAACGGACCCGGAGGGAGCAGCACCGGGTCCTCGTTCTGAAAATTATACTTCCTATATTTCATAATTGCGGGCCGGCTTATAAATCGCTTTTGTAAGCAAAAACTGTGCTTCTGAAGAAAACCCGCGTTGGAACCAATGACCAGCTAAAGGGGAAAACCGGTAACGCAGCTGTTGAAAAATTAGGAAGCTCCCGACGTGGAATCTCAAGTTCAAGATAACAACTGATAAGGGCATAAACAGGTCTTATGCTGATATCATCCCCCGGAATTTAGTGTTACTATTGCAGTCAGTTTATAGATGATATCTAAAGTATATGCTACATGTGGATAAGAAGATCAGGAGGCTTTAACAGAAACAAGTTAATAGTAGGTTGTGGACATGACGAGTATTTTGAAGATAGGCACCGGGGTAGCCACCTGCAGTGTGATACGCTTAACCTCGATCAAAATACCGATCCGGATATTCTGGGCAGTATCATTGATCCTTTTATTGGCCCTGCGTATTTTAATAAATATAAATTTATTCTTGTGGAATGCATACCAGCGCATTTGTACAAAGAAGATCTCCTTTACGAAAACCTGAACAAGATAGCCGCTGGCAATACAAAAATAATATTTACTGCGGTTACCTCCATCGAGATACAAGAAATAAGAGATGCTGCCGAAAGATATGACTGGAGGGAGCCCCGGGAGCTGTCTGGCGGAAACTTCATGCACCCGGCCTTTACCATGGACGAGACATTTCTATGGCAAAGTCGTTTGTGGATGTTAATTCATACAATGTACCAGGGAGGTGGCACTGCAGTTAGTGTAGATATCCCTTTCAGATGCAATTTCTCCTAATATTAACTGACCGGTTATTAATCCTCCAACTAGGCCGCCGGTCATGGATGCTGCCTGAGACAGGAGTTTCAGGTACGGGTCCTGAAATATTACTGTGCTGTGTATTTAACAACTCCCCGCTCCCTTCCTTAAAACAACATTAAAAATAACTTAAAGTCCAAAAAATTGTTTGCACATTGCCGGCATTACTATTAATTTTACAAATCTTGCCATCAGACGCAGATTAGCAATGAAGCAGGTCGGCAAATGGCCAGAATGTATGATGGCTTTCCACGCATAGGAAAGCTTTATTTTTTCGCAGCATGGAAAGACAGTTTAAATAACTGTGCCTATTTAATGAACTTCAATTTATTTTGAAGCCGGATCATGAAGTTGTTTATCAGATATTTGCTGGCATTTTGCTTTTTGTTACTGGGCGGGTATGTGCTTACCTGCCATAATCGTATATGCTCTGCCGTACGAAATGATAGAGGCCAGATCCGCAAGACTACCTCCTCTTCCCACAAGATCGGCCATAGCATAAAAGCTACGGAAAATGAGGACGACGACGAATCGTCATCCTCCAGGAAGTATGCAAGAACCACCTGTTACAGCATTACTTTTTTCAGGCAGACCCCGGGAAGTGTCTATCATGATCCTGAAAACCGGCTGCCGTTTTGCGAGCACTTCTCCTATTCCTCTTCTGATAAGTTCATCGTCCACCGGGTGATCAGGATTTGATATTGAACCCGGCAACAGGCAACGATACATTGCCACACCTCTCCGCAACTAATTTCCTATTACACTATCTGCATAGCATTCAGCTATAGCGGCCGGGTATGTTATGCATTTATCAAAAAGAAAAGTGAACCAGCCAATCTGAATTAAGAACACCATATATATTATGCAAAGAATTCTCATGCTCATGGGCTTGTGGGCCTTGCTGTGCCATACAAGCTGCAAATCAACTGAAGAAGAAAAGGAAGCTCCCACCAAATTCCTGGTTACCAGCGCGGTGAAAATGGATACGGCATATACCAAGGAATATGTATGCCAGATCCGTTCCATACGTAACATTGAACTGAGGGCCCAGGAAAAGGGATACCTGCAGGGCATTTTTGTGGATGAAGGCCAGTTTGTAAAAGCCGGGCAGTTATTGTTTAAGGTCATGCCCAGGATATATGAGGCCGAGATGCAGAAAGCAGCGGCCGAGGCCAAAGCTGCTGAAATTGAAGCGCAGAACACAAAAGCGCTGGCAGACCGGAATGTAGTGTCCCAGAACGAGCTGGCGCTGGCCAATGCCAAATATGAAAAGGCAAAGGCAGAGCTGGCGCTGGCCAAAGTGCACCTGGCATTCACTGAAATAAGAGCGCCTTTTGACGGCATCATTGACCGCCTGCATCTGAAGCTGGGCAGCCTGGTGGAAGAAGGGGACCTGCTCACCACCCTGTCAGACAACAGCAAGATGTGGGTGTACTTTAACGTTTCGGAGCCGGAATACCTGAACTACAGATCCAGTGTGAAGGGCCAGGATAAAATGAAGGTACGCCTGCTGATGGCCAATAAGCAGCTGTTCAGCCAGCCCGGCGTGGTGGAGACCATTGAAGGCGAGTTTGACAACGAGACCGGCAATATTGCATTCAGGGCCACATTTCCTAACCCCGACCGGTTGTTAAGGCATGGCGAGACCGGCAACATACTCATGGAGGTGCCGCTGAAAGATGCTATCGTGATCCCGCAGAAAGCCACCCTGGAGATCATGGATAAAAAATATGTTTTCGTAGTGGATAAAAATAACGAGGTGAAGCTGAGACCCATTACCATTGGTGCTGAAATGCCGGACCTGTACGTAGTGCAGGACGGGCTGGCCGCAAACGAGAAGATATTGCTGGAAGGCTTGCGGAAGGTGAAAAATAATGACAGGATATCTTTTGACTATGAGGAGCCCAGGTCCGTGATCGCTCATTTAAAGTTACCAACGGAATAATGTAAAGACTCAAAAAAGCAGGAAACATGTTTAATATATTCATGAAAAGGCCGGTTTTTGCCATAGTGATATCGCTTGTCATTATGTTCATGGGCATACTGGCCATTAATACCCTCCCTACCTCGCAGTTCCCATCCATTGCGCCGCCCAGGGTGATCGTAAGCGTGGCTTATCCCGGCGCCAGTGCGGATGTGCTGGTGAAATCCGTGCTCATCCCCATGGAGAAGGCGGTGAATGGGGTGCCGGGTATGAAGTATATGACCTCGGACGCTACCAGCGCCGGCGAGGCCAACATACAGGTGGTTTTTGAGTTGGGTACAGATCCCAGCCAGGCAGTAGTGAACGTTAAGAACAGGATCGAGCAGGTAACCAACCGGCTGCCGGAGCTGGTGCAGCGCGAGGGGATCGTGGTGAACATCCTCCAGCCCAACATGCTGATGTATGTGAATGTTTACAGTAAAGATCCAAAAGCAGACGAGAAATTTCTCTACAACTATGCGAATGTTAACGTATTGAACGAGCTGAGAAGGGTGCCGGGCGTGGGGAATGCCAAGATACTGGGCAGCCGGCAGTATGCCATGCGTATCTGGCTGAAACCGGACCGGATGCGCGCATACAACGTATCTACGGACGAGGTGATGGAGGCGCTGGGCAACCAGAGCATCATCGGCTCGCCCGGCAGGTTGGGCAGAAGTGACGGCAAACGTTCCGAAGCCCTGGAATATGTGCTGACCTACCAGGGAAGGTATAATCAACCGGAACAATATAAAGACGTGATCATCCGGGCCAGCCCCGACGGGGAAGTGCTGTACCTCAAAGATATTGCGGATGTAGAGCTGGGCAGCGAGTTCTATGATATCTATTCCAACCTGAACAACCATCCTTCTGCGGCTATTGTACTGAAGCAGACCTACGGCAGTAACGCCAGCGAGGTGATCAAAAGCATAAAGGCCAAGCTGAAAGAGCTGAAAGCCTCCTTTCCTCCGGGAATGGACTATGAGATCAGCTATGATGTTTCCAGCTTCCTTGATGCCTCTATTGAGAAAGTACTGCATACCCTGGGAGAGGCCTTTGTACTGGTGGCCATCGTAGTATTCCTGTTCCTGGGCGACTGGCGTTCTACCCTCATTCCAACGCTGGCAGTGCCGGTATCCCTGGTGGGAGCCTTTTTCTTCATGCAGCTGTTCGGGCTCACCATCAACCTCATCACGCTGTTCGCGCTGGTGCTGGCCATCGGTATCGTGGTAGACAATGCGATCGTGGTGATTGAGGCCGTGCATGCCAAGATGGAGGAAACGCACCTTTCGCCCTACCAGGCCAGCAAGCAGGTGCTGCATGAAATCAGCGGCGCCATTGTGGCCATCACCTTTGTTATGGCGGCGGTATTTATACCGGTGGCGTTCATGTCGGGCCCCGTGGGCATCTTCTACCGGCAGTTTTCCATTACCATGGCTACTTCTATCGTACTTTCCGGCCTGGTGGCGCTTACGCTTACGCCGGTGCTGTGCGCCATGATATTGAAGAATAACCACGGGAAGCCCAGGAAGAAATCGCCGGTGGACAAATTCATTGACTGGTTTAACAGGGGCTTTGAAAAGCTGACCGGAAGGTATACCCGCCTGCTGGAAAAGATCGTGAACCGGCGGGTGGTCACCTTCGGTATATTGCTGGCCTTCTGCTTTGGCATATTTGGATTAAGCGAGGTGCTGCCTGCCGGCTTTATCCCCAGCGAGGACCAGGGCATGATCTACGCCATTATCCAGACCCCTCCGGGGTCTACGCTGGAAAGGACCAATGACATTGCCCGTAAGGTGCAGGCCATTGCCGAGCATGTGGAGGGCATTCAATCCGTTTCCGCGCTGGCAGGGTACGAGGTGCTGACCGAAGGCCGGGGCTCCAATGCAGGTACCTGCCTGATCAACCTGAAAGACTGGTCAGAGCGCAAGCATAATGTAAATGAGATCATCCATGAGCTGGAAGAGAAATGCCGGGAAATTCCCGGCGCCACCATTGAGTTCTTCGGGCCGCCCGCCGTGCCGGGCTACGGTGCAGCAGGCGGTTTTGCCCTGCGCCTCCTGGACAAGACCAACGGCGATGACTACAAGGAGCTGGAAAAGGTGAATGACGACTTCATGGAAGCGTTGGGCAAGCGCAAGGAGCTGAAAGGCCTGTTTACCTTCTTCAGCGCCAACTACCCCCAATATGAGCTGGTGATAGACAACAAGGCCGCCATGCAGAAAGGCGTGTCCATTGGTAAGGCGCTGGACAACCTGTCCATCCTGATAGGAAGCACCTACGAGCTGGGCTTTATCCGCTTCGGTACTTTCTTCAAGGTATATGTACAAGCTTCTCCTGAATACCGGCGCCTGCCCGACGACCTGATGAAGCTGTACGTAAAGAATGACCGCGACGAAATGGTGCCTTACTCCGCCTTCATGTCCATAAAAAAGAGCCACGGCCTGAATGAGATCACCCGGTACAATATGTACACCTCATCTGCTATCCGGGGCGAGCCGGCGCCGGGATACAGCAGCGGTGAGGCAATCAGGGTGATACAGGAAGTGGCGGACAAAACACTGCCGCACGGCTATGGCATAGACTGGGAAGGGCTCTCAAAAGATGAAGTAGGACGTGGCAATGAAGCGCTCTATATCTTCCTCATTGTGCTGGGGTTTGTATACCTGATCCTGGCTGCCCAGTACGAAAGCTTCATACTGCCGCTGGCCGTGATCCTGTCCCTGCCCGCAGGGGTTTTCGGGGCATTTATGCTGATCAGGGTAATGGGATTGGCCAATGACATTTATGCGCAGGTAGGGCTGGTGATGCTGGTGGGCCTGCTGGGCAAGAATGCCGTGCTGATCGTGGAATTTGCCGCCCAGAAGCACCGCTCCGGCACTACGGTGCTGGATGCGGCTATCGAAGGCGCAAAGACCCGTTTCCGCCCCATATTGATGACTTCCCTCGCTTTTATTGCCGGCCTGGTGCCGCTTGTATTTGCCACTGGCCCCGGCGCCATTGGCAACCGTACCATTGGCTCCGCCTCTGCCGGCGGTATGTTGATCGGAACGGTCTTCGGGGTGATCGTTATTCCCGGTTTGTACTACCTGTTCGGCAGCATGGCGGCAAAGCGCAAGCTCATCAGAGATGAAGACGAGAATCCACTAACTGAAGAAATTGATCACAATGTTTAGAAACAATATATATAGGTACTTGGGAATAACCTGTATTTCCCTGGCGTACGCGGCCTGCAAAATTCCCGCCCTGACAGGCAGAACAGAGAATAAAGCGGTGCCCGCCAGCTATAATACCTCGCAGGACACCGTTAATACCGCCCGGATAAAATGGAAGGACTATTTTACCGACCCCTACCTGGTGGCCCTGATCGACACTGCTTTGAAGAACAATCAGGAGCTGAACATCACCTTGCAGGAAATCGAGATCGCCCGGAACGAGGTGAGGGCCAGGAAGGGGGAATACCTGCCCTTTGTAGGCGTAAAAGCCGGGGCAGGGCTGGACAAGGTGGCCCGGTACACGAATATCGGCGCCATGGAAGAAAGCACGGAGATCAAACCCGGGAAGGAAATGCCGGAGCCGTTGCCGGATTACCTGCTAGGCGCCTACGCTACCTGGGAGGTGGACATCTGGCATAAGCTGCACAATGCCAAAAAAGCGGCTGTAAGCAGGTACCTGTCTACCGTGGAGGGTAAGAATTTCGTGGTGACGAACCTGGTGGCCGAGATCGCCAATTCTTACTATGAGCTGCTGGCGTTGGATAACCAGCTGGATATTGTAAGACAGAACATCGGGATACAAAGCAATGCCCTGGAGATCGTAAAGCTGCAGAAAGAAGCCACCCGGGTTACCGAGCTGGCGGTACGCAAGTTTGAAGCCGAGGTGCTCAGCACCCGGAGCCTGCAATATGATATCCAGCAAAAGATCACCGAAACCGAGAACCGGATCAACTTCCTGCTGGGCAGGTACCCGCAGCCCATTCCGAGAGATCATAAGGCCTTTGCAGGCATGATGCCCCCCGTTATTCATGCGGGCATTCCATCCCAGCTGCTGGCCAACCGTCCTGACATTAAACAGGCCGAGCTGGAGCTGGCGGCAGCCAGGCTGGATGTGAAGGTGGCCAGGGCCCGGTTTTATCCGTCATTAGGCATTTCCGCTTCCATTGGTTACCAGGCATTCAACCCGGCATACCTGGTGGAAACGCCCCGGTCGCTGTTCTACTCCCTGGCCGGCGACCTGGTGGCGCCGCTGGTGAACAGGAATGCTATAAAGGCCACCTACTATAGTGCCAACGCCATGCAGATACAGGCCGTTTATAATTATGAGCGCACCATATTGAACGCTTACGTGGAGGTGGCCAACCAGCTGGCCAGGATCAGCAACCTGGAAAACAGCTACAGCCTGAAGGAAAAGCAGGTGCAGGCGCTCACCCAGTCCATTACCATTTCAAACGACCTTTTCAAATCCGCCCGGGCCGATTACATGGAAGTGCTGATGACCCAGCGGGATGCGCTGGAATCGAAGTTTGAGCTGGTGGAGACCAGGATGCAGCAGATGAATGCCATGGTGAACATTTACAGGGCGCTTGGCGGCGGATGGAACTAAATTAATAAAGGGTAACGATTGATTGAATATTTAGTGTGTGATTATAGCCGGCCCAGGCCGGCTATAATTCTTTATAGCACCGCATAATCGGTGCCGATACTGCTGAAAGCCACCGGTATGGCAGCGCCGTAGGCCCCGGTGAACCGGATGGCCTCCTCCTTACAGGAGGAAGGGGCCAGTAGAATTTCATGGCTGTTGAATACGATGGAGACCAGGTCGTTATTTTCCGGTGAGGCAGACGCCGGAGATGGAAGGACGCCGTTAGCGTATAATGATGCATGACAAATTTCAGGTCCGCCTCCAGGTCAATTTTCCTGACATACCCCGGCCGGGCGCAGGCGGCATGGAAAGGCTTATTTACCAGCCGGCACCTGCAGCTTTTGTGCAAAGCTTTCCAGGAAGTTGAACGACGGATGTACGGAGAACGCAAAGCGAGTGTTGTAAGATACGTTTTTTGTTAATTTGTTGATAATCAATTACTTGAATGATTGTTGCCCCTCCCTGCCGCTACATTCTTTTCATTTTTAGCGACAAATGTGATACCTCCCGGGGGGCCCTGCGCGGTATCTTACACCCGTAAAATTTTGAATTCCACAGCTTATTCCGTTATGAAAAAAGTTGCAATTTTTTCCCGCTTGCTGATGATGCATCTCCTTTTATGTTGCGCAACACTGGTAAATGCGCAGAGCCGTACCGTCAGCGGTAAGGTCACTTCCGCAGAAAAGGGGGAGCCGCTGCAGCAGGTAACGGTACTGGTCAAAGGTACCAATACCACTACCCATACCAATGCCAACGGTAATTTCTCTATTACGGTGCCCGGCAATAATGCGGTGCTGATCTTTTATTATGTAAACTATACCACCAAAGAAGTGCCCGTAGGCAACAGCAGTGACCTGCAGGTAACCATGGAGCTGAAGAACGAAAGCCTGGGCGAAGTAGTGGTAGTAGGCTACGGCACCGTTAAGAAATCGGACCTCACAGGGTCTGTGGTGTCCTTAAAATCCAAGGACCTTACGCCCGGCGCCAACATCAACGTGGAGCAGGCATTGCAGGGCAGGGCCTCCGGCGTGCAGGTATACCAGAAAAGCGGTGAGCCGGGCAGCGCCATGAGCGTAAAGATCCGCGGGGCCAGCTCCATTACCGCCGGCAACGATCCGCTGTACGTAATAGACGGTATGCCGGTGAATAACCTGGCGCCGGTTACCGGCAGCGGCGCCGGGTTTGTGGCTACGCCCAACCCCCGCAACCCGCTGAACAGCCTGAACCCGGCGGATATTGAGTCCATCGAGATATTAAAGGACGCGTCGGCCACCGCTATCTATGGCTCCCGTGGCTCCAACGGCGTGGTGATCATTACTACCAAAAAAGGCGCGGCCGGCAAGCTGAAGATCAGCTACAATACCTACTTTGGCGTGCAGAAGGTGGCCAACTCGCTGGACCTGCTCAGCGGGCAGCAGTACAAGGATGTGCTGAACGCCATTATTGACGACGGCGGCGGCGTGCCTTCCGAACGGGTGGTGAACGACCCGGTGAACGTGGACTGGCAGCAGGAACTGTACCAGACTGCCAACGTACAAAGCCACGACCTTTCATTTTCGGGCGGAAAGGACAATACGAAATTCTATGCCTCCCTGGGCTATTTCAACCAGGAAGGGGTGGTAAAGAATTCCTCGGTAAAGCGCTACACGGCCCGGTTCAACCTGGAGAACAGCGTGGCTAAGAAATATGCTTTCGGCATTAACCTGAACACCTCTTATATAAGGGATAACTACAACTCCATTGGCATCGGGGTAAATGAGAACGGCAGCGCGCTGTATGCCGCCATCAATTATGACCCCACCTTCCCGGTGTATAATGCAGATGGCAGCTATAACCGTTCTCCCTTTATGACCACTATTGACCATCCCCTGGCATTAATAAACGGCCAGTATGCCAATAGTGACGGTTTCAGGACCTTCGGCACCATATACGGGGAGTATTTCTTTAACCCGGACATTTCCCTGAAGCTGAAGGGCGCGGGAGATGTGAACATTACGCAGCGGAACACCTGGCTGGACCCCTCCACCATACTGGGCCTGCCTACCGGCGGTATTGCCTCCATCAATACCGGTAATGTGAACTATTACATGGGAGAGGCGACGCTGAACTATAGCAAGCAGTTTGGGAAGGAGCACGCCGTAAACGCCGTATTGGGCAGCACCTACGAGCATTTTGGTTCCAATTCCTTTGGCGGCAACGGCCGTGGCTATGCCCTGCCGGACCTTACCTATAACGCCATTGGCACCGGCAACAGTGAGCTGAACCAGATAGGTAGCGGGCGGGCCGCTACCAAGATCGTGTCCTTCCTGGGGCGTGTCAATTATTCCTTCAGGGACCGTTACCTGCTGACGGCCAGCTTCCGCGCCGACGGGTCTTCCCGCTTTGGTCCCAACAACCGTTTCGGCTATTTCCCTTCCGCTGCGCTGGCCTGGAAAATGCATGAAGAGTCCTTCCTGCGCAATGCTTCTTTCATAGACGAACTGAAATTAAGGGTAAGCTACGGGATCATTGGCAGCCAGTCCATTGCCAACTACCTGTACCTGACCACCTTCTCCGGCGGTGGCAATGCCATCTTTGGCGGGGACCGCTATACTTCCCTGGCCCCTTCCCGGGTGGCTAACCCGGACCTGAAATGGGAAGCGGCCAGGCAGGCGGACATCGGGGTGGACTTTGCGCTGTTCAACCGGCGGATCTCCGGCTCCATTGAATATTATGACCGCCGTACTTCAGACCTGCTGCTGGACCTGCCCCTGCCTTTAAGCACCGGCTTTGGCGTAAAAACGCAGAACATTGGCAGCATGAAGAATACGGGTATTGACCTGGCCCTGTCCGGCGATATCCTCCGCAGCAGCAGAGGCCTGAACTGGAACCTGGGCGTGGTGTTCTCCACGGTAAAGAACGAGGTGCTCAGCCTCGGGCCTTTGTCGCAGATCATTACCGGCGGCGCAGGTTTCATTGCCAATGCCAGCATCATAAAGCCGGGTGAATCATTAGGCTCCTATTACGGCTATGAAGTGCTGGGCGTATGGCAGCAGGACGACGATTTTACCAATGCGCCTGCCGGCGTGAAGCCCGGCGACCTGAAGTTCAGGGACCTGGACAAAAACAACCAGATCAATGCGGACGACCGCGTGATCCTGGGCAAATCACTGCCGGATTTTACCTACGGCATCACCAACACCTTTGAGTTCAGAAGGCTGTCGCTATCCGTATTCATTGAAGGCGCGCAAGGCGGCAGCGTACTGAATAATGCGGCCATAGACAGTTATTTCCCGGTAAGCTTCCGGCGGAACAAGCTGGCGGAGCCTTACCTGAACCGCTGGACGCCGGAGAACCCTACCAATAAATACCCCTCCTTTGTGAATCCTACTTCACAGGGCCAGCAGACCATCAATTCAAGAACGGTAGAGGATGCCTCTTACCTGCGCCTGCAATCCGTAAGGCTCAGCTATGATTTCAGGCTTAATACCAGGGTGATCAAGGGGCTGCAGGCCTACATCACGGGACAGAACCTGTTCACCATTACCGACTATACCGGTATTGACCCTGCTGTGAATGCTATCGGGAATGATATCCTGAAGATCGACTACAGTTCTTATCCCATGACGCGCAGCTTCCTGCTGGGTTTAAATGTTCAATTCTAAAATCGGTCCAATGCAAAAGTATATCATACTATCGCTTATTATAATTTTCCAGCTGGCGCACACCGGGTGTGAGAAAGTGCTGGACGTAACGCCCCCGGGAGAGGCTTCTACCGGTAATGTGCTGACAACGGACAAGGGCATCCGTTCTGTTTTGTTCTCTTCCTATGCCTCCATGCAGAACCCAACGCCATCGCGCTGGCTTATCAATGTTGCCGAGGTGACCACGGATGTGGGCTTTAACAGCGGCGGCGCCGAGAACCTGTCCCTGCAGCAGCTGATCAATTTTACCTGGGACGCCTCGCTGGGCACCTTCCAGGCAGACGTATGGGCGCCTGCTTACCGCGCTGTCCGGGATGCGAATATCGTACTGGAAAATATTGACAACGTAAATACTTCCGACGCCAATAAGCGCATGTACGCCGCAGAGGCCAGGTTCCTGAGAGCCAGCGCCTATGAGCTGCTGTACAAATGGTTTGGCCCGGTGCCGCTGCGCACTTCCAGCACATCGGAGCCCACCCTGGCCAGGGCCACGGACGAGGAGATGAGAGCGTTCATTGAAACGGAGCTGGCCGCCGCCATTCCCGACCTGCCGGACCCGGGGCAGGAAGAGGCTTTTGGCAGGGCCAACAAGGGCGTGGCCTGGGCCGTGCTGGCAAAATATTATCTCAACACCCGGCAGTGGCAGAAAGCGGCAGATGCCTGCCAGGAGGTAATGGCTTTCAATTACTACCAGCTGTTCCCTGAATATGAGAATATGTTCAGGGTGGAGAATGAGGGCAACAGGGAAATGATCCTGGTGAAGCCCTGCAGGAATGAGGTGGGCTTTGGCAACTGGTATACAGCAGGGGCATTGCCGCCCAACTTCAAAACTTCCGTGCAGGTGCCGGAATTTGTGTGGACCACCGCCATGGCCAATTTCGCTACCCAGTACCGCATGGCCTCCACCTTTACCAACACCATTGATACCACGAACGACAAGCGGGCCATCCTGCTGCTGCGCAGCTATATCAACAGGAACAACGAAAGCGTAAGCCTGCTGGCCACGCCGAATAACGTAAGAAGCCTGAAGTACTGGGACAATGCCACCGTGGGCAACCACAGCGGCAACGACGTACCGGTGATCCGCTATGCAGATATCCTGCTGAGCCGCGCAGAAGCTTTGAATGAGCTGAACGGCCCTACCCAGGCGGCGCTGGACCTGGTCAACCAGGTGAGGCGCAGGGCCGGCATTGCCGATCTTACCCTGGCGGACGCTGCCGGTAAGGAAGTGCTGAGAGACCTCATACTCCGGGAAAGGGGATGGGAATTTTACAGTGAGGGCCTGAGAAGGGAGGACCTGCTGCGCCAGAATAAATTCATTTCAAACGCCATTGCAAGAGGGATCACCAATGCGGCAGAAAAGCACAGGCTGTTCCCCATCCCGCAAACGGAAATTGATGCGAACCCGGCCTGCCGGCAGAACACCGGGTATTAATAATATTCACTACCATATCCATACAACAGATTGGCATTAAAATTATCGACCGTAATGAATCAATTGAGAACAACCCTGGCAGTGCTGATAGGCCTGTCCATCCATGCTTCCTGCGGCCTGCCGGGCGATGCGTCCACCAAACAGGCCCAATACAGTGACCCTGCAGCGCCCGTAGGCGATCCTGCATTAACAGTACCTTCGTCCGTGGTGCCCATCCTGGACTACTGGATGCGCGATACCTATGTAATGACCGGACCGGACGGCTACTATTATATGACCGGCACCACCGCTACGCCGGGCAGGCAATTCCCTTCCGGAAGGGTGCATTGCTGGGATTATAATGACGGCCTGTATATGTGGCGTTCCAGGGACCTCCAGCAATGGGAGCCGCTGGGACTGATATGGAGCTTTGACAAGGATGCGGCAGACTGGCAAAGAAAAGGGAAACCGCTGCAACCCGGCGCTGTGTCGCCCAATAAAGACCCGCTGGATTCCTTTTACCGGGCCGTATGGGCGCCGGAGCTGCACTATATAAAAAGTAAAAGGAAATGGCTGATAATAGCCTGTATGAATGGCGGAGCCGGCTCTTTTGTGCTGGAAAGCACATCAGGCAGGCCGGAGGGCCCTTACCGGAATATTGCCGGGAACGAGCACAAAGCCATTTTCCCCAATATTGACCTCAGCCTTTTTGAGGAAGATAACGGAGACGTATACCTGGTAGGGCATAATCATTTTATCGCCAGGATGAAGGACGATCTGAGCGATGTGGCGGAGCCGTTCAGGAAGCTGGAAGAAACGCCCTACAACCCCGAGCCTTATATTGAAGGGGTATTCATCACGAAGCACCACGGGAAGTACCAGCTCCTGCAAACTGTTTGGTCCGTGCGGCAGGACGATGGCAGCTATTCCTACCTGCGGAATGACCAGAAAGACCTGGACGCGCTGCACAGCTATGATGTAGTGGTGGCAGAGGCGGATAATATCTACGGCCCCTACGGCCCGCGTTATGCGGCCATCCTGCAGGGCGGCCATAATAATATATTCCGGGACAGGGAAGGGCAATGGTGGTCCACCACTTTCTTTAACCCGAGAGGCGTGATGGGAACAAAGTTCCCGGTAACATGCCGCCCCGGCCTGGTGCCGGTAAAATGGGAAAATGGTAAATTAAAGCCGGACAGCGAACGGGCGGCCAGGTTCTACGCGGATTTCCGGGAGCACGCTTCCACCCGGCACTAAATGTTAAAGTATGATAAAAAGAATATTCGTCGGCATGATGGCCTTGCTTCCGCTGTCAGCAGCGGCGCAGGAAATAGGAGCCAATTTTAATCATGAGCCCGAGATCATTGATTTTAGCTGCCTGGCAAAAACGCCGGTGGAATGGGTGCGTACCACGCCTTATATTTTTGAGTACATCCGCGGAGAAAAGGACCCGGCTACCGCTACCGGCCTGCAAAAAGTAATAGACGCCAAAAAGAAAGGCTATAAGGTGGCGTTTGGTTTCCGCTGGGATTTTAAAAAGTATAAGCTGCGGATACCGCAGCCCGGCTCCGCCGAAGAAAGGAAGTACTTTGCTACAGCTACGGAGATCCTGGAGCGGGTAGGGCCTTATATAGATGTGTTCAAATTAGGGAACGAGCCCAATCTTGAAACCATGGAGCCGGACCTGCAGCGCAATGCAGCGGGCGTAGTGCCGCTGGTAAGATTCACGGAAAGGCTGCTGACGGAGGTAGTGGAGCCTTACTACCGGCAGCACCCCGAGCGCAGGCGCCCGGATGTGTATACCGGTTCCCTGCCCCGTTTGTTCATGAAAACCGAGCAGCAGAAACCCGGCGTGGCAGGACTGATAAAACTGGCGCAGGACAATAAAAACATCAAAGGACTGGCCGTGCACCTGCACATCAGCGATTCCCTGGAAATGGAGGAAGCTTTCCGGTTTGTACGGTCCATTATGCCCGACAAGCCTCTGATTGTACCGGAGTTTTCGTTGTTCCGGCTGTACAACAGGCATGTGGCAGACCAGCTGGGAGATAGCAAAGCAGGAAAACAGTTTGCGGACAAATATGGATATGCCCATGACATGAAGCTGTACGAATGGTACAGCAAGGCCAATACAGAGAAGGTAAGCGCAAGGGAGTGGGAGGATATGTTTGCTTCCCGCACCTGGTTCCCGCAGCATTTCATGCTAACCTATTACCGCTATTTTCAAAAGTACGGTGTGGTGCTGGCTACATACGGCTTTCTCAGCCAGTCAGCGCCAAAGAAAATGGGACCGCAATCTCCTACCTGGTTTATCAACCCGATATTTCCTATGAAAACCCTGCAGCCGCAGCCGGATGGGTCTTTTACGCCCAACCCCTTATGGTTTAATGATTTTGTAGACATTATCAACCGTGGAAAGAAAAGCAAGCAATAGAAAGAACATTCGGCTGCTGTTAGCTGCCCTGCTGCTCCTGGTGCAAACAGGAGCCGTTGCCCAGGCGCCTCCCCGGCCCAACATTATCATCCTGTATGCAGACGACCTGGGTTACGGGGATGTGGGCTGCTACGGCGCTACTGCCGTTAAAACGCCTAATGTGGACCGGCTGGCCGCCAATGGCGTAAGGTTTACGGATGCGCATTGTACGGCCGCTACCTGTACGCCGTCCCGGCTTTCCCTGCTGACGGGCCGGTATGCGTTCCGCAACAATGCGGCTATTCTGCCCGGCGATGCGCCCCTGCTTATTCAGCCGGGCAGCGTTACCTTACCGCGCATACTGCAGCAGGCGGGCTATACCACTGCCGTGGTAGGCAAGTGGCACCTGGGCCTGGGCAGGGGCGCTATTGACTGGAACGGGCATATTAGCCCCGGCCCCGGCGAAGTGGGTTTTAACTATTCCTTTATTATTCCTGCCACCACGGACCGGGTGCCTACCGTGTTCGTGGAAAACGGGAAAGTGCCCGGTCTTGATCCCAATGATCCTATCGCTGTCAGCTATACGCAGCAGGTAGGGCATGGGCCCACAGGGCTGTCGCACCCTCAATTGCTAAAGCAAAAGGCGGATACGCAGCACAGCAATACCATCATTAACGGTATCAGCCGCATTGGCTTTATGACAGGCGGGAAAGCGGCAAGATGGGTGGATGAGGAGATACCCCTTGTGCTGAATGAAAAAGCAAAGCAATTCATTATTAAAAACAGGGACCAGCCATTTTTCCTTTTTTATCCCTATCCCAACATACACGTACCCCGGGCGCCGAACCGCCGGTTTGCCGGTTCCACCCGGCTGGGCGCCCGGGGCGATGTAATTGCCGAAATGGACTGGATGACCGGGCAGGTGCTGCAACTGCTGGATTCGCTGGGCATTGCAAAGAATACGCTGATCATCTTCAGCAGCGACAACGGCCCTGTGCTGGATGATGGCTACGAGGACCAGGCAGAGGAGCTGAATGGCCACCACCGGCCTTCCGGCATATACCGGGGCGGGAAATACAGCGCGTATGAAGCCGGCACCCGGATGCCAACCATTACATACTGGCCCGGCACCATAAAGCCCGGCGTATCAGATGCGTTGTGCTCACAGGTAGACCTGCTGGCATCACTGGCGGCGCTTACAGGACAAACGCTGCCGGATGCTGTGCTGGACAGCCGCAACGCACTGGACGTATGGCTGGGCAGATCCGGAAGCAACCGGGCATACCTGCTGGAAGAGTCATATACGCTGGCCCTGCGCAAAGGCGACTGGAAATATATTGCTCCGCAGCAAATGCCGGCGCCGGACTGGCTGAAGAATAAAAATATTGAGAACGGTTTGCAGCCCACCGCGCAGTTGTATAACTTAAAGCGCGATCCGGGAGAGCAGCAGAATGTAGCGGACCGGTATCCTGCAGTGGTCAGGGAATTACAGGCTGCATTGGAAAAGATAAAGCAAGATAAACCTTAGATATTTTACTGGTATGCAAAGCAAGATTCATCATAGCGCAGCTATGCTTTTATCGTTGATGATCCTCTCGTCCTGTGCGGGCAGCAGAAAAAACAAGCAGGCGGCTGAGAATGACCAGCGCCCGAATATTGTGCTGATCCTGGCGGACGACCTGGGATATTCTGACATTGGCGCCTATGGCGGCGAGATACATACGCCTAACCTGGATTACCTGGCAGACAATGGCCTGCGCTTCCGGCGTTTTTACAATACCTCCCGCTGCTGCCCCACCCGCGCCTCGCTGCTCACGGGTTTGTACAACCAGCAGGCAGGTATTGGCGAAATGACCACAGACCGGGATGCACCCGGCTACCGCGGTTACCTGACAGAGAACACCGTTACACTGGCGGAAGTGCTGAAAGATGCCGGTTACCATACCGCCATGTCAGGAAAATGGCATGTGTCCAACACCATTGAACAACCCACCGGGGAGGAGCAGCTGAAGTGGCTGAACCACCAGGCCTCCCACCCTTATTTTTCACCTGTGGAGCAGTACCCGGTGAACAGGGGCTTTGAAAAATATTATGGGAACATATTCGGCGTAGTGGATTATTTCGATCCGTTCAGCCTGGTGAATGATACCACGCCGGTAGCAGAAGTGCCGGCCGGCTATTATCATACGGATGCGATCAACGACACGGCAGCGAGCTATATTAAAGCATTCAGCAAGGACGACAAGCCGTTTTTCCTGTATGTAGCGCAAACCGCGCCGCACTGGCCCCTGCAGGCATTGCCGGAAGATATCAAAAAATACGAGGACACCTATAAAGCAGGCTGGGACGCCATCCGCACCGCCAGGTACAAGAGAATGGTGGAGAAAGGGCTGATCGATTCCGCTACCACGCCTTTGTCGTCCAGGATCAACAGTGACCTGAGCTGGGAAGATAATCCCGATAAGGAATGGGATGCCCGTGCCATGGCCGTGCATGCCGCTATGGTAGACCGTATGGACCAGGGCATAGGCCGCATCATCCAGGCATTGCGGGAAACCGGCGAGCTGGAGAACACCATCATCCTGTTCCTGAGCGATAATGGCGCCAGCCCGGAAAACTGCATGCGCTACGGCCCCGGCTTTGACCGTCCGGGTGAAACAAGGGATGGACAGAAGATACATTACCCGGTGAAAAAGGATGTGCTGCCAGGTCCGCAGACCACGTTTGCCTCTATTGGCCAGCGCTGGGCCAACGTGGCCAACACGCCCTATCAATACGCCAAGGCGCAATCTTACGAAGGCGGCATCCGCACGCCCATGATCGCGTTCTGGCCCAAAGGCATCCGGTCAAAAGGCGGGTTTACAGATCACCTGGGGCATGTGATGGATTTTATGCCCACCTTCCTGGAAGTAGCCAACGCACGCTACCCGCAAACTTACAATGGCCGCCAGATTACGCCCTATACCGGTGTAAGCCTGCTGCCGGCGCTGGAGGGAAAAGAGGGCAAAGCGCATGATGCGCTGTATAACGAGCATTTCAACGCCCGCTATGTGCGGGACGGCGAATGGAAGCTGGTGTCCCTGGCCGGCGATACCACCTGGCACCTGTATAAGATAAACCAGGATGAAACAGAACTGAATGACCTGGCGGCACAGCACCCGGATGTGGTGAAAAAGCTGTCGGACCAATGGCGGCAATGGGCCAATACCCACCAGGTGTTTCCCAGGCCCGGTAAAAAGTAAATCATAAAAAAAGTAAGCTATGTTCAATAAAAAGTTATGGATAGCGCTGGCCTGCGGGCTGTTGTCAGGCAGCATGGCCGTTCACGCACAGCAGAAATGGTCTGCTCAGAAGGCCCATGTATGGTATGCAAAGCAGGGCTGGTTAAGAGGCTGCAACTTTCAGCCCTCTACTGCCATTAACCAGCTGGAAATGTTCCAGGCGGCCACCTTCGATACGGCCACCATCAACCGCGAGCTGGGCTGGGCCGCGGACCTGGGGTTTAATGTGATGCGGGTATACCTGCATCACCTGCTATGGACAGCCGACAGGGAAGGCTTTAAAAAAAGGCTGGACACTTACCTGGACATATCCACCCGGCATGGCATTAAGACCCTGTTCGTGTTCTTTGATGATTGCTGGAATGATACGGCCTGGGTAGGCAAGCAACCCGACCCGAAGCCCGGCGTGCATAACTCCGGCTGGGTAAGGGACCCCGGCACCATGATCTACACGCACCTGGACACCATGCCCGTGCTGGAAGCCTACGTAAAGGACGTGCTCAGCACCTTTAAGCATGACGACCGCATCTTGCTCTGGGACCTGTACAATGAGCCGGGCAATAACCGGCAGTTCGGGAAAAGCATGCCGCTGCTGAAAAAAGTGTTCCAGTGGGCGCGGGAAGTAAACCCTTCCCAGCCGGTAAGCGCCGGCGTGTGGAACAACGGGCCGGAATTCAGGGAGCTGAACAAATTCCAGCTGGAAAATTCGGATATCATTACCTATCACAATTATGCCTACATTGACGACCACCGGCATACCATTGACACGCTGAAAAAATACGGACGGCCGATGATCTGTACGGAATATATGGCCCGGCGAAACGGCAGCCTGTTCCAGCTGATCATGCCGTTGCTGAAAAAGGAGAACGTGGGCGCCATCAACTGGGGATTTGTGAGCGGGAAAACCAATACCATCTTTGCCTGGGATACCCCGATGCCGGATGGAAAGGAGCCGCAGCTGTGGTTCCACGATATTTACCGGAAGGACAGGACCCCTTTCAGCAAGGATGAGGTGATGTTCATCAAGCAGCTCTGTAAACCGGGAAGGGAATAAGCATGTAATGAAGCGGATCATTTACTGGTATGTCCTCTCTTTTTTTGTTTTGCGCTTTTTTGAAAGCAGCGGGCAACAGATACTGTTCCGTAACTACGCGGTGTCAGAAGGCCTGCCGTCCAGCACGGTGCGCGCCATTGCACAGGACGACCAGGGCTATATGTGGTTTGGCACCAAGAACGGGCTAAGCCGTTTTGACGGTTACCAGTTCAGGAATTTCCAGTACAGGAAAAATGATCCGGATGCCCTGGGCAATAATTTCATTCACTGCATTACCCGGTTTGACAGCACGCACCTGTGGATCGGTACCGAAAACGGTATTTACATACTGGACCTGGAAACAGAACGGTTTTCTCCTTTTGCGCCGCTGAAGGAGAAAACCGTTTTTGATATCCTGAGAGGCCGGGATGGCATGGTGTGGATCACTTCCCGGCTGGATGGCCTGTACCGGTACGATCCCCGGAAAAAGACGACCATCCATTTTAAAGCCAACCGGTCTGCCTCCTCCATTTCCGGCAACACGGTGACCAGGCTGGCGGAAGATGAGGATGGCAACATCTGGATCGGCACGTTCGGGAACGGTATTGATATTTACAATCCTGCCACCAAAACCTTTACCAACCTGCGCTCCGCCAACAGCGGCCTGAGTAATGACTATATCAATACCCTGTATAGAGGCCGGGATGGCGTGATGTGGGCCGGCACCATGAACGGCGGGTTGTGCAAATGGCAAAAGGAGCAGCAGGTTTTTAAAGTGTACCGGCATGACGGCAGCCCGCATTCCATCAGGGACAATATTGTGCGGGCGCTGTGTCAGGTAGCGCCGGATAAAATATATATAGGCACGGAAAAAGGACTGAATGTGCTGGACATGGCGACGGATAAATTTGTAGCCTATACCAATCAAAGCAACGACCCCTTCAGCATAAGCGACAATGCCGTGTATTCCATATTTGCCGGTAAGGGAGGCACCATGTGGGTAGGCACCTATTTTGGAGGCGTTAACTACTTTAATGAAAAAGGGGCGGCCTTTGAGCTGTACTATCCCGTGGAGGGACCGCATTCCCTGAAGGGGCGGGCCGTTAGCTGCTTCCTGGAAGACGGGCCGGGCAAATTCTGGGTAGGCACGGAAGATGGAGGGCTGCACTATTTTAACAGCATTACGAAAACCTTTCGGCGGTACCCCTTCCTGCCGGGGCAGCAACCGCTGTCTTACCATAATATCCACGCCCTGGTAAAAGACAGGACCGGCCATATCTGGATCGGCATATTTGCCGGCGGCGTAAATGTATTTGATCCCCGAACCGGCAGCGTGCAGTATTTTTCGCAGCAGCCGGGCAATATTCATGCGCTGAACAGCAACAACGTTTTTTGCATCTATGAGGATAAGGAAGGTAAAATATGGGTGGGGACGGACAAGGGCCTGAACCTGTTCAACCGGGAACAGCGCAACTTTACTACCGTGCTGCAGGAAGGCGTTAGTAACACCATCATATACGATGTTTACGAGGATGCGCAGCAAACGCTCTGGTTTGCCACCTATAACAATGGCCTGGTCTTTTACAACAAGAAAACGGAACAGTGGGGCCGCATCTCCGCAGAGGATGCCGGTACCCAGCTCGCTTCCAACAAGCTGGTATGCCTGTACGACGATCACAAGGGCAACCTGTGGATAGGTTCGGACGGCGGGGGCTTGCACCAGTATAATTTTGAGACAAAGCAGATAAAGCAGTATAACAATAAAGCCGGCATTAATGCCAACGTGGTCTATGGTATCCAGCAGGATGCCGCGGGGCTTATATGGATCACCACCAACAACGGCATTTACAGCATAGACCCGCCAACGGGAAAGGCCAGGCATTTTACCCGGCAGGATAACCTGCAAAGCCAGCAGTTCAATTACAAGGCATTCTACAGGGCATCCGACGGCAAGCTGCTGGCAGGCGGCATCAAGGGCTTTAATGCTTTTTACCCGGAAAAGTTATCCGCTGCGCCCGCCAGGGTACGGGTATCCTTCACCAATTTCCAGCTGTTCAACAAGCAGGTGCCGTTGTCGGAAGACGGGCCTTTGTTCAAGCAGATAAACTATACAGGCAGGCTGGAGTTGCGGCACAACCAGTCCGTGATGAGCTTTGAGTTTGCGGTGCTTAATTTCAGCGCTCCCGAAAAGCTGCGCTATGCCTACAAAATGGAAGGGTTTGACCCGGACTGGAACTACGTGGGCGACCAGCGCAAAGCCACTTATACCAACCTGGCTCCCGGCACCTATACCTTTAAGGTAAAAGCTACCGTCAATGAAAGCAACTGGGACATGCCCGCATCCGCAATAGAGCTGGTGATCAGGCCACCGTTTTACAGGACCACGCTGGCCAGCATTATTTTCATACTGCTGGCGCTGGCAGCAGCCTGGGGTATTTACCGGTATTCTGCCAGCTATATCCGGCGGCAGAACCAGATCAGGGTAGAGCGGCTGAAAAACAAGGAGGAGCAGGAGTTCTATGCCCGGAAAATAGAATTCTTTACCATGATGGCGCATGAGATCAGGACGCCGCTTTCCCTGATCATTGCGCCGCTGGAAAGGCTGCTGTCCATCAACAAATGGCAGCCGGAGGAAAAGGAGCAGCTGGTCACGATGGATGAAAATGCCAGCCGGCTGATGGACCTGGTGAACCAGCTGCTGGATTTCAGGAGGATAGAAAGTGATGTCTACGAGATAAAAAAGGAGACCGTGGAAGTGGTGTCGCTGGTGCAATCCATCTACTCCCGGTTTTCCTCGCTGCCGTACCAGAAGGATATCGAGTTCACCATGAGCACCAGAGTGGGCAAGCTGCTGCTGCAGGCCGACCCGGAAGTGCTGAATAAAATACTGAGCAACCTGCTGATCAACGCATTCAAGTTTGCCCGGAAGAAAGTGAACATCACGGTGGCGGAAACCGCCAGAACAGCTACCGGCGACCCGCGTGTTTGCATCAGCGTGGAAGATGATGGTATCGGCATCCCCGATGCTGATATCAAGAACATCTTCAAGCAATTCTTTACAACGGCCAGGGGCAGCCATGCCTATCATAACCTGGGCGGCTCCGGCATAGGCCTGGCCCTGGCCAGCTCCCTGGCAGAGAAACATGGCGGCAGGCTGCTTGTGGAAAGCAGGGAAGGCGTAAGAACAGTGTTTACGCTGGAGATACCGCTTGCTGCAGACAGCGGGCCGCAGCCCGCACCAGCCGGCGGCGGGGAAGAAACGGCGCCGGACAACGGCCAGCCGCTCATACTGGTGGTGGAAGATGATATGGAGATACAGGCATTCCTCGCCAAAAGCTTCCGGGCAGGCGGCTATAACGTGGTAAAGGCCGCCAACGGGAAGGCCGCCCTGCAAATGATAGCAGCCAATGACGTGGACCTGGTCCTTTCCGATGTAATGATGCCGGAAATGGATGGCTTTGAGCTGTGCCGCATGGTGAAATCAAATATCCAGTACAGCCACATACCCCTGGTGCTGCTTACGGCCAAAGGCAACAGCGAGGCGGAGATAAAGGGAATTGAGACCGGTGCGGATGCCTATATTATGAAACCTTTCAAATGGAAGCACCTTATTGCGGTGGTCAAAAACCTCCTGGCCTCCCGGGAAAAGCTCCGGCTCAAGTATTCCGAACAGCCGAACAGCGATGTAAGCGTGCTGGCCACCAACAGCCGCGACAAGCAGTTTATGGAAAAGATCGTAAGCATTATTGAAGCCCGCATCATTGATCCCCAGCTTTCAGTAGAGGAGCTGGGCAGGGACATGGCCATGAGCCGCTCCAGCCTGCACAGGAAACTGAAGTCCCTGTCCGGGTACGTACCAAATGAATTGATAAAACTGGTCAGGTTAAAGCACGCAGCCCGCCTGCTGCGGTCCGGCGGGCATTCCATTGCGGAAATAGCCTACATGACCGGTTTCAGCTCCCCATCCTATTTCTCCAAGTGCTTTCACCAGCAGTTTAAGCTCACTCCCAAAGAATATGCAGATAAAAATTCCGGGCCGGGTATGCAGGACCTGGACGCCCTGATCGGCGGGGATTAGTGGCCTGATAGCAGGGACGCCTTGCTGTTACGGAACTCCGAAGGGGAAACAGAAACGGCCTTTTTGAAAAAGTTGCTGAAATAGGCGGCATCCTCAAAGCCCAGCTCATAGGCGATCTCCTTGGACGACCTATCGGTATAGATCAGCAGCCGTTTGGCTTCCAGCGCAATCCTGTCCTGTATGACCGCCAGCGGCGATCTGTTGTTATAAAGCGCAAAAAGGTTGGCCAGTGTTTTGGGTGAGCGGTGCAGCTGCTCTGCATAGAATTTTACCCGGTGCTGCTTTTTATAATTTTGTTCCACCAGCAGGTTGAACTGGCGGATAATGTCCAGCTTCTGGTCCGTAAGTGCTTCGCTCAGGAATTGCTGTTTGGCCAGGCGGGTAATAATGATGATGAGCCTTTTCAGGAGCATCTGCAGCATATCTTCCTGGATATTATCCACCGTTTCAAATTCCTCGATAAACACCTTCAGCAGGAGGTCGAGCTTGTACTGCTTTTCCTCGTTCAGGGCCGTGAACATCAGCTGGTGCGAACCGTAAAATAAAAAGCCCACGCAGCTTACCTCCTTATCGTGGTTGACAATGCAATAGAAGTCGCGGTTAAACTGCCAGGCAATAATGTCCCGGGGGTTAGAGAAATGGAAGCTCTGGTTGATCATGAGGCAGAGGATGGTATGCTGTGGAAAGCGGTACTGCACGCCGTCCACCACTACAGACTGGGTAGCGCCCCGGTTCCAGGCAATGGTCAGCAGTTTTTCCCTGCGGTCCCTCCCGTAGAAGATACGGTCAAGGGCGTCTTCGTCAAATACCAGCCGGCATTCGCCGGTGGTCTTGCTGTTGCGATATATTAATTTCATTGTAAAGGCTCCCTGACAGGAAGTTATGCAAAACCGGCAAAAAGCACAAATGCAGCAACACCGGTATGGCATTGCTGCATTTGCATTTATATACGTTGATCAGCTTTAGTGCTTGGCCCACCAGAGGGGAGTGAGTACCGCATCAGCGCCGTTCAACAGGGAAACCGCCTGCTCATAGCCGGCAGGGTTGCTGTTGGACAAGCTGCTGGGGTACCGCAGGCGTTGCGGGAAGAACTGGATATTGCTGGTCATGTAGTTGCCGGAGTTAAGCGCCGGCAGGTTGGGCAAGGGGCGCTCAATAGCCGGGTTCTCGTAGAACGGCAGTCCCAGCCTGCGCTGATCGCTCCATGCTTCCAGCGGCAGCCAGGGCACCTGAGCAATGAATTTCTGCGTGATGATCTTGGTCAGGTGGTCGTTCCGGGTGTTGCCGCCCTTGTACAACGTATTGGACGGGTAAAGGATGTTTACGGTGCCTTCGGTGCCGGTGTAACCGTCCTTGTAGGTCATGGCATGTGAGGCTGGCGGTTCCGCGGTATGGCTCCAGCTTACGGAAGTACCGGCGTTGTTGTAATCCTCTGAGCTGAGATAGCTGCCCAGGTGCTGGCTTACGCCCCAGTAGTCGAAGCTGCTTTCGATGCCTGCTTCATAAGCGGCTTGCGCGGTGGTGCCCGTATTCCAGCCTCTTACGCCGGCTTCTGCCAGCAGGAAGTAGGTTTCCCAGGGCGCAAAGAAGATGCGCTGGGATTTGCTGTTCCTGAATTGCTGCGCCAGGCGTGGATTGGTACCGGGATAGCTGTACAACTGGTTTTTAGCGCCTTTTTCTCCCCAGTCGCCGGTGGTGGCGGCATTCCAGGTATATGCTGCCTCTATGTCGCCAAAATCAATCAATGCGCGTTTGGTGGTTTTGGCATCATTGGTGTAAGTGGGATAAGGGGAGAAATCCGGGTTATTGAACTGGCCCGGTATAATGAAAGCCTTGTAAGCGCGGGGGTCCATCACTTCATGCAGCCCGTCAAACCAGTAGCCGGCTACCGGGTCATTGGTCAGGGTGGTGATATGATCCGCAAAGCGCAGGCCTACATAGTTGGCCGGTTTGATGTACGCGTGCAGGGAGTCCGGCAGCTGGTCTGCGGAGGGAATGCCGCCCAGCCCTATGTACAGGTTATTGAGCGTGGCAGACAGCAGCTGCGCATTCCACTCGCGGCTCATAACGCCGGAAAGATCGTTCCAGCCGTCTCTTTCCTGCACTTTGAAGGTGTGATCTGTTTCGGTGATCAGCAGGCCGGTAGCTACAGCCGCTTCAAATTCCGCCTGGGCTTTGGCCGGCTCTACTTCTGACAGGCGCATGGACAGGCGCAGGCGCAGGGAGTTGGCAAAGCGTTTCCATTTATTATAGTCATATGCGTAGGCCGGGTCATAGGTTTCCAGCTCGGCGGGGTTGGCCACATTTTCGTCAATGGCTGCCACTGCTTCGGTCAGCTCCTGCAGGATGTAATAATATACGTCCTTTACGCTGGAAAATTCCGGGTTCACGCCCTGGAAGCCGGTAATGGGTATCGGACCGAAGTTGTCAGACATTTCGCTCATCAGGTAAGCACGCCAGATGCGGGCCACTTCCAGCAGGTTTTTGGTGTAGGGCTCTTCGGCGCCTGCTGCCAGCCTTTTATTGGCCAGCTCTATGGCCAGGTTGGCCCCGTTGAGCCAGCTGGATACCTGGTTGTAGTAGGCGGTGGTCCAGCCGTCGTTATAGCCGCCGCTGGAAATACCGCCCTCACGGTGCTGCCGCCCGGCTGTTTTCCAGTACAGCACAAAGGAGCGCTCCGCCACATCCGGGTTCATCTGCGCACCGATGATCGAACCGTTCAGCGCGTATTCCACTTCTATCTGGTCCTCGCTGGCAGATTTCGGGTCATTGTTGATCTCTTCAAATTTCGAGCATGACTGCACCAGCAGGCTTCCGGCGAGCAGTATACATGCGCTTTTTATAATGCTTTTCATACAATTCTTTTTTCAGCGATTAGAAACTAACGGATAAGTTAAACAGGAAGGTGCGGGAAGTAGGCACACTGCCATTCTCATAGCCAACGGCATTGGTATTGGTGGCAAATACAGACTCCGGATCAATGCCATGCATGTGGCTGGATATCAGCCATACGTTGTTGCAGGAGAAGCCGATGCTGGCGCGCTGGATGGGTGTCCGGGACAGCAGTTTGGCCGGCAGTGCATAAGACAGCTGCACATTCCTCAGGCGGATGTTGGAAGCGTCATACAAATTGGCTTCTATAATACCAATGTTGTTGATACCGATACCGTTCACCCAGTATTGCTGCGGGGTTACCGCCTGGGTATTGGGCGTATAGGTTTTGGTAGCTGCATCATATACCACGCCATCCACCACAATGTTCTCGCGTTGCCCGTTTACTACGGTTGATGCCGCGGTACCGTTCCGCTGCATGGCAGACAGGGTGCCGGCAAACATCTTACCGCCAAAGCGCGCGTCTACCTGGAAGCCCAGGGATATGCCCTTGTAATAGAAGGTATTGGTGATGCCCAGCAGACCGCTGGCCTGCTGGTTGCCCAGCCTGATCTTGCTGGAAGTAGGCAGCGGCAGGCCGTTCTCGTCAACGATGATCTTGCCGAAGTAAGGGCTGCTTTCGTCCGTTACGCGCTGGTAGCCGGTGCCCCATATCTCGCCATACCGCTCGCCGGCCACGGCGTACACCTGCACGTCGTCATAGCCGCCCAGGGAGTACCGGGAAATGCCTTCCCCTATTTCTTTTACGGTGTTCCTGTTACTGGAGAAGTTGGCCATTACATCCCAGGAAAGTCCTTGCGGCCTGTCCAGCACGCGGCCGGTCAGCATCAGTTCCACGCCGGTGTTCTGGATATCGCCCCCGTTGATCTTTTTGGAGGAGTAGCCGCTCAGCGGGTCCATGGGCAGATCAAGCAGCTGGCGGGTAGCGTTGGATTTATACCAGGCTACATCCAGGCCCAGGCGGTTGTTGAACAGGCGGGCTTCCGCGCCTACTTCTATAGACTTGATCAACTCGCTTCTCACGCTTGGGTCATAGAGCACATTTTTCCTTTTTACCACGGTATTGCCATTCGGATCTTTGCTTACTTCATAGGTGTTGTACAGCTCATAGGGGCCGAGATCGTTACCCACCTGTGCGTAAGAGGCACGTACCTTGCCGTAGGATATCCAGGAAGGCGCTTCTCCGCCCAGGCGGTTGATCATGTCCGTAATGATCAAAGAGGTGCTCACGGAAGGATAGAAGTAAGAGCGGTTCTCCTTGCTGAGCGCGGAGGACCAGTCGTTACGGAAGGTAGCGTCTATAAACCAGTAGGCGTCCCAGTTCAGGCCGATAGTACCATATACGGAATTGATCCTCTTTTCACGGTAGATCTCGGAAATGGTCGGGGGATTTTTGCCGTTGTTGATGGCAAAGAAATCCGGCATCTGCAGCTCGCCGGCATCGGCGCTCAGCCTGTTCCTTTTCTGGCGCATCAGGTTACCGCCTAATGATATGGCGCCTCCCAGCTTGCCGAACACGTTGTCTTTCCGGGCATTGATCAGGGCGCTGTAGTTGGTTTCGGTAAAGGTTTCCTTACCGTTGCTGTAGCTACCATTGGCAGGGGAGGGGCTGCCCGCGTATTTCCTTGCCTCAAAGTTGGTAGTATAGATATCCGCACCACCCCTGATCTCTGCATTGAGCCAGGAGGTAAAATCATATTTCACGGAACCGGACATCAGGAAGCGGTCCCTGGCGTCTTCATTGAGGTCATACAGCGCGGCCCAGTAAGGGTTTACCCGGTTGCTGCTGCCATACCACAACATTTTGCCGTTCTCTCTCCTTGCAGCGCTGAAGTCCTCTATGTTCAGGCTTACCGGCAGCATGTACAGGGTGCTGAATACGTTATTGTTGTTCACACCGTTCTGCGGCCTGTTCACCGCTTTGGAGCTGATGTACTGCACCTTGGTATCGGTGGTCCAGCGCTTGCCGGGGCCAAAGTGAGATACTGCGCGGGCGGTCAGGTTGGTGCGGGTCAGCTTGCTGCCCGGTATAATACTTTTATCACTGAGGTGCGTAAACGAGGAATAGAGGGAAGTAGCATCGCTTACCTGCTGCTGGAAAGAAACGGAGTTCTTGACGTTTACGCCCGTATTAAGATAATTTCCGGGGTTATTGTGCGCGGCCAGGCGCACGTTCTTGCCCTGCCAGTCTGTTACCTGCTGGCCGGTGATCTGCGGGCCCCAGCTTAATTCGGAGATCGGATCAAACACGCCTTCTGTGCCCTGTCCGAATGCGCTTTGCATTTCGGGCGTGGTAAAAGGTTCGGAAAAACCCAGCTGGGAGGAGTAGGTAATACCCAGTCCTTTTTGTTTTTTACCGGTCTTGGTGGTGATCAGTATCACGCCGTTACCGGCGCGGGAGCCGTACAGCGCAGCAGCAGCGGGGCCTTTCAGCACAGACATGCTTTCAATGTCTTCCGGGTTAATGTCGGCCAGGCCGTTGCCCATATCCCTGGAGGGGTTCCAGAAGTCGTTGTTCTCGGCCCCGGTAAAGTTATCCATGGGGATACCGTCTACCACTATCAGCGGCTGGTTGGAGCCGGTCAGGGAGTTGTTGCCGCGCAGCACGATCTTGGAAGAACCGGCAGGGCCGTTACTGGAGCGGATCACCTGCAGGCCGGCCACCTTGCCGGACAAAGCATTGGCCACATTGGATTCCCTGGCGTTTACCAGCGTTTCGCCGTTTACTTCCTGCAGGGCATAGCCCAGCGATTTTTTCTCGCGTTTGATGCCCAGCGCCGTCACTACCACCTCGCCGAGGTTTTGGTTATCAATTGCCATGCGCACGTTCACGGTGGTTTTACCGGCTACGGGTATCTCCTGTGTGATGAAGCCTATCCCCGACAGCACCAGCACCCCGTTCGGGCTTACCTGCAGGTTAAAGTTGCCGGTACCGTCCGTTACGGCGCCATTGGTGGTGCCTTTTTCAATAACGGTAATACCAGGCAGCGGATTCCCTTCCGCATCTTTTACGCTTCCTGATATTCCCTGCTTATTCTGGGCTAATGCCGTAAGGTATAGGCATGAGAATAGCGATAAAAAGACCAGTAATCTTTTCATAATCGTTGTTTGATAAGTGGATAATTAATTAGCAGTTAAATACGTAGAATAACATTCTTTAAGTAATAAAAACTCTCTTCTGGCCGGTCTGCCAGCTGGTTGATTACATTGTCCCTTGTTCCTGTTGTTTTAGCTTATCATGTTGCAGTGTTTAGATCGCATAATAGATTCAGACGATTGTTGATCGTGTAAAAAACCGGTCCAATTTAAGAATCGTAAAACGATTTAGCAAATTTATATTATAAAAAGGCAAAAAATGCAAAAACCGGTAACACAAACGTGTACCGGTTTTGCGGCCGTACCTGTGCAACCGTTACGGCTTTAGTATCACCTTCACGCAATCCTCTTCCTTATGCTTGAAAATATGGTAGCCATGCGATGCTTCCTGCAAAGGCAGGGTATGGGTTATTATATCGCTCAGCGTTACCTTGCCTTCCTGTACCAGTGAGAAAAGATGATCGATATGCTTTTGCACATTGGCCTGCCCGAAGTGCAGGGTAAGGCCCTTATCAAAGATGCGGTGAACGGGGAAATTATCATACGGGCTGCCATACACGCCTACTACCGTTACCTTGCCGCCCCGCCGTGCGGCCCTGAAGCAAAGCTCCAGCACTTTATCCGTGCCTTTTTCCACGTTTACCACGGCTTTCACCTTATCCATGAATGAGCGCTCGGCTTCCATACCTACCGCATCCACGCAAAGATCGGCGCCGCGGCCCTTGGTCATGCTGCGGATCGCTTCCACCACATCGGTCTCATGCGGGTTCAACACCTCCACCTGGTTGCGGGCCTGGGCCATCTGCAGGCGGTAGGGTAAAGGGTCAATGGCAATGACCTGGCCGGCGCCCATCAGCCAGGCTGCTTTCTGCGCCATCAGCCCTACCGGGCCGGAGCCGAAAATAGCCACGGTTTCCCCGCCTTTCAGCTGCCCCCAGTCAATGGCGGTCCAGCCGGTTGGAAAGATATCTGTCAGGAAAAGCACCTGGTCGTCCGTAAGGTTGTCCGGCACCTTGCGCGGGCCGAAATTGGCGTAAGGCACGCGCACATATTCCGCCTGTCCGCCGGCATAGCCGCCATACATGTCTGTATAGCCAAAAAGCCCGCCCCCTTTATTATTCATCAGGTTGCCGTCAGGGCCATAGTATTCGGGGTTGGAGTTCTCGCAATGGGTTACCTGCCCCTGGCTGCAAAAGAAGCAGTGCCCGCAGGCTACCGGGAAAGGCACTACCACCCGGTCGCCCACGCGGAGGTTGGTAACGCCGGGACCTACCTCTTCCACAATGCCCATGAACTCGTGCCCCATTACCAGGTCCTTTACCTGCGGGAAGAAGCCGTCATAGATATGGAGGTCGGAACCGCAAATAGCAGTGGCGGTCACCTTGAGTATCACATCCTCTGCGGCTTGTATAGCCGGGTCAGGTACATTATCTACGCTGATGTCGCCGGGCTTGTGGAAAACTGCTGCTTTCATATCTGCATCGTTTTATAAGGCCGGGCGTCAAATACTATACCACGGGAATGGCGGCAAAGGGAAGCCGGCAGGGGCCCTGCCGGCTGTATACAGTGTGGGCAAATAAATACGCACTGCTATTGCTGCGGGGTGGTATTGAAGGATACTTTTTCCACCACCACGCCCAGCTTTTTCAGCACAGACATGTCTGTTTTTATTTTCTTGTCGCCGGTTACGGGATTGTACAGCTTGGGATCGCCGGTATGGATGGCCTTGAAGATGATGGATACGCCTTTCCCCTCCAGCGCGCCGCCTTCCCAGCTGTCTACCGCACCGCTGTTCACCCATTCAAAGCCATTGATCCTGAAATCGCGGCCATTGACCTTTACCACTTTTTCCAGCGGGTCGCCCACTTTAATGCCAAAGGGTGATTTCCATTTGGAGCGCTCCTGTGTGAAGGTGATGATCTTGCCGCTGTCGCCGGCAAAAAATACTTCCATTTCATTTGGGGAGTCCGGGAAGATATAATAGCCCTGTCCCAGCTCATTGCCTTCCAGGTCTTCCATGGGGCGTACCGCTACATGCTCCTTGCCGTACATATCTACCAGCTGTTCCGGCCTGGTAAGCGGGAAGATATTGCGCACATCCCAGTTGAACGGGTCTTCTGCCGTTGCGGCACCAGCCGGCGCAGCAGTGCTGCTGGCGGGCGCGGCGGCTGTGGCGCCTGTAGCTGTAGCAGCCGTTTCGGCAGTACTGGCGGTCCGTACCGGGGGTCGCACCTTTGCGATCTGGCCGGTCCTTTCCAGCTCGGCCTTTTCTTCCTGCAAAGCTTTGGCCTCTCCCTTATACCTGTTTACGGTATAGGTAGCCAGCGCGTATACGCTGTTGTTGGAAAAGCCCATGGCGCGCAGGTTGCCGATCAGCTCCTGCCGGTTGCAGTTGCTGTACTGGTAAAGATATTTGAGGGCTGCATCCAGGGCAGCAGGATCTTTTTTAAGCTCCATCATGGTCTTGTCTATCTCCAGTCCGCCGGAACCGCTGCGGGACAGCTGATCCGCTACAAATACCGTAGCCGCGTCCGTCCCGGGCTGGAACCGTTCGGCCACGCGGGTGGAAAACTCGTCGGCCAGCTCCTCAGAGAGTGTGGTCTGGGCATGCAAGGCAAGGGGGAAAATAAGCACCGCCAATACCAGTATACTTTTCATCCGTGTTATGCTAAGCTTCATGTGCGATGGATTAAATAACAGATGCATGTAACAATGTATAAACGTTTCCGTTCCTGCTAAATTATGTAATAATTCGCCTGCGCCGTATTAATATTGATCTGCCACATATCCGGCCTGCTGCTGCAGCGCTTCCATACCGGCTGCCAGGTATACGGCCGGCGCATTCCAGTTAATGGCGATCTCGTTGCTGGCATAGGAACAATCTGTGTCCGTGTACGCGGTTTCCGGCTCGGTATGGGCATACTGGCACTGGTCCTGCCGGCCGGGATTAGGGCCGCCTGCCAGCAGGCCGGGCACCGGTTCTGCAATACCGTCCGCTACTGAAGGGCGGTGGTGCGGGTGCCGGGTGGCATAGCTGCCTATGCCGGTCACAAAGCAGTACCCTGTGGCATTCCTGCCCAGCAGGTAATCCAGGTTGGTGAGCGCGTTGTCCGCATACTTCCGCTGCCTGGTAAGCAGCCAGGCATTCAGCAGCACAATGCCCTGGTTGGCAGCTACGGCGCTGCTGCCCCAGATAAAGTCCCGCCGGCTTTTTCCCATCACGGTATGGAATGCACTGCCGGCTACATGCGGCAGGTAGCTGTCTGCAAACCGGAGGAACCTTTCTTTCAATGTTCGCAGGGCCGCACTATCCCGGCCGGTCAGCTGTTTTGCAAACCGCAGCAGGGTATAGCAGCCCAGCAGGTGTACACCGGACCAGGAGGGCAGGGAAAGGCTGTCGGACAAATGCGGGGCAATAGCGTTGTAGTACTGCTGCCTGCCCGTGGTGGCAAACAGCTCTGCCCCGGCCCAGAACCTTTCGTCTGTAAAGGTCCGGTCGCCATAGCCGCCGGTAGTGATCTGCGGCTGATACTGCCGGTTCATTTTATCCTGGTCATAAGCCAACGCCGGGTGCTGTTCCGCCCATTGCCAGGCGCGGATGGCCGCCTGCAGGCAGGAGTCTGACAGGCCGGGCAGCTGGCTGCCAAAGCGCCGGTAAATACGGCTGGCCTGGGCCATTACCGCTGCAAAGTCCAGCGTGGCGGCTGTGCTTTTCTGCACTACGTAGCGCGGCGTTTTGGTAACGCCTGGCATTACCATGCCATCAAAGGAAGCATTGGTGCATTTGTTGTACACCCCGCCGTCATACGGGTCCTGCATGGTCAGCATCCAGCGGAGGTTGTACAGTGCTTCGTCCAGGATGTCCGGGATGCTGTTGCGGCTTTCCGGTATGTTGGTGCGTAAGGTGTCAAAATAGGCGGTAAAGTCTTCATATGCCGCCAGCAAGGTGCCCATGGTAATGCCGGAGTTCACAATGTACTTGTTGTAATCGCCGGCATCGTACCAGCCGCCGGGGGTGGCAATGACCTTACCTGCCGGGCGCTGGGCAGTGGCAGCAGAAGGATGTACCAGTACCGCGGTATCCGGATGCCCCGCCGGCCGTGCCCAGCGGCCCGCATAGGCTGCCTCCAGCGGCATGGATACGCGCTGGTAATAGTAGCCTTTCAGCAGGGCGGCCGCTGCCGGGTAATGTACCTGTGGCCGGATGCGGAAAGGGTAGGAGTGCGGCAGCCCCGGTACGGCGATCACATATTCACCGGCCTGCTGAAAATCACTGAAATCGATCTCCCGGGTGGTGAGGGAGGAATTGGCGGACTGCACCGGCGCGCCCAGGCGGCCGGTATACATGGTGTCCTGCCTGCCGGCGTCCAGGATATAAAATTGCGTGGAGGGCGTAGCGCCTGCTGCCACTGCTATTTTATCTGCCAGTGGATAGTACCCGCACTGGTTCAGCCGTATGGGATGCACCGGTGGTTGTGCCGCTGCGGAAAGGCTGTTCATGGCTACCAGGCAGGTAAAGGTGAAGTGGAATTTTCCCATTGTGCGAACGGTTGCTGAATAAGCAGGGAAGATAATAAAAATAAAAAGCTTTCAGCGCTAGCGGTAAAAGGCCTTTGCCGGTTCCAGCATCAGCACTATGCCTTGCCCGCTGTCCTTTTCCAGCCAGCTTTCCAGGAAAGCGGCCTTGTCCAGCTTTACCAGCCCTTTTTCGGGATCGGCCACCAGTATTCGCTGGCAGGGATCGGCGCCGGAGTAGTCCTGCGGGGGGATCACCACAAAATGGTTCTGGTTCCACAGCGCAATGCAGGGCAGGGGCGTTTCATTGTCCAGCTGCTCGAAAGTAACGGCAGCAGCCAGCGTTCTGAAGCCCATTTTTTCCGCTGCCCTGCGCAGGTGCAGCAGGGAAGTGCCCTCCCGGGTAATGCGCGTGAGCCTGTTCAGCTGTTCAGGAACACAGGTTTTCCCGTAATGTTCCGCGATCATGCGCAGGCAGGTAGGGCCGCAATCCATCTCCGCCAGCTGTTTATAGATCGGGAAGTCCATGGTTGGCGGGTAATTGCTTTGACTGTTTTTTAAGAATGGCCAGCTGGGAGTCATAATGCCTGCTGAGGCAGTGGTAGATCACCAGCTCGTGCTTGCGCTGGCTGGACAGCAGCATCCGGTTCAGGAACATATGGATATAGCTGGACAGCTGCTCGTCTACGGGCAGCCCGGCCTGTTGCAGTGCAGTGGTTATCCGCATGGAGCGCAGGGTGAAAATGGCTATCGCTTCTTCAACACCGTTTTCCGCATCCTGCTGCGGGTTCAGCATAGCGGCCAGCTGCCGCATGTGTGTGCGGTGCTTGTCGTTCAGCTGCTGCTGCAGGGCTTTGTCGCCGCCAAATTCCCGGAAAAAGCCCTGCTGCATCTGCTTCATCAGGGCTGCCCTGGAAGGCAGCGCATAGCCGGCGTCCTGCAGCAGCATATCGATGCCGCGGGCAGCCAGCAGCCAGCGGTAGTGCTCTCCTTCCTCTCCTTCCAGCAGGTCTATGCAATCCAGCACCGCTACGCTGTCATAATAGAATATATCCTCGCTCAGCTCCATGGTGCGGGCGCCGTAACGTTCTATCTCCCGCTGGTAGGTATCGGTTTGCAGCTTGTAGGCCAGCCCGCTGTCCAGGTGTGGTTGCAGAACGGCATGCAGCTTTTCCAGCACGGTTTTCCAGAAGCTAGGGTCTGTGCCGTGGTGGAACCGTATCCTGATATGGTGCTCGGGGTCGGAGTAGCGGAGAAAGAACCATTTATCGATCACGCCTTCGCTGACCAGGGCGGCGGTCAAAGGTTTGATAGCGGTTTTCAGCAGCTTTTCGGCGCTGCTGGTGCCGCAGTATATTTTTACGTACAGCCATTCGCTGCCGGTAGTAAAGCGCCGGGTGGGCAGCTGCTGGCGCACGTGGCTCGTAGTAGGAGCCGCCTGCCTGGCCGCGGTGCTTTTCAGGGGAATGATCACCTCGTTGGTATGGCGGCCCTGCGGGCCCTCCACCCAGCAGCGGTCTGCTGTGCTGAGAAATTCCTGCAGTACGATCTGCTCTCTTTTTACCAGGGTGGACAGCAGTATATGCCGGCAGGCTTCATTGTCCATATCAATGAACAGCTCATTATCCCCTTCTGCGATCACCAGGTAACGCGGCAGCTGCAGCTGCGCCCGTATCTTTTCCGCCAGGCCGGGGAACTGCATGGCGGCAGCGCTCTTTTTACTGCCTGCGTTCAGCTCCGGGTAGTCTTTTTTCTGTAGTGTCCACCTGCATTTGCCCAGGATGATCTTCCCGTAGCGCACCCTGGGCAGGAAAGGTTCCCCGGCCAGGTTGAGCCATTGCCAGTACAGCCCTGTATGGAGCTGCTGGTACTGCAGGTCGCACAGGAATTTATACACCGGCAGGCCGGCGGCGCGGTAATTATGCGCGGTGCTTAAGCGCGGAATCACTCTTTTATTGAATTTTTCAGAGCGCAGCACTACGCGGTTCTGCTGCACGCTTACCAGCAGGTCTGACAAAGGTATCTGCTGTTCTGCCGGTACGCTGCCATTGCCCAGGTACACGATCTCGTGGTCACGTAGCCGGGGCCGCAGCAGTATATTGCCTGTTCTGGCTTCGGGCAGGTGAATGATCTCTGCGTAGATACAGTCCGGGTGGCTTTGCGCTTCTTCCTGCAGGCAGTGCTGCACTTTGTCTGCCAGCACCGCATCGCCGTGGCAGAACCTGCCCAGCAGGTTGGCGGCAGAGGGGCCGCCGCAGCTGCTTAGCTCAAACAGGTAGTTGCCGGTATCTACAGCGGCCGCGCTGCTGCCCAGGATGCTGCCCATCAGGTACAGGCTGTCCGGGATCTCCGGCGTATCTGTTTCTTTCAGCTCGTCCAGGTCGGCGTCTGTTAAAACGATCTCTGTCTGCCCGTTGCGCAGGCACTCGTGCAGCTTTTTCAGCTGGAAATCGTGCAGCTTGCTCCAGGAAATGGTGTTGTTCTCCTGGGGCCGCTGTATATGGATGTCGTCTATCAGCGGGGTGTGATCTGCATGGCCGTGGCCATGCCCTGCGTAGCCGATGCCGGCGTCTGCATCCAGGGCCAGGGCCAGCGGAACCTCCTGCTCTTCGTAGCGTTCCCGGAAAGCGTTGCAGAACTGCTGCAGGTCGGTATTGTTACTGAGCCGGGTTAGCTTCCACAGGGGCATAAGCTGTTGCTGTATGTCCGCTATCAGGGCATGGCTGATGGTATTGTGCTTGGTGGACAGGAACAGGTCTGTCTGTACCAGGTCCTTGCTGTTGGTGTCCGGGAGCAGGTCCTTTACCAGCGTATGCGTTTGCAGGTACTTGTCAATGCTGGCAGCAGGGTTTTGCAGCAGCTGCCGGATGGTGTGCAGCGCATCTGTCAGTAGCCGGGTATGTTGCATAGCCTCCAGCTTCCTGGTCAGCACGTCAAAAAATTCTTCGCCGGTTACGGTTGGCTCCAGCTCGCTTACCAGCAACTGGCTTTCTATCAGCTCCTGTATAAATGCGGCGGCTTCCTCCGCCATAATGTCCCCGCCGGTAATGCAGTCTGTCAGCTCGCGGATGGTGGCGCCCTGCGCAGCGGTATGCAGGACCTTGTCCAGGTAGGGCGTACTGTTGACGGAGGTGAGGTCGTAATGCCGGAACTTGTTCTTAATGGTGAACGCTGCATAACGGTAGGTATCGGCCATGCGGTACAGGGAGTTATTGGGGAAGTAGGTCAGCTGCTCCTGTATTTCCGGCACCTGCGCGATCATGGCGGCCAGTTCCGCTACATAGTTCATATCCAGCCGGCAGTGCTTTTTGTGCGCGGCTACGGCATCCAGCACTACCCGCGTAGAGGGGGCAAACCGACCGGTGGCGCAGCCTGCAAACAGGCCATAGGGCGTGCAGCGTGTGCACATGCGCAGCAGGTAGCGGAACAGGGCCGCTGCCAGCTTGTTCTCTTCCTTTTCGCCCTTCAGCAGTCCTGCCTGCCACTTCTGCAGCTCCTGGTACAATTCCGGCGATGCAATGTAGATGGCCTCCAGTAAATGCGGGTCTGTGAAAACGTGCTTCAGCTGGCTTTGCAGCCGCGGCCAGGCAATATCGTGAAACTGATCCAGGAAACGAAGCGGTAAAAGAGGTGTTCTTACCAGGTAAAAATCTTTAGCGGTTATCATGGGCACACCCTGTTGTTGAAAAATGGAAATTACCGTATTTGCATAAAGACCAATATCCCCTGAAACAGGGATATTTCCCGCAGGCTGCTGTTCAACCGCATGATTGGATCAGCAAAAATCCCCTTTTCCCGTGAGTAGGCCGACCTGTATTTTTATTTACTTTTAAGGCATTCGGAAAGTCGTTTTATATCATTTAACGGGGGACATCTGTATGCGCATTCATGCCGTGAATGCCAATATATCAGGCGTCCCTTATTTTTTAAAATCTAAAACTGTCTTAACCATGAAAAAAAGAATGGAAAAAAAACTGGCCCTCGGAAAGATCAGGATCGCTAAGCTGAGCAATGCTGCACAGGAAGCTAAAAAAGGCGGGGCTGCTCCTACCTACACCGGCTGCAGCCTGTATAAATGCCCTCCTCCGCCGGAGCGCAATGAATATTAAAAAGTTGTACCCCTCCACCGCCGGAACCGTTCCGGTGATCGCAAATCACAATAAAACCTGAACATTATGAAAAAGCAACCTTCAAAAAAATTACAGCTTGGCAAGGTGAAAATTGCCAGCCTTAACAAAACAAAGCAGGAAACGCTGAAAGGCGGTATGGTCAACTCCATTAAAATAGCCTGCCTCAGCCAGGGCGCACCCGTTTGCAGCGAGGACTCCTGCATTTTCTAATGGTTTCACCTACATCTAAACCTTATCCAGATGAAAAAACTAGCAGCAAAAAAGCTAAGCCTGGGCAAAATCAAGATCGCCAGCTTGAGCAAAACCAAACAGGAAACGCTGAAAGGCGGCATGGCGGCTACAGCCGGCACCTGCAGCGTACTTTGCAGCCTGCGCATCTGCACCAACGACATCAGCCAGGGCGCTGAAGTGTGCAGCGAAGACTCCTGCCGTTTTTAAAAAACGGCATATTGGTGAAAAATAATACTGGTAATCCGTATTTTAACAGCAGCACAGATCCGTTTGTGCTGCTGTTATTTTAAACCCGCATACCCATATACGTTATGAATAGCGCCCAGCAAACCCGCAAGGTAATACAGGACATCAGCCAGCTACTGAACGGTTTTATTAAAGAAGAGGATAGCTTCCCCGGCTTGTTGAACGGCTATAGCGGCGCTGCATTGTTCTACGCCTACTATTACCAGCTGACCGGTAAAAAACAACACCTGGAAAATGTGCATCACATCCTGCTCAGGAGCATAGCGGCCTTGTCGGAGCAGGAGATGCCCCTGTCCCACTGCAACGGCGTGTCCGGCATTGCCTGGTGCATTCAGCACCTGATACAGGCCGGATTTGCAGAGGGAGACGGTATACAGGACATTTTTGAAGAGGCGGACGATATACTTGGCCAGTTCATGGAAGCAGACCTGCGCGACAATAACTACGATTTCCTGCACCAGGGGCTGGGCACTACCCTGTACTTCCTGGAACGCCTGCCCCATCCTGCAGCGGAAAAATACCTGCAGGGGGTAGTGGCGCAGCTGGAAAAAGCGGCTGTGGCGCAGGAGACAGGACTGAGCTGGAAAGATCATTTTTCCCGTACCAGCCAGCAGTTGTGGGAGCAGGACTGCTTTAACCTGGGGCTGGCGCATGGCATGCCGGCCATTATTACCATCCTGGGAATGATCCATGAAAAAGGCATTGCTACAGACCAGACCTTACCGCTGATAGAGCGCAGCGTAGACTGGCTGCTGGCGGTGCGCAACCCGCCGGAAGGGGAGCATACGTCTTTGTACCCATCCATGGTAGGCATGCGCCGGGAAGCTATTAACGGAATGCAGAGCCGCCTGGGCTGGTGTTACGGAGACCTGAGCGTTGCCATGACCCTGTGGAACACCGGCCGGCGGCTCCGGAAGGACGCCTGGCTGCAGGCGGCCCGTCACATTTTTGAATATACGGTGCAGCACCGTAATAACAAGAACGGCAGCGTGCACGATGCCTGCATGTGCCACGGCAGCGCAGGTATTGCACACATGTACCGCCGCGCCTCTTGGGGCACGGACGATGCGCTGCTGCTGCAGGGCGCTGCACACTGGACGCAGCAAACCCTTGCCATGAATACCTGGAAAGATGGCCTGGCGGGGTTTAAATTTTACAGCCACCCCGAATATGTGAACAGCTACAACCTGCTGGAAGGTATCACCGGTGTGGGACTGGCCCTGATCGCCTCAGTGGACGCCCATACGGAGCCGGCGTGGGACCGCTGCCTGCTGATGTCGTAACGGTATACTGATTCCGTGTATCTTTTCCTGTATGTAAAGAATTGCTGAAAATAGGCACCTTTTCACTATATTACTGTAGTAATCTGAATCTAAACCTGTATTCCTGATTAGCCCGGTTAACCGTGCCAAAGTAGTTCACTGTAAATAGAATAACCATGATCCGCGTGTATTTCGTAGATGACCATCCATTAGTGGTGGAGGGGGTGCGTTCCCTGCTCCGTTATGAAACCGATATTGAACTGGTAGGGCACACCCGGAACGGCCGCTCCTGCCTGTCATTCCTGACCGAACATCCCACCGATGTGATACTGATGGACAGTATCCTCCCCGATATCAGCGGCATTGATCTCTGCGCTGCCATCAAGGCAAAGTACCCGGGCATTATTGTGCTGGGCCTCAGCTTTTTCAAGGAAAAGAAATACGTGTGCGGCATGATGGACAGCGGCGCCAGTGGCTATGTGCTGAAGAATGCGGACAAGGAGGAGCTGCTGCGGGCCATCCATACGGTGCACGCGGGAAAAACCTACCTGTCCTTTGATGCTGCACAGGCTATTAAAGAGGAAAGCAATGGTGCGGCCGGCCGGCACCCGCATCTTACCCGCCGCGAAAAGGAAATACTGCTCCTGATAGCAGAAGGCTATACCAACCCACAGATTGCAGAGAAGCTGTTCATCAGCGCCACTACTGTAGACAGCCACCGCAAGAACCTCCTGTCCAAGCTGAATGCCCGGAATTCCGCCATGCTGGTAAAGTGCGCGATAGATAACAAGCTGCTGGTGTAAGGCTATGCTGCTACCTGCAGCCCCGGCTTCTTACCCGGCTTCCTGCTCAGCAGGATGCCCGCCAGCGATAACAGCGTAAAAAAAATATTGAAGGCTATATGCACCGGGTAGGACATGTTTCCCAGGATGCCCCCGCAGGAGCAGGGAATATTGTCAAAGAAGTAGAACAGCGTGACCAGGTATACGCTGAAGGCAAGCATCACGACAAAGGATGCGTACAGCGCTGTTTTGCGGGTAGCAGGGATATTCAACAGTATCACCACCAGGTATTCCACGCCCAGTACCACCGGCGCCAGCAGCGGTTTGCTGATGCCGGCCAGCAGGGGCGACTGTTTCATGGAATCAATAAAGCGGCCGTATTCCAGCGCTTTTACCGTGGGGGCATAAATGAAAAGGATGGTTAACAGGAAGGTGATGATCACCAGGGCGATATTTTTCATAGTTCATTGGAGCTTATGCTCAATATAGGAAAATATGGCTCAATTAACAATGCCCGGTTGCTCAGCTCACCCCCGCCATTTGCTGCGTTTCCGCATCCCACACCTTTAAGCGGAAACAGGCGCGGATATCCCTGAACCGGAGCGAGGTGGTTTTGGGATGCTGCAACGCCGGTATGGCTTTCATGGCTTCCGGCAGCCGGTAAAAAGGGATGCGCGCATTCAGGTGGTGAATATGGTGGTAGCCGATATTGCCGGTAAACCAGGCCATTACCGGGTGCATCTCGATATAGCTGGACGACAGCAGCGCCGCCTCATGATAGCACCAGTCCTCGTTGCTGTTAAAAGATACACCGGGAAAATTATGCTGCGCATAAAAGAGGTAAGCGCCTATGCCGCAGGCAATAAAGAAAGGGATAAAGATGAACAGCAGCCAGTTTTGCCAGTCCAGCAGCAACAGCACTGCCACAGATACGCCGATATGCAGCACCAGCGCCAGCAGGGCGTCCAGGTGCTTGCGCGGGCTGCTTAAAAAGGATTTCAGGCACATGCCCAGCAGGAACATGGAGAAATAGCCGAAGGCGATGGTTAGCGGGTGCCGGGTAGCCAGGTAGGCCCGCTGCCGGGCCGGGGCCAGCGAAAGGAATTTCTTCCTGGTAAAAATAGGATAGGAGCCGATGTCGGCGCTGAACAGTTTGGAATTATGCTTGTGATGATGATCATGGGAGCGTTTCCAGATGCTGGTAGGCGCCAGCACATACACGCCGAACGCCGTCATAATGGCATTGGCCAGCGGAGAGCGGTGCAGGATAGTATGGTGCTGATGATCGTGGTAGATCACGAACATGCGCACGATCAGCAGCCCTGCCAGTATGCTGCAGGCCAGCTGCAGTAAAAACCAGGGCAGCAGCAGGGCGCCCGCCAGCGACAATAGCAGCAGTAATAAGGTGGAGGCGGTGTAGATCCAGCTCTTGTATCTTATTTCTCTGGCAAAAGGCTTGGTAGCCAGTATCAGTTCTTTACCTTCTAACATAGGATAGGAATGCAATGCTTTAATTACGTGTATGTTTCCAGCGCCGGTGCGACCACAGCCAGGTAGCCGGTTGCGCTATAATGTCTTTTTCCAGCTGTTGGGTATGCGCAGTAGTGATCTCGCCATCCTGCGTGGCTTTGGGTGTTGGGAACAACAGCCTCGCCATCACCGTATAATACCCCCTTTTTTGGCGCTGCACAGTAACATATACTACCGGGCAGTTCATTTTCTGCGCGATCTTTTCCGTGCCTTTGAACACCGGTGTATCCTGGTGCAGGAAGGTCATCCAGTGGGCGTTTTGCGGCTGCGGCGTCTGGTCGGCTATGAAGGCCGTGGCGTTCACTTCATTGCGGTAAGCCACCATATCGCGGAACGTATCCTGCATGGCAATGAGCTTTGTGCCGAAGCGGGTACGCATTTTATAGATCAGCTGATTGAAATGCGGATTGGCCAGCGGGTGATAAATCACATACAGCTGTTGGGCGCAAAGTATGCTGAAAGTGTTGCCTGCCCACTCCCAGTTGCCTTTATGCCCCATTACCAGGATGGCGCTTTTGCCTTCTGCCGCCAGCGCGGAGAAAAGCGCAACCGTATCCGGGTGAAAACTGCAATGCTTCACCATTGACTGCCTGCTGATAGTAAGCGTCTTGAAGGTTTCCAGGAACAGGTCGCAGAGGTAACGGTAAAACGCTTTGCCGGTTTGCCTTATTTCCGTTTCACTTTTTCCCGGGAAGGCATTGCGCAGGTTCTGCATCACTACCTTTTTACGGTAGCCCACTACATAATACAGCAGCAGGTATACGGCGTCTGATAACAGGTATAGCAGCGGAAACGGCAGCAGCGATACCAGGTAGATCCATGGCAGCGCCAGGTAATAGAGGAATAGGGACAAATGTTTCTAGTTATCTGGTTCAGGTAATGCGGTAAATATAATATATTAACCATTAATTTTCTTAATATTAAATGAATATACTGTATGCGTATCTCAAAAGCAGAGCTGCCCCTTGATTCCCTGTTTATAGCAAGTCCCGGATTAGCAGTAATATTGATCACTTAAAAAAAGCGCATACTATGACAGCTGAAGCAAAGACATTAAGTGTATCCATTAACTGCAGCGCGGAGGCAACTTACGCATTTATTTCCGATCCGGGGAATTTTTCACAATGGGCAGCAGGCCTGGGCGTCGATCTTCAGAGAACAGCGGACGAAAATACCTGGCAGGTGACCACCCCGGAGGGACCGGCGCAGGTGCGTTTTGCAGAAAAGAACCGGCTGGGCGTGGTGGACCATTTTGTAAGCCTGCCCACAGGCCAGGAAGTGTATGTTCCCCTGCGTGTACTGGCCAATAACGAGGGCAGCGAGGTGCTGTTGACGGTGTTCCGACTGCCAGGCATGACGGATGAGCAGTTTAAAAGGGATACGGATGCGGTGCAAAAAGACCTGGCTACCTTGAAAAGGGTGCTGGAACAAACGGCAGGCCATTAATGCAGCCGTCATACAAAAGAAGGGGCCGGTACAGGATCGGCCCCGGGGAGGTGACCACCAGCTTATTCCCCGCCCTGCTCCCGTTGCATAAACATTCAGCGCTGCCCTTCCAGGTCCTCGCAGCGGTAGCGCCGGCCGGGAAAACTGTTTTCAGGAGCTGAAAGAATAAGCGTTCCCGCTGCTTTGGCGCGTTCATCATACGTGTCCACATTATCTACATAAACCAGCAGGCCATTACCTCCCACGTTGCTGTATAGTGGTGCATAAATCATACACTGCTTTGTTAATGCTGCAAAAATTCCTGAAATTCGTTTTACTGTTGCATGCATTGCCTATGCCATGGAGGATAGCACCGGTCGCCGAAATGCTGCAACTTGTTACCGGAAATGCTGCTGCCGTATATCCTGCAGCAGGAAATGATCATCAAACCCAGGACTTGAAAAACTATTGATATCATGAGCCAGATAAGTACTCATATTTTGGATGTAAGCCAGGGCAAGCCGGCTGCGGACATGACCGTTTTTTTATACTACCAGCAGCAGAACAGCGAATGGGAAGCCATTGGCGGCGGCGCTACCGACAAGGACGGCCGCCTGCCGGACATGGTGGGCGAGAATGCACGGATGCAACCCGGTATCTACAAGCTGAAATTTGCCACGGAGGAGTATTACGAAAGCCTGGGCATTGATACTTTTTACCCTTATGTAGAAGTAGTGTTCTACCTGGAAAAAGGAGGGCATTATCATGTACCCTTATTATTGAGCCCTTTCGGTTATTCCACCTACCGGGGCTCCTGAGATGATCTCTCACCTTCCCGGATGCTTTCAGCATTATGCGTTTTGCATTTTTAATGATTATCTTTAAAGCCTTTGCTAACCCGTTTACACTGTTCAACGTATGCGCTTATCCTGGGGAATGCAGGCGGAAACCGCTGATAAAAGACTGGCCGGGCTCGATCACCTGCGGGCGCTCGCCATTACGCTTGTTTTTATATGCCACTACCGTATGTTCGGGCACCCGGCATGGATCAACGATATTGGCAGCTTTGGCTGGACGGGTGTGGACCTTTTCTTTGTGCTGAGCGGGTACCTTATTGCCGGGCAGCTGTTCAACAGCATACATAAGGGCAGGCCCATCCCGCTGAAGGAATTTTACCTGAAGCGTTTTTTTCGTATCCTGCCGGCTTACCTGGCCGTGCTGGCGCTTTATTTTACCATCCCGGCTTTTAAGGAAAGGGAGGGCCTGTCTGCCTTATGGCGCTACCTCACCTTTACGCAGAACTTCGGGCTGAACCTCGGGGAGACCCACGCCTTTACCCATGCCTGGTCCCTGTGTATCGAGGAGCAGTTCTACCTGCTGCTGCCCCTGGTGATCCTGTGCTTTCTCCGGCTCAATATACCCCAAGCGGGCTTTTATTTAATGCTGGCGCTTTTTGTGGGCGGGCTGGCCGTAAGGACCTACAGCTGGCTTCAATTTGTTGCGCCGCTGGAAGGACAGCACAACATGGGCATTACTTGGTTCCGGTGGATCTATTACCCCACCTATTGCCGGCTGGACGGACTGCTGACCGGTATCTGCATTGCCGGCATCTTCCGGTTCCGCCCGGTCATGAAGGAGCGGCTGCTGCGGCATGGCAATGCCATTTTCCTGCTGGGCCTGGCCATGATCATAGGCGCTTATTTCTTTTGCCGGCCTATGGTCACTGCGCATAATTCCATTGCCGGCTTCCCGCTGCTGTCCCTTGCTTTTGGGCTGATGGTCATTGGCGCGCTCAGTCCCCGCTGCATACTGTACCGCTTCCGCTCACGGGTCACGGCTACCCTGGCCGCTTTATCCTATTCCATTTACCTGAGCCACAAGGCGGTGGCCAACCTTACCCAGGAAGTGCTGGCCCGTTGGGCGCCGGGCCTGGACCCCAATGGTGTGTGGATGTTCGCGATCTGTATTACCACCGTCATACTGGCCGGCGCAGTGCTGCGGTACGTGGTGGAAAAACCTTTCCTGCGCCTGCGGGACCGCGTGCTGCGCAAAAAGCCGGCGCCAGCTGCTGTGCCTGCACAAGAATTAACATACTCTTAAGAAACGATGGTTTAATTTAATAGCAACCCTCTTTCCCCTTAAATTAAACCAGCATACATGAACTTCAGCAAGATCAACATTATCACCGGCTGGATCGTGTGTTTGATTGCGTGTAACGTGTACCTCCTCACAATGGAAGCCACCGGCAGCTTATGGGATTGCGGTGAATTTATAGCCACCTCTTACCGCTTACAGGTTCCGCATCCCCCCGGCGCACCGCTCTTTGTGTTGCTGGGCCGCCTGTTCAGCATGTGGCTGCCGCCTGAAAAGGCCGCCCTGGGCATTAATGTGATGAGCGCGTTGGCCAGCGGTTTTACCATCCTGTTCCTTTTCTGGACCATCACCTACTTTGCCCGCAAGCTGCTGGTAAAGGCTGGTGCGGTCATTACCCGTGAGCAGGGGCTGCTGGTGACCGGTGCAGGAGTAACCGGCGCGCTGGCCTATACATTTTCGGATTCTTTCTGGTTCTCCGCGGTGGAAGGAGAGGTGTATGCCATGTCCTCCCTCTTTACTGCCATTGCCTTCTGGGCGGTGCTGAAATGGGAGCAGGAGGCAGACCAGCCTTATGCGGACCGCTGGCTGATACTGATCGCTTACATCATTGGCCTGTCTATCGGTATACACCTGCTGAACCTCCTTACCATACCGGCCATTGTAATGGTCTATTACTTCCGGCGCTACAAGCCTACCGTAAAAGGCACGCTGCTGGCCCTTTTGCTGGGCTGCGCGCTGACCGGCATCATACAGGTGGGCTTCATACAATACCCGGCCAAAGCGGCCGGCATGCTGGACATCTGGTTTGTGAACAGCCTGGGCCTGCCGTTCAACTCCGGAGCACTGTGCTTTATGGCGCTGCTGGCAGCCCTGCTTGCCTGGGGCATTTACCGGGCTTACCGCCGCCGGCGTTACTTTGCACGGCTGGCTTTACTGTGCGTAGCCTTCCTGTTCATCGGCTATTCCACCTATATCACTACGTTGATCCGCTCCAATGCCAACCCGGGTATTGATATGTTCAACGTAGACAATCCCGTAGCCCTGCAGGGCTACCTGGGCCGGGAGCAGTACGGGGATTTTCCCCTGCTGTATGGCCAGGTGTTTACCGCCAAACCGCAGGAATACAAGGCGGTGGGCAATATGTACAGCAAGGGAAAAGAGCAGTATATCATTACCGGCAAACGCTATGAGGCCGTTTATGACAGTAAGGATATGATGCTGTTTCCCCGCATTTGGGACAACAGCAACGAGCTGGGGCATGTAGATGCTTACCGGCAATGGCTGGGGCTGGCGCAGGGCGAGCAGCCCGCTTACCGGGACAATATCAAGTTCTTCCTGGGCTACCAGGTGAACTTTATGTACCTGCGTTATTTCATGTGGAATTTCGTGGGCCGCCAGAATGATGTACAGGGCTTCGGCAATGTGCGGGACAGTAACTGGGTATCCGGCATACCCCTGGTGGACAACCTGCTGTACGGCGATCAAAGCAAGCTGCCGGACAGCCTGAAGGAGAACAAGGCGCACAATACCCTGTTCTTCCTGCCGCTGATACTGGGCATCATGGGATTGCTGTACCATTACCGGCAGCGGCGCAAGGACAGCATGGTGGTTGGGCTGCTGTTCTTCTTTACCGGGCTGGCCATTGTTTTATACCTGAACCAGACCGGCGCGCAGCCACGGGAGCGCGATTATGCCTACGTTGGCTCCTTCTATGCATTTGCTGTATGGATAGGCCTGGGCGTGCTGGCCGTGCATACCTGGCTGAAAAAGCGCACGCGTTGGGCCTTTACCGCCCCGGTAGCCATTGTGGCCTGCCTGCTGGCCGTGCCGGTATTAATGGGTTACCAGGAGTGGGACGACCATGACCGCTCCGGGAAAGTGCTGGCGCGGGACATGGCCCGCAACTACCTGGAGTCCTGCGCATCCAATGCCATCCTGTTTACCATTGGGGATAATGAGACGTATCCCTTATGGTATGCGCAGGAGGTGGAGGGCATCCGGCCGGATGTGCGCGTGGTGCATGTGGGCCTGCTAAACGGCGACTGGTATATTGACCAGCAGCGGCAAAGGGCCCGCAAGAGCGCGCCTGTTGCCATGAGCTGGACGCCGGAGCAGTACCGGGGGGATAAACGCAATTACGTGATGTACCATGATGCCGGCATTTTCCCGCAGGACAGAGCCTATAACCTCAAGGAAGTGCTGCAGTTCATGGGCAGTGACGACCGGCGCGCGCAGCTGCTCACCAGCAGCGGGGAATACATTAATTTCCTGCCCGCGCAGCAGGTATTCCTGCCGGTAGACAAGGAAAAAGTAATAGCCAATGGTACCGTACCCGCTGCAGACAGCGCCCGGGTGCTGCCGCAAATGACCTTTCGGCTGGACAAGCAGGCCCTGTTCAAGAACGACCTGGTGATGCTGGACATGATCGCTGCCAACAACTGGGAACGCCCGGTATATTTTGCCAATCCTGGCATACCCGGGGGGATCGGCCTTGACAGCTACCTGGTGCGCGAAGGGCTTACCTACCGGCTGGTGCCGCTGGCCCCTGAAAGGAATGCAGTCTCCCTGGCCAACAACATACCGGTAAACACCGGTAAAATGTATGATAACGTGATGCACAGGTTCGCTTCCTGCAGCGCCGATGTGAAAGGCATGTACTTTGACGAGACCAACCGCAACATGCTGCTGCAGCTGCGCAGCACCTACACCCAGCTGGCCATAGACCTGGCCGCCAAAGGTGACAAGGCCCGCGCGCTGCACGTGCTGGACACCATGGACCGCAACATACGGGAAGACAACCTGCCCTATGCCATGACCTCTTCCGGGAATTTCCATAACATCAATGCCATGCAGGTAGCGTATGCCTATTACCTGGCCGGCAACTCCGAAAAGGCGGAGGATATCTCGCAAAAGATCATCCGGGATTGCGAGCAGCAGATAGCATACTACCAGTCACTGCCGCCCTCCAGGCTTTCCGGTGACCTGCAGATGGATTACCGGCGCGCTGCGGAATACATCATCCCCCAGCTGCAAAAAATGAAGGAGGCATTCAGGGAAAAGGGAACGCTGTTATAAGTAGGAAGTAAAGAATTAAAAATTTTTTCTTTTTTACTTTTTACGCAGCAGCGCCGTTGCGCACCACAGCACGGGGGCCTGGCCATGCAGGTCGCCGGTAATGCGGGCGCGGTCCAGGTAATACTGCCGGTCGTTCTTTTTATTGGTGCCTTCGCATACATTGCGTATATCGTTGTTGTTATCCAGGTAGGAGACCAGCGCCAGCCATCCCTTGCGGGCGGCAGGCCCATAGGTTTTGGCATCCAGCCAGCCGTTCTTTACACCGGTGATCATGGCAAAGGTGAACATGCCGGTGCCGGAGGTTTCCGGCCAGGATGCCGGATCATCCACCAGCTGCCGCCACATGCCCTCCCGGGTCTGGTATTGCAGCAGCGATGCCATCATGGTCTTGTATCCTTTCAGGATGCGGGCCCGGTGGGGATTGTCTTTTGGCAGGGAGCGGAGTAGTTCGCTCATGCCGGCTGCCATCCAGCCATTGCCGCGCCCCCAGAAAAAAGGCACGTCCGGCGCATGATAGAACAGGCCGTTAGGCCGCTGCAGGGAGTCCAGGTACATGACCATTTCTCTGGCCGCGCGGTCTATGTACCTGCGGTCGCCGGTAGCGCGGTAGGCCTGCGCCTGCACCGCGGTGATCATGTACATATCGTCTATCCATAAACGTGTTTGCCAGGTATACCCTTTGTTATGCCATGCTTTGGACTCCGGTGTGGCGCGTTTGCCTTCCGGCGGTCCCCACTGTTTGTCCGCAATCCACTTGCCCAGCTGCAAATATGCCGGGTCTTTGGTTTGCATGTACAGTTCCAGTGGTACAGCGCCAAACACGCAGTAATCCACATGGTTGGGCGGGGGTACCAGGCCGGAGTCTGCCCCCAGCAGGGGGGTAAAGCGTTGCGCCAGCTGACTGGCCAGCGCTTTGTTCCCGGTTTCCCGGGCAAAGGTCAGTGCGCCGTACCAGGTGCAGGTTTCCGGGTAAATGATCATTGTAACGGGCTTTTTGCGGCCCACATTCCCGTGCGGTGTTACAATGAAGCGCTGGGCTACACGCAGGCCGATCTCTTCCGGGGTGCTGCCTTTGGGAAAATGTTCGAGGTTTCCGTTCCCGTTGGATTGTGCCGCTGCAAGATGGCTGACAGCGGCCAGGCACACGGCCGCCAGCAGGGGATGACAAATGGGTTTTTTCATATCGTGCTATTATTTAGGCTGCACCTAAGATAATACCTCCTTTATAAAACCACTGCTCTTATTTTGTCTTATTCAGGGCATATGTTAACACCGGATGGCAGCAGCGGCGCACCGCGGTGCGCCGCCTGGGCAATGAATGCTTGCCTTTTCATAGTAACAGTTGTAGGTTTCCCAAAATTACTGCACCCTTCCTGCTTCGCCACCACAATGCACAGGTTATAACAATTTGGTAATACGGTTGGAGCAGATAATACAGCGAGGAAAATAACACGAAAATGTGCAGGGAAAAAATGCTTCGTTTAAATATTTTCATAAAATAGAAATTTTTTTTCGATTAATTTTAATTCGGCAACATCGAAGAGCAACCTGGTTTATCAGGGCCAGATATTTACATCTTCCCCGGGGGAGGCCGCCGTCAGGCGGAGTCGATCGTACTATTGAACAAGACGAACATGTTAGTGGAAAATGCTAATGAGAGGGTCCATCCGGCCGAAAAAGGACAATTATTAACGGATGCAATGCAGGAGAACCTTACAACAGAAACTGAACTGTTTTGCCAGATAGCAGCAGGAAGTGAACCCGCTTTCCGGCAGCTGTTTGAAATGTACAGGGAACGGCTCTTCATTTTTGCGCGCCAGCTATCCCACTCCACCGTGGAAGCAGAGGAAATAGTGCAGGACATCTTCTTAAAATTATGGGAGAACAGGGTGCAGCTGGCCCAGGTAAGTTACCCCCGCAAGTACATTTATACCATGGCGCGCAATCGCGCGCTGGATCTCCTCTCGAGCATTGCAAAGGACAGGAAGGCCATAGAGGCCGTTTGGACCAGCATTTCCCGCTTCCAGTTCCGGAACCTGACAGAGGAACTGCTGGCATCCCGCGAAAGCCAGCAGTTGATCTACAAGGCGGTGGCGCAACTGCCGGAAAAAAAGCAGGCGATCTTCTGGCTCAGCCGCCGGGATGGCCTTACCCACCAGGAAATAGCACAGCAGCTGGGCATCTCCGTGCAGACCGTTAAAAATAACCTGACTGATATACTGAAATATGTAAAGATATACCTATCCGGACATTCCGAGCTGCTGACCATTATTATATATATAATGGTAAATGGCAGATAAGGGCATGGCAAAATTTTTTTGTTTTTCGCCGGTACTATTGTCCTGGAAAACAGTCTGTATAAGTTAGTAGGACCAAAATCACCACCGGATGATGCGTGGAAATGCCGATCGCTTAGCTTATTTGTACGAACAGTATATCAATGGATCATGCACGGAAGCAGCGTTACAGGAGTTTTTTGAGTATGTTGGAGACCCGGCAATGCGGGACGCATTGCAAGCGGTGATAGATCGCCACCTGGAGCACATCCAGCCCGGAGCAGCCGGACCGGTGGTTAACTGGGAGCATTTATACAACAGGATCATACCGTCTGAAAACCCGGCCGCCGGGGGCACCACCGGCGAAAAGACCATTGTAAGACGGCTATTCACCCTGCCCAAGATAGCGGCCGCTGTTGTCATCCTGACAGTGGCTGCCGGCATTTATTTCCTGCTGCCGCGTAACCCGCAGCAGGAAGCTGCACTGACCGGTAACGGCCGGTTTCAGAATGATATTCCGCCGGGAGACAGTAAGGCCACCCTTACCCTGGCCAATGGCGCATCTATTGCACTGCACACCAGCGACAGCAACGCATTGGCGCAGCTGGAAAATGCGCAGGCCTTCCGGCTGGATAATGGAGAGCTGGTATATGATAATCATGCCACAGCGGGGAAAGCCCGCGGCTATAATACCCTGACAACACCGCCAGGCGGGCAGTTCAGGCTGCTGCTGCCGGACGGCAGCCGGGTGTGGCTCAATGCCGCTTCCTCCATTACCTACCCCGCAGCCTTTGGCAAAGAGGGCCGCAGGGTGGTGATTACCGGCGAAGCTTACCTGGAAGTGGCCAAACAGCCCAAGAGCCCGTTTACGGTAGTGGTGAATGGCACGGAGATCACTGTGCTGGGCACCCGCTTTAACGTGAACGCCTACAGGGATGAAGCGGCCACCTGTATTACGCTGCTGGAAGGCGTTGTAAAGGTTACCCGGGATAGCCACAGCAGCGTGCTGCGCCCCGGCCAGCAACTGCAGCTCTGGCCAAACGGCGGGCTGAAACTGTTGGACAACGCAGATACGGATGCCGCAGCTGCCTGGAAAGACGGGCTGTTCTCCTTTGATGATGCGGACATCACAGGCGTAATGCGGCAGGTAAAAAGATGGTACGACGCAGAGATCGTATATGAAGGCCCGGTGCCTGGCCATCATTTTGTAGGGGCCATCCCACGGGATGTGCAGGTATCAAAGCTGCTGACCATGCTGGAGCTGACCGGAAGGGTGCAGTTCAGGATCGAAGGCCGGAAAATTATAGTAACACAACCGTAATCATAATGATGCCGCAATGCAAACAAAACAGTTGCCTATTTATTCACCTTAAAAAACGCCAACTATTAATGTAAGTACAACAAAATCACCGCTCGTTAAAGGGAACGTCAGATGTTGGTAACATCCCGTACCTGTGGGGGCGTCTAAACCATCGTGTTCTGATATTTTATTAACTCATCAACCAAAATCAAATCTATGATCTTCACCGTCTGGTGTCAAAACAGGCTTGTTAGGCTATTCGTGTCATCCGTCCTGCTATTGGGCATTTGCCTTCCCGCTGCTGCAGGCACTTCGCAAAACATTACGCTTTCTTTAAAGAACATTTCGCTGGCGCGCGCCTTTAAAGAAATACAGCAACAAACAGGGTACTCTTTCCTTTACTCAAAGGAAGACCTTAAGGACACCCGGCAGGTTAGCCTGGATGTCAGGAATGCCAACATCGAGTCTGCTTTGAGCCTTTGTTTTCATGAGCAGCCGCTCACCTACACCATTGTTGATAAAGTAGTGATCATTAAAAGGAAAGCGGAAGCTTCCTCTCAACTCACAGCCACATCAGCGCAGCCGGTCCTGCCGCCCGTAAAAGGGATTGTAGTAGGCATAGATGGAGCGCCGATACCCGGCACCGTGATACAGCTGAAAGGGAAGAATGTGGGCACGGTTACAGACGGCGAAGGCCAGTTTGAGCTTAACGTGGAAATTGGCAGCACGCTGGTGATCCGCTCCGTTGGATATGAAACGCAGGAAGTGACCGTGGAGTCCACTGCGCCGCTCCGGATCGTGCTGAAAGTAAACACCTCCGTGCTGGAAGAAGTGATCGTAACAGCAGGTGGCATCAAATCCAAACGCCGCGAAATAGGTACCGCCAACACCCTGGTAAAAGCAGACCAGCTGGTGGCCGGTAAAGCGGTAAACATTGCCGGCGGCCTGCAGGGCAAGGTAGCCGGCTTGCAGATCAATGCTACCGGCGGCGGTGTAAACCCCAACTACCGCCTGATATTAAGGGGACAACGTTCACTGACCGGTAACAACCAGGCCCTGGTGGTGCTGGACAACGTGATTGTGCCGAATGAGGTGCTGGGCAACCTGAACCCGCAGGACGTGGAAGACGTAACGGTGCTGAATGGCGCCGGCGCTGCTGCGCTGTACGGCTCCCAGGCATCCAACGGCGCTATCATTGTTACCACCAAGAAAGGGAAAAAAGGTGTTACCCAGGTGAATGTGTCCAATACCACCACCCTGGAGTCGGTAGCTTTCTTCCCCAAGCTCCAGTATGGCTATGGCGCCGGCGGTAGTGCCTATGGTTACGACGCAAATGGCAACCCGATGTTCTCCAATCTGGAAAACCAGTCTTACGGCCCTGCTTTTGACGGCTCTACCGTGGAGCTGGGCGAGCCGCTGGAAGACGGCAGCCAGGACTACGCTATCTACAGTGGGAACAAGGAGCATAACAATTTCTGGGAAACAGGTGTCACCAACCAGACGGACTTCTCCGTTACCAATGGCGATGACAAGTCCACTTTCTACCTGTCCGGCCAGTATGTTACGGTAAAAGGCACTACGCCTAAAGATAAATACAACCGCACCACCCTGCGCGCCAACGGCACCCGCAAGGTGGGCAGCAAGGTGAACGCTACTTACAGCGTGGCCTATACGCAGAACAGGTATGATATCACCACGCAAACCGCCAGCATGTACAGCAACCTGCTGAACATGCCGCAGAACGTGGATATCACCAAGTACAAGAACTGGCGGACCGACAAGTTTGCCAACCCGAACGGCTTCTACAACCCCTGGTACCAGAACCCTTATTTTACGCTGGACAACAACCGGTCAAAAACCCGGAACGACTACCTGACCGGCAACATAGAGCTGAAATACTCTCCACTCAGCTGGGTAGACATCACTGCCCGCCAGGGCATCTCTACCAGGAACCTCTCTTCCAAGGCCTGGGTAGGTGCATTTGACTATACCTCCTACGCAGAGACCACCAGCGGCTCCAAATCGGATATTGCCGCCACCGTGGCCGATGGGTCGGGCTATACCACGCAGCTGCTCACCGATTTCTTCGCCCAGTTCCGCAAGGAGTACGGCAATTTCAGCTTTAATCTGATCGCGGGCGGACAGTGGCGCCAGGATGAATCCAAATTCATAAACATAGGTGCCAGCGGCCTTACCATCCCGGACCTGTATAACGTAAGCAACAGCACCTCTAACCCGACTGCTTCCGAAGCTAACTATAAGGCCCGGCAGATGGGCATCTACGGCGACTTCCGTATCGGCTATAAGAACTTCCTGTTCCTGCACGGTACCGGCCGCAACGACTGGGTGTCTACACTGGCGCCCGAGAACCGGTCTTTCTTCTATCCCTCCATTGACCTGTCTTTCGTAGCCAGCGATGCTATCCGCGTACTGAAGGAAAGCAGGACCATCACTTACCTGAAGGTAAGAGGCGGCTGGTCAAAAGTAGGGCAGGTGAACCTGGGCTCATCAGCGGACTTTGGCGCTTACTACCTGCAGCAGACCTTTGGCCAGGCCAACGGTTACCCTTACAACGGCGTAGCCGGCTATACAGTTAACAACACCCTGGTATCCGCCAGCCTCAAGCCAGAGATCACCAAAGGCTATGAGGTAGGCTTTGACCTGAACCTGTTTGACGACCGCATCGTGTCTACCGTAACCTGGTACAGCACAAAAACGGACAACCAGACCGTGAACACCAGCGTATCCAACGCAACCGGCTTTTCTTCCTACCGCGTGAACAGCGGCCAGACCACCAGCCAGGGCCTGGAAGTAACGGCGCACGTTACGCCCATCCGCACCGGCGACCTGGACGTGACCGTAGGCGGTAACTACACGTTCCTGGACAATAAAGTGGATAACATCAGCGCCGACCTGCCCCGCCTGTCACTGGCTTCCTACACGGACAATACCGGTTCCTACGCCGTGGCCGGCGAAATATTCCCGGTGATCATGGGTAAGGATTACTCCCGCGATCCCCAGGGCCGCGTGATCGTGGACCGCGTTACCGGCACGCCGCTGGTAGACGACACCATCAAGATACTGGGCAATGCCGTGGCACGGCACCGCCTGAGCCTGGACCTGAACGTACGGTTCAAGCAGTTCCGCTTGTCTGCGCTCATGGAATACCGTGGCGGCTACATGGTGTACAACCGCATGGGCCTGGAGCTGGACTGGTCCGGCACCGGTTACAGGACAGCCGCATTTAACCGCGAGCGCTTCGTATTCCCCAACTCTGTATACGAAGACCCGAACCACCCGGGTGTATATATCGAGAACACCAACATCACCATGCGGGATGGCAATGGTAACTCCGGTTTCTGGAGCAATGACGAGAACAGGAACGTGGCTTCCAACTATATCACCTCCGGCGATTTCTGGAAGCTGAGGGAAATAGCGCTGACCTACGAGGTGCCCGCTTCCGTGCTGGGCAGAACAGGGGTGATCAAGGGCGCTTCTATCAGCGTACAGGCCCGCAACCTGTTTGTATGGATGGCTAAATCGAATTATTACACGGACCCTGAGTACAGCGATGCAGGCAATGACAGCAACGGGATTGGCCTTACCGGCCTGGGGCAAACGCCTCCTTCCCGCTTCTACGGCGCCACCGTGTCATTGACATTCTAACTGCATCTTAAAAAAACAGCAACAAAATGAAGAAATTAATACTTGTTATATCCGTAGGGATCGTCGCACTGGGTAGTTCCTGTAAAAAATATCTTGACATTAACGATAACCCGAACACTGCCACCTCCGGTACGCCGGAAGTGGTGCTGCCGCAGGCGCTGGTATATACCGCCAGCAATATCAGCAGCTTTAACAACTACGGCTCGCAGCTGGTAGGCTATGCCGCCAACGCAGGCGGTTACGGTGGTTTTGGATCTGCCGTTACCTACGATTTCAGCGGGTCTACCTTTTCCAACCTCTGGAGCGGTACGTATGATCTGCTGAATGATTTCCAATATGTAATAGACCAGACAGATACCCTGCCGGACTATGGCTATTTCAACGGCGTGGCCCGTATCATGAAGGCCATGAATTTCCAGCTGCTGGTAGATACCTATAATGATGTGCCCTACCATGAAGCATTAAAGGGCGTGGGCAAGCTGACGCCCGCCTATGACAAGGCGGAAGACATTTACGCCGCCCTGGCTGTTCAGCTGGATTCCGCCATCAGCATCATTAACGCAACGGCAGAGCGCCAGCACGCCAGCAGCACCAGCAACGTAAAGGACCTGGGCACCGCCGACCCGATGTTTGACGGCGACATGGAGCACTGGGTACAGTTTGCCAACACGGTAAAGCTGCGCCTGATGATACGCGGTAACGGCAAGGTGACCTTTGCCAATACTTCCTTTGACGATGCCGGTTTCCTGACCACGGATGCGATCGTGAATCCCGGTTATATTAAGGACAACGGCAAGCAGAATCCCTCCTGGAACACCTGGGTATATACTTATACCGGCTCCAATGGTAACAGGGCCTGGATACCCACCCGCTTTATCCTCGGGTTCTACAATGGCCGCAAACTGTCTGACTACCGCGGTTACGCCATTTACTATAACTTCCCTAACACCACGGTGAACCAGCTGGGCTTTGAAAGCAACAGCGTACCCTCCGCACCCACCGGCGGCGCCTGGCTGTCCGGCGCCAATGCAGGCTCGAGCAGGAGCAGCTCCAATGCGGGCAACAGCATAGGCATCTTCAAGGCGCCCAGCTGGGGTCAACCCATTATGCTGGCTGCTGAGAGCTATTTCCTGCAGGCCGAAGCCGTGGTGCGCGGCATCCTGACCAGCGGCGATGCCAAATCCCTGTTTGACAACGGGGTACTGGCCTCTTACAGCTACCTGTACATGAAACCCGATGGCTCTTATGATGAGGACTGGGTGCCGGAAACGGACTATGCCAGCTACCTGGATATGAACCCTGGCAGCTACCTGGTGCACTTTGACCTGGCGGCCAACCAGCAGCAGCAGCTGGAAGCGATCCTTACGCAGAAATACATTGCGCTGAACTTCATTCACGGCCATGAAGCCTGGAATGAGTACCGCAGAACGCACTATCCTGCTATCGTAAACGGATCTACAGACGCTTATCTCACATTCGCTTCCACGCAGTCCATCAGCCCCCGCCCGGACAGGCTGCCCACAAGGGTGCTTTATCCCAATACGGAGGCCGCCAACAATTCCACCAATGTGCCGAAAGGAATAAGTGCGTTCAATTCATTTATTTTCTGGGCTTTACAGTAAACAGCTATTCAGTCAAAACATCAACGAATGAAACCGAGCATCACAGACATTATCGCACCAGGTATGTAATGACGAGGTTCCATAAGGCTTTTGAAAATATAAACATTAACGAATGAAACATATCATAAAGAAAGCATCACTTGCCCTTGTAACACTGGCGTTTACCTCCTGCCTGAAGGACCACCTGGCAGTAGATCCCGCCCTGTCCAACAATGTGATAGAATTTGCCAATACCGGGTCTATCGCCTCTCCCGCAGGCGCTATCCATCCCCGGTACGCCATAGACCTGGGCAGCCTGGAAGTAGGGCAAAGCGCCCAGTTCAACGTGAACCTGAGCTACTCCGGCCCCGAGGCTACCGCTCCGCAGGACATTACCATTAACCTGGAAGTGGACGAGGCTGCGCTGGAGGCCTATAATGCGGAACAGGACGGCGTTGATTACACCATGGCTTCCGCCGACATGTTCGAGTTCCCTGCTACTGCCGTGATCAAAAAGGGAGAACAAAGGGCGCAGATACAGGTAACCTTTACCAGGACAGCGGATTTTGACTTTGACCTGAGCTATGCCGTGCCGTTAAAGATCGCTTCCGTTTCCTCCGGCACTATCAGCGGTAACTTTGGCACTGCACTCTATTCAGTGGCCGCCCGTAATGAATATGACGGCGTGTATGAAATGACCGGTGAAATGGAAGATGTGACCAGCGCCAGCCTTACCGGATGGTACCCGCTGGATATGGATCTGGTAACCTATACCGGCAACTCCATTGCCTTGTATGATAACGGGAATTATGTGGAGACATACGCCCATCCTATCAGGAGCGGCACCGGTGGGTCCTACTATGGGGACTACAGCCCGGTATTCTTCTTTGATAACGACGGGAACATTACGGAAGTGATCAATTATTACGGCCAGGGCGCCGGCGGCAACAAACGTTCTGCCGAGCTGGACCCTACCGGCGTAAACAAGGTCACCTTTGGCAGCGATGGTAAAATAGCCTCTTTTGAGGTGAGCTACATCCTGGTGCAGAACGGTGCGCCAAGAACCTATTTCAAAGAGAAATTTACCTATAAAGGTCCAAGAGAATGAGAAAGCAGTTTTCTAACTGATGCTCAGGAACAACGCCTGGAAGTCGGTGCAAAGACTTCCTCATAAGCAGATAGGCCCCGCCGGAAGGCGGGGCTTTTTTTATTGCGGGTGATCCGTCCTAAAAGTTCGTGTCCACTATCAGCTGCGCTTTTTGCGCATCTGCAAAGTCCATGGCAATGATGCCATACCTGCCCCGGGTATGGGAGCTGAAGTAGCTGACAATACTGGGATTGATGGTATTGGAAACCGAAGGGATGCTGGGAATGCTGAAGATCAGCGGCCGGTACCCGCTGGTAAAGTTCAGGTACAGCACAGCAGGGTTCAGGGTATTGGCCTCTGAAAGCAGGCTGGTAATATTGCTCCATTTTACATTATTGTCCGGCACTACATACTGGTCCTGTACCCGCAGGCTGGCATCCGGGTTACTGATGGTAAAGGTGGTATTGTCTGCCCAGCTGGTAGCGGCAATTCCCTTGGGCGTGCCGCTGGCGCCAAACCGGCGGATCAGCACGATCTTGCCCCTTGCCTGGCCAAGTGTGGGAATGGTGGCGCCCAGGTACCACAGGCCCGCATACCGCTGCGTATAGTCGTCAAAGGTTTGCTCAAAGCTGCGGGTGTTATTGGCCGGATCATACTCGTCCCTTACGCTCATGATAATGCACTCGCCGGGATGGCTGTTAAGGAAATTGCGGCAGGCCGTCAGCACATCATCAAAATTCAGGTGCTGGTAGATGGAGCCGTGATGAATGGCAAAGGCATTGTCAATGTGGCGGCAGCGGATATCCAGGAAGCGGATGCCGGCGTTCAGCTGCTCGCTGATAGTGAGGGTCTGGCAGATGGCAGTGCCGGAAACCGGCTCATAACGTGCGCCGGCATCATGCGCACCGGGAATGGAAAGCCGGGCCAGGCTGTAGTTATCCGGCATAACGGTCATCCAGCCATCCAGTGCGGCGCTGGCCACCAGCGTGTGCACATTGGCGCTGGCCACTGCTTCTTTCTGCAAGGGGGCCAGGCGGTCTGCTGACAGGTCATCCTTTTTACAGCCCTGGAAGGTGAATACGGCCAGCAGCAGCGCGGCCGCGGCAATACGGGTTTGTTGTTTCATAGAGGTAGCTTTATGGGTTTAAACTACCTGTAAGACACGCGGCAGCGCCCGCTTAACCAGTCCACTGCAGGGGGATAACAATTTAATAATGTGACGGGGCGTTCATGGAGGAGGCGTTTTCTGCCGCTAAGCTGCAGGATCTCAGTACAGCTGGTTTTTCAATATCCTTTTGATCATCTGTACGGTGCTGCGGCTGGTCTGTCCCTTGTATTTCTCCAGCACCTTGTTCTCGCTCATGCCTGCGCCCAGGTCATTTACAATATACCACCACTGTCCCAGGAAGGCCGCGTTGGGGGTGCGGTACTGCAGGAGCTTTTTTACTGTGGCAATGATGGTTTTGCTCACCGCGCCGTCGTGCAGTATGAATACTTCGTCTATGCTCAGGCCCAGCTGCAGGTCGTCTGCTATTCTGGAATAATCGTGCAGGTATTTTTCATTGGCCGCCAGCATCTGCAGCATGGGGTTGCTGCTGAAATGCAGCTCCTGCCGCTGCCTGCGGGAATGCCGGCGCATTTGCACCTGTGCATAGCTGCGGGCGATATTGTCGCAGATAGTAAGATCGTCGGGATGCAGCTCAAACCATTCTCCCTTTACCCGCCGGTGCTGGAATACGGTATGCAGGTTCTCTTCCAGCTCGTCCATGCGGGGCGTGATGTATTGCCTTACCACGCGGAAAATAATGGGCAGGTGGGTGTGATAGGAAGCGAGCCTTTTCTGCAGATCCTGCGTTTTGCCGATCTTGTAAAGGTTCTTCCCGGTTTTCAGAATATAGACAGAATGGCCATTTTGCACCTGCTCCATGGGTACGAAAATAAAAATTTTCTCATTGTGACAAAGTATTTTAATCCGCATGTAAAAGCTGTGGACAGGTTTTAACTTAACTTCGTTGCCCTGAGGGGAGGCAGCCTCCAACTTTTGCATTTATCATTTTACCTTCATATACTATGTTCTATATAGCAGACCTGCATGTACATTCCCACTATTCCCGCGCTACCAGCAAAGACCTTAACCTGGAATCGCTGTACCGGTGGGCGCGGGCAAAGGGCATTCATGTGGTGGGTACCGGCGATTTTACGCACCCGCTGTGGTTCCGGGAGCTGCAGGAAAAGCTGGAGCCGGACGGCACCGGCCTCTTCCGGCTGAAGCACCCGCCCCTGGAGCCGGCCCTGCCCGGCATGAAAGTGCAGGATATAGACGTGCGTTTTTGCCTGACCACGGAGGTCAGTTCCATTTACAAGTATGGCGATAAAGTAAGGAAGAATCACAACCTGGTATATGCGCCGGATTTTGAGACCGTGGCCCGCATCAATGCCCGGCTGTCCGCCATCGGCAACCTGGCCTCGGACGGAAGGCCCATACTGGGGCTGCCTTCCCGCAACCTGCTGGAGATAGTGCTGGAAGCCTCGGAACGGGCTTACCTGGTGCCGGCGCATGTATGGACGCCCTGGTTCTCCACGCTCGGCTCCAAAGGCGGGTATGACAGCGTGGATGCATGTTTCCGCGACCTGGCCGGCCATATTTTCGCTATAGAGACCGGTCTGTCCTCCGACCCGGCCATGAACTGGCAGTGGAGCGCGCTGGACCGTTTTACCCTGATCTCCAACTCGGACGCGCACTCCGCGCCCAAGCTGGGCCGGGAGGCCAGCCTTTTTGATACGGAGCGCAGCTACGACGGGCTTTTCAACGCGCTGAAAACCCGGCAGGGATTCCTGGGCACCTATGAGTTCTTCCCGGAAGAAGGGAAGTATCATCACGACGGTCACCGCAAGTGCGGGGTGTCCTTATTGCCCGAAGCCACCGTGCAGCATAAAGGTCTTTGCCCGCAATGCGGCGGACCGTTAACAGTAGGCGTGCTGCACCGTGTGCAGCAACTGGCGGACCGTGCTGCGCCGCAGCCGCCCGCCGGCGCGGCCCGCTTTGATTATATCATTCCATTACCGGAAATACTGTCGGAAATCAGGAAGTGCGGCCCGGAAAGCAAGACCGTACAGCAGGCTTTTCATCAGGCCATCTCCACCTTCGGCAATGAGTTTAACCTGTTGAAAGCCGCCCCCCTGGAAGATATTGACCGCCAGGGCGGCCCTGTGCTGGCAGAGGCCATCCGCCGGATGCGGGCGCAGGAGGTAAAGCCCGTGGCGGGATACGACGGCCTTTATGGCGTTATCAAAATATTCGGGGAAGGGGAGCTGGACCGGCTCTCCGGGCAACTGTACCTGCTGGGCGGGCAGGTGGCCCCGGCGGTAAGCACAAAGAAAACGGCCACGCCCGGCCTATCCGCCCTGGTGCAGGCTTTCCGCCAGGAGGAAACGGAAGCCGACGCCCCGGTGCAGCTTAATCCTGCCCAGGCGCAGGTAAGCGAAGCGCTCGGCGGCGCTGTGCTGGTAAAGGCAGGGCCGGGCACCGGCAAAACCCGTACCCTCATTGAGTGGATCAGCCGGCAGGTATTATCCGGGCAGGTGCAGCCAGCCGGGGTGCTGGCCATTACCTTTACCAATAAAGCCGCGGCAGAGATACGGGAACGGCTGGCGCATACGCTGGGAGAGGCGGTGCGCCCCATGCGCACCGGCACTTTTCACGCCATTGGCTACCGTATGCTACAGCAGCGCTACCCGCAACTGGACACCGTGTATGACGAGGCCAGCCGCCTCTCCGTGATCCGCTTCCTGTTCCCGGAGCTGAAAGAAACGGAAAGCAAAAAGCTGTGCGAAGCGCTGGCAGGCTGGTTCGAGCTGCGGGAGGATGGCGGTTTTCCCGGCCTGCAAGCCTATGCGGAGCATTATTGCGATTATGTGCATAAGCAGCATGCAGTAGACCTTTCATATATACTGGCCCTGTTGCTGGATGAATGGAAAAAAGACCCCGCCTGGCTGGAGCAGTGCCGGCAGCAGGTGCAGGCCATTGCAGTAGATGAGTTCCAGGACATCAACGCCCTGCAGTACGAGTTCCTGCAACTATTGGGCAAGGGGAGGCGCATACTGGCCATCGGTGACCCGGACCAGGCCATTTACGGTTTCCGAGGATCGGACGTGCAGCTGTTCTTTCACTTTACGCATGATTTCCAGGCCAGGGAGATCAGCCTCACGGAAAACTACCGCTCTTCACGCACCATACTCGAAGCCGCCGGGCAGGTGATACAGCATAATACCGTCCGGAGCGGGCTGGTATTACAGCCTACACGCGCGCAGGGCAGCCGTATTAAATGCCTGCTGGCAGCGGATGCCCGGCAGGAAGCGAAATATATTATTCGCGAAATAGAAAAGCAGGTAGGCGGCTTTCACCAGCTGACCGGCGGCGAAGCGCATCATGCCGGGCAGTACGCCTTTTCCGATATTGCCATCCTGTACCGCACCCACGCTGTGGGCCGGGAGCTGCTGGCCCTGTTAAAGCAATCGGACATACCCGTGCAGCTGGGCGACAGCGCCGCTTTGCTGGCTGCGCCTCCTTTCTCCATGATAGCAGATATGCTGCGCATATACATGCAGCCGCGCAACCTGGTGGCCCTTCACGGCATCCTGCATCATGCGCTGGGCTGGGAAAAGCAGGAGATACGCCTGTTCCTGTCCCGCCTGCATGAAGATGACCTGGACTGGCGGCAGGCAGCGCCTGTTGCTGTCAGTAAAAACGCAAAGGAAAGCTGGCAGCAATGGAAGGACTTTTACCAGCAGCTGCCCGCACATTTCGAGCAGCAGGGCGTGGCCGGCGGCGTACAGGCCATGTGCCGGCAGTACCTTTCTGCCCGGCAGCTTACAGAAGAACAATTGCTGAAAAAGGACACCCTCCTTACCCTGGCAAAAGAGGCGCAGGCAGATATGCACCGCTTCCTGGAAGATACTACGCTGAGCGTACACGGCGCTGCTGCAGGACAGCAGGCATACGGCATCCGCCTGCTCACGTTTCATGCTGCCAAGGGGCTGGAATTCCCGCTGGTATTTATTGCCGGTGCGGAAAATGGCATTACCCCTTCCGGCAGGAACGGTACCGACCCCGAAGAAGAACGCCGCCTGTTCTATGTGGCGCTGACCCGGGCCAAAGAAGCCCTGCACATTACGGCAGCGGCTAAACGCGTTGTGTATGGCCAGGAGCAGCAGCAGGAGGTATCGCCTTTTGTACGGGATATACCCGAAGCGCTCTGCGAACAGGCAAAGGTCGGTAGCCGTCCGGCGGCCAGGAGCAGGGAGGATGAAGGGCAGCTATCGTTGTTTTGAGGGAGATGCTCCTGCGGAGCCGGGCGCCTGATAACCTCAGTACTTATCATCATTGATCTCTATCCAGTAGCCGTCCGGGTCCTGGATGTAAAGCTGTTTTACGCCATCCACCCGCACATTGATCTGTTGTTTTTCACCTTTCCAGTTGATGAAGGGGATCTTGTGCCGGTTCAGACGTGCTATGAAATCATCTACAGACGGCACGCTGAAGCACAGGTGCGACCCACGGTCGTGCTCCGTGATCTCCTTTGCGTCTTCGATCAGGTGCAGCTGGCTGTGCTCGCCTATCCTGAACCAGGTATGCTTGCCGTCATGAAACGGTTCGGGCATGGTATCTATCTGCAGCACATCCCGGTAAAAGGCTGTGCTTTTCTCCAGGTTGTACACCGAGATGGCGATGTGGTTCAGTATGGGCTTCTTTTGCTGGGCCTGCGCCCGCATGGTGGCTCCCGTGATGCCGGCGCTAAGCAGGAGGCCGGTAAGTATCAGCTTGTTCATATGGACAATATACGGAGGGAGAGCCGGAGATGCAAGGGACTTTATGTAAGCGGATGTCCGGAATTAAACAAGCGGTGTCTATCCGGACACGCCCTCATACACCGGGCCGCCACCGAAAAGGGATACCGATACCCTTGTTGCCAGGCTCCACCCTGCCGTTGCGGCCTTTAAGGATAAGTACCACATCCCGGCGCCATTACCGCGCTTAAGCTGGGGCAGTTTGTATGCTTCCGGGAGGGGTGACGTGGCTGCTGAGTGACCGGCAACTTACAAAGGATGTGGCTTCCAGCACAGGCATCCGGAATTTGCGGCCTGGCCGGGGCTTCCCCTTGCAGGATCAGGGCAGCTGATCTTTAGACCCTGAAAAATAAACGGCCCACACATTCAGTATCAAGCAGCTCCCGATAAGTATCAACCCCCAGTAAACGTACTTAAAGAATGAATCGTCCTTTAACTTATGATTCAGGTACCGGCCTAAAAATATTGCCGGGATCGCTGCCGGCAGCGAAATCAAAAAATACCTGAGTACAACGCCGCTCACAAGGCCCTTGAAAACGTATCCAATGATGCCGATAAAACTTGCCGGCAAAAAATAGGCCTGCAAGGTGGCCCGGAAATGCTGGGCGTTCCATCGCCTCATATTGCCGTATACAACCAATGGCGGTCCGTTTATACCATAGGCCCCGCCAAAAACACCCGAGAAGAACCCGCAGAGGAAAAGCCAGCAGGTGCTGTCCTTTTGAAGCCGGATGCTGTTTTTTCCGAATAAGGCATAAAGCGAGTAAAGGATCATGAGCGCGCCCAGCCCTGTTTTTACCAACAGCTCACTCCCGTATAGGAGTATGATGATCCCCAGCGGTATGCCGGGAATGGCAAACAGGATCAGCCATTTTGCACTGCTGAAGTGGATCTTCCTATGATCCTGCACAACAACGACCAGCGCAATGATGACGGACAGGAGCACGGATAGCGGCACAGCCACTTCTACGGGAAGAAAAAGCAGGAACAACGGCACTGCCACCAAAGATTCCCCGAATCCAAACGTTGACCTTATCAGCGTAGCGGTAAAACTGATGAGCAGAATGAATAGTATCGTATAATCCATGCTTGTGGCGCCTTTGAACAGTTGAATGATCAGCTGGTGCCGGGCTGCTTTCTCAGGCGATCGATCAAGCTATCAATGGAAAAAGCACCCGGGCCTGTAAAGATAAGAGAAATCAATCCTGCTATGTACAGTAAATTTATTTCATACCCCGGCGGGCCAAACAACGGGCCCTCTGCTGTTAACCCCACGGTATTGACAGCGCTGAACCCATACTTTATATGAATGGCGAACATAGCTACCAGCATGGTAATAATAAGGGGAATGGCTGTGATGGTAACAAAGGCGCCCAGGATAATAGCCAGGCCTCCCAGTAGCTCAATGTAAGGGACTATTGTTGCGTTAATATGGGGGAATGGCACGCCAACCTGTGTGAGCAGCTTTTCAAAACCGGCTGTTCCCCGGCTTATTTTGGCCCAGCCATGTACCATGAACCCATAACCTGTGATCAGCCTTAAGCATACCGGCGCCAGCTGGTAGTAATGATGTTTTCCGATGAGATCTTTCATAAACTGCATTGACTTGGTATGAATGTATTGTCAGGCACAATGCCGGGCCAAAACTAGTTACCTTTATTACCAGCGGAAATGAGCAGAATTCCCGGTTAATTGAGAATATTTCCCGAAATGCCGGAAGCGCCGGGTTTCACAACACGCTATTGGGTGCCGGTGCGGCAACAGCAGCCCCGGCGTTGCGTGTTTTAAACTTTTTTTAGTTTTGTTTCATGAACTATCGCACGCTGGGAAGCTCCTCCCTGAAGATCAGCGAAATTGCTTTTGGCTGTATGTCATTACAAGGCACAGACGCTGCCAATGCTGCTTTAATAGGCCAGGCGCTGGAGGCCGGCATCAATTATTTTGATACGGCAGACCTGTATGACCGGGGACAGAATGAGGCTACGCTTGGCCGTGCCCTGCAGGGCAGGCGTAAAGAGGTGATCATTGCCACCAAGGTGGGCAACCAGTGGCGGGCTGATGGCAGCGGCTGGGACTGGAACCCCCGAAAGGCATACATTCTGTCGGCCGTAGAGGGCAGCCTGCAGCGGCTGCAAACAGACTATATTGACCTGTACCAGCTGCATGGCGGCACCCTGAACGACCCTATCGATGAGACCATTGAAGCTTTTGAGCAGCTACAGCAGCAGGGCAAGATCCGGTACTACGGCATTTCTTCCATTCGCCCTAACGTGATCCGGGAATACGTAAAAAGATCCCGCATAGTCAGCGTAATGATGCAATACAGCCTGCTGGACAGGCGGCCGGAAGAAAGCTGCCTGCCATTGCTGCAGCAACACAACATTGGTGTACTGACCCGCGGCAGCATAGCGAAAGGCCTGCTGGTGAACAAGCCTGCCGCCGCCTATCTCAACTACACCTCCTCCGAAGTAGCACAGGCTGCCAGTATGGTAAAGGCGGTATCCGATGCGCAGCGGGGACCGGCGCAAACAGCGCTGCGTTTTGTATTGCAGCAACCTGCTGTTACCGCTGCTGTGGTGGGCATTCGTACGCCGGAGCAGTTGCAGGCTGCCCTGGCCGCTGTAAATGCCCCGGAGCTGTCAGCGGAGGAAATGGAAAGGCTGCGCGGTGCTGTGGAGGTGAATTATTATGCGGAGCATAGGTAGGAGGAACATTTTAATGCCCTTTTAAGCACGCTTTTTACTCCGGTTGCTTTGATAACAACAACGAATTTAAATGATCCATGACCTCCTGAATGCTTTCAAACATAGGTATGCCATACCTTTGGCAAAGAATATCTACATTTCCTTTCTTCCAGAATTCCGGTGCGCAGGAAACCAGCAATTTCCCGCTCGTTGCATATAATCCCAGTTCCAGCAGGGTTACGGGTGCCAGTGAAGATGCTTCAAAACGCATCACGATATGATCTGCTGCTTCCAGGGCATCCAGTTCCCAATTCACCTGCTGGTAAAATTGAGGATCGCCTGCATGAGGTTGCGCAAAACTATCCCAGTCTTCTCGCCGGGGATTGAAGACATTGATGTTTCTGAGTGCGTCATATGCCTGCATCCGGGTGATAAAATCGGACTGCCAGTTGTGCGCCTTTCCCATATCTATGGAGCCTGCCAGGAAAATGGAAGGCAGGCTGGCGTCTCTGTGGGAGATGTTTGCAGGGGAGGTGTAAAGCATTGAAGACCTTTGGTTATTCAGTGTAAACTTTCAGATCGTTTTTATAAGCTATTTTATAAAAATGGATGATCTTTTCCAATATCTTTTCTCTTTCTTCTTCCGATATTTTATTGCCGTTATCCCATTGCTTTATCGTCTTGGGATTGATCAGGGAATACCTTGCCGATATTTCACAAATAAGTCCCGACTCATTTTTCTGGAAAAACAGCAGCTCACCTCTGGCTATGATTAACATTCCATATCTATCACCTCCTTCGGTAAATCTGTGTACTCCCGCTATGTTGGTTTTTAGTTCCTGTATCTGTGCTTGCTCGCTCTTGTTCATTTATATAGCATCTTTAATTGCATTAGTTACATTTGATATGTCCTGTTTTTGCTTTGGCGCCGTCTCTCTTCATCCGGAAGATATTTGTAACATTAGGATTTTCCAACAAGGCTTTTTTCTCAATCCTCCACCATGTTCTCAATTTCCCCCACTTATTTATTTTTTTGCTATCTGTTGAAAAAACATGAACATCGCCGGAGGCACCGTCGGCGAACCGTTGGGAAGCTATGTCCCAAACTTCGGCTGCCTCTTCACCACTTAAAGGACTGTCTGGGCCAAATAAGTTCAGATTATCCAGGTATCGTCCGCCTACTGTTTGTTCCAGTGTTGTTTTACCATTCGCGGCAGCCCATTGTTGCGCTACTTCCATATTAGATCTGACATTGTTGCCTGACCAGAATACAGCCCCGTTCCGGGCAGTGGAGAAGTCAAGGGCATGCTGCGCCATATGTTTCAGTTCCGCGAGGCTTGGTATTGAACTAAGACCAAGCGGGTCCATCCATCTGTTCGTATCCGCCACATACCCGTACAACGCCTTCCCTCCCAGTAGCCCAATCGGGTCCTTGCTGATATATCCTCCTTCTTCCGCACTATAATACCGGAACCGGTTATAGTACAATCCCGTTTCT
>Ga0164243_10000424_pt1 | contig 81080 bp, 75 predicted proteins | sample OricompcompostOP_FD_108781 | JGI IMG/M metagenome (GOLD analysis project Ga0164243, IMG submission 108781) | Organic Plus compost microbial communities from Emeryville, California, USA - Original compost - Organic plus compost (OP) | ecosystem: Engineered > Solid waste > Mixed feedstock >... | reverse complement strand
CACGGAGGTCGAACTTCACAAGCAGCGGCGCTGGCGACCCGTCTGGCACGCCTATGCGCGTCAGAACGGGAAGCCGGTCGAATATCTGCTGAAGGGCGACCGCACCTGGCCCACCCATCCCTATCCGCTCGACTACGAAATGCGGATGCAGCGGACCCTGCATGAGAACGGCATCCCGATCCCCGCGATCCTCGGCATGTGCCCGGACCCGAACACCATCGTCATGGAGTGGGTGAGCGGCGGTCGCGATCCCGGCCTTATCCAGGAGGCGATCGAGAACCGCTCCACCATGAGCGCCGATCGCTGGAAGGCCTCGCTCCGCTACATGGAGATATTGGCCGACATGCATCGCATCCCGCCCGAGAAGTTCGAGGCGGCGGGCGCCACGATGCCGCGTGACGCGACGCAAATCGCGCTCGGCAACTACGAGCGCTTCCATGCGATGACCGGGCAGCTGGGCATCACCGATCCGCTCCTCGAGTTCTGCGTCCGCTGGCTGCGGAGGAACGTGCCGGAGCATCGGTCGGCCATATCGTTCGTCACCGGGGATTGCGGCCAGTTCCTTTCGGAAGGGCCGGAGGTCACCTGCATCCTCGACGTCGAGATCGGCCATCTGGGCGATCCGATGCGCGATCTTGCCTGCTTCCGGGGCCGGCACCCGATCGAGAACATGGGCGACGTTCCTGCCCTCTTCCTTCATTACGAACGGATGGTCGGCGCACCGCTCGATTACGACGTGATCGCCTATCACACCGTCTCGTTCCTGGCCGAGGCGATCTACGGACCGATGTTCGGCCTGCGCGAGACGGGGCGCGGCGGGGACTGGGTAGAAAGCGCCGTGCAGGTGGCGATGATCGGACGGCGCTGCATGGAAGCGCTCGCCGAGATACTGGACGTGCAGCTGGACGATATCGTGCTGCCCGACGCCGAGCCGACCCCGACGGAGGACATGGCGCTCGACAAGCTCGCGGCGGATATCAGCCGTCTGGAGGAGAGCGAGGCGCTACAGGACTGGCAGCGCGGGATCATGCTGTCGATCCCGGCCTATCTGCGGAAGCGCGGGCACTATCGGGTCTGGATGGAGCGCGAGGATATCGCCGACGTCGCCGATCTGGTCGGCACGAGACCGGCGAACATTGCCGAAGCCGATGCCGCGCTCACCCGCTTCATCGAGGCGGCGGGTCCCGAACGTGACGCGGCGCTGACCCGGCTGTTCCACCGGAGAACGCTGCGGCACTGCCTCGTCATCGCGGGGCCCGGGGCGTCGCCCGATCATCTCGCGCTTGCCAAGATGGAGCCGATCCTCGACCGCAAGCCTCCGGCTTGAGGTCGGAGCGACCTCTCCCGGGTGGCCCGGGAGAGGAAGCCACGGTCAGATCGCCAGCCCGCCCTCGACCGGCAGCACCGAGCCGGTCACGTAGGAGCCGGCCCGGGACGCGAGGTAGATGGCCGCACCTGCGACATCCTCCGGTGCGCCGACACGGCGCCGGGGAACCATACCCACGACCATCTGGCGCATCTCCTCCGAAGTGATGACCGTCATTTCGGATTCGAAGAAGCCTGGCGCGATCGCGTTCACGGTCACGTTGTCGGGCGCCAGTCGCTTCGCCATCGACTTCACCAGCCAATGGATGGCGCCTTTCGACGCCTGGTACGCATAGACTTCGCGCGGCCCCACCTTGAGCGCGCCCACCGAGCCGACATTGATGACCGCGGCCGGCCGCTCCGGGGTTGCGCCCGCACGCAGAAGCGGCAGGAATTTCTGGGTGGTGAAGAAGGGAGCCTTGAGGTTCAGGTCGATCACCTGATCCCACCCCTCTTCCGGATAATCGTCGATCGGCGCGTCGACGATGGTGCCCGCATTGTTGACGAGGATGTGGAGCGCCCCTTCCCGAGCCCCGATCTCCGCCACGAGCGCCTCGATCCCGCTCAGCGTCGACAGGTCCGCGGCAAGGCCCGTCACCGAAGCGCCCGTCTCGCCGGCGATGTGCTCGGCGGCGGCCTTCACCTTCGCTTCCGTCCGCGCGCAGATATAGACCTTGGCGCCTGCGGCGGCGAGGCCGAGCGCGATGTGGCGGCCGATGCCGCTGCTGCCACCCGTGACGAGCGCGACACGCCCGCGGATGGAGAAGAGATCCTGAACGTCCATCAGTTCGCGGCCGTTATCTTGAGAATGAGGTCGGTCGTGCCCTCGGGGTCGCCGACGAGCAGCGCATGGTCGCCGGGATGGTCGTGGACCGGCCAGCCGAGCTGGCGGGCACGGTCGTGCATCAGGCCCATAACGGTATGTTTCGCGGCGATATAGTCGACGGGCACCTTGATCGACTCGGCGCCCACCGGGATCACGCAGGCGGTGGCCCGCATCGGCTGGTCGGACAGGTTGTCGAGCAGCCACTTCTCGCGCTCGGGCGCCATCATGTGCGGATGCTCCTTGGCGAGCTTGCGCTGCATCTCGTGCACGCCCGACCCGATCGGCCCTTCGCCGCGGTCGAGCATCGCCTCGAGGCCCGCCAGGTCTTCTTCGGTGGCATAGCCCATCAGCGAGGCTATCCGCTCGCCGGCATGAGGAATGATGGCGTCGAGATAGATCACGCGCCTGATGCGACCTGCCGCCTGCGGATCGGCCAGCACGCCGGGGGCCACGGTACCCGAATAGCTGTGCGCGACCAGGACGGCATCCCGGATATCCTCGAACCGCAGGACATTGACGATATCCCGGACGTGGGTGGCATTGCCGACATCGCGTCCGATCAGATGCTCGCGCTCGCCGAAGCCGGTGAAGGTTGGCGTATAGACCTTGTGCCCCTTGGCCTCGAGCAGCTCGCGGACATATTTCCAAGTCCAGCCGCCCATGCCGCCGCCGTGGAGAAGGACAAAGGTCGTCATGCCGCGATCTCCTCGGGCTCGAAATTCTGGATGAACTCGGGCGGCGGATTCGGGCCCCAGAGGAACATACTGTCCTCCGGCGGATGATCTGCCGACGGCCAGTCGCAGTCGGCAGGGATGAAATCTATGTCCGCTGAATATTCGCTGTAGCTGCCCCAGGGATCGCGCACATAGTAGAAGTAGTTGGCGCCAAGCACATGTTGCCCGAGGCCCCAGCCCTGATCGTAGCCCGCCCGCGCCATTGTCGCGCCGCCAAGGCCGACCTCCGTGACCGAGCCCACGTCCCAGCTGTTGTGGTGCATGCCGCACCGGTCGGACATCACGAGCGCCAGCAGGTGATGATCGCTGCCGTGGACGCCATGCAGGAAGGCCACGGCCGGCCCGCTCTTGTCGGAAAGGCGAAGGCCCAGCGTCTTCTCGTAGAATGCGATGCCGGCGGGCACGTCCGAGCAGAACAAGGCGAAATGCGACAGCCGGCGCGGATAGACCTTTGGCGCTTTGGAGTTCGGGATGGCGCCCGACTGGCCGGGCTGCGCGCTCACGAAGCTGAACCGACTCTTCTCGTTCGGCGTGCACTTCTCGGCAACACGAACGTTGATCGGCAATCCGTCCATGCCTTCGAACCAGATGCCGTTCGACTCCGCGCGTTCAGGCGCCGCGATGAAGCGGACGCCGCAGCCCTCGAGATGCGTCCTGAACGCATCCATCTCGTCGTCAAAGATTCCAAAGGAGAGATAGCGCAATCGCTTCGGCCCCTCCCCCTTGGTGAGGATCGCCCAGCGGTGCGGATTGTCCTTCGCGTAGAGTTCCAGCGCGCCGTCCTTGTCGCGCACCTCGAGACCGAAGGTCGTGTAGAAACGCCTTGCCTCCTCGAGGTCCGGCACCGCCAACGCGAAATGATCGATCGAGTGGACACCCAGCACGTTCGGGCGCCGTCCTCGCTTGCCGTTCTCGCTCATCCTGTCCTCCTCCAGCCTGGCCGGACTCAGGCCGCCTTGATCGGGTTCACTAGCAGCCCAATCTGCTCGATCTCGATCTCGATCGTGTCGCCGTCCTTCATGAAGAGCTGTGGGTTGCGGGCAACTCCGACGCCCGACGGCGTGCCCATGACAAGCAGATCGCCGGCTTCGAGCTTGAAGCAGCGGGAAAGAAGCGCGATCGTCTCGGCCACTGGGAAGATCATCTGCCCGGTGTTCGAGCTCTGGACGACCTCGCCATTGAGGCGCGCCTCGATCTTGAGGCCGGCGGCGCCTGCCGGAAGTTCGTCCGGCGTCACGAGCCAGGGCCCGAAGGCGCCCGTATCATCGAAATTCTTGCCGACCGTCCACTGCGGTGTCTTCAGCTGATAGTCCCGAACAGAGCCGTCGTTGAACACCGAATAAGCGGCCACGTGACCGAGCGCCTGTTCCTTGGCGATATCCTTGCCGCCTTTGCCGATGACCGCGACGAGTTCGGCTTCATAATCAAGCTGATCCGAGAAGGACGGCTTGATGATGGGGGCGCCGTGTCCAACAAGGCTTGAATTGAAGCGCCCGAACACCGTTGGGAACTCCGGAATGGCCATTCCGCTCTCGGCCGCATGGTCCTTGTAGTTGAGCCCGAGGCAGATGATCTTCGGCGCGCGGATCAGCGGCGGCAGGAAGGCGAGTGACGTTTCCTCGACCGCTTCGCCCCTCTCGGCAGCTTCTGCCGCCCTTGCGAGCCCTGCGCCGGACGCGATCAGGGCATCGAGGTCGCTCACCGCCTCGTTACCGAACACCGCCTTGATGCCGTCCGCGGTTTTCACCGCAACGCCGACCTGACCACCTCTCGAAACCTTCGCCACGCGCATGATTCAAATCTCCCTAGATCTACCCAGCCTGAGCGGCCCCGCCCACGCGGTCAAGTAGAATATATTTCAAGCTCCTAAATTCATTATTTGAAGCTTGGCGCCGCCGCGGTTCCTGACTAGATTCCGGGCAATGCCACGCAAGCTCAGCCTCACCGAACAAGCCTATCGCCGCCTCCATGACGACCTGCTGACCTGTCGGCTGGCGCCCGGGGCCAAGATCAACATCAAGGAGGTCGCCGAGAGCCGCGGCTTCAGCCTTGGGGCAGTGCGCGAGGCACTGTCCCGCCTCGGCTCCGAAGGGTTCGTCACCTTTGACGAAAGCCGGGGCTTTCGCGCCGCGCCGATGAGCGTCGATGACCTTATCGACCTCGTCGCCGTGCGTTCCGATGTCGAGGGTCAGTGCCTGCGCCGCGCAATCGCCTGCGGCGATCTCGCCTGGGAGGGAGCAATCGCGAGCGCTGCCCACCGGCTTTCGCGGACGCCCGTGCGCAGGGATGGACATCTCAACGACGACTATGCTGCAGCCCATGCCGACTTTCACGCCGCTCTCGTGGCTGCGTGCGACAGCCCCTGGCTGCTTCGGCTGCGCCATTGGCTCTACGCGCAGTCGGAGCGGTACCGTTATCTGACGGCGCCGGGCATGCCGCAGGACCGCGATCTCGCGGCGGAGCATGCCGAGCTTGCCGAGGCGACGCTCACCCGCGATGCCGACCGGGCCGTAGCCGCACTCGCCGCCCATCTCCAGAAGACCGCCGGCCTCCTCGCGGAACAGGCCCGAAGTGGCGCGGGTCTTCCGGTGCCGGAACCAGCGGTCGCGCGGATCGCACGGGCGGGCCGGAACTGACATCGCTTCTACCCGGCCTGACCGGTTCCGCCGCCGCTCGCCGGCATCAGCATGTTGCTCATCCCGCCGTCGACGAGCACGTCGATTCCGCTGACATGGCCGGCATCGGGTCCGGCGAGAAACAGGATGACCTTTGCGACGTCTTCGGCCGTGCCGAGCTTGCGGAGCGGAATGTTCGCCTCGCGCTGGCGGCGGCGCGCCTCGTCGTCATAGCCGGCCTTGGTCATCGGTGTGTAGGTCGGCCCGGGCGACACGGTGTTGCAGCGTATCCCGTCTGGGCCCCATTCGATGCTCAGCTGCCGCATCATCATCAGAAGCGCAGCCTTGCTTGATGAGTAGAAGCCGAGCGCCGGGGTCGGCTGCGTTGCCGACATCGACCCAGTGGCAACGAAGGCGCCGCGGCTTCCCTTCAAATGCGGATAGACGGCCTTGGCAAGCAGCCAAGCCGCACGCGTGTTGATCGCGTACATGCGATCGAAGTCTGCTACATCCAGTGCCGCCAGACTGCCGCCGGCGATGATCCCTGCGTTGCTGATCACCGCGTCGATGCCACCCAGATGCGCAACCGCCGCCGCGGCAATGCGCTCGCCGCAATCAGGATCGGCAAGGTCGACGACGAAAGGCGCGGCACGCGCGCCGAGGGCCTCGGCCACCTTCTGCAGATTTGCGGCATCCCGGTCGACCAGAAGCATCCGATGCTCGCCGGCGATGATGCGCTCCAAAGCCAGGAGTTCGGCGCAGGCGCGCCCGATTCCGCTCGCGGCGCCGGTGATCACGAACCGCATCTCTATCCTTCCTCAGTCGCTCAGCCCCAGTTCCTGCATGAGCTGCAGGCGAAGCTTGTATTTCTGGATCTTCGATGCCGACATCGGCCATTCGTCGATGAAGCGGACGTGGCGGGGCACCTTGAACGAGGCGAGCCGCGCCTTGGCATAAGCGATCAGCTCCTCTGCCGATGTCTCCGCCCCGCCGCTCAGCTCGACATAGGCGGCGGGAATCTCCGCCAGCCGCTCGTCCGGCAATCCGATCACTTGGGCGAGTCGCACCGCAGGGTGGGCGGCGAGAACCGCCTCCACTTCAGCCGCGGCGACATTCTCGCCGCCCACCTTCAGCATGTCCTTGGAGCGGCCGTGGAAAATCAGATGGCCATTCTCGTCGAGCGAGCCGATGTCCCCTGAATGATACCAGCCCTCCCCATCCAGCGCCTGCCTGGTCTTCTCGGGATCCCTGTAGTAACCGTCGAACAGGCTGTAGCCCCGGATCAGAACTTCGCCGCGCGCGCCGGTCGGAAGATCGTTTCCATTTTCGTCGACAATGCGGACCTCGACGCCGGCAAGCGGATAGCCAAGCCGCCGAAAACCCATCTCTGGATCCATCTCGTAGCCGCCGGTGGTGACGACGCCAGTCGCCTCGGTCATACCGAACGTGCCCACCTGCAGCATGTTCGGCGCCTTCTCGCGATAGGCCTGGCCCACCCGATCCGGCATGAAGGCGAAGCAGCTGTTCTGGAGCCTGACCGAGCTCATGTCGGTCTTTGCCCAGTCCGGATGCGCAATCATCGCCTGATGGAAGGTGACGAACGGCAGGAACATCATCGTCACCCGCTCCGCCTCGATCTGGCGAAGGCTCTCGCCTGCATCGAAATGTGGTTGGCCGATGAAGGTGCCGCCCACATCGATGGCGCCCAACATGGCGAGCATGGCAGCGACGTGGAACAGCGGGAGCGGCGACCAGCTCCGTTCGTCTTCGCTAAAGCGCCAGCGATTGCGCGCGAGATTGCTCGCCTCGCGCGTCACGGCTTCGTGGCTGAGCAGGCATCCCTTCGGATTGGCGGAGGTGCCGGAGGTGTACAGGATCATCGCCGTGTCGCGAACGCGGACGCCCAGCCGTCGCCGGTGGACCTCGGCATCATCAACGGCAGCCGCAGCCCTCTCGAAACTTGCCTGGTCGACGTAGCCGGGGTTTCGCGCGGTGCCCAGGACGACGACACGCCGCAGCCGAGGGGCGTCGTCAAGCGAAAGCGCCTGCGGGTCCGTCGAATCGGCCAAACCCGGCAAGGCGTCGTTGAGGCGTCCGATGAAGTCCACGTGCTCGTTCTGCACGTCATTCGTCACGATTGCCGTCAGGTCGGCATTTTCGGCGACATAGGCGATTTCCGGAGCCCTGTAGCGGGCGTTCATCAACACGGAGACGGCGCCGCACATCGCCACTGCGAACAGCGTCTCGACGAATTCGATTCCGGAGGGCATGAGGATTCCGACATGCTCGCCGGGCTTGACGCCCAAGCCGATCAGACCGCGCGCCTTTGCATGAACGGCGGCCACCAGCTCGTCATAGTTCTTCCGCCCGTCGGGGAATACCAGCGCCTCCTTCTGCGGCGCCTTGTCCCATGCCCTCAGCAGCATGTCCCCAAGCGTGGTCGCAGAGATTCGAATCGAGGCATGATTCTCGCCCTGGCTAACCAACTTACGCTCCCCTGCAATCTCTCAACTTCGCAGTCTGTTGGCAGGAATTTCGAACGCCCCGCGCCTTCCGGACGATAGGTACGGACGACAAGCTGCACATCTAGACAAACAGCCATTACCCGCACCTCGCAGGACTGAATTCAATGGAAGCCTACGTTTACGATCATGTGCGCACCCCTCGCGGGAAGGGCCGTCCGGACGGGGCGCTTCACGAGATCACCTCGGTCCAGATGGCGACGCAGCTCCTTCAGGCCATTCGCGACCGCAACGAACTCGACACGTCGCTTCTCGACGACGTCATCATCGGCATGGCCCAGCCTGTCGGGGAGCAGGGAGGCGTGCTGGCGCGCGCAGCGGTGCTGCAGGCGGGCTATGCGCAGACCGTCGCCGGCCAGCAGATCCACCGCTTCTGCGCAACCGGTCTTGACGCGGTCAGCCTCATCGCCGCGCAGGTCGCGTCGGGGATGATCCAGGCCGGCATCGGTGGCGGCGTCGAGTCGATGAGCCGCACGGTGATGGGCTATGACAGCGGGGCCTGGACCGCCGATCCATCGGTCGCGTTCCAGAATTACTACGCCCCACAGGGCATCGGCGCCGACATGATCGCAACGCTCGACGGCTACAGCCGCGAGGATGTCGACGCCTATGCTGTCGAAAGCCAGGATCGCGCCGCGAAGGCCTGGGAGGAAGGCCGCTTCAACAAATCCATCGTGCCCGTGAAGGACGTGCTCGGCGAGGTCGTCCTCGACCACGATGAGCATATGCGCCCGGGCACCACGCTGGAGAGCCTCGCGAAGCTCAGGCCCGCTTTCGAAGGCTTCGGGAAAGCGGGCTTCGAGGCGGTCGCCAAGGCGCGCTATCCGGAGATCGAAGAGCTGAATTATGTCCACCATGGCGGCAACAGCTCAGGCATCGTCGACGGTTCGGGCCTTGTGCTCGTCGGCTCGAAGGCGTTCGGGGAGAAGGCCGGCCTGAGGCCCCGTGCACGGATTCGCTCCTATGCGAACATCGGCTCTGAGCCGACGATCATGCTGACGGCCCCTGCAGCGGTCTCCGAGAAGGCGCTGAAGGCTGGTGGCATGACCAAGGACGATATCGACCTGTGGGAGCTGAACGAGGCGTTCGCCAGCGTCGTCATGCGCTTCATGCGGGTGATGGACATCCCGCACGACAAGATCAACGTGAACGGCGGCGCCATCGCGATGGGCCATCCGCTCGGCGCCACTGGCGCGATGATCCTCGGCACCGTCCTCGACGAGCTGGAGCGCCGCGATCTGAGCACCGGCCTTATCACGCTGTGTGCCGCGAACGGCCTCGGCACGGCAGCCATCATCGAGCGCGTCTGAGCGCCCTCCCCATTTCAGCAGCGGAACGACCATGCGACATCTGAAAATCGAGAAGGCCGCCGACGGCTTCGCCACCCTGATCCTCGACAACGCCGACGAGTCGATGAACATCGTCAACGACGCGTTCATCACCGACATGCAGGAGGCAACGAAGACGCTCGCCGGCGACGACAGCGTCAAGGGTGTGATCCTCACCTCTGGCAAGAGGGCCTTCATGGCCGGTGCTGACCTGAAGCAGCTCGTCCAGGGATTCGGCAAGCTGACCAGGAAGCAGGCCTTCGAGTTCTCGCAGCGGGCGACGCAGATGCACCGCGCCATCGAGCAGTCGGGCAAGCCCTGGGTCGCCGTCATCAACGGGCTGGCGCTAGGCGGCGGGTTCGAGCTTGCGCTCGCCTGCCATTACCGTATCCTTGTCGACGACCCGAAGGCGCAGGTCGGGCTGCCGGAGGTCAATGTCGGCCTGCTGCCTGGCTCCGGCGGCACGGTCCGCTTGGCGATCATCGCCGGCATGAAGACCGCGCTCGACCTGCTGCTGTCGGGCCGGACGGTCGCTCCCGCCGAAGCCTTGAAGCTGAAGATCGTTGACGAGGTCGTGCCAGCCGCCCAGGCCGCCGAGCGGGCTCGCGCCTGGCTCGCCACGAGTCCCGATCCGGTGAAGCCCTGGGACCAGAAGGGCTGGGTACCGCCGCAGAAGAAGGGCATGACGGTCCCTGAGGACAGTGCTGCATACATGATGGCGACCGGCAACCTCGCGCTTAAGGGTTATAATGCGCCGGCGCCGCTCGCCATCCTCGCCTCCGTCTTCGAAGGCCTGCAACTCCCCTTCGACAAGGCGCTCGCGGTCGAAGGCAAGTATTTCGCAAAGCTCCTGACCGATCCGGTGGCGCGCAACATCATCCGGACCACCTTCATCTCGAAGCAGGCTGCCGAAAAGGGGGCCCGCCGCCCGGCCGGCATTCCGAAGTCGGAAGTGAAGAAGGTCGGCGTTCTTGGGGCGGGCATGATGGGTGCGGGGATTGCCTATGTCTCGGCCAATGCGGGGATCGAGGTCGTCCTTCTCGACCGCGACATGCCCACCGCCGAGAAGGGCAAGGCCTATACAACGAAGGTCCAGTCAAAGCTGGTGGAGAAGGGCAAGCTCGCCCAGGACCAGGCGGATGCGGTTCTCTCCCGCATCACGCCGACAGACGATTATGCCCTGCTCGACGGCTGCGACCTGATCGTCGAGGCGGTGTTCGAGGACACGGCGATCAAGGCCGACACCACACGCAAGGCCGAGGCCGTGATCCCTGCGACCGCGGTGTTCGCGTCGAACACCTCGACGCTGCCGATCACCCAGCTTGCCGAGGCGTCGCAGCGGCCTGACCGGTTCATCGGCATCCACTTCTTCTCGCCTGTCGAGCGCATGGGCCTCGTCGAGGTCATCATGGGCAAGCAGACCTCGAAGGAGACGCTCGCCAGGGCGCTCGACTATATCGCGCAGCTCAGGAAGACGCCGATCGTCGTCAACGACAGCCGCGGCTTCTACACGAGCCGCGTGTTCCAGATGCTGATCCACGAGGGCGCGGCGATGCTCGGCGAGGGCGTTCCGCCAGCGGTGATCGAGAATGCGGCGAAGGCGGTCGGCATGCCCGTCGGCCCGCTCGCGCTGCTCGACGAGCTCACGCTCGATCTGCCGCTGAAGATCGTCGACCAGGCGATCGCCGAGGAAGGCGACAGGTACACGCCGCCGGCCGGCACTGCGGTCATGCGCCGGATGAAGGACGAGATCGGCCGGCCGAGCCGCAAGGCGGGCGGCGGCTTCTACGACTATCCGGAAGGCGGCAAGAAGCACCTCTGGAAGGGACTGACCGATCACTTCCCGGTCAAGCACGACTACGACCTCGACGAGCTGAAGCGGCGCTTCCTCTACGCGCAGGCAATGGAGGCCGCGCGCTGCCTCGAGGAAGGCGTGCTCGAGACGCCGCAGGACGCCGACCTCGGCTCTGTCTACGGCTGGGGCTTCCCGGTGTGGACGGGCGGCACGATCAGCTACATCGACACGGTCGGGATCGAGAAATTCGTGGCGGAAGCGGACAAGCTCGCCCAGCGCTATGGGCCGCGCTTCCTTCCCTCGGCGTGGCTGCGCGAGAAGGCTGCAAAGGGCGAGAGCTTCTATGCCGACACCCCGCCGGTAGAGGGCCTGGAAGCCGCATGAAGCGCCTGATCTTCGAGCCGGAGCACGAGCAGTTCCGCGACAGCGTGCGGCGCTTCATGGAAGCCGAGGTCGCACCTCACGTCGAGCGCTTCCGCGAGCAGGGCGCCGTCGACCGCGAGCTTTATCTGAAGGCCGGCGCGGCTGGCCTGCTCTGCACCTGGGCGGACGAGAAATATGGCGGCGCCGGAATCGATGATTTCCGCTTCGAGCAGATCATCATCGAAGAGAATATGCGCCATGGCGACATCGGCTTCTACATCAACCTGCACAACGATCTGGTGGCGCCCTACATTGCCAAGCTCGGCACCGACGAGCAGAAGGCGCGCTGGATGCCTGGCATCGTCTCGGGCGAGAAGATCCTCGCCGTTGCGATGACCGAGCCGTCGACCGGCTCCGACCTTGCCGGCATGAAGACGCGCGCCGAGGACAAGGGCGATCACTGGCTCCTCAATGGGGCCAAGACCTACATCTCGAACGGCATCCTGTCGGACCTCATCGTCGTTGCCGCGCGCACCGACCCCAACAGCCGGCACGGTCTCGGCCTGTTCGTCGTCGAGCGCGGGATGGAGGGCTTCGAACGCGGGCGCAAGCTGGCGAAGATGGGCTTGAAGGCGCAGGACACCGCCGAGCTCTTCTTCAGCGACGTGCGCGTGCCGAAGGAGAATGTGCTGGGCGATCCGGCCCAAGGCTTCAAATATCTGGCGCGCTTCCTGGCGCAGGAGCGGCTGGTGGCCGCGATCGGCTTCATGGCGACCGCGCAGACGGCGTTCGACCTGACGCTCGACTATGTGAAGGAGCGCCGTGCCTTCGGAAAGCCGATCGGCGCCTTCCAGAACACCCGCTTCAAGATGGCCTCGATGCGCGCCGAGCTCGACATGGCCCAGACCTTCGTCGACCAGTGCGTGCTCCTCCTGAACGCGGGCGAGCTGGCGGCCGAGGACGCCTCTGCCGCCAAGCTGCTGTCGAGCGAGCTCGAAGGCCGGGTGATGGACGAGTGCGTCCAGCTCCACGGCGGCGCCGGCTATATGGACGAATATCGCATTTCCCGCATGTACACCGACGCGCGCATCAGCCGGATCTTCGCTGGCACCTCGGAGATCATGCGCGAGATCATCGGCCGAAGCCTCGGGCTCGACGAGCGCAAGCTCGCCTGACCTGCCCTATCGCAGTGCCTGGAAGAGTGCGCTCACTCGCTGGGCGCACCTCTCCACGTCTGGAGACGAGGATGACCGCGCGTTCGCTCATCGATCCCGAGCTGTTGCCCGTGCTCGACATCTTCCCGCCCTTCGACCTGGAGGGCGAGGGTCTGGCGCAGGTCCGCGCCGGCACCAGCGCCATGCTGGAGTCCCGCCCACGCCCGGACGTTCCCGTCACGGTGACCGAGATCACAACGCGGGAGAACGCGCGGGCGCCCGCAGTCCGCTGCCTTCTCTTCGTTCCCGAGCGGCTCGTGGCTCCGGTGCCGGCCATTCTCCACATCCATGGCGGAGGCTATGTTGCCGGCACGCCGGAGATGAGCGCTCCGGATCTGATGGGATTGAGCGCAGCGCTGAGCTGCATCATTCTGTCGGTTGATTATCGGCTCGCTCCCGAGCACCCATTCCCGGCTGCGGTCGAGGATTGCCATGCCGCGCTCGGCTGGCTCCACCAGGAGGCGCAGCGGCTTGGCGTCGACACGGCTCGCGTCGCCGTCATGGGCGAAAGCGCCGGCGGCGGGCTTTCGGCGGCGCTGGCGCTGCTCGCACGCGACCGCGGCGAATATCCGCTCGCCTTCCAGCTCCTCGACTGTCCGATGCTCGACGACCGCACCTGCCGGCGCGACGTGAGCCCGGCGCTCGGCGAATTCATCTGGACGCGCGGGAAGAACGAATTCGGTTGGACCAGCCTGCTCGGCCGCGCCCCGGGCGGAGAGGACGTGTCGCCCTACGCCGCTCCCGCCCGCTCGGACGATCTCGCCGGACTGCCGCCGGCCTTCATCGCGGTGGGTGCGCTCGACCTCTTCCTCGACGAGGATGTCGACTATGCCCGGCGGCTTGCCGGAGCAGGCGTTCCGGTGGAGCTCCATGTCTATCCTGGCTGCTTTCACGGCTTTGCAATGGCGGCGGAGTCGCGCATGGCCAAGGCCGCTGCGCGCGACAGGATCGACGCGCTTGCCCGTGCATTCACCCCCAGGAAAGCCTGACGTGCCCGTTCTCGATGTTGCGCGGCTGCGCGCCTATCAGGTTCCCGTGACGCGCGATCGCTATGATCCGCGCGACGCGATCCTTTACGCGCTCGGGACGGGTGCCGGGCTTTCGGACGAAGTGGACGAGATCGCCTTCGTCTTCGAGCGCCAACTCAAGGTGCTGCCGACCATGGCGCTGGTTCTCGGCACGCCCGGCTTCTGGCTGATGGACCCGAGCGCCGGGCTCGATTGGCCGACGATCCTGCACGGCGAGCAGTCGCTCCGCCTTTACCGTCCGCTCGAGCCACAGGACGAACTGATCGGCGAGACCCGTATCGGAGAGGTCGCCGACAAGGGGGAAGGCAAGCCGGCGCTGTTCCGCGCCTACCGTACGCTCAGCGATCCGTCCGGTGCTGTCGTCGCGGAGATGTCGGAACTCTGGGTCCTGCGCGGCGCGGGCGGCTTCGGTGGCGAGCGCGACCTGCCCGGTCACGTTGCGATCGCCATGCCCGCACGGGCCGCGGACGCGTCGCTCGACCTGCCAACCGGCCGCAACCAAGCAATGGTCTATCGGCTGTCGGGCGATCGAAATCCCCTTCATGTCGAGCCCGAGACCGCGGCGCGCGGCGGATTCGACCGGCCGATCCTTCATGGCCTCTCCACGATGGGCTTGGCCGCGCGCGCGCTCATTCATCTATGCTGCGACGGCGACGCGGCGCGCCTGTCTTCGATCTCGGTACGCTTCACCGCACCCGTCTATCCCGGTGACACCATCCGCACCGAGCTATGGCGGGACGGAAATGATCTGTTTTTCCGCGCATCGGTACCCGAGCGGGGGCTGATCGTGATCGATGGGGGGCAGGCGACGATCGACGCCTTTGCCAGAACGCAAGGGAGCACAAGTTGAATATGTTGCAGGACAAGGTTGCGCTGGTCTCGGGGTCGGGACGCGGGATCGGCAAGGCGATCGCGCTGAAGCTCGCGGGCGCGGGCGCACATCTCGTGGTGAACGACCTCGATGCCGACGTGGCGCACGAGACGGCGCGCGAAATCGAGGCGCTGGGGGTCCGGGCCGTCGTCTGCACGGGCGACGTCACCGCGCCAGAGTTCGGCGAACGCTTCGTGGCGACAGCCGTGGACGCCTTCGGCACGATCGACATCATCGTCAACAATGCCGGCTATGCCTGGGACAGCGTCGTCCAACGGACGACCGACGAGCAATGGTTCGCGATGCTCGACGTGCACCTGACGGCCCCTTTCCGCATCTTGCGCGCGGCGCAGCCGGTTCTTTCCTCGCTTGCGAAGGCAGAGATGGCCAATGAAGGACGCGCCAAGCGTCGCACCGTCGTCAACATCTCCTCGGTCGCGGGCCTCGGCGGAAATCCGGGCCAGGCGGGCTATGCCGCCGGCAAGATGGGCGTGGTGGGCCTCACCAAGACCCTGATGAAGGAATGGGGCCGCTACAACATCACCGTCAACGCGGTCGCCTTCGGCGCGATCATGACCCGGATGACCGCCGGCGAGGCCGGCAAGTCGACGATCGTGATGAAGGGCAAGGAGATCAAGGCGGGCGTCAGCCAGGAAATCCTCGACGCCATGGAAAGAGGCATCCCGCTGGGCCGTGCCGGCACGCCGGAAGAGGCCGCAGGAGCCGTCTACCTGCTGTGCCTGCCCGAGGCCGATTACATCACGGGTCAAGTCATCGTTGCCGGCGGCGGCTGGTCGCTCTGATCTGCACGACTTGATGACGGTGCGGAGGGCGGCAGGCCGCCCTCCCTCCTCCGCCTCAGCAAATATCCTTTTCCGCCACCACAGGCCGGCTCTCGCGCGTCGCGCGCATCCGGCTCTTCGGATCGTCCGGGTCGGAGGTCAGGACGACATGATCGTCGTGCACCTCGAGCAAGGTCCCGACAAAGGGCATCCCCTCAAGGCTGCCGGTGACGCGGTAGCTGACGCAGTCACCGACCTTGAAGGTGGCGGGATCGAAATTGAACTCGAACGGACATTGCTCGCCAAGATTCATCATGTCGCGATCCTTACCATAACAAGAATATCGAGCAGGGAGACCAAGTCCAGGCGCTTTTCAGCCCTGCTCCACCGGCCACTGCGGCACCCGGCCCCACATGCCCTGGAACACGGGTTTCAGGTCCTCGGTGACCGTGCCGATGCCGACGCCCGTTCCGAAGTTCATTCCGCGCCGATGATAGATGCGCCATCCCTCTGCCGTCTGCCGCAGGCGGTCCTGATATGCGCCGACCGAGACCAGATCTGCCGCCGCGAACGGATCGGCGTCGGGCCGCGCGAACCAATGCCAACCGATGATGCGCGACAGCGCCTCGGCCTCATCCCCCTTTAACTCGATCAGCACGTTGGTGATGTTGTGCGACACGCCGGCGATCTGTCCCATCATGCCCGCGAGGCTTTCCCTGATCGCCTTGCGTCCCACGACATGAACGCCGCCGAGCGTGATGTCGGCGTCCTCGGTGAACACCGCGTCTGCGACACACTGGGGCTGCCCGCTGTCGATCAGATGCGCATAGCGCTTGAGGCAATCCTCGATCTCGATCCGGTGCGAAAGGTGTTGAAGGTCGACGGCCATGCTGTTTTCTCCACTCGTCCGACCGGCCTCCGCCCGACCTAGGACCGCTCGCGGTTCGGTCCGGCGATCTTCTGACTACGCTGATAGGCTGGGCGGCTCTCAATCCGTTCGAGATATCTTAGAATGTTCGGGTAAGGCGCCAGATCGAGACCGACGAACAGCCGTGTCGTGGTGAAGATGAACGTCATCATGATGTCAGCGGCAGTGAAATCTTCACCCGCGAAATAGGGAACCTCGGCAAGACGATCGTCGACGAAGGCAAGATACCCGGCCGTCCGCTGCCTGCTGAATTTCCGGCCGGGATTCTCGTAGGGCACGCCTCCGGCTTCCGACATGATTTCGCGGGTTACCTCGTTCATGAGGGTGGACTCCGAGAAGTGGAACCAGAAAAGATAGTCGGCATAGTTGGGCGCACCGGGCGCGACCGCGAGCCGGCCATTGCCAAGCGTCGTGGCCAGGAATTCGATCACCGCTCCGCTCTCGGCGATCATCTTGCCGTCGGCCTTGATCACCGGCGACGAGCCGAGCGGGTGCAGCGCCTTGTAGCCGGGAGGCGCCTCTAGCGTTGGCATGCGATCGAAATGCTCGATCGCATAGGGCTCGCCCAGTTCCTCGAGCAGCCAGACCGGACGCTCGGATCGGGAACGATCCAGATGATAGACGGTGATCATCGTGCCTCTCTCCTGCATCCGCCGCAGCGCCGTTACCTCATGGCGATCCTCGCGCTTTCACCGTCCGGCCGGCCCTCTCTCTCGGCAGGTCGACAGGAACGGACGAGGCCGAGGAATGCTCGACCCCGTCCAAACGCACTCCGTTATTCGGGCGCGTAGCAATAGGCGCAGAACTTATTGCCGTCCGGATCGCGGACATAGGCGCCATAAGCGTTGGGTGCAAAGCTCCGCAGTCCCGGCGGGCCGTCGCAGGTGCCGCCGTTGGCGAGCGCCTCGAGGTGGAAGTTGTCGACAGCCGCACGGCTCGGCGCGGTGAGGCCGATGGTGCCGCCATTGGCGCGCGTGGCGGCTTGGCCGTCGAGCGGCTTGCCAACCATGACCGCGGGACGCTCGGCACCCCAGGCCGAACGGCTCTCATCGTCGTAGAGCCGCTTCAATCCAAGCGCGCCGAGCACCTTGTCGTAGAAGGTACGCGACTTCTCGAGGTCGTTTGACCCGACCGTGACATGGGTGAATATGCTCATCTCTCTCTCCTCAGCCTTTGACGGGGAGAGACAGCATGAAGCCTCCCGCTCAGCGTGCGCCTACCCCATGACGGGGTCGCCCCGCTGTCAAAAGGAGCGCGGCAGCCCGAAGCTCTCCGCGATGCCGTTGCGCGCCATCTCGTTGGTGATCGGCCCGATTCGCCACAGCCGGCTGTCGCGCCAGTAGCGTTGCATGTCGGTTTCAGCCGAATAGCCCATGCCGCCGAGGATCTGGATGCCGAGATCGGCGGCCTGATTGGCGTTTTCGGACGCCATGAGCTTCAGCATGTTCGCTTCCAGCCCGACATTCTCCCCGCGGCTCTGCTTGTCGGCGCAGTAATGCAGCATCAGCTCGGTCGTCTTCTGCATCGTCGCGATGTCGGCGACATAATGCTGAAGGCTCTGGAAGCGACCGATCACCCCGCCGAACGCCTTGCGCTGCTTCATGTAGTCGAGAGCGTCTTCCAGCACACCGTCAATGACGCCGAGGCAGAAGGCGCCGACCATGATGCGCTCGTTGTTGAGCGTCGGCAGCAGCATGTACCAGGCCCTGTGCGGCTCGCCGAGAACCAGTTCGTCCGGCACGAAGGCTTCGTCGAAGTGGATCGAGCAGCTCCCCATCGACCGCATGCCGAGCTTCGCAAGCGGCGTGATCTTCACCCCATCGGTTTTCGTCGGAATCCAGAACAGCGTAAGCCCCTGGTGCTTCTTCTCGGCCGTCTTGTCACTGCGGGCAATGCAGAGAAGATAGTCGGCGACATGTGCCGAGGAGCTCCATATCTTCTCGCCGTTGATCACCCAGCCGCCGTCGACCTTGCGAGCGGTGGTGGCCATCGAGCCGAGCAGATCGGTGCCACCTGAAGGCTCGGTGAAGGCGATCGCCGCCTTGAGCTGTCCCCTCGCGATGAGCGGCAGGAACTTCTTCTTCTGTTCCTCGCTGCCGTAGAGGCCGATCGACTTGGAGCCGGCAAAGGACGTGATGCCCCAGATCCAGGCAAGGCCGCCAAGCGAACGTGCGAGCTCGCGCGCCAGCAGCATCTGCATGACGACATCGCCGCCCTGCCCGTCATATTCCTCGGAGATGCCGACGCCGTGAAAGCCGGCCTCGGTGAACTTGTCCCACAGCGCGAATGGATAGTTCTGCTCGTCTTTCTCGAGCTCGCGCGCCCACTCCTTGGGGACTTCATTCTCGACCCAGCGATGGACCATGTCCCGGAAGGAGCGATGTTCTTCGGAAAGTTCGAAATCCATGTCTCGCTACCTGTCTTCGTCTGACGGAGAGTGCTCGGCGACGAGCGCGATCAGCCGCTCGGCCATCCGCTCGAGACGGGCGAGTGCATCCGACTTCTGGCCGCGGTTCAGCGCCTGCAATATGCCTTCGTGATTGCGGAGTCCGCTGGCCGACACGGTCGAGCGGCCATGGAGCAGGATGAAGCGTGCGATCACGGAGCGTCGGTCGAGCGTCGAGCGAAGCAGCTCGACATTGCCCGACGCAGTGATGACGATGGTATGGAAATCGTGGCTGGCGCGAATGGCGTCCAGTGGCCGATCGCGGTCGAGCGCCTCCCGATAGCGTCCGACGGCGTCGCGAAGCGCCGCAAGCTCGGGGCCGCCGAGATGGGGCGCTCCCCAGATATAGCCGAGACGCCACAACTCCGTCTGCACGCGCAGGAGATCGCGCATCGCCTTCGGCTCGATCAGGGTCACGCGCTTGAGGCGGTGTGCCTGGATCTCCAACAGCCCTTCGGACACGAGCTCGCCGACGGCCTCGCGCACCGGTGTGGCGCTGACGCCGAGGCTTTTCGCCAGGGCCGTCTCGCGCAGGAGCCTACCCGGCGGCAGCTCACCAGCCACGATCGCGTCGCGCAACTGCGCGACCACTGCCTGCCGCAGGGTCGGCGGCGACGTGATCGGACGGCAGGGCAGGTCGTCCATCACGAGGTACGCATCGGTCAAGTTGATCGTCTCCTTCGCCAAGCCATCCCGCAGCCGAGGATCGAAGTAAAGTATATTCTATAGAATACACGCTTAAAAAGAGGGGAAGCCTTCCGCTTCCCCTCCAGTGTAACGATCAGAAGCGATAACGAGCGCTCACGCCCCACGTCCGCGGCTCGCCGACATAGACCGAGCTGATCGGGAAGGTCGACAGCAGCACGCTCGAGGCAGAGTAATATTCCTCCTTCAGCGCGTTGCGCAGGAAGATGCCGAGGTCGAGCCCCGTGCCGGCGATGCCCTTCACGTCCAGGCGCGCGTTGACGAGATTGTAGCCAGGAAGCTTCTCGCCGTTCTGGCCGCCGAAGTCGTCGGTCATGAACAGGTCGGCGTTCAGGATGACGTCGCTGCCGGCCGGGTGGAAGGGCAGCGTCCAGCTTACCGCGGCAGTGCCGGAGAAGGTCGGCGAGTTGCGGTTGACCTGCGCGGCCGTGAAGAAGATGCCCGCCGGCAGGGCGCCCGGAAGTTCGACCTTGTCGACCTTTACGTCGGTATAGGCGCCGTTGAACGAGAAGGTGAACGACGGCACCGGGCTTATCGACGCCTCGACTTCGACACCCCAGATCGTCTCGTCGGCGACGTTCACGCCGAGCGAGCCATTGGTAGGCGAATCCGGCGTGGTGTTCGGAAGACCGATCGTCTGCGTGTTGAGGAACTGCAGCGCGTTCTTGTACTTCGCCCGATACGCGGCGATGTTCAGCCGCCCTCGGGCATCGCCCGCGCGGTAGTCGATCTTGGTGCCGATCTCGATGTCGGTAAGCTTCTCTTCTCCCGTCTTCTGGAACGGCCGCAGATCGGGGCAGCCCGTGCCGCCGGTCGGCGGGGTGCAGCCCGTCAGAGCGCCGGTGGTCGCGCCGGTCTCGAAGACGGGCGTATTGACGTTCGCACCGCGGTAGCCGCGACGCGTCACCGCATAGAGCAGCAGGTCGTCGGTCGGCTTGTAGTCGAGGCCGAGCGTCCAGCTCGGCTCCTCGCCACGATTCCGGACGACGCCGACTCCGTCGGCGGCACCGAGGGAAGCAACCGAGCGGCAGTCACCGTCGGTGCCATATTGCCCGCTCGGGAGCAAACCGCCGCAGGCCGAGACCTTGTCCCAGCTGTAGCGGCCGCCGGCGTTCAGCGTCAGCGTATCGGTCAGCTTGAAGCCAACCTGGCCGAAGACTGCATAGTTCTTGTTCCGGACGTGGGCGGTGATAGCCGGAGCCGGAACGCCGCCGACCGAGAAGGCGGTGAACTGCGAACCGGACGGACCGTCGGGCTTGTCGTTGTTGTAATAGGCGCCGACGATGAAGTTGAACCTCTCGAAGTTGCCGAGGAACTGCAGCTCGTTCGTCATGTACTGGCGGTCAAGCCGGGCAGCGGCGTGGAACAGCGTGAACGGCAGGTCGACGGTCGCCGGCGCCGGCAAGCCGGTCGGGACCGTCAGCGTGAGCGGCCCGACCGCGCCGGTGTTGATCAGCTGGTCGCTGAAATTCTTGCGATAGCCAAAGATGTTCCGAACCGTGAAGTCGCCAAAGCTGAACGAGGTGTCGTTGGTGATGCTCGAACTCTTGCGATAGGCCTTGCCGCCGTTGATCCCGTCGTCGAACGAACCGAACCGGTTGGCCTGCTGCTGGGCGAGATAGCCCTGCACTTGCGGGTCGAACTGGCCGAGTCCTGGTCCGAGAGCGCCGAAGGGGAAGTTCTGGCGCAGCAGGTAAAGCCCGCCCGCAAGTTCATCCGCCTTGAAATACTCGTAAACCGTCGTGCTCTTGATCGAGTCCGTCGGCTCCAGGAGCAGCGATACGCGGAATGCGTCCTGGTGAATGTCGTCGAAGCCGGGGGCGTTCGGATTGTCGAGCGCGGGAGTCCGCGGATCCTGACGCCGGATCTGGCCGGCCACGCGGAGCGCGGCAACCCCGTCGATGATCGGGGCGTTCACAGCGCCCTCGAGCTCGCGATAGTCGAAGCGACCATAGGTGCCCTCCACATAGCCGCCGAACTCGTAGGTCGGTGCCTGGGTGCTGACCAGCACGGCGCCGCCCAGCGTGTTGCGGCCGAACAGCGTGCCCTGCGGCCCCTTCAGCACCTGGATGCTCGACACGTCGTAGGTGGGAATGTTCGAGCCCACGGACGGCAGGGCGACGTTGTTGATATAGGTCACGACACCCGGGGTGACCTCACCGAGCGGAATCTGACCGATGCCTCGCAGCGACAGCGCCACATTGTCCTTGCCGCCCTCCGAGGCGAAGGTGAAGCCCGGCGTCAGGGTCCGGATGTCAGCCACGGTCTGCACGGTGCTGCGCTCGAGCGCGGCGGCCGAGAAGGCGCTGACGGCGACCGGAACGTCCTGAAGGCGCTCGTCGCGGCGGCGGGCCGTGACGACGATGTCGCCGACCATATCCGCGCCCGGTCCGGTCGTCGCTGCATTGTCGACCTGCGGCTGCTCGTCGGTCACCGCCGACGGTGCCGCGTTCGGGGTCGGCTGCGGCGCGGTCGCGACGCTCGACTCGCCCTGCTCAGACATGTTCCTGGCGCCAGTGGCGGCATCCTGGGCCCAGCCGGCGCTGCTGCAGGCCAGCGCGGTGCTGGCGAGCGCCAGAAGGCGGTATCGAACGATCTTGCGCATTGAAGCTCCTCGGTTCTCAGATCTGTCCACGGAGAAGCTGTCGGCTTCTCCGTGCGCTCAGACCACTGGAGGCGGGGCAGTCTGCATCACCCCGTCCGAGGATAGGCTCCGGCATTTTCGGTAGATTGTGTTCGGGAAACCACATTCTGTAGAATCGTCACCGGTTGGGTGCGGCCAGCTTCTCCTGCCCTCCATGATGAATGCGGTCGCCCATATTCGCGCGCGCCCTCTCCTCCGCGGCGAGCGCTGCGGCGCTGGTGTGAAGGACGTCGTCCTCGGTGATCCGAGCGGTGATGGGCTCCCAGTTGCTGATCAGCAGGCTGGCGGAGTCGACAAGCCCCGCATCGAGCGGCGCCGAGTGCCGCCAGGCTGCAACCGCTTCAGGCCCGTCGATGCGGTAGACGGCGACATGACGGTGGCTCGCCGCGCCCGGCATGAGCTGCCCCTGCGGCCGGAAGCTCATGAAAGCCCCGGAACGCACGCCCGGCCGGGACATCGCCGCCGGGAACACCGTATCGGCATAGTAGCGGACAAGATCCTCGTCCTGGGCGGCGACGGCGTTCATCCGCTCGAGGATGACGCCGCCCATGTGCGGCGTACCGGGCGCATGATCGCGAAACAAGACCGGATAATAATGATAGTCCTCGAGCACGCTGTCGTCGAATGCGTCGGTGATCATCATCCGCGGCGTATTGGCGTTGTCCCAGTGCTCGCGACTGAAGCGCGCTGCGTCGTAGACATCGTAAAGGGCGAGATATTGCCAATCGAAGCTTGCCGGCAGGGTGTGGCTCTGCAGCGCGCTGCGGCGAAAGCGCTGCGCCGCGATTGAGCCGCGAAACCGCAGCGCATCACGCAGGTGAATGTTGGTGTACCAGTCGTTGAAATCGTCGTCCCGTCCCGGCCGTGGCTTGCTCAGCACGACGAGTACCGCTTCGATCATGATCCTCTCCCTCGCGCCTCTTCGGGGCAGCCGTGAGGAATGATCGGCTTCGCACCGCGTGTTGCGCCTGCCGGAAGGGAGGACTCCGTCGGTTCAGCCAGCCGGGACTTCTGCCATACGCCCTGCTGACGAAGCGGTTATCTCGTGGGAGAGTGCGCGAGCTGCCCGTACATAATTATAGATGGCGACCAGCAGCACCAGCCCGGCCAGAAGCATCGCCTGCTGCAGCCCCGTCGCCGATGCGGCGAGGCAGTCGGGTGCAGGCTGCCCCGGAGCCGCGAGGCAACTCGCCCGGTAGTCGCCGGCGAAGACGCGCGCGGCAAGCCGGTCGCTCAGATAGCCGAGGAGCACCGAACCGATGCCCAGCCCGGCAACCGTCTGACCGAAGGCATGCAGCGCGGCCGCCGAAGCGCGCATGCGCGGCTCGACCAGACTTTGCGTGACCGTCATGATCGCCGGCAGGAAGGCGTAGAGCGCGGCCGTCGCGCAGAAAAGCAGCCCGATCAGCAGCCGCCAGTCCGCCTGGTGGATGGCAGCGAGATAAAGCGGCAGCGCGATAGTGATCGCCAGGGCCGGCGCCCAGCCGCTCCAGCGTACGTCGCGCCTCGCGAGCACCGAGTTGACATAGCCGCCGATCGTGGTGCCGACTGCCGTGGCAAGGCTGAAGGACAGGGCGAAGATCAGCCCCGCCTCCGGAAGCGAGAGGTGGTGGACGCGTACCAGCAGCGGGATCAGGAACAGGTTCAGCCCGAAACCGACTAGCCCGACGAGACCGCTGCCGCAGGTGAGGTGCAGGAATGCCGGCGACTGCCCCAGCCGCCGCAGCACTGCTCCGAAAGACGGCGTGTCGCGCTTGTCGCCGGCATCCAGACGCGCGGGCTCGGCGACGGTCATGATCAGGATAAGCGCCAGCAGCAGGCCCGGCGCGCCGACCGCAACGAAGGCAAGGCGCCAGCCGAATGCCTGCGCCACCGCGCCGCCGATCACCGCCGCGACCGCCCCGCCGAGCGGCACGCCGAGCGCCACGAGCGAAAAGGCGACGCTGCGGCGGGACGGCTGGAAGCGGTCGGAGATCATCGACACCAGCGCCGGCGTGAAGCCCGCCTCGCCAATGCCCACGCCGATCCGGCACAGCAGGAGCTGGATGAAATTTCCGGCCGCTCCCGACAGCATCGTCATCAGCGACCACAGCGCGGTCACGATCGCGATGATACGGACACGGCTGTGCCGCTCGGCCAGCCGGGCGAGCGGAATCCCGAGGCCGGCATAGAATAACGAGAAGGCGAGGCCGCCCATCAGGCCGAGCTGGAGATCGCTCAGGCGAAGATCGCGGCGGATCGCCTCGCCGACGACGGCGATGATCGTGCGATCCACGAAGTTGAACATGTAGATCGCGCCGAGAACGACGAGGAACCAGCGGTCGCGCCCCGAAAACCTGCCACCTTCAGCCACGCCCTCGCCTCTCCTGCTCTGTCCGCTTGTCCGTCCGCGCGGAAGGACCGTGCCTCACGCTGCGGCTGGCACGGAAGATTGTTCCGGCTATACCGTACAGCCGATGACCACTGCAAAACCGATCATCCGATCCCGCCGTGGCAGGCGCCCGCAGGCCGAAGGTCCGGCGCTCGATCGCGCGCGCCTCCTGCAGGCGCTGCTTGCAATGGCACGGGAACGCGGCGTCGGCGCGCTCAATATCCGGGCGGTGGCGCACGCGCTCGGCGTATCGCCGAGGCTGATCTACCACCATGTCAGCGGCAAGGAGGAGATGCTTGCCCTCCTTACCGACGAGCTTCTGCGCGGCCGCATGCCCGATCTCTCGCCGCCGGACTGGGAGACGCGGCTGCGGAACGTCGCGGAAGCGGTGCAGCTCGCCTATCGCGACTATCCCGGCTCGGCCGCCTTCATCCTCTCGCGCAGCGCGAACCGGCTCGAACAGCCCAATGCGCTTCTCGTCCGCGAAGCGATCTTCGACGCGCTTGCCCAGGCGGGGCTCGATCAAGGACAGCAGGAAGAAATGCTCATCCTTTTCTCCGTTGTCGTGCTCGGAAACGTCGTGGTCGCGGAAAGCCTGGACCTGCAGGAAGACGCTCTCGCGGTCACGCGCGGCAAGGTCGAGGCTGCCTTCGCACGCAGCACCGACATGCTGATCCGGGCAGTTCGCGCCGCTGCGGAGGAAGTGGCAGCTCAGGCGTAGGCCGCGAGTGCGTCCATGCCGCGCACCGGATCGGTCTTCCCGTCCCATTCGAGGTGAGCGCGGTGCATGCGGGCGAGCGACTCCTCCATCGCCGGCGAAATCTCCATCAGCTCGATATAGCTGCCGTCGACCGCGCGCGTGTCGAACAGGCAGAAGCGCTCGCCGGAGGGCATCTGGCCGCTGAACGCCATCTCATGCCCCTTGCCGCTCAGACGCGCCACTCCTTCGTCGTAGGGAATGCGAAGCATGATGTGATGATAGCCGTCCCCGCGCGCCTCCAGCATCTCGGTAAAGACCGAAGGGCCGTCATTGGTCTGCTGAAGCAGCTCGATCAGCATCCCACCGGAAAATCCGAAGCCCACGCGCATGGAGACCTCGGTCGGGACGCCGCGATATTTCTGGCCCGGCAGCACCGGGACGTCGAAGACGAAGAAGGGGCCGGCGCCGATCGTCCGCGTCCAATGCTCCAGCGCGCGATCGATGTCGCGGACGACCTGGCAGAGTTCTAGGATCGTGCCCGTCGGCTGCATGTCACCCTCCCACATTCCAATCGGCTGCGCGCGTGCGGACCGCGTGAGTTCGCGCCCGCTCCGCGAGCTGGCGCCGCCGGCCGGCAATGTCGATGCGCGGCACGCCGGCAGGCACCTCGGCCTCGATCGCGGCGAGCGGCACCAGCCGCGTCTCGCGAATGAAGCAGGCCGGATCGGCGGAGGCTGGCACGCCCTGCCAGCGCAACAGCATCCATCCTTCCGCAAGGCCTGTGGTATCGATCCAGTTGGCGATGCCCGGGTCGATCGCCGAAAGGGCGAAGGTCAGCGTCCCGTCCGGGTTCGGCGCCGCCTGTGCGCTGTTGAGGCTTACCATCCGTACCATCGGGTCCGGCGACACCGTCCAGGGATCGGAGATCTGGAAGCCGGTATAATAGCTCCCCGCCGGATCGGTGGTGACGAGAAGCGCCTCGTCGTCCGCCACCCGGAAGCGGCCGCCGGCGAGATATCCCCAGCCGCCGTCGCGGCCATTGGGACCCACCAGCCGGTTCGGCTCGGGAAAGCCCAGGAAATCGTCCTTGAAGGTGCTCCAGAACTTCACCCAGGCGGGCATATCGGCGACGATCGCAGCGGCGATCTCCTCCTCTGTCCGCCCGCTGCCCGCGGGCGCACCGACGCGCCGAACACTCACCTCTGCCGGCACCTGTCGCCAGTCGCGCTGGCTGTCGCGCGTATAGACCTGAATGCGGTCGCCGGGCTGCGTGCGAAAATGAAATTGCCCGCCCTCGCCGGGTCCGACCGTCACCACGACCGGGTCGGTCGGGGCTCGGCCTTCGGTGAGCTGCTGGAGCGTGAAGGCACCGATATTCCGGCCGAGGCCTGCATGGTGCTCCGGCTCCACCTCGGCGACGATGCTGAACTGCGGCGGATCATCGGAGAAGCGGATCGTGACTTCGTAGGTGCCGCTTCCGTCGACCGGGATCTCGCGGTTGAAGTTGTCCGGATTGTCGATCGCCACCGCGGCACCGAGATAGACATGGCCGAACCAGTCCCGCGGCGCATTGCTGATGTTCCACACAACCTTGGGATCAGCCGTGTTGCCATTCGCCTCGCGCATCGCAAGGCCGAGCACCCACTGGTCGAGCGCCCGGTCGAGCCCGGCGCGGCCATCCACGGTCCGCGCCAACGGATCGGCCAGCAGCATCTTGCGAGCGGCTTCGCGGGCGCCGCGGACGTCGTCGCGCTCGATCAATCTCAGCGCGAGCTTCTCTGCGGCCGCCTGGTCGGCCGTCCACAGCGGATTGGCGATCATGAGATCGTCCCTACGCGGCCACCTTCGACAAAGACGGTGCTGCCGGTCGTGTAGCTCGACGCATCGCCCGCAAGGAGGATCGCAGCGCCGACCGCCTCGTCGGCGGCCCCGAAGCGCTTGATCGCATTGCGCTCGGCGAGGCCGAGGCCCTTGTGGATGTCGGCCTCCTGCCCGTCCGGGCTCATCGATCCGACGCAGAGCGCATTCACGCGCGTGTGCGGCGCGAGCGCCTTGGCCAGCGACCGGGTGAGGAAGGCAAGCGCCGCCTTGCTCACGCCATAGGCGACAGCCGGCGGAATCGGCGTGAAGCCGCCGCAGCTCTGAACGGAGATGATGCTGCCCTTGCCGTGCTGCTGCATCTCGTCCGTCGTCATCTCGGCGAGGCGCCAGGTGGCGAGGACGTTCACGTCCATCGCCGTCTTCCACACCTCGTCGCTGTTCGCCCACAGGCCGCCGTCCTTGGCATAGACCACGCCGGCAGCTGCATTGTTGAAGACGATATGGATCGGTCCGAACGCCTCGTGCGCCGTGTCGACGAGCTTTCGAAGGTGGTCGCGCAACCCGGCATCGACCGCCACCGTCACCGCGCGACCCCCGTCCTTGCAATTGATCTCCGCCGCGATCCGGTCGAGCCGGTCCTGGCTGCGCGCGGAGATGACCACGTTGGCGCCGAGTTCGGCATAGGCCTTGGCGACATGCTCGCCGACGCCGGGCCCCACCCCGGTCAGGATGGCGGTGCGGCCGTCGAGGCGGAAGCGGTCGAGTACGCTCATCGGAGTCAGTCCTTCCTGGCCGGCGTCAGCAGATGTCCGAAGCGTTCGTAATAGCCGGCGAGCCGCTCATGCACCTCTTCGCGGTCGATGCCGAACTGCTTGGGGTCGTGCTTGTGCTTGCCGAGCCGCGCAGCGGCGGGATTCTCGTTCAGGAACCGATTGATGCGGTTCCGATGTTCCTCGGAGAATGGCAGGTCGAAGCGTTCGTAGATGCGCCGGATCGTTCCCATCGGATCGGCAACGATGGTGCCGTGACCGAGATCGATGATGCGTTCCTCGATGTCGGGCCGCTCCAGCCGCGCCTGCGTCGCGCGGGTAAGGCCCGCGGCCCAGGTCTCGAAAACGCTGCGGCCGATCGCCTTCAGGTCGTTGGCTGCCCCCACCGCGGCGAGGAAACCCGCGATCATGCTGGAGAGCGAGGAGAAGGTCAGGACGGGATCGCGGTGCGTCCAGACCAGCATCGCGCCCGGGTAGGTCTCGACGAGGCCGGGCAGGTCGAACAGATGCTGCGGCGACTTGAGCGTCCATCGGCCCTTCGGCCCCTTCCACTGGAACTGCTGCAGCATGCGCTTGTGCGTGCGGTACTGTCCTTCCGCCACCGTATCGATCAACCACCGTGCGAAGTCCGGCACACCAAACTCGGCAGGAAAGTTGGTGCTGGCGAAGTGCAGCATCATCCCGTGATTGCACTCGCCGGGCTGGGTGCAGTCCATCCGCTGGATGTCGGCGAGTTGCGGGGCGTGCTTCAGCCAGTTCTCGTACACGGCCTGGACCTGCGCGATGCGCGGATCGGTGTCGAACGTCGCGATCTCCGGGGCAGGCCAGGGGATATACCATTCCCACTCCCGCGGAGCGCGCGCGGCCGGATCGAGGCAGAGCAGGTCGTAGGTGATCGTGGTACCGGTCCGCGGAAGGCCGCAGACGATCAGCGGATCGCCGATATCCTGCCTTGCGATCTCGGGGTGCAGCTTGTCGTCCTCGGCATATCGCAGGCGCGCGGCGAGCAGGCCGACGATCTTCTGATGCGCGGTGGAGCGGAGCTGCGGCGGCGGGCTCATCGCCTCGACGGCGGCTACGAGTTCTCGGTAGCCGGTCATGAAGCTCAGGTCGGGCCCGAAGTCATCGAGCCCCGTCTGCCGCTTTGCTTCGGCGATCAGCGCGTCGGCATCCAGCGGTGCGACCGACTCCCCGCTACCGGCAAGTGCCATCTAGGCATCCTCTCGTTGCTTGCCCGTCTTGCCGCAGGCTTATTTCCACAATGTTTATTTATTCGGCCGCCGGTGCTGTCAAGCGACCAGCCCGGAATTCGTCCCGCCGTAACCGACCGCCGGACGAGATCACATTCCCTTGCCGGCGAGCGCCCGCTTCAGTTCGGCGGTGAGCAGCCCCATGTCCTTCGGCGCCGAACCGTGCAGCAGGATCTCGTCCGCTCCGGCGTCCAGATACGCCATCAGCTGGTCGGCGCATTGGGCGGCCGTTCCGACTGCCGCGCCTTCGTCGATCCATTGCTGCGGCAGGATGCGGCCGACCTCAACCAGCTCCTGGCGGGTGAAGGCCTGGTCCGCCGGCTTGCCGTTCAAGGCCGCGATCTGCGGGTGAGCGCGGATCCGGTCGAGGACCGACTTGTCCCACCCGTTGATCTCCACGATCAGGTCGCCGAAGCCGGGAAGCTCGAAATAGGTGATGGCGCGGCCGCGGACGACGGCGTCCTCCTCGTCCTTGGGAAGATCCGGGGCGACGATGATGTTGTGGTAGATGCGCACCGACATCGGATCGCGGCCCGCCTTCTCGGCGGCATCCCGGACGATCTTCGTGCTGTTGCGCACGCCGTCCGGCGAGACGAACGGATGGAGAAGGACGCCGTCGCAATGCTGTCCGGCGAATTCGAGCGACTTCGGGCCGATCGCCGTAAAGATGATCGGCGGATTCTGCCCGTCATGCTTGTCGGTCAGCTTGATCGCGGGGAAGTTGCCGAGGATGCCGTCGTAATTGACGGTCTCGCCCGCCCAGAGCCGGCGCATGATCGAGATGGCGTCGGCGAGCCGCTCCATCGTCACGGGCGGCGAGCCGAGCATTTTCATGTAGGCCGGCACCGCGCGGGCGAACATGACGCGGAAGCGGTCGCCGCTCATCGCCTGCATCATGTTCGCGATGCTGGCGGTGACGAGGGGATGGCGCATCGTGGCGTAGAAGGTGCCGGTGATTCGAATCCTCGACGTCGCCTCGCTGACCGCACCAGCGAGCACGGCGGGCTCCTTCAGCGCATAACGCTCGGAAATCCAAACACAGCCGAGGCCGATGCGCTCGGCCTCGATCGCCTCGTCGATGCCGCGGCGGGGATCGTTCACGCGCCCCGGCAGGATATAGGTCCCGAACTTGTCGAAGAGGGCCTTCGCGCCCGGCTCGTCGAATGTGGTCATCGCTTCGCGTCTCCAGCTCCAGAAGAGCAGCGATGCTAGAGGCGCTGCCGCGCTTCTCCTATCCCGCGACAGGCTCCGGAAAGGTATCGACATGAAGGCGCGTCAGCTTCAGGTGCGCGATCTTCCACTCGCCGTCCTGACGCACATAGCGCTCGCGATAATGCCCGTAGCCGGTGATCGAGGCGATGCCCGGCACCGGCGACTTGCCCGGCGCCCAGACGACCCGGTCCTGCATGGGCGTGACGACGTGCGCCACGTCCCCGGCGAGGTCGATCTCGGATGGATGGATCTGGTGCGCCGTCTTTGCATCCTGAACCGACCAGCGGATCGTGGCGAGCGCTGCCTCCCGTCCCTCAAAGGGTGGCTTGCCCGTGTCTTCTTCGACGTCGAGCACCAGATCCTCGGTGAAGATGCTCGCGAGCCCCTCCCAGTCCTTCGTGTCGAGATAGCGGCAATAGCGCGCCTTCACGTTGCGGATCGCCTCATAGGCTTCGAGCCTTGCCAAGATGTCCATAGCTGCTCCTGTCACCAGATTGCGCGCATGTGCGCGCCGGTGCGGCGTGCGCGGATCATTTCCTCGCGCTCTTCGGGCGAGACGCGCCGCGTTCCGGCCGGCAGATGATCCAGTACTTCGTCGATCCCGACCTTCTTGATGGTGGGCGTCGGCCGCTCATCCGTGTCGAACCAGCGCCCCTGTATGGCGCCCCGTCGGTAGCCCGACGTGTCGAGCCAATTGTGCACGCCGGGGTCGCGAGCCGAGATCACCGCCCGGAACACATGGTCGTCGTCGAGAACTGCCTGGGCGTCGTTGAGGCTCGACTGGTTGTTATACCAGTCCGTCGTCTCATAAAGCTCATTGGTCAGGATGAGCGACCAGTATCCGACCTGCCTAGGAATGGCGACTTCGGTGATCAGCGCCTCGTCGTCTTCCATCTCATAGGCCCCTTCATAATAGGATTGACGCTGGAGACCGCTCATCTGCGAGAAGTCGACGACGTTCAGCTTGTTGACTAGCCCGCTCTCCTGCATCTTGCTCACCTTGTCGGGGAAGGCGAGGGCGCAGGTCTGCGTCGTGAAGGGAATCTCGCGGAAACGGGCGGCAAGCTCCGCCAGTCCGGGCCGCCCCTTCGCCGCCGGCGTATCGAGCCGCTCGATCCCGAAGCGCGGCTCGCGCTCGGTCCCCCATCTGCAGCCGACGATGCGCAGCATGAACTTCTCGCACTCCGGATGCAGCGCCCACCATGCGCCGTCCCAACCGTCAGGGCGCTCGCGCGAAACGATCACGTCGAACCGGCCGCTTGCGTCGAGGGGCAGCAAGCCGAAGTCGTTGGTGTCGAGGGCCGGGTGATGCTGGCCCGTGCGCAACGTATCCGGGCCCAGCTGGGCCATCACCATCATGCGCACGTCGCCGCGCTCGCCACGGATGCGGTAGGTACCCCCCTTCCCGATCAGCGCCGCCTTGTAGATGGTGTCGGCATTGGGCTGGAAGATGTTCTGGACGAGGTTGAGCTCGGGCACGAACATCGGGTGCGCCCGATCATGCGCGATTGCGTCGTTGGTCGTGCGCAGCAGCCCGGCCAGCAGCAGCCGCATTGCCTCCTGGCGGACCTGCGGGTCGTTGCGTAGCCGCTCTGGGAGCCGCTGGCGCATTCGTTCGCCGAGCGGCCGCAGGTCGTCCAGCAGCTGCTCCCACTCATATACGCCCAGATCGTCGCTCATCGCATGCCTCCGGTCTCTTCCGGAGACCTGACTAGAACGTCGCACGCGCGGCCCCAATCATCATTCGACCGGAAGGCACGCCACCTTTGTTTCACGAGCGCCATCAGACCATGCGCGCGACCAGCGTCTGGATGCGCCAGGCGCGGCCGATCCGGCGCACAAGGATCTCATAGTCGGTGAAACTGACCGGTTTGCCGCCCTCCCGCCAGTCGGTGACCAGACCGTAGGCGCGCACGGAGGCGGTGCCCGGCTCCGCCCCCGCGTCGATCGTCAGGTTGGTGACCTGATGCCTCCATTTCCCGCCGCCCTGCTCCATTACTATTCCCGGCATCGAGCGAAGCTGATCGGCACGCTCCAGCCGCATGATGCCTGCCACCTCGAAGCTGCCCGTCGGTGCGAACAGCGAGGCCCAGCCTTCGCCGTCACCATCATCCACGAAGTGGCAGTAACGGGCGAACAGCTCAACGATGGCGACGCGCGCAGCCGTATCGATCCTGTCGTCCATTCTTCTCTCCTGCCGCTGCCTGCGGGCGGCCCCCCGGGACGATGAATTGATCGCCTGCCGGAGACCCCGCCTCCTGTCCGAAGGCAGGTCAGTCATGCACACCAGGCCATAGGCTGCATAATATCGAGGAGGTGCGATAAGCGCCTGACAGGTGGTGAGAGGGGCCGATGAGCACCGAATGGGATGCGATCGTCGTGGGATCGGGTGCTGCGGGAATGACGGCGGCCGTGACGGCCGCCCGCAGGGGACTGAAGGTGCTGGTCGTCGAGAAGACCAACGTCTTCGGCGGCACCACCGCCATCTCAGGCGGGGGCATCTGGATTCCAGGGAACCACCATCAGCGCGCGGCCGGAATTCCCGAGCCCGACGGCGCGGCGCGCAAATATATCCAGGGAGTCGTCGGCGACCAGCTTCGCACCGAGGTTCTCGATGCCTACCTCCAAGCCGGGCCTGAGATGGTGCGCTTCCTCGAGGACGAGACCGAGGTGAAGTTTGCGCTGGCCGAGCATTCACCTGACTGGCACCCGGAGGTCGAAGGCTTCAGCAAGGAAGGCCGGCTGCTTCGCCCGCTCGAATATCGTGCGCAGAAGCTGAACGGCTATCTCGACCAGCTGCGCGAGCCGCGCCGCGAGTTCAACGCGCCAATGGGCTTCATGGTCGACCTGCCCGACCTGCCACATCTCGATCAGATGAAGTCATCGCCCGAGTCGATGGCCTACATGCTGAAGATCATCGGCCAATACGGCATCGACAGGCTGCTCGGCCGCCGGCGGGGGTCGCGGATCACCATGGGCAATGCGCTTGCCGCCCGCCTGCTGCGCTCCGCCCTCGATGCAGGCGTCACGCTGTGGCGGAACACGCCGGTGACGGGACTCGTCGCCGGTCCGGAGGGCATCACCGGCGTCCGCATCGAGCGCAACGGCACGACCGAAACGCTCAAGGCGCGCAAGGGTGTCGTGCTCGCCTCCGGCGGCTTCTCGGCCAACGAGCAGCTCCGCCGCGCCTATATCCCCTATCCGGATCAGCACATCTCGATCATGGCGGGCTGCAACACCGGCGACGGCATGAACATGGGCCTCGAGGCGGGCGGCACCGTCGACGGCGAGAATGTCGCGAACGGCGTCTGGTCGGTCGTCTCCACGATGAAGAAGGGTGACGGCTCCACCGCCATCTACGCGCACCTGATCGACATGGCGAAGCCGGGCTGCATCGCCGTGGACCGACACGGCAAACGATTCGGCAACGAGGCGTCCAACGTCTTCGTCGAATATATGCACAAGTCGGGCGCCGTTCCGGCATGGCTCGTCGCCGACGCGAATTTCGTCAGGAAATATGGCCTCGGCCTGTGCCTGCCGGGCGGGATGGGCCTGAAGAAGCTCGTCAAGGCCGGCTATCTGGTGGAGGGTGCCACCATCGCGGACCTCGCGGGGCGGATCGGCGTCGACATGGTCGGACTACAGGCGACCGTCTCGAAGATGAACAGCTATGCGGAAACCGGCAAGGACCCGGACTTCCACAAGGGCGACAGCTTCCTCGACCGTGACCTCGGCGATTACCGCCACGGGCCGAATCCGTGCCTCGGGAAGATCGAGACCGGCCCCTTCTACTCGGTGAAGATCTTCCCGGGCGACGGCTCGACGACCGTCGGCCTCAAGATCGACGGCGAGGCACGCGTCCTCGCCGCCGATGGCCGCGTCATCCGCGGCCTCTACGCGGCCGGCCTCGACGCCCACTCGATCTGGCGCGGCAATGCGCCCGCGCATGGCTGCAATGTCGGCCCGGCGATGACGCTGGGCTATATCGCCGCGCGCAGCCTCGCCGCCTGACGACAGGCCGGGAGCGCCCGAGGGCGCTCCTGCTTTCAGCCGGCGCTCTCCATGAATGCCGCGAGGTCGGCATAATGCGGCTGGTGGATCAGGCCGCCGCCCGAGATCGAGACGTTCTCGCCCGTGATGTAGCGGGACTCGTCGGACGCCAGGAAGGCGACGAGCGCCGCGATGTCGTCCGGCGTGCCGAACTCCGGCGTCAGGATGTGGCGCTGGATGATTTCCTTGAGGCCGGGAACCGTCTTCTCGAGCGCCTCCGTCAACACGACGCCGGGCGCGATGCTGTTGCAGCGGATGTTCTGCTTGCCGTGCTGGGTCGCCACATAGCGGGTAAGCGTGATGATCGCGCCCTTCGATGATCCATAGGCGATCCGCGCCAGATCGCCGGCAGTCCCCGAATTCGACGCGGTGTTGATGATGGAGCCGCCACCGCCGGCGACCATGTGCGGGATCGCATATTTGCAGCCGAGCATGTAGCCGGTCAGATTGACATCGAGGATCTCGCGCCAGATCTCGATCGGCGTGTCGACCGCCGTGCGGTCCTGCGGATGCTTCGCCGGATCGGTCATGGCCGCGTTGTTGTGCAGGATGTCGAGCCGGCCGAAATGCTCCACCGTCGCTTCGATCATCGCCTTGACGGACTCGGGACTGGCGGCATCGAACTGCACCGGCAGCGCATCCGCTCCGAACGGTGCCGCCGCCCGTTCGGCCGAATCGACGAACAGATCGGCGACTGTTACCCTGGCACCCTCGGACACCAGCCGGCGGACCACTGCAGAACCAATCCCCCCACCGCCGCCGGTAACGATCGCGACCTTCCCTTCAAGCCTTCTCATCATCGCCTCCGTCAGTAGGTATGAATCCTCTTGCACAACGGAGCGCCACGGTGACCCTGCCGAGCGGTTGGTGCACGCAGGAGAGCGGATGCGCCAAATTCCGTATCCGCCTGGCGCTGCGGGCGGCAACGGCCAATTTCAGGATCATTGGAGGATCAAGCCCGTGCCGTGCTATACTTATCAGGGGATCGTGCCGGTGGTGGACCCCACCAGCTACGTCCATCCCCTCGCCTCGCTGATCGGTGACGTGATTGTGGGGCCGGGCTGCTTCATCGCGCCCGGCGCTTCGCTCAGGGGCGATTTCGGGCGGATCGTCGTCGAGGGTGATTCGAGCATCCAGGACAATGTGACCGTCCATGCCTCCTCCGCCCGGGATACGGTGATCGGCCGCGGCGCGACGGTCGGGCACGGGGCGATCATCCATGGTGCCGTGATCGGGGAGAACGCGCTCATCGGCATGAACGCCGTTGTCCTCGACAATGCCGAGATCGGGCCTGAGAACCTCGTCGCGGCGCTGGCGATGGTGAAGTCCGACACCGTCACCCCGCCGCGCAGCCTCGTTGCCGGCAATCCGGCGAAGGTCGTGCGTAGTCTCGATGCGCATCAGATCACGTGGAAGAACGACGGGGACGGCGAATATCAGCGGCTGGCGCGCGAGGCGCTCAGCGATTTCATCGAGGTCGAGCCGCTTGCGGCTCCCGAGCCCGACCGCCCGCGGCTGAAGTCCGAGGCCGTCGCGGTCCGCCTACGCGGTTCGACGACCGGCTGACCGGACTAAAAACATCTAGACTTGGAAGACGTAACGGCGAAGAAAGAGGGAGGCGAACGCCTCCCTCTTATCAATTACGCCCTGCCGATCAGAAGCGCAGCGTCGCCTCGACTCCGTAGGTCGCCGGCTCGCCGACATAGGACGTCGCAATGCCAAGCGTGCGGTAGAGATCCGGGAAACGCCGGACCAGATACTTGTTGTTGAAGATATTCCGACCATAGAGCGCGAGCTCGAGACCCTGCTCGTCCAACCTGTAGGCGATGCGCCCGTTGAACACGCCATAGCCCGGCACGCGGCCCAAGCGGTTCTCGACGTCATAGGCGGCCTTGACCGCGGCCGGCTGCTGGTCGGCAGCACGGACGGCATCGAAATGCTGCGCGCCGACATAGGCGTAGGCACCGGTCACTGCCAGCTCGCCCGATCCGAGCGGGACCCGCTGAGTCGCGCTGATGTTCAGCTGCTTCTTCGGCAGCTGGAGCAGCGGCAAGCCGCTCAGGTCGACGACGCAGCCATTCGCCACGCCGGCCGGATTGGTGCAGCCGCTACCGGCGACCACCTGAATCTCCTGGAAGGAGCCCTTGACGTACTTGCCGTCCTGGAGGCTGCCGTTGGCGCTGATCGTCATCCCTTCCCAGGGAACCACCGTCAGCTCGGTCTCCAGCCCCCAGATGCGGACCTTGCCGTTGTTCTGGATATACTGGGTCACGCCGATGCCGGGGACGAAGGCGTTCACGATCGCCTGGTTGTCGCTCTTCCAGGTGTGGAAGAGCGCCGTGTTGAAGCGGACGCGGCGGTCGAAGAGGTCGGCCTTCGCACCGAGCTCGACGTCCTTCACCTTTTCGGGCGAGAAGGCCGGGAGGCCGCCCGCGCGGAGGTTCCAACCCCCTGCCTTCGCGGCGCCGCGTGTCGCGGCATAAAGGAACAGGTCCTCGGTTGCCTGCCAGTCGAGTCCGAAGTTCCACGCCGGATAGTCGAACTTGGCGTTCTGCACCTGATTGCAGGCCGTCGCCGTGACCGGCTGGGTCGGCGTGACGGTACAGTTGATGCCCGTCGGCGTCGCGACTGGTGCGTTATAGGGCAAGCCGTAGACCTGTGCGTTGTGCAGCACGCTGTTGCGCGTGTCCCAGGTATAGCGGCCGCCCGCCACCGCCCGCAGTTCGGGCGTGATCTCGTAATAGAACTGCGCGAACACGCCGGCGGTCTTGTTCGTCACGTCGGCATTGCTGTCGCGGATGAGCGAGCCGAAGATCTGGGAGCGGCTGAACTCGACACCATCCTCCTTGCCGAAATAAGCTCCGGCAATGAAGCTCAGGCTGTCGGTAATGTCGCCGGAAAGCTGCAGTTCCTGCGAGATATAATAGGAGCTTGAGCCTGCCACGGTGCTGAGCAGCGGAACCACCGACCCATCTGTATCGACCAAGCCATAGTTCATGGAATGGCGGTAGGCGGTTATCGATTTCAGCTTCATGTCGCCGACGTCGACGTTCACCGTTCCGGAGAAGCCGTAGACCTCAAGCTCGTTGAAAGGATTGACACCGTAGAGCGCACGCGCCTCCGGAGTCAGCGCGGCGGCACCTGGGTTGGCTGCCGTGCCCGTCCCCTGGTTCTGCCACCATTTCGCCTTGGTCAGCAGCGCGGCGGTAAGGCCGGCCTCGAAGGGGTCCGGCACGATGGCTGCATTGAATTTCTGCAGAGCGAGTTGCTGGCCGTGGTTGCGGGTCTTGTTCCAGTCGGCGGTCAGCGTCACGTCGTAGCCTGCGCCTTCATATCTCAACTTGCCGCGCAGGAATTTGTTGTTCGTGTCCGAGAAGCGGCGATCGTTCACCGGGTTGAAGCCATAGCCCTCCCGGTCACGAATCGCGCCGCTCACGCGCACGGCGAGTCCCTCGGCGATCGGCGCATTCACCGTCGCCTGCAGGCCAAGATTGTCATATTTGCCATATTCGGCCTTGACGACCCCGCTGAACTCGTCGGTCGGATCGGCGCTGATGATATTGATCGCACCGCCCGTGGTGTTGCGGCCGAAGAGCGTGCCCTGCGGACCGCGCAGCACTTCGAGGCGCTGGATGTCCTGGATGTCGGTCATTCCGGTCGACGGGCGCGGGATATAGACCCCGTCGATATAGGTCGCGACCGCCGGATCGTTGGCCAGGATCGGCTGGAGATTGCCCTGCCCGCGAATGGCGACGAAGACGATGCCGTCGCTGCCCGCCGAGCCGCGGCCGATCACCAGTCCGGGCGCCGTCCGCTGCAGATCGACGACATTCTCGACCTTGGCGACGGCAAGCGCTTCGCTGCCGAGCGCGGTCACGGCGATCGGTGTGGTCTGGAGACTCTCCTCGGTCCGGCGAGCCGTGACGACAATGTCCTCGATACCGACCTCCGCGGGCGGCGCAATCTCCTGCGCCTGGACCACGACGGCCATCAGGCTGGTCGCGAGTGCCGTGCTGAACATGATCGAGCTTCGAAGCATATTGGATCCCCCTTCAGAATGGCGTCGACCGCGGGGCCGCTACGCGGCAAGCTGGTTGGCTCAGTGCGCGGACTAAACAGGCCATTGGCCTGGAGATAAGCGGAGTTCAGTCGGGATGACTGTTAAGCGACACTCTTTGGCAGCTTGGCAATATTTCGCGCCGCCGGGCCTCGCGTCACTGGCTTCGCATCCCTCCCTGTTGATACTCGCGTGGGGTCATGGCGGTCGCGGCGCGGAAGGCTGCAGAAAAGGCCGATGTGCTGCTGAACCCGCAGCGCCACGCGACTTCCTTGATCCGCAGGCTGTCCGAAGCGAGCAACTCCTTTGCGAGCGCGGTGCGACTCTGTGCGATGAAGTCGCCGAGCGACAAACCGGTCCCATCCTTGAAGACCCGGGCGACATGGCGCGTGCTCAATCCGCACTCGCGCGCGATCTCGGCGATGCTGAGCGGCCTTGAAAGATTGTCCATCACATAATCGATGATTCGACGCACCTGCCGGTCTGTCGCGCCGCTGCCGGCCTGGGACGTTCCGGCAGGCTCGCGCTGAAGACGTGAGAGCTCGACCACCGCGCTGACCAGCATCGCCTCGAGGAGGATCGAGCTTGCAAAGCCGGGGGCCAGCAGTTCGGCCGCGATGGAGTGAAGCGTTCGCCTCAGTCCGGGGTTCTGCACGTCGGCGCAGGGCATCAGGTGATCCAGCGGGCGTTCCGCCTCGAAGACGTGTTCTATAAATTCCTGGCTGATGGCGATGCACAGCAGTCGGCGCCGCTCGAGAGCGGGCTTTCCCCAATAGGCGTGCTGGGGTGAGAGATACAGGATGTCGCCAGCGCGTCGAACACCCTGCCAGGCATCGACGCTGAGCTGGCTCCGCCGGATCGGGCCGGCCAGCGAAAAATCGATATAATGCTTCGCTGGCGAGAACGGTCCTTCGCAGGGGCTTACCCAGTCGAAACGGCGGATGTCCACATCGACGCCTCGGATGCTGAAGCGGCGATCGATCGCGAAGCGCTCGACCCCCGCTACGTTTTGGTCCGTCCAGTCACTCTCAGGCCTGAACATCGCCGTCCTCCCATCCATGGCCCAATAGCAGATGGAGAGATTCCAGTGCCTATCCGTGGATAGGGAGAGCGATGTCAAGGCCGGAGCGCGGTTCAGCCAGCGGCCTGGCTCTTCTCCTTATATTTGGCCTTCGCTGCTTCGATACCACGAAACAAAGCAGTCGTGTTCCCCGCGCCCGCATAGAATAGCATGAATAGCGGAATGAGCTCGAGCTGCTCCTCGGTGAACTCGCCATTTGTGAGCGCACCCAGCATCTGGATTTCGACAAGGTCGGCCCTGCCGAGCATCGTCGTCGCCCCGAGCACCAGAAGGCGCTTTTCACGAATCGACAGGGCAGGATCGGCCCAGAGATTTGCGAACTGGTTCGTCACGATTTCCTGGTTGAAGCGCGCCTCCTTGAACGGCTTCATCATTTCGGAAGCCCCGGGACCATAGACCTGGTCCACGACTTCGAGACCCTTCTGCCACTGTTCTTCGTTGATCGTCACGCCTTCTCTCCCATCACGTCCGCAAGTCCGACGACTGCCATGTCGGTGGCCTTCGTCAATTCCACGAGCGGAAACTTGATTCCAAAACCCGCCGCCGCATCGATCGCGGCATCAAGGTCCTTTACCATCAGCGCCCGCGTATATTCACGAATGCCTGCCTCCTGCGGACTCGCCGCCGGGTCGGGGCGCAGCATCAGCATCAGCGGCCCACCGACGCCTTCGCTGCTCGCTTCTATCGCCTCGTTCAGCCGATAGATATCGACGCCCGTGTGTCGGCAAAGCGCCGCCGCCTCGTAGCCCGCGCGCAGGCTGCCGAAGACGATGATGTTGCGTGCGATCTTGGCCGCCATTCCGGCGCCCGGCCCGCCCATTGGGGCGACCAGCTTCGCAAAGCCTTCGAGCACCGGCCGCACCGCCTCGATATCGGCGCCCTCGCCGCCGACAAGACAGACGAGGCCGTTCTCCCGCGCCTTCTGGCCTCCGCTCACGCCGCAGTCCACCAGCGGCACGCCTGCCGCATCGGTGAGCGCGCGGATCTTCGTCAGGTCATCGAGTGCGACGGTGGCGACCAGCACCACCCTCAGGCCCGGCCGCGCCTGCGAAAGGATGCCATCCGGCCCTGTCAGGACGTCGATCGTCTGCTTCGCGTTGACGACGGCGATAATCACCACGTCGGCCGACTTCGCGACAGCGCCAGGGGATGCCGACACGGCCGGAACTCCATCGAGTCCCTCGCTCGCATCTGCCCGGATGTCATATACGGCAGCGAGTTGTTTGCTCCGCGCCAGGCAGAGGGCGATGCCGCTTCCGATCACGCCTAGTCCGATGACACCTGCCTTCATTGCTCCGCAACCTTTCTGCTGGCGCACGGCACGACGCTCATGCCGGAACAGTCGTGTCCATGATCTTGCGCATTTCCTCGCCCGAAATACCGATCTGGTCCGCGATATCGAGCGTATCCCAATATTCACGCCAGAAGGTGATCTTCGCATTGTCGTCGAGGTCGAAAATGCCGGCGACACGGGTGACGACCGTACGATCGTCGCTGAGCATGCGCACGCTGTCGACACGCTCCGTGAATACGGTATTCCCGCTCGACGCGATGCGCAGGATTTCGCAGGCGCAGTCTGCATAGAGCTTGTACTGGCGAGCCGCCTCGGCGCAGATGGCGTCCGCGCCGTGCACGGTCTGTGCAAGCGGAACCACCGGCTGCCAGCGGGCATCTTCCGCAAGCGCGGCGCGAATGCGCGGAAGATCGAGCGTCGTCGCATGGAACAGCGCTAGGAATTCCTGAACCGCAGCTTCATTCCGATCTGCCATGTCTCGCCTCTCCTTCACTGCCGAGCGACCATCGGCCCTGCGGCAGCAACGACACCTTCCCTCGGGCAGGTCCTTGTCTGCCACACCCGGTCGATGAAACAGCGAGCGCCTGCGGCTATGGCCGCCGCCGGCGGGAAAGGAGCACTGGTGCGAAACATCAGCGAGCCGGCTGTGCAGGTCGAACCGCACTCCGCCTCGGAGCGATACAGCTGGTATGTCCTCGGCATATTGACACTGTCGCAGACATGTCATGGCATCGATAGGGCCATCATCGGCCTCGTGCTCGCCCCGATCGGACAGGAATTCGGACTCAGCGACGGCCAACTCGGCTTCCTCGCCGGGTTTGCCTATGGAATATTTTTCGCGTTCGCGGCCATCCCGTTCGGAATGGCGGTTGACCGCTACAATCGGCGCAACATCATGACGGCCGCGCTCAGCATCTGGAGCGGGGCGACGGCGCTCTGCGGGCTCGCCACGGGATTCTGGAGCCTATTGCTGGGCCGCGCGGCCGTCGGCACCGCTGAAGCCGCCGGCTCGCCGACCGGCATGTCGCTCTTGAGCGACTATTTCGGCAAGGAGCAGCGCGCGACCGCGATCGGCATCTGGTATCTGAGTTCCGGCATCGGCCTCGCGATCGCCTTTTTCGTCGGCGGCGCGATCGTCCAGTCGCACGGCTGGCGCTGGGCCTTCTTCGCGGCCGGCATACCGGGCCTCATGCTCGCGCCCCTGCTGCTGCTGACGGTTCGGGAGCCCAGGCGCGGCGGCCGCGATGCCGAGCCGGCGGCCTCGAATCCGGACGATGCAGGCCTGGCCGCCCGCGTCCGCATGCTCGCCGGACGCCCGGGGCTGCTCCACTGCATCACCGCCATTATCCTCATCGCCACCGGAATCTACGGGATGAGCACCTGGCTCACGACCTTCCTGATCCGCGCGCACGACGTGCCGATCAGCCGGGCGGGCCTGATCGTCGCGATCGCCTACGGAGTCGCCGGCTCTGTGGGCGGGTTCGCCGCCGGCTGGAGCGTCGACCGGCTGAACAGGCACATGGGCGGCTTCGAGCCGTCCCGCACTGCGCTGTTCGGTGCGATCATCCCGTTCCTGACGGCATTTGCCGGCCTCGGCACGGTGGTATTCGCGGATCTTAACTGGATGATCGCTTCGCTGATGATCTGCGGCTTCTTCAGCGCATCCTATAACGGCCCGATCTACGCCGTAATCGTCCATATCGCAGGTGCCAGGCTGCGCGGAATTGCCGTCTCGCTTGTCCAGCTCGGCGCCAATCTGATCGGCGTCGGAGTCGGCGCGCTGCTGATCGGCGCGATCAGCGACCATGTTGGCGGCAATCGCGGCGTGGCCTGGGGCATCGGCGTTGCGATGCTGTTTGTCATCTGGGGAGGCGTCCACCTCGTCCTCGCATCGCGCAGCATCAGGCGCGCACCGGCAGCCTGATACCGGCAGATCAATTCAGAAAGGAGAGCTTCAAAATGGCAGAGGCGGACGTTCAGATCGTTGACCGCAACCCCGTTCCGCGCCCCTATCCCAGCCGCACGGAGCCGCTGCCCAAGGGCCGCTTCACGCCGACTGCCGACTGGCTCGGGGCTCTCATGGCCAACAAATATCCGGGCCTGAAGGTGGAAAAGATGGAGATCGTCCAGCTTTTCGACAGCCACACCACCAAGCTCAGGGTTGCCGTCGACTGGAACGAGGCCGGACGCAATGCCGGCTTGCCGCGCAACCTCTGCATCAAGTCGAACTGGTCGGGGATGTTCACGAATGTCGACATCCACGCCCTGGAGGCGCGCTTCTATCATTTCCTCACCGACAAGCTCACCGCCAACACGGCCACATGCTATTACGCCGATTGGGAAGATGACGGCAGCGCCCAGGGCGTGATCGTCCTCGAGGACCTGACCGAGCGTGGCGGCAGGTTCGGCCATAGCACCCAGCAGGCCGGCATCGACGGCGTCGCCAGCGCTCTCGCCGATCTCGCCAAGTTGCACGCCGGTCTCTGGGACAGCCCCCTCATCGCCCCAGAAGCCGCCCCCTGGCTCCAGACCTCGATGGCAGTCCCGGTCGACTATGATCAGGTCCGCATCATGTGGAACTGGATCGAGGAAAATCTGAAGGACCCGAATTTTCGCGCGATCGCGCCGAAACATTATCTTGACGAGCCCCGCCGCGTTGAACGTGCCTATGACAGGCTCGTCGCCTATGAGCGCGCGTTCCAGGCGCCATATTGCGTCATCCTCGGCGACTGCCACCAGGGCAATACCTATATCCTACCCAACGGCGAACGGCTCTGGCTCGACTGGCAGCTCGGCCGCCGCGGCCGCCCCTGGCGCGATGTCACCTACTTCACGGTCGGCTCGCTCACCATCGAAGAGCGCCGCCAGAGCCACCGCGATCTTCTCGCTCATTATCGCGACTGCCTGATCAAGGAAGGCGTCGCCAACGTCATCGGGATCGATGACATCTGGGAGCAGGTGCGCCACTGGGTGATGTACGGCATCCAGGCCTGGGTCGCGAACATGGATCACTGGGGCCAGAACGGACTGCCGATGAACGAGCGCTTCTTCGCGGCCGGCGAAGATCTCGGCACGTGGAAGCTGCTTCTTGGCGAGTAATGAAAAAGGGCGGGTCCTGCGGCCCGCCCGTCCTTCGCAACTCTATCGGGGCAACTCTATCGGGGCGGCCCCGTGCCGCCCCGTCTCGTTTACTTGTAGGGATCGACCGGCTGCGGAACGGTGATGACCTCGAGGTCCTTCAGCATCGTCAGCACGTCCGAGATCGAGTAGATATGATCGATCTTGTCGCCGCGGAAGCGGAGCCAGGAGAACCACACGACATTGAGCTCGTTGCCGGTCGGCTGCACGCCCATGTAGGGGCCGCCGGTGTGCTTGCCGTGGTGGTGGCACAGCACGCAGATCTCGTCTTCGCCGCGGCCCCAGGCCTTGAGCGTACGATAGATCGACGGCGGGAAGGTCTTGTAAAGACCCTGCGGCGAGGTCTTCCAGACATGATAGGTGCCGAGGTCGGGGCGGTTCGGATTGTCATAGGTCATGGTGTCGGTGTTGAAGAACCGGTCCATGCCGTCCCAGTCGCCGCGATTGATGACCTCGTGCAGGTCCATCCAATGCTCGACCATGAACTTCTGCCGCGGTGTCAGGCCGGCAGTGATCTCGTCGCGCTTCTCCCGCGAGAGGACGAAATCGGCTTCGGTGAAAGGGGCAAGGCCCATGATGGTCTCCTCGATTCGCTGCTTTGCAGAACAGCGGCTTGTTGATCTGCGGCGGCTGGTATCCAGCAGGCCTCCTCCGTTTGGCGCCGCGCGGCCGGGCAGCAACCTACCGTAAGAGAGGCCTTGCACCACCCGCCTCGTGGGATGTCGCTGACGAAGAGATATAAGGAGGAGCCCCGAATGGCACTGAGCGTTCAGGAGATGTCGGACCGGTTCGAAATCCAGGACCTGCTCGTCGGATATTGCTATGCGGTCGACAGCCGCGATTTCGACGCGCTCGACAATTATTTCACGTCCGATGCCGTCATCGATTATTCGGAGATGGTGGGCGTGAAGGGCAACCTGGCGGAGATCAAGGCCTTCCTGCGCGAAAGCTTCAAGACGGTCCCGGCGGCCCAGCATGCCGTCTCTACCACAAGGTACGAATTCGACGGCGACCGCGCCCGAACCAAGACGGTCTGCTACAATCCGATGACCGTCAGCAACGGCGTCGAGCAGACCACGGTGGTCTTTGGGCTGTGGTACATCCACGACTATGTCCGCACGCCGGACGGCTGGCGCATCTCTCGTCTCTACGAAGAGAAATGCTACAACCTGAACGTTCCCGACTGGCTGCGCGCGCAGATCGCCTGAGCCGGCATCTCCCTCTGGAACGAAGCGGCGAGTCACAGCCATGGCGCGCATACTGAACCTGTTCTTCCTGCTCATTCTTACCGCGAGCGGGGCAGCGCTCCTGTGGCTCGGCGGGCGGCTCGCGGCGCTGGGCGGATCGCCCTGGTACCTCGTGATCGGCATCGCCATGCTGGCAACTGCGGCGCTGGGCTTCCTCCGGCGTCCGCTGTCGATCCGTTTCTTCTGGGGCTTTCTCGCCGCCAACCTCGCCTGGGCACTCTGGGAGTCCGGGCTCGACGGCTGGGCGCTTGCGCCTCGTCTCGTCATGCCCTTCTGCCTTGGCCTGTGGATGCTGACGCCATGGTACCGCCGCCAAGTCGGCGTCAAATCACCGCTTCCGGGCCAGCGGCTGCTCTGGCCGGGTCTGGCGGCGGCGCTTGCGATCTGGGTCGGGGCGCTGTTCTGGATCGACAGCCACCCGCCTGCGACCGACGCCGTGCCCGGACCGGCTGCGGCGAGCGCGGCGGACGGAGACTGGATCGCCTTCGGAAATGATCGCGGCGGATCGCGGTGGTCGCCGCTTCCGCAGATCACGCCCGCAAATGTCGCCAACCTCGAGGTGGCGTGGACCTATCACACCGGCCCGACGCCGAAGGGCGCCCGCGCCTCCTTCCAGGCGAACCCCATCAAGGTGGGCGAACGGGTCTATCTCTGCACCGGCTATAACGACATCATCGCGCTCGATGCGGAGACCGGCGCGGAAATCTGGCGCCACCGTCCCCGGGTCGATCCGCAGGGCGTCTACGGCCTGTCCTGTCGCGGCGTCACCTATTTCCGCGTGCCGGGCGCGAGTGGCGCCTGCGCGGAGCGCATTTACACCGCCACCATCGACGCGCGACTGATCGCCGTCGACGCGGCGACCGGCCGACTTTGCCCCGGCTTCGGCCAGGGCGGCAGCGTCAACCTGCTCGATGGCATGGGCAAGGTTGAGAAAGGCTATTATTTCGTTACTTCACCGCCGGCCCTTGCACGAGGAAAGCTCGTGCTGGGCGGCTGGGTGACCGACGGCCAGCACGTCGGAGAGCCGGGAGGCGTCGTGCGGGCATTCGACGCGGTCACCGGCGCCTTCGCCTGGGCCTTCGATCCCGGCCGCCCCGATGACCACGCCATGCCGGCAAAGGGGGGCGAATTCACCCGCGGCACGCCGAACAGCTGGGCGCCGATGAGTTCCGACGACAATCTCGGCCTCGTCTACGTCCCGACCGGCAATGCGACGCCCGATTATTACGGCGGACACCGGACGCCGAACGACGAGCGCTTCTCCAGCGCCGTGCTGGCGCTCGATGCGGACAGCGGCGCGGTGCGATGGGTCTTCCAGACGACCCATCATGATCTTTGGGACTATGACGCCCCCGCACAGCCGACGCTCGTGGATCTGCCGAACGGCGTGCCGGCGCTGATCCAGCCGACCAAGCGCGGCGAGATCTTCGTTCTCGATCGTCGCACCGGACGGCCGGTCTTTGCGGTGGAGGAAAAAACCGTGCCCCAGGGTGGCGTACCCGGGGAGCGGCTCGCGCCGACCCAGCCTTATTCCGTCGCCCTTCCCTCGTTCGGCGGCCCGCGCCCGACGGAAAAGGGCATGTGGGGCCTCACGCCGATCGATCAGGCGATGTGCCGCATCCGCTTCCGGGAGGCCCGCTTCGACGGCGACATGACGCCGCTCGGAACCGACCGGCCCACGCTCACCTGGCCCGGCTATCTCGGTGGCATCGACTGGGGCGGCGTATCGGTCGACAAGCGGAACGGCCTCATGATCATCAACAACAATCAGGTCGCGAACTACAATCGCCTGATCCCGCGTGCCGACGCCGACCGGATGGGCATCAAGCCGATGACCGCCGCCCATATGAGCGACGTCGGCGGGCCGGTGGCGCAGCAGGGCGTGCCTTATGCCGCGCACATAACCCCCTTCCTCTCGCCGATTGCCATCCCATGCCAGCAGCCGCCCTATGGCATGATCAGCGCAGTCGACCTGCGGACCGGCCGGCTTGTCTGGAGCCACCGCTTCGGCACGTCACGCGACAGCGGCCCGCTTGCGCTGCCGACCTTCCTCCCGATCCCGATGGGCGTGCCGAACATCGGCGGCTCGCTCGTGACGGCGAGCGGGCTCGTCTTCATCGGCGCGACGCAGGAGCATGCCTTCCGCGCCTTTGACGTGACCGCCGGCCGCGAACTGTGGAAGGCCCGCCTGCCGGCGGGGGGCAATGCGAACCCCTCGACCTACTGGTCGGCGAAGAGCGGACGCCAGTTCGTCGTCATCGCGGCCGGCGGGCATGGCGGGATGCTGTCGGGAACGAGCGATGCGCTGATCGCCTACGCGTTGCCGAAGCGATAGGACGCAGCGTCGGGAGCCCGGCGCCGGGCGTCGGCGCTCAGCCGTGGGCGAGCCTCAGGCCCGGCACGTCCCAGTCCATCGTCACGACCCGCCCGCTGCTGCCGAGCGTGACATAGGCGGTGCGCATGTCCGGCCCGCCGAAGCAGATGTTGGTCGTGAGGAAGTCGCCGGTCGGGATCGTTTGAGGCGTTCCGCCTTCGGGAGGGAAGATCAGGACCGCGCCGATGCCCGGCGAGGCGCAGCAGATGCGGCCCGCGCTGTCGACCGCCAGGCTGTCGAGATACTGTCCCGGGCCACCGCGGCCGACGATGCTGCTTCCGTTCGGCAAGTGACCGCCGCCCAGGTCCACGACGCCGGGCGCCGAAAGACGGAAGCGCAGGAGGTGCGCCTCGAAGGTGCAGGCGACGTAGAGGGTGCTGCCATCGGGCGACAGGCCGATGCCGTTGGCTCCATCGATTGGCGTGATCACCTCGCGGATCTCGCTGCCGTCCGCCTTGGCATAATAGACCGACCCGCGCCGGCGTATGCGGCCCTGATCACGCCCGAAATCGGTGAACCAGAAGCCGCCGGCATCATCGAACACCAGGTCGTTGGGACCCCAGAACGGCGTATCCTCGCTGTGGCGATAGAGCGTCTCGAAGGCGCCGGTGGCCGGATCGACCACCTGGATGGAGCCCGGCGGCGTGTCGTGCGGCGCCTCCGTCGGCAGGAGGCTGCCGTCCGGCAGCACCACATGATCGAAGCCGCCATTGTTGCACACGTAGCAGCGCCCATCGGGTCCGACCGCGGCTCCGTTGGGCCCGCCGCCCAGCTCCGCCACCGTCGAGACGGTGCCATCCGCAGCGATCCGGCTCAGCCGCCGGCCCAGCACCTCGACGACGAGAAGGCTCCCGTCAGCCTGCGCGACAGGGCCTTCGGGCATTTGCAGGCCGCTCGCGAAAGGCTTCACCCGTCAGACCCCAACCGCTGCGGCCTCGACGCGGTCGAGCAGCTCGTGGAGCCGCACCGCATCGGCGAAGTTCGGGCTCGCCTTGCCGCCCGATGCAATGGCGTCGGCGAGGTGCAGATAGGCTTCACCCACATTGAGCGGCGGATTGGCGCGGAGCGCAGCCGGCGTGCGGAAGCAGTCGTCCGGAACCGCGATCGGCTCGAGCTCGCCCATGCCGACCGTCCGGTGGAGAACAAGGTCCGACATCTGGATGCCGCGTGCGCCCGGCGTCGAGGTGACCACGAGATCGCCCTTGTCGCCGCTGATCTCCAGCCTGATGCCGGTCCCCGGGGACGACGCTCCCGAAAGGCGAACCGATGCGACGACGCCGCTTTCGAGCACGCCCGCGACGAGGACATGGTCGGCCGAGGTCCGGCGAACGGGTGTTCCCGTGCCGAAGACGCTGAGATCGCTGAGCGACGTCCTGACGACGGAGGTCAGGCTGCCGAACTCACCCAGCATCCAGGTCAGCGCGTCGATGCTGTGGCCGCCGGGAATGCTCAGGAAATGCGCGCCGCTGGTGCGATCCTGGAGATATTCGGTGCCGGGGAAGACGGTCGAGATCCAGTCGCTCGAATGCGTGAGGCCGACGCTCCTGACGGTGCCGATCTCGCCGCGGGCGATCAGCTCCTTGGCATGGCCGAGCACCGGCGAGCTGCGCGACTGCAGTCCCACCATGTGGACGATGCCGGCATTCTCGGCCCTCTCCAGCAGCATGCGGGCCTCGGCGGTGTCGCGGGCGAGCGGCCATTCGCAATAGACATGCTTGCCCGCGTCGATCGCGCGGAGCACCAGGTCGCGATGGGCGGGCACGCGGACGCAGATCGCCACCACGTCGACATCGGGATGGTCGATCAGCTTTGCCGGATCCCCGAAGGCATTCGGCACGCCGAACTGCTGTGCCGATGCATCTGCCGTCTCCTGCCGCGACGTGGCGACGGCCACCGCTTCGACATCGTCCAGCGCCGCCAGCGCAGGCAGGTGCGCCCACACGCCCCAGCTTCCCTGCAGATTGGCGCCGATCACGCCCACCCGGAGCTTCGTTCGCATTCTATTCTCCTACCAACGCCGGCGGAGCTGCACGCCCGTACGCCGCTTGCGCAGCCGCCGATCCCTGTCGTCCTTCGAGATTATCGGCGTGTCCGCCGGCAGGTGCTGGCGAAGCTCGCCAAGCGGCACCTGCCGCAGGCTCGGCTCCGGCCCGCTCGACGCTTCGGTCCAGCGCAGCATGATCGCGCCTTCGCGCCAGCCACCCGGATCGAGCCAGTTCGGCACGTCCGGGTCCTCGAGCGCGATCACGGCCCGGAACCGGCCGTCGCGGTCGATCTGGGCCTGCCCGCCGTTCAGGCTGGACTGCCGGTTCATCCAGTCGATCGTGTTCCAGACGAGATCGCCGAGCTGCACGTTCCAGTAGCGCACCCGCTCCGGAAGCTCCGTCTCGAGGATCAGCGCATGTCCCGGCTCGATCCGGAAGAGGCCCTGATAATAATGCTGTCCCGCGATGCCGCCGCGGCCGGCCCAGTCGTCATGCTCGAAGCGGTTCCACAGGCCCTTCTGCGCCTGGTCCTTGATCACGTTGATCCAGAGCGCCGCATAGCGCTTTGGATAGCGCGCGAGCGCCATCAGCCGCTCGGCGACCTCGGCGGGATCGCGGCGGCGCGGAGCGATTGGCCTGTCGAGCCGCTCGATCGCAAATCGGCCGTCACGCCCCTCCCCCCAGTCATAGCTCGCCTGGCGCAGCGTCAGCGTCGACGCGTTCGGATCGAGGCGCCGCCAATTGCTGGTCCAGCCCTGCGGCCGCTCGGCGCTCAGCACCAGCTCGAAACGCCCGTCGGCGCCGATCTCCAGATCGTCGATGTCGATCGTACCGCAGGACGGCCCGAGCTTGTCCGTCACCCCCAGCCCGCCAGCCACCATGTCGAGCAGCACGAACAAACCGTCGCCACGCTCGCCGCTGATCCTGTAGGTGCCGGAGCCGTCAATGGAGGCGCTGCTGTAGACGAAGTCGGGATTGGTCATGCTGGCGTTCAGCACGGTGTTCACCGCCGGCACGAAGTCCGGCAGATCCGGATCGGCGAAAGCGGTGAAGAAGCCGCCCGACAAGGCGAGGAAGAACAGGCGCAGCGCTTCCTGCCTCAGCGCCTTGTCGTCCGGATCATGGAGCAGCCCGAGGAGCTCGGCGGCTCCTTCCATCTCGGCCAGATAATCGGCCCATCCGGGCAAGGCGGCGGCATCCATCAGATATAATCCCGATAGGCGTCGATATAATCGGCATAGACTTCGCGGACCTGCGCCTCGTCCAGCCCATAGTCCTCGAGCGCATAGACGTGCTTGCCGTGCTTGCCGGCGGGATTGTCGGCAAGCCAGCCCCGAACGCCCTTCTCGGTGGCCGGAGTGAAATCCATCCCGGCGAAGGCATAGACGCCCTTCACCGCCGCGACCGGGTCCGCCGCCAGGTCCTTGTACCGCATGTCGTGGACCTGAATGCCCGGATGTGCCTTGCGATAGGCCATCATCCGCACCTGCCCGTCGTGCCAGAGATGCAGCAGCTCCTGCCCGAGCGCGATGCGGTCCTGTTGATCGAACGCGGTGCTGCGAAGCACCTCGATCAGCCGGCAGATCGATGCCTGCACGGTGACCGGGTCGCGGTGCGGCTGGACCAGCATGGCGTCCGGATAGACGGAGAAGAGTTCCGGCAGATGGTAGGCGTGCTCCTGCACCTTGAGAACCCAGCGCTTGCGCGGGTTGCGCCAGGCGAACTGCTGCAGGAACATCTTGTGGACCTTGTAGGCGAACTGCGTGTCCGCCCTCAGGTACCAGGGATAATAGTCCGGAATCCGGAACATGGTGAGCGGATTGATGCTCTGGAACGAGGTTTCGAGAATCATTCCGCATTCCTGCGGAATCCAGGCGCCGATCGGATGCGCCTTCAGCATGTCGGCCCACTTGCCGGTAAAGGTCGCAGCGACATAGTCGTCGAAGGCCTGCGCCCTGGGGTCGCTGGCATAGCTCGCAGCTTCAGGCGGGGGCGAGGGCTGCGCCACTTCCCACGACATGGGTGTCCGCACATCGGGATCGGAGCCGATCAGCGCATGCAGCAGGCTCGTGCCGCACCGCGGCAGGCCAAGGATGAACACCGGGCGCTCGATCTCGACCTCGGCGATCTGGGGAAAGCGGCGCCGGTCGGCATCGACGGCAGCCAGCCGGCGCAGATTGTCGCGGAACAGGGCCATCGCCTGCTGCCGCCCCTGCTCGCTCAATCCCTTCTCGGCTTCGAGCGCGCGCAACGCCATCTCGAGGCCGGGACGAACGCCCTCTCGCAGTTCCTCGGACAGTTCATGCTCGTCCAGCAACGCACTTGAATCGACAGCTTCGGTTACCAGGTTCGTCACGGCGCCTCTCTCCTTTTCCACACTGTGTATCTTCGTGCCGATGACGCTACCCGCCTTTGGGCAGGTGAGGGACAGCTGCGCGGACCGCTCCATTACGGCGGACGCATAAGGAGGTTGGAATGGCCCTGAATCTTCAAGCGATGTTTGGCCTCCCCGGCCGCGTCGCGCTGGTGACCGGCGCGGCGCAGGGAATGGGCGAGAGGATCGGCCATTATCTTGCCGGCGCCGGTGCGGCCGTCGCGCTTGCTGACATCAAGGCGGATCAGGTCTCTGACGTTGCACGAACGATCCGGGAGAGCGGCATGGAGGCGCGCAGCTACGTCGTCGACATGGCCGACGACGAGGCCGTTGCCGATCTGGTGAGGAAGGTGCGGGCAGATTTCGGGCGCCTCGACATCCTCGTGAATTGCGCCGGTCTGCAGGACCGCAACTTCATCGAGGATACGACGACTGAGTTCTGGGACCGCATGATAGACGTGAACCTTCGAGGCCCCTTCATCGCGAGCCGGGAGGCTGTGAAGATCATGCGCGCCGACGGCACGAGGGGGCGGATCATCAATATCGCCTCCAACAGCGCCTTTCACGCCACGGCGCCGAGCCTGCTCGCCTATTCCACCTCAAAGGCAGGCGTTGCCGGCCTGACGCGCGCCACTGCGATGGAGGTAGCGAAGGACGGGATCAACGTGAACGCCGTGTGCCCAGGCAACACCCGCACCCCTGGCCAGCTCACGTCGACAGGACCCGCCTTCCCGCCGGAGCAGATCGCCGCGTTCATGCCGCCGATCGGGCGCGTCGGGACACCGGAAGACGTCGCGGCAGCTGTGCTTTATTTCGCCTCCGAGGCCGGCAGTTTCATTACCGGCCAGACGCTGGTGCTCGATGGAGGACAGATCACCTGCTGAGCCAGCGATGGCGACCGGGGCGCTCGGGTGGCGCCCCTGCCCGCCGGGTGATCGGTACGCAGCGAACGCGCCTTCCCGGCGCCCGAGACGGAATGGATGAGATGACCGAGGCGCTTTCGAACCTGAACTTCCGCGATATAGGCGGCTTGCCGACGGCGTCGGGAGGCGTCGTCCGGCCCGGAATCATCTTCCGCTCCGAGGGGCCGGCGAGCTTCGGCCCCGTTCACCGGAGCGAACTTGTAGCGCTCGGCATCAGGCTCGTCTGCGACCTGCGCGCCGATGCCGAGCGCGCCAAGGACCCGAACGATTGGGCCAAGGGTGCGCGCCTGCTCAATCTCGACATCACGGCGGACCTGCGCGTCCAGACGAACGATGGCTGGATGGCTCTGAAGCACGATCCTACCCCGGAGGCGGCGAAGAAGGCGCTCGTGGACAACTATTCCGCGATTCCGGGTGCGATCCGGCCGTATCTGCGCGAGCTGGTCGCGGCGATCGTCGAAGGCGAGACGCCGGTCCTCATCCACTGCACGGCAGGCAAGGACCGGACGGGCGTGCTGATGGCGCTGCTCCTGAAGGCACTGCATGTGCCGGACGAGCTCGTCCTCGCCGATTATCTCCGCTCCGACGTCTTCGCCAAGAATCTGCGCCTGCGCGGCGGCATCCACGAGCAGTTCGAGGAAACGTTCGGCTTCCGGCCCAGCGACGCGCTGATCGACGCGATGATCGGCGTCGACGACGAGTTGCTCGGCGCAGCGCTGGCCGCGGTGGAGCGCGAGTGGGGCTCGGTCGAGAAGTTCTTCGAGGCCGCCGGCGTCGATGCGCCGCTCCTCGCAAGATTCCGCGAGACGCTTACGATCGAGCCGGATCAGGCATAGCGTGATCGCCCGGGACGCTGCGGCCCGGGTTCGTCGCGGGCGAACGCCGGTACAAGCCCCTACCGTTCGTCACCGGCCTACGGGGTAGAAGATCGACTTTTCGTTCTGATACTCGCGCAGCCAGTCCGGTCCATATTCGCGGCCGATCCCGGAGCGCTTGTAGCCGCCGATCGGCGCATATGTCATCTTGCCGGTGCCGCCGTTGATCGCGACCGAGCCGGCGCGGATCTGCAACGCCATCTCATAGGCCTTCGCCGCATCGCTGGTGAGGATTCCGCCATTGAGCCCATAGCGCGAGTCGTTGGTGATCGCGATCGCCTCCTCGTCGGTATCGAAGCCGATCACCGCCCCGACCGGGCCGAAAATCTCTTCCTGCGCGATCGTCATGTCGTTGCGCACGTCGTCGAAAAGCGTCAGATCGGTGAAGAAGCCCTTGTCCAGCCCTTTGGGGCGGCCGCCGCCATGGACGAGCCTTGCGCCCTCGTCCCGGCCGATCTGTATGTAGCGCTCGACCTTCATCCGCTGGGATTCGCGGATCAGCGGCCCCATGAGCACGGACGGGTCCGCCGGATTGCCGATCTTCCACTGCGCCGCGACCGCGCATGCCGCTTCGACGAATGCCGCCCGAACCGAGTTATGGACCAGCAGCCGCGTGAGCAGCGCACAGCCCTGGCCGCAATTCACGGAGAGCACCGCGACCGCGCTCGTTGCGGCGCGCGGGATGTCGGCATCGGAGCGCACGATCAACGCCGACTTGCCGCCCAGCTCGAGATGAACCCGCTTCAGCGTCGGCGCCGCCTGCGCCATGATCGAGGCGCCCACCTGTTCCGAACCGGTGAAGCTGACCAGATCGACACGCGGATCGGTCGTAAGCAGCGCGCCCACGTCGGCCCCGCCCGTCACAATGTTGAGGACACCCGCAGGCAGGCCAATCTCCTCGGCGACCTCGCCGAACAGCAGCGCGGAATAGGGCGTGAAAGGCGAAGGCTTCAGGACGAGCGTGTTGCCTGCAAGGAGAGCCGGCACGATCTTCGCCAGGTTCAGCAGGAAGGGGAAATTATAGCCGGTAATGCCCGACACGACTCCCACCGGCTCCCGGACGACGGTGGTGCCGCCCAGGATCTTCGGACCCGAGGGATCCATGGGATTGGGCACCGTCTCGATCGGAAGGCGCATGCTGTCGTCCCGGGTGGAATGTTCGATCGCCGACAGCAGGTGCTGGAGCGGAGCATCGACCTGCATGGCGTTGGCGATGCCTTGGGCGCAGCCGACCTCCGCCACGATCAGCTCGACGACGCGCTGTCGGCGCGCCAGCAGTGCGGCATGCATCCGGCGCAGCGCTTCCGCGCGTTCCGTCATGGCCATACGGGGCCAGGGGCCATGGTCGAAAGCGCGGCGGGCGGCAGCGATGGCAGCCTCGGCGACTGCAGCGTCACCGACCGGAGCCTCGCCGATGACCGCCTCCGTCGCCGGATTGAGCACAGGCTCCCTGCCTCCGCCCGAAGGGGTCCAGGTGCCGTCGACATAAAGGCGGTCGATATTCGTGAAGGGAATATCCATGGTCGATGATCCCTGGCTCAGCGCCCAAAGCGGATGAAGTCGGCCGCACGCAGGCCGATCACCATCGCAGGCGCATTGGTGTTACCCGACACGATGGTCGGCATGATCGAGGTGTCGACGACGCGCAGGCCACTGACTCCGCGCACCCGGAGTTGCGGGTCGAGCACCGCCTCCGGGTCGCTGTCGGGGCCCATCTTCGCGGTGCCGCAGATGTGAAACGCCGTGCCGCCGAGCGCCACGGCATTCGTCAGGATGTCCTCGTCGGTCTGGATGCTCGGGCCTGGCAGCTTCTCCTCGACGATGCATCTGGACAATGCGGGCGCCTGCCCAAGCCGCCGCAGGAAGCGGAACAAGGATACGGCCGACGTGCGGTCGATCTCGGCAGAGAAATGATTGGCATCGATGAACGGCGCGACTGCGGGGTCCGGTGACTGGATGCGAAGCTCGCCCTGGCTTTCCGGCCGCGTGAAATAGCCCAGAATCGTAAGTCCTGGGAACGGATCAACCATCACGCCCTTGGGACCGGTGCTCATCGAATAGAGACCGACGCCGATCTGTGCGTCGGCATGGTCCAAACCGGGCCTTGTCTTGACGAACCCGCCGACCTCGTGGGCGCTGTGGGTGAGCGGCCCTTTCGATCCGAGCAGATAGGCAAGCAGCGCGCGCACCAGCCCCATGCCTCTGAAGCTGGCATTGAGACTGTCGCCCTTCACCCGATATTGCGTCGACAGATAGCGATGCTCGCGCAGATTGCGGCCGACGCCCGGCAGGTCGGCGACCACGGGAATGCCGTGCGCCTGGAGCAGCGCGCCCGGGCCGATGCCCGAAAGCTGGAGGAGCTTCGGAGACTGTATGGCACCCGCCGACAGGATGACCTCGCGCGCGGCTCGGACGCTGCGGGTACCAGCCTTGTTGCGGATGGATACGCCGGTGGCGACCCTGTCGCTGAACTCCACCTTGAGCACGTCGGTCTCTGGCAGCACGTCGAGGTTCGGGCGATTGAGGACCGGTGTCAGAAAGGCCCGCGCCGCGCTGAACCGCCTGCCCTGATAGGTCGTGGTCGGCTGATAGCTGAAACCGCCCTCGCGCACCGTCCGGACATCGTTCATGTCGTCGCTGCGCGGAACGCCGATCTCCTCCGCTGCCTTGAGCACGGCCTCGCAGAGCGGGTTGCCGGAGGGATGCATCGTGATCCTGAGCGGTCCGCCCGCTCCACGCCATTCCCCCGGACCAAGCGGATGGTCCTCAAGCTCGACGAAGCGTCGCCCGATCTCGTCCCAGCCCCAGCCGCTGCAGCCGATCGATGCCCAATGATCGTAGTCGAAAGGGGCGCCGCGGACATAGACCATGCCATTGATCGAGCTCGAACCGCCGACAGCCCTGCCCTTCAGCCACAACTCCGGCGGCCGATTGCCGCCCGGCGAGACCTGATAGTCCCACACATGCGGGTTCCCGGGCGCGAGGAGCTTGCCGATGCCGCGCGGCATATGGACAAGCGGACTCGTGTCGTCCGGCCCGCTCTCGACGAGCAGGACCGTCGTCGCAGGATCTTCGGACAGCCGGTTCGCCAGCACGCAGCCCGCCGAGCCCGCGCCGACGATGATGTAGTCGTAGCTTTCCCGCGTCGGTTGCCTGCTCACCGGCCTGTCTCGTCCGTCATTCCACAGTTCATAGCGGGACAGCATCGAAGGACCGCCCTGCCGAGCGGTAGGAGGAGAGATCAGCCGACCGACGACGCGAGGGGCCGCGGCGCCGTAAGTACGGAGACGATCCAAGCCACCGCGAAGGTTGCAGGCACCGTCACCAGCGCTGGATAGTCGGTCGGGATCAACGGCGCCGCATTCCCGAGCGCCTTCACCCAGAACGCGGGGCCCGCGCCGATCCCGAGCACGCTCGTTGTCAGCCCGAAGAGACCTGCGGCGACCGCCCCCGTCGCGGTCAGGCCGCGCCAATAGATGGCGAGGATCAGCAGCGGGAACGTCGTGCTCGCCGCGACCGTTTGGCCCATTACGATCAGGAAGGTGATGTTCTCTTTCTGGAACAGGATGGCGAGCCCGGTTGCGATCGCAGACGTGACGATCGCCGCGAGCCTGAACAGCGCCACCTCCGATGCCTCGCCGAGCGACTCGCCCGCGCGGAAGCCGAGCACCAGGTCGTGCGACGTCGCCGAGCAGATGGCGATGGTGAGCCCCGCCACCACCGCCAGGATCGTCGAGAAGGCGACTGCGCTCATCAGTCCGAACAGCAGATCGCCTCCAAGCAGACGGGCAAGGTGCATGGTGATCATGTTGGTGCCGCCAGCGATCCCGCCTGCAGGATCGCGCAGCGACTCTTCGGCGCCGACGAACGCAATGGCCGCGGGTCCGATCACGAGCAGCACCGTCGCCATGGCGAGTCCGATGATCGTCGTACCGATCACCAGCGACTGGCGCGCCGTCTGCTCGTCGGGCACGGTGAAGAAGCGGATCAGCAGATGCGGCATTCCCATCATGCCCGCAACCTGGGTCAGAGCGAGGCTGACCGCTCCGAAGAGACCGAGCTGGAGCCCGCCGAAATCGAGGAAATCGCGGCTGCGGGCACTGATCTCGGCAAGGTCGAACAGCGGTGCATAGCCGCCAGCCCGCGCGATGCAAAGCACAGCGAGCGCGGCAACCATCACGATCAGGATGACTGCCTTGATGATCTGCACCCAGGTCGCGGCCAGCATGCCGCCAAAGGCGACGTAGATGGTCATCAGCGCTGCTACGATCACCACCGCATGGTTGAATTCGATCCCAAACACGATTGAGATGAGCGCGCCTGCGCCGACGAGTTGGGCGACGAGATTGATCAGGGAGATGGCGATGGTGCACAACCCGATCACGACCCGTATCCGGGGCGCACCGATCCGGTGAGTTACCACGTCGCCGAGCGTGTAGCGCCCGAGGCGCCGCAGCGGTCCGACGATCAGCGTCAACATCAGGAAGAGACCCGCAAGGGGTGTGATGAGATAAGGCGCTGCATCCATGCCGACCGTGAAGAACAGACCGACGATCCCAAGCACCGTGCCCGCCGACAGGAAGTCGCCGGCAATGGCGAGGCCGTTCTGCGGCGCAGAAATCTTGCCTTCAGCTGCATACAAGGACGCCCGCCCGCTGTTCCGTCGGGCCGCCCAGAAGGTGATCGCAATGGTGACGGCGACCGTCGCTAGAAAATAGTGAATCTGGCTCAACGCTGGTCATCCTTCCGAAGCGGAACCCAGGAGGCGACCACCATCAGCCCGAACCACGCCATGGCGAACCGGATCACCCCTGGCACGCCTGCCAGCTCCTCGCCCATCCATCGAGGGGTGGATTCAGGAATGCCCTGCAGCAGGACCAAAGGGACAAGTGCCGCAACGGCGAACGCGATCCTCGGCACTGCTCCCATGCGCTACGCCCTCGTCCAGCGTGCAATCGCGTCTGCGATCGAAATCTCGCCGGCCTCGGCTATCGCCGGCGGGGTGGCGCTCATGCGCGGCGCGGGCGATGGCTGGGCGACTCCATTGCGCATGACGAAGGACTGGCGCGCCCGGTTGTGCGGGTGGTCGGGCGCCTCGGCCATCGACAGGACCGGTGTGACGCAGGCGTCGGTGTCGGCAAACAGGGCCGCCCACTCGTCGCGCGTGCGGGTCGCGAACGCCGCCGCGAAGTCGGCCTGCATGGCGGGCCAGCCAGCCCGGTCGTTCTGGTCGTAGCTGCGGTCCGCGAGCCCCAGACCCTCCACCATTTGTGCGAAGAATTGCGGTTCGAGGCAGCCCACCGCCACGTCGCGTCCGTCCCGACAGCGATAGCAGCGGTAGAAGGGTGCCGCTCCGTCGAGGAGGTTCGATGCCGGCGCATCGCGCCACAGGCCTTTCGGCTCCCAGGCATAGAAGAGGCTCATCAGCGCCGGTACGCCGTCCGTGATACAGGCATCGACGACCTGACCCCGACCGGTTCGTCCTGCCGAAAGGATCGCGGCGAGCAACCCTGCGATCAGGAACATTGCCCCGCCGCCATAGTCGCCGACAAGATTGAGCGGCACCGGCGGCGGCCCCTCGCCATCCCCCATCGCGTGGAGCGCGCCGGTGATCGACAGATAATTGATGTCGTGGCCGGCACGCAGGGCCAACGGTCCGGCCTGGCCCCAGCCGGTCATCCGGCCGAACACCAGCTTCGGATTGCGCGCAAGGCAGACCTCGGGACCGATGCCGAGCCGCTCCATCACGCCGGGGCGGAAACCCTCGATCAGCGCATCGGCACGGTCGACCAGCTGCAGGAGCTGCTCGCGGTCGCGTGCATCCTTCAGGTTGAGATAAACGACCTCGCGGCTGCGGTGGAGAACGTCGCCGCCGACATCCTCCCAGGCACCGGCACCCGCGCTCGGCGGACGCGCGATGCGGACGATCTCGGCCCCCATGTCGGCGAGCAGCATCGCCGCGAGCGGCACCGGTCCGATCGCGTCCAGTTCGACGATGCGGAAGTAGGCGAGCGGCCCGGATTTCTGCGCCATCAGATGTTGGTCCGGTCGCCGCCCTTGAGGTCGAGGATCTGGCGCGCCTCGTCGGGCGTCGCCACTTCCAGGCCCATTCCCTCGATGATCTGCCGGGCGAGCTGTACCTGCTGCGCGTTTGTCTCGGCGAGCTTGCCCTTGCCGGCCCAAAGCGAATCCTCGAGGCCGACGCGGATGTTGCCGCCCATCGACGCCGCCATCGCGACGATGCCCATCTGCCGCGCACCGGCGCCGAGAACCGACCATTCATATTGGTCGCCGAACAGCCGGTCGGCCGTACGCTTCATGTGCATGACGTCGTCGGGATGACTGCCGATGCCCCCGAGGATGCCGAAACAGGTCTGGATGAAGAGCGGCGCCCTCACGAGGCCCTGATCGAGGAAATAGCGGAGATTATAAAGATGGCTCGTGTCGTAGCACTCGAACTCGAAGCGGGTGCCGAGCGGCGACAGCGTCGTCAGCAGATGCTCGATGTCGGCATAGGTGTTCTTGAAGACGAGATCGCGCGAGGCCTCCAGCGCCTTCGGCTCCCACTCGTGCTTCCACTCCTTGTAGCGGTTGAGCATCGGGAAGAGGCCGAACCCCATCGTGCCCATGTTGAGCGAGGCAACCTCGGGTGCGAAGCGCTGGGCGGGACGGATCCGCTCGGTCACCGTCATCGACGGGTGCCCGCCGGTCGTGAGGTTGAGCACGGCATCCGTCCGCTGCTTGATGACCTTCAGGAACGGCTCGAACAAATCCGGGTTCTGGTCCGGGCGGCCATCGACGGGGTTGCGGGCATGGAGGTGGATGATCGCAGCCCCTGCTTCAGCGGCGCCGACCGCAGACTCAGCGATTTCCTCCGCGGTTATCGGCAGGTGAGGCGACATGGACGGCGTATGAATCGCACCTGTCACGGCGCAGCTGATGATGACTTTGCCCTTGGCCATGATTTCTTCCTCGCTTGACTTGCTCGGGTGAATGGCGGGCACCGCCAGCGCCGCAACCTCCTGTTCGATAGGGCCTTAGCTCAGGATGCCGAACTGGCGTGCGCGAAGCACTGCCTGCGGGCGCCGTCGCACGCCAAGCTTGTCATAGATTTGCTGCATGTACCATTTGACGGTACCTTCGGTGAGACCCAGGCGCTCGCCGATCTCCCGGTTGCGCAGGCCGCCGCTGACCATCGTCAGGATGTCGATCTCGCGGGCAGCCAGGCGCGAGGTCAGACCTGAACTCTCTTCCCCATCCTCCTCGATCGCGACCGTGGGACCGCCGTGCATCAGCATCACCAGCCGCGAGGCGAAGATGTCGGCCGGCGTCTCCAGCATGGGACCGTTCGCATAGGCCTCGCTCAGCAGCGAGCAGATCACCTCGCCCTCGTCGAGGAAGATGCGCGTCCAGCCGGAGGGCTCCGCCAGCTCGACCGCCTCGCGCACGGCGCGCCGCGCCTTGGAGCGGTTACCCTGAAGCACGGCGATTTCCGCCAGCAGCAGCTCGAAGGTGACGGTGGAGCGGATGGCGCCGCTTCGCTTGACGAACTCGATCCAGCGGGTGGCTACCTTGCGCGCGCGGACGAGGCGATGGCGCTGCATCTCGATCCGCAGCCACGCGATCGCGATGCTCTCGTTCTTGCGCGATGGGGTGAGCGTCGGGACCGGCTCGTCCTCGATCTGGACATCGCCTGCCCGGAGCGCTGCTTCCGCCTCGGCGATCTGCCCGGTCTTCACCAGGATGCGGACCTGCTCGGCGACGACGAAGGCGCGCAGCCGGTCGAGTCCGCACTCGATGGCGACAAGATGCGCCTCCTCCAGTCCCGACAAGGCCGTGGCCGCATCGCCACGCGCGAAGGCCAGCCGAGCCTGCACCAGATAGCCCGAGGCAAGCTGGTCGACGAAGCCCCACTGGCGGATCGCCGGAAGATATTTCTCGACCAGCTCGGCTGCACGATCGAGCTCGCCGGTATCGTAAAGGATCTCGGCAAGCGGTAGGGCCGGCAGCGCCGCCAGTCCCGAGCCGACGCCCTGGCGTGCCTCGGCGGAGGCGAGGGCCTCCTCAAGGAAGCGGCGGGCGAAAGGTGTCTTTCCCTGTGCAACCAGCGTCGGCGCGACTGTCGACTTCAGCGCGATCGAGGCGAACTCCGAACCCGGGCGGCCGAGTGCACGCCGCGTCTCGGCTTCGAGCTTCAGAATGTCGTGGAAATGATATAGCTCGCGCCGTGCTGACATGAGCTGTGCGAGCAGCGTGCAGCTCAGATACGGCTCCTCGTCGCCGAGTTCGAACAGCAGCTTCTCGGCATCGTTTTCGACATGCGCCATGTTGTCGCGCGCAGCCTCAAGCATGATGCGGCGGTGCCGAATGAGATAGCCGAGGTGAATATCGTCCGGCCGAGCCTCGGCAGCGAGCGCCGCCGCGTTGATGAAGCGCTCCGCCGCCGCGAAGGAGAGTCGCCGGATCCGCCGCCAGGCCAGCGCAAGCAGGAGGACAGGCCGGCTGCTGATCACCGACCAGGGAAGCTCGGAGCCGAGCTCGTCGATGCGATAGAGATAGCCCGCATAGATCATCTCGTTTGCAAGCAGGTCGAGCTGGTCGGCCATGAATTCCTGGTCGCCGCTCAGGCGCGCATGCTCGATGGCCTTCAGCGCCTCGCCGCGAGCGGCGTAATAGCGGCTCGCCCGGCGGTGAAGCTCAGCGGCGCGGGCCGGCGCGCGGTCGACGAGCCTGCCGATCACGGACTCGCGGAACAGCGGATGATAGGCGTAGCAGCTGTGCTCCTGGTCGATGGCGTTCAGGAACAGGCCTGCGCGGAACACGTCATCGAGCATCGCCCGGGCATTCTCGTCGCCTGTCACAGCCGCACAGGCCGATGGCGTCAGTTCGTCAAGGATCGAGGTATCGACCAGGAAGTTGCGAACGTCCTGCGACTGCAGCGCGAGCACCTCCTCGTAGAAGTAGCTGGTGAACTCGACATGCAGGCTGCCCGCGAGCGGCTTCCAGTTCCCGCCTTTGGCTTTCTCGCGGCGATAGATGTTGCCCGCGATGACGAGCCCGGACACCCAGCCATGCGTATCGTGGATGATCTGCTGCATCGCGTCGGCATCGAGGGGGACGCCGGCGATCCGCGTTACCAACTCCGTCGCCTCTGAACGGGTGAAGTTAAGATCGCTTGGCCCGACCTCGACGAGGAAACCGAGCGCGCGGGTGCGCGCCACCGGAATGCCGATGGCACCGCGCGACACGATGATGGAGGTTAGGGCGTCGCGGGCGCTGGCGATCGCCTGACCAAGGAACTCGAGCGCATCTGAAGGCAGAAGCTGCGCGTCGTCGATCACGAGCACCGGCCTTGCGTCGCGCAGCGCCGCCAAGCTCGCGAGCCAGACGGCGTCGCCACCCGCCGGGTCGAGCTCTTCCCAAGGAAGCCCTGCGGCTATGCCGGCCTCCTTCAGCGCAATGAGGAAGGACGAGAGATCGCGAATTCCAGCGCGCGCGGCGAGCCACAGGCCGGGCCGCCCGGCGGCCTTAAGCTGGTTGAACCAGCGAAGCGCTGCCGTTGTCTTGCCGCTGCCCGCGGGGGCGCAGATCGTTGTCAGTCGCGACCGCCCGATCCGCTCCGCGAGCGTGTCGAGCGCCGCGCGTTGAATCATTATCTGTGCGCTCTGCGGCGGAACGACCGTCGTCGGGACCAAGCCCATGCTCGGAACTCCTCATCCAAGGCCTCGCATCTTTGTGCGATTCGTTTTCGCGATGAGAATATATTTCATGCCTTTGCAGCCGGAGCAATCCCGATTCCTATCCAGAGGTAGGTCCGGCCGAAAGCCTAACCCAGGTTATCACTTAACGAGCCGATCGTCCGATTCTCCTGACCGGGCTCATAGGAAGTTCGTCCCAGCAGGCGATCGAGTAGCGGCGTCCTATCGGACGGCAGGTTCGGTCGGCTCAGGGACAGCAAATGCTGGACGCCAGACACTCGCTCATGCGTAAGCGAGGCAGGCGGGACGTCAGTGAAGAAGGGTTGACCATGAAGGCTCTGTACCTCGATGAAGCGGGAGGGCCGGACAGCGTCCGTGTCGCTGAGGTCGAGACGCCGACGCCGAAGGCAGGGGAGGTCAGGGTGGCGATCAAGGCCGCCTCCCTCAACCACCGCGAGATCTTCATCACCCACGGCCAGTATCCCGGCATGGTCCTACCCACGACCATGGGTTGCGACGGCGCGGGCGTGGTCGACATGGTGGGCGAAGGCGTCACCACGGCCAAGACAGGCGACGAGGTCGTGCTCTATCCGGCCCGGAACTGGGGTCCGAACCGCCACGCTCCTGCCGCTGACTTTGGCCTTCTCGGCATGCCCTTCCCAGGCACGATCGCGGAATATGTCTGCGTGCCTGCCGAGAATCTCGCACCGAAGCCCGATTTTATGACATTCGAGGAAGCCGGCGCGATGCCGCTTACCGCGCTGACATCCTGGCGCGCATTGATGTTCAAGGGCCAGCTGAAGGCGGGAGAGACGCTTCTCATCTCCGGCATAGGCGGCGGCGTTGCCACGTTCGGGCTCGCATTTGCCGTAGCGCTCGGCGCGAATGTCTATGTCACGGGCGAGAGCGAAGAAGTTCTGGAGCGCGCCGCGCAGATGGGCGCCAAGGGCGGGCTGCTCTTCACCGACCCCGAGTGGCGCAAGAAGGTCGGGAAGCTCACCGGCGGCATCGACGTGGTTCTCGACGGCGCGCCCTCACCCAGCCTTCCCAACTATGTGCGCGCGATCAATCCCGGCGCCCGGATCGTCATCTACGGCTCGACCGCCGGCAACGAGGTGAAGTTCAACGCAACGGACATCTTCCTGAAGAGCGCCAGCATCGTCGGCAGCCAGGTCGGCGATCCGCAGGACTTCAGGGAAATGCTCGCCTTCGCCGACAAGCACAAGATCAAGCCGGTGATTGAGCGGACGTTCCCGCTCGCCGAGGCGAAGGAGGCGCTCCTCCACCTGCGCGACCATCACAAGTTCGGCAAGATCGCGGTGCGGGTGTGAGCCAGGAGCTGTTCAGTCTCGATGGCAAGATCGCGCTCGTTACCGGCGGCGCGCAGGGCCTGGGACGCATGATCGCCGAGGGGCTGCTGCGTGCCGGCGCGACGGTCGCCATCACGTCGCGGAAAGCGGATATATGTGAGGCCGCCGCGCAGGAGATGGCGCCGCTCGGCCGCTGCGTGCCGCTGGCAGCCGACCTGTCGACACCCGATGCCGCGGTCGAGCTGGTGACACGGTATCGGGAGGCGCTCGGGAGCTGCCACATCCTCGTCAACAATGCGGGCAAGACCTGGGGCGGTCCGATCGAGACTTTCCCGGACAAGGCTTGGCCCGGCGTCATGGCCGTGAACGTCCAAACGCCATTCACCATGGTTCGCGAACTCCTGCCCGAGCTCTCTGCCGCCGGCACCGCGGACGACCCGGCGCGCGTCATCAACATCGGCTCGGTTGCCGGCGTGAAGACCGAGCGGCTCCACGCCTACAGCTATGCCGCGTCGAAGGCAGCAATCCACATGCTGACGCGCGACCTCGCCGGCGACCTTGCCGAGCGCAACATCACCGTGAACGCAGTGATCCCCGGCTTCTTCCCGACGAAGATGACGGCGCACATGCGCGACGAGGATCAGGTCGATCCGACCCTCCTTGCGCACATCCCGATGCGGCGGCTCGGCAGGCCCGAGGACATTGCGGGCATCGTGGTCTTCCTCTGCTCGCGCGGCGCCGGCTATATCACCGGCGCGCAGATCCCGGTCGACGGGGGCATCGTCGGCTGCGCGTGAGTGGGCCGAGAGTGGAAGACGTGGACATGACCGGCGCCATCGAGCCCTTCACCGTCGCGTTTTCGGACGCGGAGCTGCAGGCGCTCAGGAGGCGCCTCTCCGACACGCGCTGGCCCGAGGGCGAGACCGTCTCCGACTGGAGCCAAGGTGTTCCTCTCACCGCCCTGCGTGCGCTCTGCGATCATTGGCAAAACCATCATGACTGGCGACGCTGCGAGGCCAGGCTGAACGCCTACGGCAACTTCCGCACCGTGATCGATGGACTGGGCATCCACTTCATCCATGCCCGCAGCCCCGAACCCGACGCGCTGCCGCTGATCCTCACGCACGGGTGGCCCGGATCGGTGATCGAATTCCTGAAGGTGATCGGGCCGCTCACCGATCCGGCGGCCCACGGCGCCGCGGGCGCCCCGGCCTTTCACGTCGTCGCCCCTTCGCTGCCCGGCTACGGCTTCTCCGACAAGCCGGCCGTGCCTGGTTGGGGCGTGGAGCGGATCGCCGAGGCTTGGATCACGCTGATGCGCCGCCTCGGCTATCGGCGGTTCGTGGCGCAGGGCGGTGACTGGGGCGCGGCAGTGACGACCGCGATCGCCATGGCGAGGCCCGCCGAATGCATCGCCATTCACCTGAACATGCCGCTGGTCTTTCCCGAGGCGGGCGACTTCGCCGATCTGACCGCGGCCGAGCAGGACGCCGTGGCAGGGATGAAGTTCTACCAGGACAGCGACAGCGGCTATGCCAAGCTGCAGGGGACGCGGCCGCAGACGATCGGCTATGCGTTGGCGGACTCTCCGGTCGGCCAAGCGGCATGGATCTACGAGAAATTCCATGCCTGGACCGACAATGACGGGACGCCCGAACGCGCGCTCGCCCGGGACGAGATCCTCGACAACATCACCCTCTACTGGCTGACGAACAGTGGCGCTTCCTCGGCCCGGCTCTACTGGCAGAGCATGAATGCCTTCCAGGCCAGGCGTATCGATCTTCCGGTGGGTGTCAGCATATTCCCGCGGGAAATCTTCCGGCCCTCCCGCCGCTGGGCGGAGCGAAGCTATCCGAATCTGATCCACTGGCAGGAGCTTCCGAGGGGCGGCCATTTCGCGGCGTTCGAGCAGCCGGAACTCTTCGTCCACGAGCTGCGGGCATGCTTCTCGAAGCTGTGACCGCCGCGCCAAGGCTCCTCAGCCGCTCGTCGGTGCGTGACGCTTTGCCGCCGGGCCATGCTCCTTCGACCAGGCGAGCAGCGCGTCGATGGTCGGCCGCAGCGCCTTCGCCGTCGCGGTCATGGCATATTCGACGCGGGGCGGGACCTCGGCATAGACAGTGCGCGTCACCAATCCGGCACGCTCCAGCTCCCGAAGCTGGAGCGTCAGCATGTGCTGGCTGATCCCCGGGATGGCACGCTTCAGCTCACCGAAGCGATGGGTGCGATGATAGAGCAGCCACAGAATCTCCAGCTTCCATTTGCCGGCAAGGACGAGCAGGGCCTGGCGCAGCTCCTCATGCGCCTCGGCAGGGACGACGGGACCGGTCAGGTTTTCCATACTTACCCCCACTATATGGGCCTACTTGTCGCCCTTCGTGCAGCCCCATAGACCATTATCGTGAAGTCAAGGAAGGGCTCGCCCGCAGCCCGGCCACAGGAGAGAATCGATGGCAACGCTCGCCCCGACCGCCCATCCGCCGCACGTACCCGAGGAGCTGGTCCGCCCCACCCCGTTCATTTTCGGCTCGATCACCGAGGCCGATCCCTATAACGAATGGGTGCCCGCCATCCATGAGGGGCCGCCCATCTTCTACGCGCCCAACGCCTATCCCGGCATGGGCCCGGCATGGGTCGTCCGGCGCATGGCGGACATGCGCGAGATCTACATGGATACCGACACCTTCTCGAGCCGGGACTTCTCGCCCTATTCAAAGCTCGTCGGCGACACGTGGACCAATCTTCCGGTCGAATTCGACCCGCCCGAGCACCAGAAATATCGCGTCTTCGCCAATCCGCTGTTCGCCCCGATGGCGATGGCCCGGCTGGAGGACAAGATCCGCCAATACGCCGTCGAATATATCGAAGGCTTCAAGGATCGCGGCTCGTGCGAGTACATGTCCGAGTTCGCCTTCGAGTTTCCGATCAAGGTTTTCCTGGAGCTGATGGGATTGCCGCTCGAGCGTGCGCCCGAATTCCTCGAATGGGAGGTCGGCCTGCTCCACGCCCCCGACCTTGAGACGATGGCGAGTGCCACGCGCTCGGTCGTTGCCTTCCTGCGCAGCGAGATCGACAAGCGCCGTGACAATCCGCCGGACGACGCCTTCGGCTATGCGCTGCGTGCGCGGATCGAGGGTGGGCGGCCGCTCAACGACGACGAGCTGGTCGGTTTCGCCTTCAACCTGTTCATCGGCGGCCTCGACACCGTCTCCACCAACATGGGCCTGCAGGCGCTGCACCTCGCGCAGAACCACGAGCATCAGTCCTATCTGCGCGAAAATCCCGACAAGATCCCCCATGCCATCGAGGAACTGATGCGCGCCTATGCGCCGGTGACGGTCTTCCGCACCTGCACGCGCGATGTGGTCTTCAAGGGCGTGCAGATGAAGGCGGGCGAAAAGGTCGCGATGATGACCACCCTGGTCAATCGCGATCCGGAAGAGTTCGATGCGCCAAATGAGGTAAGGCTCGACCGCAAGCCCAGGCACACGGCGTTCGGCTATGGCGTCCACACCTGCATCGGCATGCATCTGGCCCGCCGCGAGCTCAAGATCGCGCTTGAGGAGATGCTGCGCCGCCTGCCGCAATTCAGCGTGAAGCCCGGCCACACCATCCGGCGCTGGCTCGGCATGATCCAGCCCGTCGAGCTGCCCCTGGTCTGGGAGCCCCGCTAATAGGGGGGCAAGGCGCGCAACCCGGCGGCCCGGGCAGCCTGCAGGTCCTCCGGCGAGTCGATGTCGAGGGAGAGGCCTGGCCGCCGCACGACGGCGCCGCGGGCGTCGGCGCTATGTGCCCGAAAGCTCCCGGGGCCGAAGGCGAAGCGGAACGGCCGTGCATCGGCGAGCGCAACCGCATTGGTGCCCTCGCCGTGCCGGTCCGGGGCGATCGCCACCCCCTTCTCGTTCGCCGCGTTCAATAGAAGTTCGATGTCCTCGCGCACCAGCAGCGGCAGGTCGGCGTGAATGACGAGTATCGGGGCGCCCAGCCCGACGCGAACCCGCGTGAGTTCGGCGTTGAGGCCTGCGCCCCGATCCGGCAACCAGCCGGCGTCGAGCGCTTCCGGCGGCGCTGGCGACAACAGGAGGACCCGGCCGATCCCTTCCGTCGCTTTGAGCGTCGCGATCACCTGCCGCGCCATGTGATCGCTCAGCCTGATCCTCTCGGCGAGATCGAGGCTCGGGCTCAGGCGGGTCTTGCGATCCGCTGCCGTCTTGAGCGGCACGACCGCCGTCCAGCTCACCTCCGCCCGATCCTTTCCGCCAGGCCAAGCGCCGCCCGCGCGACGTGCTCCTTGTCCTCAAGGGTCGACATCATGGTGTCGGTGCGCGCCACCGCGATGCCGCTCTCCGGCACGTCGTCGCCCTCATGGACCAGCAGGCCGTCGAGAAGGCCCTCATAGTGGCGAACGATCGCCGCGTTGGCGACCTCCAGCCCGAGCTCGCCCATCAGCTTGGCCGTCGGCCCCTTCACGGCTTGGCCGCCGACGATCGGCGACACGGCGACGACGGGCGCCGCCGTCGCCTCGAGGGCGGCGCGGATGCCCGGGACGGCAAGGATCGGATCGATGCTGAGGAAGGGGTTGGACGGCGCGATGATCACCGCGTCCGCGCCGCGGATCGCCTCGACGACCCCCGGCGCGGGCAGCGCCTGGTCCGCGCCAACGAACGCAATGCTGTGTACGCTGGGCGCGCAGCGCCGCTCGACGAAGTAATTCTGGAAGGGCATTCGGCCGGCATCGGTCTCGACCTCAGTCGCCACGAGATGGTTGCTCATCGGCAGGACTTCGACGCCAATCCCCCAGGCGCCGGCGAAGCGGCGGGTGATCTCCGACAGCGTCTCGCCGGCGGCGAGGCCGACGGTGCGCAGCACATGCAGCGCCAGGTCCTGGTCGCCGAGCAGGAACCAGTCCTCCCCGCCGAGCTCGCGCAGCGCCGACATGAAGCCCCACGTCTCGCCCTCGCGGCCCCAGCCCTGCGCGGCGTTGGCCTTGCCGGCCAAGGTGTAGAGCAGCGTGTCGACATCGGGCGAGACATGGAGGCCGAGGTGCCGGAAGTCGTCGCCGGTGTTGACGATCGCGACCATGTCGGACGCCGGCACCACCCGGCTGAGGCCGAGCACGAGCTTGGCCCCGCCGACGCCTCCCGTCAGCACCGCGATCTTCACTGGAACAGGTCCTCCTCGAGCGGCCGCGTCAGCGTGGCTGCCGGACAGGGCACGCCGGCGGGGGCGAAGCCGCGCACCACCACCGCCGGGATGCCCTCCGCGCCCTCGCCCGTCGCCAGCGCTGCAGCGCTGGCCAGCAGGTCGGCGACCGCGACCTGCGTCACCTCGAGCACCCGCCCGTCGCGGTCGCGCTCGCCGCGCCGGTCGTGGAGCGCCGGCAGGCCGCTCGCCCCGATGCCGACCGCGACCACGCCCATCCGCCACGGGCGCCCGAAGCTGTCGGAGATGACGACCGCGCAGCCCAGCGCCTTGCGCAGCCGCTCCGCCGAGGCGTCGGGATCGACAGGCAGCAGCAGCGCGCGCTCTGCCGTGCCCGGCCCGATGTTCGACCGGTCGATCCCCGCATTCGCCATCACGAGGCCCAGCCGGTGACGGACGATCAGCACGTTGGGCACCGCGCGTAGCACCGCGGTCGACTCCGACAGCACCAGCTCGACCAGCCGCGGGTCCTTGCGCGTGACTTCCGCTAGGCGCAGCGCCTCCGGGCCGGGCACGACGGTGTCAAGCGCCACGAACCGCCCTTCCGCCTTGGACACGATCTTCTGCGTGACGACGAGGGTGTCACCCCGCCCGATGCACAGCCCCTGCGCTGTCAGCGCCAGCGACAGCAGCGCCGCAAGATCGTCGCCGGGCGCCACCTCCCCGACCTCGGCAAGCGGGATGATCTCGATAGCAGGCACGCCGTCCTCACTCCTGTGGCGGAATGAGCTCCCCTGTGACGCGAAGGCCCGCGCCGTCAACCTTATAGGTCTTGTTCATGAAGATGAGGATCGATGTCATCGCCTCGGCGGCGGCCGAGTTCGCGAGCGCGCCGGCATGAAGGCCGCGCAGCCCGATGGCGTCCGCCAGTGCCACCACCTCGCCCCGCGCCGTCTTGTCGTCCCCGAAGACGAGGACGTCGCACCCCACGTCGACATCCTGGGCGAGCTTGTGCGCCGCGACGTTGTGGAAGGCGGAAACGACGGTCGCCTCCGCCCCAAGGAGCATCGCCGCACGGACGGCGGCGCTGCCCTCGGGCGGAAGCTGCACGCGCATCACCTTCGGTGGCACCAGCGGCACCGTCGTGTCGACGACGATCTTGCCCGCGACATGCGGCCGTATGTCGGCGAGCGTCGCCTCCTGTGCTGCGAAGGGCACGGTGACGATGACGAGGTCGGCCGCTGCCGCCGCCGCGGCGTTGGACATGCCGCGCAGGCCGTGGCCCAGCTCCGCCGCCTTCGCCTCGGCGGCATCCGCCTGGCGCGATCCGATGATCACCTGGCGCCCGGTACGCGCCAGCCGCCAAGCGATTGCCGCGCCGAGATGCCCCGTCCCCCCGACGACGGCAATGGTCTGCGCACTCATTTCTTCTCGCCCCCCTGCATGGACATAAAGCGGCGCATGTCGGCGTACACGGCCGAATGTGCAGTGAACCCGCCGTCCGCCACGATTGAGGCGCCGGTGACGTAGCGCGACTGGTCGGACGCAAGGAAAGCCGCCACCTCCGCGATGTCGTCGGGCGTTCCGAGATCGGGAACGAGGTTGTGCTCGCGCATCAACGCCTGGGCCTCCGGCGGCATGTTCTCGTCGAGCGCCTCGGTCATGACGAGGCCGACCACGATCACGTTCGCACGGATGCCCTGCTTGCCATATTGCGTGGCGATATAGCGCGACAGGCCGAGCAGACCGGCCTTGGTCGTGCCGTAGGCAGGATAATCGAGGTCGCCCGCAAGCCCCTTGCCCGATCCTGTGAAGATGATCGATCCGCCGCCGGCCTTCAACAGGTGCGGGATGCCGTGCTTGGCGCACAGCATCGAGCCGGTCAGGTTGGTGGCCAGCGTGCGGTTCCAGAAGGCGAGGTCCATATCGGCAATCGCAGCGTCGGACGCCATCGCGCCGGTCTGGGCGGCATTGCTGTGCACGATGTCGAGCCGGCCGAAGCGGGCCACGGTCGCTGCAATGCCGGCCGCGATCGACTCCTCGTTCGAGACATCCATGGCCACTGCGAGCGCTTCGCCGCCGAGCCCGGCGATCTCCTCTACCACGCCTGCCAGCCTCGCCTCGGTCCGGCCGGTGATCGCCACCTTGGCGCCGCGCTTCGCGAAAAGCTTCGCGGTCGCGCGGCCGATGCCGCTGCCCCCGCCCGTGATGATTGCGACCTTGCCGTCGAGCGGCCGATAATCCGTCATTCGCTTACTCCGTCAACGCCGGTGCCACGTCCGGCACAAGTTCGTAAAGGGTGGTGCGTTGGCGCGCCGGCCGACCGATCGAGGCGGCGAGCGCCTGCATCTCGGACACACCGAACTCCTGTCCGTTGACGCCCCCGGCGGCCCGCGTGATGGACTCGTCCATCAGCACGCCGCCCAGGTCGTTGGCTCCGGCGTTCAGGATCGCCGCCGCACCGTCGGCGCCCATCTTCACCCAGCTCACCTGGATGTTGCGGATCACCGGCCCCAGCACGATGCGCGCAATCGAATGCATGAGCACCGCTTCACGGTAGCTGGGGCCCGACCGCGCCTGCCCCTTGCGCCAGATAGGCGACTCCATGTGAACGAAGGGGAGCGGCACGAATTCGGTGAAGCCGCCGGTTTCCTCCTGGAGCGCGCGGACCGCCACCAGGTGACGCGCCCAGTGGCGATAATGGTCGACATGGCCGAACATGATCGTCGCTGTCGAGCGCAGCCCGACGCTATGGGCGGCACGCATCACGTCGAGCCATTCGTCGGCCGTCACCTTGTCCGGGCAGATGATCGCCCGCACCTCCGGATCGAGTATCTCGGCAGCCGTGCCGGGAAGCGTCGCGAGCCCCGCATCGCGCAGGCGGGCGAGGAAGTCCTCAAGCGCCAGGCCGAGCGTTCGCGCGCCATGCGTCACCTCGAGCGGCGAGAAGGCGTGGATGTGGATCTCCGGCGCGGCCGCGCGCACCGCCGCCAGAACGTCCAGATAGGTGTTGCCGTCATAGTCCGGGTGGATGCCGCCCTGGAGGCAGACCTCGGTCGCGCCGCGTGCCGCCGCCTCGGCCGCCCGGCGCCCGATCTCGCCCATGTCGAGCCGATAGGCCGGCCCGCGAAGCGCCCTGCTGCTGCCCTTGGAGAAGGCACAGAAGCCGCATCTGTAGAGGCAGATATTCGTGTAGTTGATGTTGCGGTTGACTGCATAGGTGACGACGTCGCCGACCGTCTCGCGCCGCATCCGGTCGGCAAGTGCCACCAGCGCCTCGAAATCCTCTCCGTCGGCCTCGAACAGCGCGGTGATCTCTAGCTCGTCGAGGCGCTCCCCGGCTTCGGCCTTCGCGATGGTGGCTCGAAGAAGCGGCGAGCCCGGCCCGGTGCGAAGCTCGGGCACCGGATCGCCACGTCCTGCCGCCCAGTCGTCTGCCTTGGGCAGCCCACCCGCATCCACGGCGCGCAGCACGAGCGGTGCGATCCCCGGATCGGTCCACCGTGCTGCCTCGCGGGCATGACGCGGACCGATCGCGAGCCGCTGCGTCAGCATCCGTCCAGCCGCGACCGTCGCATCTTCGAGGATCTCCAGGTGCGGCCAAGGCGCCTCGGGATTCACATGGTCGGGTGTCAGTGGCGAGACGCCGCCCCAATCATTGACGCCGGCACGTATGAGCGCCCCCAGCTCCTCCCGTCGGTGGAGGTTGGGCGGCGCCTGGATGGTCATCTCCGAGCCCAGCAGCAGACGGGCGGTCGCAATCGTCCAGAGATGCTCGTCGAGCGAAGGCTCAGGATGATCGGCCATGCGCGTGCCGGGCTTGGCACGGAAGTTCTGGACGATGACTTCCTGGATATGGCCGTGGCGCCGATGGAGCGCGCGGATGGCGAGCAGCGCCTCGATCCGCTCGAGGCGCGTCTCGCCGATCCCGATGAGGAGTCCGGTGGTGAAGGGCACCTTCGCCCGACCTGCCGCCTCGATTGCGGCAAGGCGTGCGGCGGGCGCCTTGTCGGGCGAGCCGTAATGCGGCCCGCCCTTCTGGCGCAGCCGCTCGGATACGCTCTCGAGCATGATGCCCATCGACGCGCTATGCGGGCGAAGCGCGGCATAGTCGTCGGCGCCCATGAGCCCCGGATTGAGATGCGGCAGCAAGCCGGTCTCGTCGAGCACGGCGCGCGCCATCTCGGCGAGGTAGGTGAGCGTCGTCTCATGCCCGAGCTTCGCGAGCGCGGTGCGGGCGGCCGCATAGCGCAGCTCCGGCTGGTCGCCGAGCGTGAACAGCACCTCGCGGCAACCCATTGCCGCCCCTGCCCTCACGATCGCCAGCACCTCGTCGCGGCCCAGATAGGCGGTGTCGACGCGCGCCGGGGTCGTTGCGAAGGTGCAGTAATGGCACACGTCGCGGCAGAGCCTGGTGAGCGGCACGAACACCTTGCGCGAATAGGTGACGCGCGCCCCGTGTCCCAGAAGCGTCAGCGCCTCCGCCTCCGCCATCAGTTCGGCCAAAGGCGCCCGCTCAAGGACACCCAGGATCTCGTGCGCGTCCTCCATTTCGGCAACAGCCGGGAGCATCAGATGGCGCTCCGGGCCTGCGCAAGGCCGTGCATCGTGTCCAGCGGCGCTGCGTGGCCCGGCAGCGCGGCAATGAACGTCGACACGCCCATTCCTTCCAGCGCGCGCATCATCGCCGTCGCGTTCTCGACAGGGCCGGCGAGCGTGTCGAACTGGGCGAGATAGTCGGTCAGCCCCAGCTCCTTCATGAGCGCGACATTCTTTCCTCCGACGACGACATGCTCCGTCGGATCATATCGCGCCTGCAGCTCCAATATCCTGTCCTTCAGTTGCGGAGGGACCTGCGCGAGTGCTTCGGGCGTGCGGAGCGCCATGCCGTTCACCGCTATGAACGCGCCGAGATCCTCGATCGCCTCTTCGCGCGTCGGGCGTACGGAGGCATAGGACACCGCCCAGATGTCGATCGCGTCCGCGTCGCGTCCAGCGCGGGTGGCGGCATCCCGCACCGCCGCGATCCGCTGCGCGAGCCCGTCGAGATTCTGTTCTCCGGCAAACAGGATGACGCCGTCCGCCTGCTCGCCGGCCAGCGCAAGCGCCTTCGGACCGAAGGCGGAGTAATAGATCGGGATCGGCTTGGGAAAGCGCAGCGGCTTCACGGGGCGTCCGTTCCACTCGACCCCTTCGCCGGCGAACAAGGCTTTCAGCGCAGCCATCTCGGCGCGAATCTCCGCCTGCGTCGCCGGCGCACGACCGATGGCGAGGACGGTGCTGCCGCCCGTCGCCAGGCCGAGCGCGACGCGTCCTCCCGACAGGTCGTCGATCGAACAGAGTGCGTTTGCCGTGGCCAGCGGGTGGCGCATGAAGGGCGAGGTCACCAGTGGCGCCAGCCGTGCGCCAGGTGCATCGAGCGCGGCGAGCGTCAGCGAAACATAGAGATCATGCCAGCCGGCCGGCGAATCGCCGATGGTGACGAGTTCATAGCCGAGCCTGGACGCGAGCCTGACCTCTTCTCTGAACGCTGCGACGTCCGCCCCCCACAGGCTGCAGATACCCAGTTTCATTGCGCCTCCCTTCTGGCCGGGCGGCACCTAGGCACGCCAGGACCCGAATCCTTGCCGCACGCCGCAGGAACTCACCCCACTATCTTCCGTGCCAATCCAAGCGAGGAATGGCGCAGCAAGCGTATTGCCGGGATGTGGTCCGCCTTATCACCAGCCGGAAGATAGGGAACAGCGCGTCTCGTCCGCTCAATGTCGGGTGAGTTCCTCGCGCAGCCTCTGCATCGATTCGTCGAGGCTCTGCTCGATCTGCTGCGCGTTCGGCACATGGCTGTCGCCGTCGCGGAAATGCAGGTTGATCGCGATGCGCGCAATGCGATCGCCGCCTTCGCTGACAGACAGCTCACCGCGATAGGCGCTTGCGCCCGATCCCCAGCGCATCACGCGCTGGTCGGCATCGACATAGATCTGCCCGTCGTCATGATAGGGCCGGCCTCCGGCGACGCCGTCGATATGAATGTGACCATGCTCGACGTCGGCTTTGCGGGTCGTGGGCACGAAGCGCGGCAGATTGGCGATGTTCGACACGAAGGCGAACGCCTGATCCGCCGACACCTCGATATCGATTTCGCGATGATAGTCGGTCATGCTCGTCAGCTCCTGCGCGGGAGTGACGTTAAACGCGCAACCAGGGACGAGGATACCATGTCACCGGCGGCAAAAGTCAGCCCGTTGGGCAGGCAAGGCCCGGCAGCTGTTCGATCCGACTTCCGCGCGCTGTTCCCACCCAGACCCGCCGATCGACCTCGACGGCGACCGTCACCATGTCGATCGGGGCCGGCCGTACGCAGCGCACGGTGAGCGGCGCCGGGTCGACCTCGACGATCGTCGACGGAATCCGGCAGTGCGTCCGGGTCGAGGTATAGCACTCGGTCACCAGCCCGGGCGACGTGCCCTGGCCGCCGACGAGGATCGTTCCGCGCGGGCTCCAGCGCAGATTGTCGGGCAGCAGGTTCAGCGGGAGCGTGCGCCGTGCCGTCCCGGTCTCGCTGGATTTCAGCTCGACGAGCGCCTTGCCGCCCCAGGAAGCCACGTACAGCGTGCGGCCGTCACGCTTGGCGATTATGCCATTCGGCCCGACCGTCGCGCTGCCGGGAACGGAATGCCACCCACCGCGCGGCGACCAGGTCGCGACTTCGCCGCCCATGGCCGAGATCGGCGTGGAACCATCGAGCGGGCGGCCCATGTTGGTGACGAACAGCCTTCCATCCGCCAGCGCTGCGACGGAATTGGCGAACAGGCCGGCAGGCGCCCTTGCGCAGCCGATCCATCGCAGCCGCGGCGCCCGGCCGGAAAGCAGTACGAACATCTCGATGGACTCGCGCGCGCCATGGTTGACGACATAGAGCCGCAGGCGGCCGTCCGGCGCGGTGGCCAGCGAGACCCCGTGCGGCTTGAAGTCACCTGATGCCAACTCTTCGCGGCAGTCCGGCGTCGTAGCTTCGCCGTCTTTGCGGGTGCCGGGATAGAGCGGCACCAGCCGTCCTGTCTTCGTGTCGACCGCCACGATCCGGCCGGATGTCGCTGCGCCGCCGGCCATGCTGCTCGCGATGATCCAGCGCCCGCCGGGCACCGGCAGGAGATCCTCGGCATTGACAATTTCGACCGAACGGGCCGGCGCTTGCGCGGGCAGCATCGCGAGCATGACGGCCGCCAGGAACGGCTTCAAAGCCCCTCTCACGGCTCAACCGAACTTGAAGGCGCAGATCTTGTTGCCGTCGGGATCGCGCACATAGGCCATATAGGCCTGCGCCTCCGCCGGGCCGCGCAGACCGGGCGCGCCCTCGTCGCTGCCGCCGAGTTCCAACGCCGCCGCGTGGAAACGATCGACCTGCTCGGGCTCCTCGAGCATGAAACCGATCATCGTGCCGTTGCCGCTGGTCGCCGGCGCGCCGTCGAACGGGGCGACGACCGCGAACATCGTCCCCTTGCCGCCATAGATGCGCCCGCCCGAGCCATGTTCCATCATCGGCGCGAAGCCGATCACGGGCATGAGCGCGTCGTAGAACCTTTTGGCGCGCTCCAGATCGTTCGAACCGACGGTCGCATATGCCAGCATGTCTCTCCCCTGCTTCCCCGGATCAGGCCGGCGGCTTGATTGCCATGGCACGCGCAACCGCGGGCCGCGCGCCGACCTCGTCGAGCCAGCGTTGAAGGTTGGCGGCCTTGTCGAGCGCCTCGCCGATGAGGCCGCGAAAACTGACGCTTGCTGCCTTCGCCCAAGGATAGCAGGCGATGTCTGCGATGCTGTACTCGCCGCCGGCGAGATAGCGGGCCTCGTGCAGGCGCCCGTCGAGCACGCCGATCAGGCGCGCGGCTTCCTCGCTGAAGCGGCTAATGGCGAGAGGCGCCTTCGTCTCGGAGCGCAGGCCGAAGAAGCCGAGCTGCCCAAGCATCGGGCCCAGGCCGCCGATCTGCCAGTGGAGCCACTGCAACGCACGCCAGCGCGGCGTCCCAGACGGCGCGAGCAGCCGGCCATGCTTGTCGGCCAGATACTCGAGGATGGCTCCGCTCTCGAACATGGCCAGCGGCTCCCCCTGTCCCGAGTCGTCCACGATGGCCGGAATCTTGTTATTGGGCGCGATCTTCAGGAAGGCAGGATCGAACTGCTCGTTGCGCGCGAGGTTGACGAAGCGCGTCTCGTAAGGGGCGCCCAGTTCCTCCAGCATGATGAACAGCTTCTGCCCGTTGGGCGTGGGCCAAGCATAGAGCGTGATCATCAGGCCTCCAACGGCAACAATGCCCCACGATTATGCGTCATTGCTTGCCCGCCCCTCCTACCGGCCGGCAGGATGCGCCATTTCCTCTTGCCGACAGCTCAGCTCCAGGTCAGCGGAAGCTCCGGAACATGGATCACGTTGCCGAGGAAGAAGGGCACCCTGAAGCCGGGCTCCACGCGGAAATTCGGGATCGCCTTGAGGAACTCTTCGATCGCGGTCTGCAGCTCGCGCCGTGCAAGGTGCTGCCCCAGGCAGCGGTGGATGCTGTGCCCGAGCGTGACGTGCGTCGGCTTGCGATCGAGGCGCACCTCGTTGGGAGCATCGTAGGCGTCAGGGTCGCGGCCGGCGAGCGGCGTCGACATGATGACAAAGTCGCCAGGCATGATGGTCTGGCCGTCGAGCTCATAAGGCTTCGAACAGATACGGTTGGTCGATACGGCAGCGTAGGCGCGCAGCAGCTCCTCGATCGCCACGACGTTCTGCGAGAAGCTGTTGTTGCGCATCACCTCCTGATCGCCCGGATGTGTCGCCAGATGGTAGAAGTGCAGGCTGAGGTTCGACGTAACGGTGTCGAGGCCGCCGATATAGAGGTTGAAGGCGTGGCCGAAGACTTCCTTGTCGGTCCACTTCCGGCCGTCCACCTCGAGCGTCAGCGCCTTGCTGATCAGGTCGTCGCCCGGGTTCTTCCTGCGGTCCTCGATCGTCTCGAGGAGCAGATCCTTGACCGCGCGGACGCTGTTGATCCGCGCATCCAGATCGGTGCCGTGCAGGATCTTGTTCTCCCAGTCGAGAAACTCCGGCTGGCGCTCCTGCGACAGTCCGATCAGGTCCAGGAAGATGGTGATGGGGAAGTTGACCGCGAAATCCCGCACGAACTCGCAGGAGCCCTTGTCCTTGAACTTGTCGATATAGAAGCGCGCGCGCTCGCGGACGAGTCCGTCGAGCTGCATCATCTTGCTTGGCGCGAAGATCGGGTTCAGCGCCTGGCGAAAACCGGTGTGAACCGGCGGATCGAGCTCGGTCGGGATGATATCCCAGTCCTCGCCGATCAGCCGCGCGAAGCCGGTATTGCCGCGCTTGTGGAAATTCTCGGCGTCGGCGTAGATCTTGCGCAGATCGGCATTGCGTCGGACGACCCAGCCGGGTTGCCGGAACGAGATGTTGTCGGCGTAGAAGACGGCCGGGCCCTCGTGGATCTTCGGGATGATCGTCTCGTAGGGATTCTCATAGACGATCTTGCGATCAAACAGCTCGGCGTGCCGGACCTGCGCCGGATCGATATGCGACGGATATTGGTTGGCCTCGTTTGCCATGTTTCACCTCACGACTTGAGATAGGTCGCGGTGATGGCGCCCAAGGTGCCCAGATCCGCTCCGGCGGCGCGGCCGGCGTCGGCGGCGGCAGCGACGTCTTTCACCATGTAGCGATGCGCCATCTCCAGAAATGGTCCGGGGTCCTGATCGACGAACTGGCGCAGGACGTCGCTGCTGCCGCTGCATTGGATAAGCGCAGCGGCGGTTCTGGCACGCTCTAGCCCCAGCGCTTCGGCCAGGCGCAGCGCATCCGCCGCCAGCTGAAGATGTCCGGCGAAGAGGATGTTGTTGACGAGCTTGATCTTCCGGCCCGCTCCGCTGGGTCCGATGTGGAAGATGGCACGAGCAAAGGCGTCGAAGGCGGGCCGGCAACGCTCGATCGCCTCCGCCTCGCCACCGACCAGCAGTGTGAGCATGCCGGAGGCGATTTCTGACTGCATTCGGCTGAAGCAGGTGTCCAGCACGGCAACCCCGCCGGGAGCCGAGGCAGCGAGCGCCTGCGCCGCCTCGACGCTCCCTGTCGTGAAAATGGCGACGACTGCCCCCGGCTTCAGGCGCGACATCACACCATCGGCGCCGTTCAGCACCTCCTCGACCTGAGCGTCGGAGAAAACGGCGATGCAAAGAAGGTCGCAGTCGTCGGCCGCCTCGCGCGGCGAATTGCAGAGGATCAGTCCTGCCGCCGCGTCGGCGGCAGGCGGATTTATGTCGAAGGCGCGGACCTGGTGGCCGGCCGCCGCCACCTTCTTCGCGGTCGGAAGACCCATCTGACCTAATCCGATCCAGGCGACCTTCATGGCTCCCACTTCCCGTCTGCTGCGCCACAGCCGGAAAATCGGCTGCACCGTGCATGGGCTATGCGACGAAACCAGGCTGTTCAACCACGGTCAGTATCGCCAGACGGACTTTATATTCTTCCGGACTGCCTCCGCCCTCGATCACCTGGTCTTCCCGAGCCCGCGGCCGACGATCGGCGCCGGATAATCACGGATAAGCTGGAGCCGGCGCATTATCCGGCGGTGGAAATAACGCGCAAGCGCCTTCTCGTGCGCGGCACCTTGCGCGATGACGAAAGCCTCCAGGGCGCTCTCGGCATCCTCGGTCGATTGGAAGGTGCCGCCGAGCAACGCCTCCGTCTCGGCCCGCTCCAGTCGCTCGATCTCCGGACCGATCTCGTCGGCGCGCAGGGCATAGCGGGCCAGCGAGAGAAGCGGCGTCTCCCGAAGCAGGCCTTCGGCCGGCGGCAGCGCCTGTGCGACCGCGACGAGGTCGATGAGCGCATCGCTGTTCATGCTCCGCCGAGCCGGGAGGTCCTCGGCCTTCTCAAGCGGGATGCCCGAGGTTTCCGCCAGCACCTCCAGAGCTGCTCGAGACGTCGCGAGATCCCATGACAGATATTCCACGAATGCCGGGTGCGGATGATTGGTTCGAAACGTCGAGCGCGTCATCATCGGGACGGCAAGGAACGACACCAGCGTATGGAAGTCGAGCGCCGCCCAGTCGATTGCTTCCCCGGCTGGTCTGCCTTGGAAAAACTGGTCCAATTCTGAAGAGAGCCCTGCGGGGCATGGGAATTGGAGAAAGGTATGGGACGTCAGCGATTTACGCCGGAGCAGATCATCGCGAAGCTGCGTGAAGT
>Ga0164243_10000422_pt1 | contig 81447 bp, 76 predicted proteins | sample OricompcompostOP_FD_108781 | JGI IMG/M metagenome (GOLD analysis project Ga0164243, IMG submission 108781) | Organic Plus compost microbial communities from Emeryville, California, USA - Original compost - Organic plus compost (OP) | ecosystem: Engineered > Solid waste > Mixed feedstock >... | reverse complement strand
CGAGCGCGGCGCGACCGAGAAGGAGACGCTCGTCTCCCGCCTCATCGACCGCCCGGTGCGCCCGCTGTTCCCGGAAGGCTTCTACAACGAGATCAACGTGATCGCGCAGGTCATGTCGTTCGATGGCGAGAATGAACCGGACATCGTGGCGATGGTCGCGGCCTCGGCGGCGCTCACCCTGTCGGGCGTGCCGTTCCTCGGCCCGATCGGCGCCGCGCGCGTCGGCTACAAGGATGGCGAATATCAGCTCAACCCGAGCCTCGAAGAAGTGAAGGCGGGCGAGCTGGACCTCGTCGTCGCTGCCACCGACACCGCCGTGATGATGGTCGAGTCCGAGGCGAAGGAGCTGTCCGAGGAGGTCATGCTCGGCGCCGTGATGTTCGCCCACAAGGAGAGCAGGAAGGTCATCGACGCGATCATCCAGCTCGCCGAGAAGGCCGCCAAGGACCCGTGGGAGATCGACCTGGGCGACGGCAATGCCGAGCTCAAGGCCAAGCTCAAGGGTCTGATCGGCGCCGACATCGCGGCCGCCTACAAGCTCACCAACAAGTCCGAGCGCTCCAATGCGCTCAACGCCGCTCGCGACAAGGCCAAGGAATATTTCACGGCCGAGGGTCTCGATCCGCAGGCCGTGATGGCCGGCATCAAGCTGGTGAAGAAGCTGGAAGCCGAGATCGTGCGCACCGCCATCCTCAAGGACGGCCAGCGCATCGACGGGCGCACCACCACGCAGATCCGCCCGATCGAGGCGATGGTGGGCTTCCTGCCGCGCACGCACGGCTCGGCGCTGTTCACCCGCGGCGAGACGCAGGCCATCTGCACGACCACGCTCGGCACCAAGGACGCCGAGCAGATGATCGACGGGCTCAACGGGCTCAGCTACGAGCGCTTCATGCTGCACTATAACTTCCCGCCCTATTCGGTCGGCGAGGTTGGCCGCTTCGGCGCGCCGGGCCGCCGCGAGGTGGGCCATGGCAAGCTGGCGTGGCGCGCGCTGCATCCGGTGCTGCCGAGCCATGACGAGTTCCCCTACACGGTGCGCGTCCTCTCCGACATCACCGAGTCCAACGGCTCCTCCTCCATGGCGACCGTCTGCGGCGGCTCGCTCTCGATGATGGACGCCGGCGTGCCCCTGAAGCGTCCGGTTTCCGGCATCGCCATGGGTCTCATCCTGGAAGGCGACGAGTTCACGGTGCTGAGCGACATCCTTGGCGACGAGGATCATCTCGGCGACATGGACTTCAAGGTGGCCGGCACCAGCGAGGGCATCACCTCGCTGCAGATGGACATCAAGGTCGCCGGCATCACCGAGGCGATCATGCGCCAGGCGCTGGCGCAGGCCAAGGAAGGCCGCGCGCATATCCTGGGCGAGATGAGCAAGGCGCTGGGCGAGGTTCGATCGGAACTTTCGGCCCACGCTCCGCGCATCGAGACGATCCAGATCGACAAGTCGAAGATCCGCGACGTCATCGGCACGGGCGGCAAGGTCATCCGCGAGATCGTCGCGGAGACCGGCGCTAAGGTCGACATCGACGACGAGGGCGTCATCAAGATCAGCTCGTCCGATCTCTCGCAGATCGAGGCGGCCAAGGCCTGGATCCTCGGCATCGTCGAGGAGCCCGAGGTCGGCAAGATCTACAATGGCAAGGTCGTGAACCTGGTCGATTTCGGCGCGTTCGTGAACTTCATGGGCGGCAAGGACGGCCTCGTCCACGTCTCCGAGATCCGCAACGAGCGGGTCGAGAAGGTGGCCGATGTCCTCAAGGAGGGCCAGGAAGTCAAGGTCAAGGTCCTCGAGATCGATCCACGCGGCAAGGTCCGCCTGTCGATGCGCGTCGTCGATCAGGAGACCGGCGAGGAGCTGGAGGACACCCGCCCGGCGCGCGAACCGCGCGGCGACCGGGGTGATCGTGGCGACCGTGGCGGCCGCAATGATCGCGGCGGCCGTGGCGAGCGCGGCCCGCGCCGGGATCGTGGCGACCGTGGCCCCCGCCGCGAGCGCTCAGGCGGCGATGATGAGGGCGAAGCACCCGAATTCGCGCCGGCATTCCTGACCAAGGACTGAGCTGGCGTGGCGGCTATAGCGGCCTGTCACACGGAAGAAGAATGGAGAAAGGCCCCGCAGGACTTGCGGGGCCTTTTTTCGTGAGACGCAGCCGGCTCATTCCCTTCCGGGTCATGATTGTCCAGAGATGTTGTGGCTTTTGCGCGGAGCGCAAAGCTTTCGCCCTGGTGCGCGATCATGTACCGCGCCACAAAACGCGGCTCCTCGTTACGGGGGCGAGGCGCCTCCCGGGAATTGCGGGTCCGATGACGAATTGCGACATCGGCACGATTCGCTGAGCGATCCAGACGATCGCCAAGGCGCATGAGAAGGCGAGAATCGCGGTCAGATAGTTGCCATGCCCCGTTATCCGGCTGACGACGGACAGAAGGAAGATGTGGCTGAGATAGACACCGAGCATGCACGCCGAAATCTGCCGGATGATCCCCGCGCCTCCTATGCTCCGTGGCCCGAACCAGAGAACCGGAACGGTAACGAGCGTTCCGAGCACATAGGGAATGCTGACTCCGGGCAGCGCTGCGGCACCGACAATTGCGAGTGAAATGGCCAAGGACGAACCGCCGGCGATAGCCGCCCATCGCGGAACCTTGCCGCCCAGCCCCAGCGCTATGCCGACCAGGACGATAGGCGCGGCCTGCATCCATTGGCCCAGAGGTTCGCTCCATCCGGTCGATGGCGGCCGCCAGAGCGAAGCGGTCGTGAGCAGCGCGGCGGCACCGAGAGTGGCGAGCCAGAACAGCATGCCAGGGCTCATGCGCGGTTTCAGGATATTGAGAGCCGCCAGAACGGCAAACATGGCCGGCATGAACCAGAGATGCGGCGCCGTGCCGTAGAATATGCCGAAGGGGCTGCCATGGCCGGCCAGAAGGGGCAATCCGCGCAGAAAATTCAGGGCGCCGTAAACGATCATCCAGAACAGCCATGGAATGATGAAAGTCTTGGCCAGGAGCGCCGGAGATCGCACCCGCTCCCAGTTGAACATGCAATCGAGGCCCGGCGAGAGAAGCAAGAACACGATCAGGCCCGAATAAGCGAGATCGTGACCCGGCGCCCCGCTATGGAATAGGACGATGGCGAAGGCCGCGACTATGCGCAGCGCCTCGATCGACTCATTCCTGCGATTGGAGTCGTTCCCCCCGTCCTTCTTCCCCATAGAGCCACCCCCAACCGGGTTGCATGACTACGCCTCCGCGGGAGTGAGATAAAGAGCTTTCGGATGTGCCATGGCCCATGACGACCATGACCAAGGCAGCGTCGACCTGTCCGCATTGGCTCGCCCGGCGGCAGGAGTGGTGATTTGCAGGAACCCTGGTGGAGCTGAGGGGAATCGAACCCCTGACCTCATCATTGCGAACGATGCGCTCTCCCAACTGAGCTACAGCCCCCAGGGAGCGCTGCCTATAAGCGCGCGTTTCGCGCATTGCAATGCGTTTTGGGCCATGATCGGGCGAGGATGTCCAGACCTGTCGGCGTGCGAATATAGCGCCGGGGCTGCGCCTCTCGCGGTCGGTGTCAGCTGCCGAAGCCCACCGAAAGAAAGGCCGGTGTCGGGCCGTTCCAGCCGTCGTCGGGACCGTCATCCTCGATTCGCTCGCGTCGGGCCGGGCGCGGGCTTTGGTCGCGCTTGGGTCGTTCGGAGCGGGGCGGGCGTTCGGGGCGCGTCTCCGCCGGTCTCGCCTCGGCGGCACCTTTCTCCCTGGCCGGCTTGCGGCCGCGCCGGTTGCCGGCCTTGCCCTTGGGCGCTTCGGCGGCATCGTCCGCTTCGTCGGCCGCCAGACCACTTTCCAAGCGCGGGATTTTCGTGCCGATCAGCTTCTCGATATTGTCGATCGCCTCGGCGTCGCTGCGGGTGACGAACGTGAAGGCCTTGCCGGTCGCGCCTGCGCGGCCGGTGCGGCCGATGCGATGGACATAATCGTCCGGATGCCAGGGCGCGTCGAAGTTGAAGACGTGGGACACGCCCTTGATGTCCAGCCCGCGCGCGGCGACGTCCGAGGCCACCAGCAGATTGATCTCGCCGGTCTTGAACCGCTCCAGCTCGGCGAGCCGCGCGGACTGGTCGATGTCGCCATGGATCTCGCCCGACCTGAAGCCGTGCCGCTGCAGGCTCTTGTTGAGCTCGCGCACGGCGGTCTTGCGGTTGCAGAAGATGATCGCGCTGTCGACGCCTTCGCTGCGCAGGAGTGAGCGGAGCATCTCGCGCTTCTTCTTCTCTTCCACCGGCACCAGCATCTGCGTGATGTTGGCACCCGCCGTCGCGGGCCGGGCGACCTCGATCGACTTGGGATTGGAGAGGAACTTGTCCGCCAGTTTCTTGATCGGCGGCGGCATGGTGGCCGAGAAGAGCAGCGTCTGCCGGTTGGCGGGCAGCTTGGTGCAGATATTCTCGATGTCCGGGATGAAGCCCATGTCGAGCATCCGGTCCGCCTCGTCGATGACGAGCAGCGAGCAGCCGGTGAGCAGGATGTTGCCGCGCTCGAACAGGTCCATGAGGCGGCCGGGCGTGGCGATCAGCACGTCGACGCCCTTCTCCAGCGCCTTCACCTGGTCGCCCATCGAGACGCCGCCGATCAGCAGCGCCATGGAGAGCTTGTGATATTTACCATATTTCTCGAAATTCTCGGCGACCTGCGCCGCCAGCTCGCGGGTCGGCTCCAGGATGAGGCTGCGCGGCATGCGGGCACGGGCGCGGCCCTGGGCGAGGATGTCGATCATCGGCAGCACGAAGCTGGCCGTCTTGCCCGTGCCGGTCTGGGCGATGCCGATGATGTCGCGCATCATGAGGACCGAGGGGATGGCTTGCGCCTGGATCGGCGTCGGCTCGTTATAGCCCGCCTCCGCGACGGCTTTCAGCAATTCATCCGACAGGCCGAGATCGGCAAAGGGCATCAGGATTCCATGAGACAGGAGAAAGCGTGGCTGCCCGGCACGGCGTTCATAGTGCGTTCAGCCGAGCGCCGCATGGGCAAAAGCCAAGCCCGTGTCAAGGATTTCCGGGCCGGGCTGCACGCAACACGCGGAGGATGGCCGGGATGTACTGCCTGGCGGCGCCATGGATCTCCGTTTGCGTCACGTGATTCGTGCGATCAAGCGGGAATGGGCCGGTTTCGTGACGCCCAGGCACAGCGTTGCGCGGCTAGGAGTTCGAGCGGCGACAACCACCCCAAGCCCCGTTCGCCCTGAGCGAAGTCGAAGGGCGCTACTGAGCGGAGCGAAGTGGGCTTCGCCTGCGGCTCAGCCAAGCCCTTCGACTTCGCTCAGGGCGAACGGAGTGAGGAGCGGATCGGTTCGCAGCTCGGTTTGAGGCGGAATGCCGACCTTCTCCCCGAACGGAGCGACCCGGAATGACAGGAACGGGATCGTCAGCGGATGTCCGAAAACCCGTTCTCCAGCCTCAGGGTTCTGGCCTGTCCTCCGGCTCCGCCGGCACCAGCCGCGAGAAGCGCTCGATGGCGCAGGAGGAGCCGTTGCGGGCATGGAGTTCGTCCCGCCCGGCGCAGAGCGCGCCATCCTCGGCCGGCTCGATGTAGAAGCCCGCATAGAAGTCGATCGCCCGGCAGGCGCGGCCGAAATGGGTGCGGAACTGGTTGCTGCGGAACGTCACCATCACGACATCGCTGTTCCGGTTGATGATGGCGCCGCGGATGCGCGCGAGCGGCAGGCAGCGCGGTCCCGCCACTTCCCGCACGGCCTGTGGCGGCGGCTCGGGCGCGGCGGCGGCCGCCGCAGCCTCCTGCTCACGGGCCGTATTGGGGCGCGGCATGCGGGTCTGCACGATGGGAATGCGGATGATGACGCGCTGCTCGATCGTGACCTGCGCCAGTTCCGTCCCCGCGCGAAACGTCGGGTGATCGGCGTCCGGCGCGGACGTGAGCAGCATGGTCGCAATGAGTGTCGGCGCGAGCGCTGGCAAGTCTGTTCCCCAGGGCGAGACCATGCCGTAGAGGCCCGCGCTTGAACAGCCGATTAATTGCATGCCGGCATGGCGCGTGATCCGCGCTCGGGCTGGCGTTCGCTGCTGCCGCGCGGCATAAGGCCGGGCATGATCTCGCCCGTTGCCCTGGATGCCTTTCGTGCCGTCGCCGGTCCCCGCGGCCTCATCGAGGACCGTGATCTCGTGGTCCCCTGGCTGGAGGACTGGCGGGGCAAGTTCCATGGCGAGGCCATCGCCATCCTCACGCCGCGTTCGACGCAGGACGTCGCGGCCATGGTCCGCATCGCGCGCGAACATGGCGTGCCGCTGGTGCCGCAGGGTGGAAACACCTCGATGGTCGGCGGCGCCACGCCGCCGGCGGACGGCAGCGCGCTCATCCTGTCGCTGCGCGCGATGAACGCCATCCGCAGCATCGATCCGGCCGCCAATATCGCCGTGTGCGAGGCCGGCGTCATCCTCTCCACGCTGCACGAGGCGGCCGAGGCGGTCGGCCGGCGCTTCCCGCTCAGCCTGGGCGCCAAGGGCTCGGCGACGATCGGCGGCCTCGTCTCCACCAATGCCGGCGGCACGCAGGTGCTGCGCCACGGCACGATGCGCGCGCTGGTCGAGGGCATCGAGGCGGTGCTGCCCGACGGCTCCATCCATGACGGCATCGCCGCGCTCAAGAAGGATAATCGCGGCTATGACCTCAAGCAGCTGCTGATCGGCGCGGAAGGCACGCTGGGCGTCATCACGGCGGCCAGCCTGCGCCTCGCGCCTGCCATCGCCGACCGGTCGGTCGCCTGGGTGGGGCTCGCCGGTCCGGAGCAGGGGCTGGCGCTGCTTCGCCATATGGAAGCGCAGCTCGGGCCGGTGGTCGAGGGCTTCGAGGTGATCGCGGCCGACACGCTCGGCTTCATCCTGGACGTCATTCCCGGCACCCGGCGCCCGATCGAGACCGAGACGCCCTGGAACGCACTGATCGAGATCGATCTGGACAGCGCGGACAGCACGCCGAATGCGCAGGAGCGCATGGAGATGGCGCTGGCCGAGGCGTTCGAGCAGGATCTGGTCGTCGATGCCGCCGTCGCGGCCAATGAGAGCCAGGCCGAGGCCTTCTGGAAGCTGCGCGAGAGCGCATCCGAGGCCGAGCGGGCGCAGGGCCCGGCGCTGCAGTTCGACATCAGCGTGCCGATCGCCGGCATGCCGCGCTTCATGACCGAGGTGGCGGCTGCCTGCGAGGCGCGCTTCCCCGGCACGACGGCCTCCTCCTTCGGCCATCTGGGCGACGGCAATGTCCATTTCCATGTCCGCGCGCCGCGAGGGCAGGGGATCGAGGCGGCGCGCGCCTGGCTCGCCGCGCATGGCGAGGAAGCGACCCGCTATGTCAACGACCAGGTGGTGGCGGCTGGCGGCTCCATCTCCGCCGAGCATGGCATCGGCCAGATGAAGATCGGCGAATTCGCCCGGCTGACCGCGCCGGCCCAGCTCAATGCGGTGCGTGCGATCAAGGCCGCGTTCGATCCGCAGGGCCTGTTCAATCCGGGCAAGCTCGTGCCCCTTGCGTCCGCTTCGCCGGCCCATTAAGGCCCGCTCGATCCGCCCGCCCGCCACGGCGAGGCCCGCCATTCCGCCGTTCCAGGAGAAGTGATGCCATGGCCAGCGCGCCGACGATCCAATCCTTGCCGATCCTCTACAAGGACATCATCCCGCTCAATGTCGAGCAGCACGCCAATTTCAGCCTGCGCAACTATGACACGGCGCCGCATCTGGTCGGCGTCCATGCGGTTCCGCTGACGGTCGACGAGTTCGCGCAGTGCCAGCGCTTCCTGCCCATCGTCTTCTCGAGCGGCGCCGATCCCGTGCCGCTGGCGCTGATGGGTCTCAACGAGGGCGTCAATACGCTCGTCGATGCCGAGGGCAGGCTGCGCCGCGACGACGGCTATGTGCCCGCCTATGTCCGGCGCTATCCTTGGCTGCTGGTGCGGGCGAAGCCGAACAGCGAGGAGCTGTCCCTCTGCTTCGATCCGACATCGGGATTCGTCGGCGAGTTCGAGGATGGTCGCCCGCTCATCGAGAATGGCGAGGCGACGCAGCTCACCAAGGACCTGTTGACCTTCTGCGAGAATTTCGAGCAGGCCGCCGCGCGCACCGCGCAGTTCATGCAGGATCTCAAGGAGTCGAACCTGCTGATGGACGGCGAGCTGTCCATCCAGGCGCCGGACAACGACACGCCCTTCGTCTATCGCGGTTTCCAGATGGTGGACGAGGCGAAGGTGCGCGAGCTGCGCGGCGACCAGCTGCGCAAGTACAGCCAGAGCGGTCTGCTGCCACTGGTCTATGCGCATATCTTCTCGCTGCAGGGCATGCGCGAGATTTTCGCGGCGCAGCGCCAGATGGGACTCGGCCCGCTCGCGCCGATCCCGTTGAACTGAGCGCGCCTGCATCGCGCGATATGAAATGACGATGGCCTGCTCGTGAGAGCAGGCCTTTGCTTTTCCAAGCTCGGCATCTGTCGGGCCGTGGTGACAGTCCCCATTCGGCGCCCGGCGGGATCGCTCCGATCTGGTGGTGACTTAATCAACCAAAACGCAAGACTCCACTGCGCCGCACTTGAAAACCGCATTGCGTTGCCCTACCTTGTACTTACGCAGCGGCTTGTTCCCCCTTTCGGGTCGTTGCGTGGGCGTCCCGCCCTTTCGGGACGTCTCCTCCCTGAACCTGGGCCACCCTGTGCAACCGCACGGGGTGGTTTTTTATGTGGCGAATGCGCCTGGCCCTATTCGGCCGCCAGCGGCAGGCCGCGCCCGGCGAGATCCTGCGTGACGATGGCGGCAAGATCGACAAGCAGCTGCCGCATGAGCGGCAGTCCGGCGCCCAGCGTCATCATGTCCGGCGCCAGATAGAGGCTGCGGTCGAGCTCGATCTGGATGGCATGGATGCCGCGCTCCGGCCGCCCGTGCCGCTCCAATATGTGATTGCCTGAATAAGGCGCGTTGATCGCCACCGGCAGCGGCAGGCGGCGCACGACATCGGCGCACAGGTCGGTGAGCCGGTCGGCGGCGCTCCGCCCGAATCGGTCGCCGATGACCACGCGCGGCGCCGGCTCGCGCAGGCCCGGCGTGTCGCGCAGCGGCGGCATGGAGTGGATATCGACGAGCAGCGCCACGCCATGGCGTTGCCGCGCCGCCTCCAGTGCCTCGGCCAGGGCGGCATGATATGGGCGGTGGATCTGCTCGATCCGGCGGCGCAGTTCGCCATAGGCGAGGGGACCCCGCCAGAGATTGCCGATCTGCGCCAGCCGCTCGGGGATGAGGCCGAGGCCGCCCCGGGTCTTGGCGCTTGCCTGGCCGCGGAAGCTCCACGGCGCGTCCGCGATGGCGCGGATATCGACATCGCCTTCGTCCCGGTTGAGGTCGATGAGCGCGCGCGGCGCGCGGGCGACGATGACGCAATGCCCCTGATCGATCAGGCCGTCGGCAAGGCGATCGGCATGGCGATCTTCCAGCCGGGCCAATATGTCGGGCGCGACGCGGGCGCGGGCCAGCAGATCGGGCGCATAGTCCCGGCCGGCATGGGGCACGGCGAACAGGATCGGCCCGATCGCCCCGGGCATGCCGAAGCGAAAGAATGCGTCATGCGTGAGCGAGGGGCTTGACTTTGGTCCTGCTGACGTTGTCATTCGATCTGTTGATCCTGCGGCCAATCCGTTGTGCTGCGATGGAAAAATGTTAATGGCTTGTCGCATAAGACAGCCGGCGACGCCAAGCCCCGTGCGGTGTCGATCGTCCGGACAGCAAGGAACAAGTGGGTGGGCCTGCCGATGATTCGCATTCTGGTGGCTGAAGACGATGATTCGATGCGACATTATCTGTGCCGGGCGCTGGAACGGTCGGGCTATGAAGTGATCGCGGTCGACCGCGGCACGGCGGCGCTGCCGCTGCTGGACTCGGAGCGCTTCGACCTGCTGCTGACCGACATCGTGATGCCGGAGATGGACGGGATCGAGCTGGCCCAGCATGCCGCCGCGATCGCGCCGGAGACCCGCGTCATGTTCATCACCGGCTTCGCGGCCGTGACGCTGCGGGCCGGCCGGGTGGCGCCGGAGGCCAAGGTCCTTTCCAAGCCCTTCCATCTGCGCGACCTGGTGATGGAAGTCGACCGCATCTTCGACCGCACCAGCGCCAGCGGCCTGCCCTGATCCACGCGGCGCCCGGCCGACGATTTGCGCTTGCGCCGGCCGGGCGGCTTGCGTAAGGGCGTCGCTCCCCGTGGGCGTGTAGCTCAGTGGTAGAGCACTGTGTTGACATCGCAGGGGTCGCAAGTTCAATCCTTGCCACGCCCACCATGACAAGCCCCGGACCGCGAGGTTTCCGGGGCTTTTCTGTTTCCGGCTTCACGACCGGCGGCGCGCCGAATTGCGGCGGCGGAACCATTGGGCATGGTGCGGCGTTTTGCGTTCATTCATACGCATGACAGGAGAAAGCCATGCTTTGGACCATCTTCGTCATTCTCCTCATCCTCTGGGCTCTGGGTTTCTTCGCGCTGCATGCGGCGGCGGGCTGATCCACCTGCTGCTGGTCGTCGCTGCGGTCGTGCTGATCTATCAGCTGGTCACGGGCCGACGGGTGGTCTGACCGGCGCCGGCCGGATTGAAGGCCCGGCCTGTCCAGGCTTTCCCGTTTCAAGCCATTTATCGGCATGGCAAACATGGCCGAAACCATGAGCATTATGCCTTCGGTATCAGCTCGCTGCGCACATTCGCCCCGCGAGGGTGGAGCGACTGCAGCCGATGTTGAAACGGATCGACGTGGCCGATGTGCGGCTCGGCATGTTCATTCACAAGCTTGAGGGGAACTGGCTCAAGCACCCGTTCTGGCGCACCAAGTTCCTCCTGACCGACGCGGATCAGCTCGCCGACCTGCATGCCAGCGAGGTCGAGGGCGTGCTCATCGACATCGAGAAAGGCGCGGACGTGGGCGGGCCGAGGCCGCCGGCCACGCCGGCCCGGCGGCGTCCGCTGGTCAGCGTGACGACCGGCGGCGTGCCGCCAAGCGATCGGATCGAGGCCGAGCGGCGGCGTGCCGTCACGAGCGCGCCGGCGCCGCGCTTCAATGCCGTGGGCTTCGACAGCCGGTCTACCAGTCCCGTGAGCATCGCGCGCGAGGTCGGCCATGCCCGGGCGGTGCTGGCCCGCTCCAGCCGGATCCTGGCGGCCGTGATCGAGCAGGCGCGGCTCGGCCGGGCCATCTCGCTGGGTCAGGTCGAGCCGATCATCGATGACCTGTTCGCGTCGGTCCAGCGCAATCCCCATGCTTTCAACGGCCTCATGCGCGTGCGCCGCGAGAATATGTCGCTCTATGCCCATGCGCTGGCCGTGAGCGCGCTGATGATCGCGCTCGCGCGGCAGCTCGGCTTCAAGCCGGAGAGCGTCAGGGAAGCCGGGCTGGCCGGCCTGCTGATGGATGTCGGCATGGGTCATCTGCCCATCGATGTGTCGACGATCTTCGAGGATCTCTCGGCCGGTGAGCGGGAAGTGGTCCAGACCCATACGCGGCTCGGCCATGATTTCCTGAAGCTGGGCGGCGAGATGTCCGAGGCGGTGACGCAGGTCTGCCTCGATCATCATGAGCGCTTCGACGGCAGCGGCTATCCGCGCGGCATCGCCGGCGAGGAGATCGGCCTGCTCGGCCGGATGGCGGCGATCTGCGACGTCTATGATTCGCTGACGTCCGACCGGCCCCATCGCCCCCGGATCGATCCCAATGCGGCGCTGACCGTCATGACCATGGACATGACGGGCCAGTTCGATCCCGATCTCCTGGCCCAGTTCATCGAGTGCATCGGCATCTATCCGGTCGGCTCGGTCGTCCGCCTGACCACGGACAGGCTCGCGCTCGTCGTCGATCAGAATAGCGAGGATCATACACGGCCGCGCGTCTGGTCCTTCTACGACATCGGCAGCCGATCGATCGTGAAGCCGGAGGATCTCGACCTGCGCCTGTGGCAGGGGCGCTGCGAGATCATCGGCAGTGACGATGCCTCGCTTTACGACATCCCCAATTTCCCCGCGCTGCGTGAGATGGTGTTCACCAGCGCCTGCAAGACCATGCACTGAGGCGCCATCGGGCTGCTCCGCTCAGGCCGCGCTTGTCGAAGCGCCGTCCTTCGTTCAAAGGAGGGGCGGCCGTTCGGCACTTGCAGGGCGAGCGGTCCCCATGGTCGCAGGCAGGTCGCGCCGCCACGGTCGCGCGGCAATCGGGAGCAGATCGATGCCATCCATCTCGCAACGGGCCGACGCGCTCGAGCATGACATGACGGTGGAACTGGAGCGCAAGGTCGCCGCGCACGACCCCGCGCCGATCCGCTCGGCCGTCTATGTCTCGGGCGAGCATGATCCTTCGACCCCGCGCCACGACATGTTCGAGGCGCTGGAGGCCGGCCGGCATTTCCTCATGGGGCCGGACCCGCGCATCCCGCCGATGCCGGAGAAGCCCACGCTCATGGACTTCTTCCGCCTGCGCTTCGGCTATACCCAGCATGTGCTGCAGAGCGCGCGGCTGGCGCGGATCAACGGCCATGACGAGAAGGTGGTGCTGGCCTGCCTGCTGCATGACATCAGCGTCACCGGCTTCATCAACGGCGACCATGGCTATTGGGGCGCGATGATGGTCGAGCCCTATGTGGACGAGGAAGTGAGCTGGGCGATCCGCGCGCATCAGGTGCTGCGCTTCTTCCCCGATCCTTCGGTCGGCTATGAATATCCGCAGGCCTATATCCGCTTCTTCGGCGAGGATTTCGTGCCCGACGCCTATGTCCGCGAGGCCTATGCGCGGTTCAAGGACCACAGATATTATATGACCGGCCGGCTCATCACCCTCAACGACATCTATGCCTTCGATCCCAGCGTGACGGCGCGGCTGGAGGACTTCGAGGACATCATCGGCCGTCATTTCCGCCAGCCGGCCGAAGGGCTGGGCTATGACCACAGCCCGGTCGCCCATATCTGGCGGACCATCAGCATGCCCACCCGCGCCCTGTAAGGATCGGGCCGCGCCAACGCCGTCCGCGCGAGAGCGGGAACTGGGGGATCGTCATGACTCGAATGCCCGAAGCGGCGCCGCGCCGCTTGCACTGGCCGAAGCCGGACCGCTTCACGCTGTCCCTCATCGGCACCGTGCTGCTTGCCTCGTTCCTTCCGGCGCGGGGTGGTTTCGCGCCGCTGGTCGATCATGTCGGCCGGGCGGCGATCTTCCTGCTCTTCTTCCTGCACGGCGCGATGCTCTCGCGTCAGGCGGTCGTCGAGAGCCTGGGCCGCTGGAAGCTGCATCTCGGCGTGCTGGCCGCCACATTCATCCTGTTCCCGCTCATCGGGCTGGCGCTGCGTCCAGTGAGCGGCCGGCTGATCGCGCCGGAGCTTTATACGGGCATCCTGTTCCTCTGCTGCCTGCCCTCGACCGTGCAGTCCTCCATCGCCTTCACGTCCATCGCGCGCGGCAACGTGCCCGTCGCGATCTGCGCGGCCTCGGCCTCCAGCCTCATCGGCATCGTCGTGACGCCGCTGCTGACCGGACTGCTCCTCGCTCGCCAGAGCGGAGTCAGCCTCGACGCGGTGGGGTCGATCGTCGCCACCATCCTGCTGCCCTTCGCGCTCGGCCAGCTCGTCCACAGCCGGATCGGCGCATGGCTGCGGGCGCGCAAGCCGCTCACTGGCCTCGTCGACCGGGGCTCGGTGCTCATCATGGTCTATGCCGCATTCGGCAAGGCGGTGATCGAGGGCATCTGGCACAGCGTGTCGGTCGGCGATCTCGTCATGCTGATCCTGCTCTGCATGTTCATTCTCGCCGTCGTCATGATCCTGCTGCTGCGCCTGTCACGCCTGGCGGGACTCGCCCGGCCGGACGAGATCGCCTTCTTCTTCTGCGGCTCGAAGAAATCGCTTGTGTCGGGCGTGCCGATGGCGAGTGTGCTGTTCCCGGGGCCCGCGGCAGGCGCCATCGTGCTGCCGCTCATGATCTTCCACCAGATCCAGCTCATTGCCTGCGCCTTCATCGCCCGCGCCTATGAACGCGCCGCGATTGCTGGAGAAGGACAACGACTTTGTTGACAATGTTAACCGCTTCTGGACAGGCCCGGGACCTGCCGCTAAGGCTTGCGGACAAGCAAGTAACCGGATGAGGATGAACGAGGATGCAGTGCACGGCGCGGATCATCGCAGGGGCCCTGTGCCTCCTTTCAACCCCGGCTTTCGCTCAGCCCGCCGCCATCGACCTGCCCAATCCCAAGGCGTTCCCGGAAAGCATCAGCATCGCCGCTGACGGCAAGGCCTATGTCTCCAGCCTGAGCGGTGGCGTCTCGCGCGTCGACCTGGCGACCGGCCGGGTCGAGCCGTTCATCGCGCCGGGCGCCTATGGCAGCGCCTCCATCTTCGGCGTGCTGGCCGATACGGCGCATGGCATGTTGTGGGTATGCAGCAACAGCCTGGTGCGCGCGGGCGTCACGATCGAGGGCGCGGATGCGGGCTCGGCGCTCAAGGGCTTCGACCTCGCGACCGGCGAGGGCAAGGTCAGCGTCGCGTTGCCCGGCGAGCAGGCGCTGTGCAATGACATGGCGGTGGCGCCTGACGGCGCCGTCTATGTGACCGACACCACCACATCGAAGATCCTGCGCTGGCGGCCCGGCGCGACCGCGCTCGAGACCTGGCTCGCCGATCCCAAGCTGGCGCGCGGTGGCGGCACCAGCGGCCTCGACGGCATCGCCTTCGGCGGCGACGGCAATCTCTATGTGAACAATTTCCAGTCCAACATCTTCGCGCGCGTGGCGGTGAAGCCGGACGGGACGGCAGGCGGCGTGACCGTGCTGGAGACCTCGCGCGCCTTCGCTGCGCCCGATGGGCTGCGCCCGCTCGGCGACCTGCGCTTCATCCAGGCCGAAGGGGCGGGCCGCATCGCTCTCCTGACCGTCACGGGCGATAAGGTGCAGGTCGATACGCTCGCGGCGAACCTCAGCTCGGCGACCGGGGTGGATGCGAGTGACGGAACGGCCTGGTATGTCCAGGGCCAGGTGGGCTATGTCTTCAATCCGACCCTGCGCGGCCAGACACCGCCGATACCCTTCCGGGTGACGCCGATCGCCCTGTCGCAGCAGCCGCATCATCACTGACATTCAATTCCGGGGACCGATCCATGGCCAAGCCGCTTTCCCTGATCGCCCTGCTCGGCGCGACCGTCACGTTCGGCGTCGCGCTGGCGGTGAGCCAGCCCTTCGCCAGCGCGCCCGCCGTCGCGGCGGCGGACCAGTCCTGCCCCGATGGCGGAGCGGGACTCAGCCTGCCGCCAGGCTTCTGCGCGACGATCTTCGCGGACAATGTCGGCCATGCGCGGCATCTGGTGGTGGCGGCGGACGGCACCGTCTATGTGAACACCTGGTTCAGCCGCTATTTCCAGACACCGCCGGCCGATGGCGGGTTCATCGTCGCGCTGCGCGACACTGACGGTGACGGCAAGGCCGATCAGGTCGACCGGTTCGGCACGACGCCCGGTCCGGACGGCGCAGCGGGCGGCGGCACCGGCATCGCGCTCTGGCGGGACGGGCTCTATGTGGAAGTGGACGACAAGATCGTGCGCTACCAGCTCAAGCCCGGCGAGCGCGTGCCTTCCGCGCCGCCGACGGTGGTGGTGGACGGGCTGCCGCTCGACGGCGACCACATGATGCACGCCATCGCCATCGACGCGGACGGCAATCTGTTCGTCAACAGTGGCTCGCCGTCCAACACCTGCGAGAAGGCGAATCGCCAGCCGGGATCGGTCGGCCAGGATCCGTGCCCGCAACTGGCCCTGCGCGCGGGCATCTGGCGCTTCAGCGCGACCGCCGCCAACCAGCATTTCTCGGCCGATGCGCGCTATGCGACCGGCATCCGCAATACGGGCGGCATGACCTTCGATGGGGCAGGGCGCCTGTTCGCCGTGCAGCATGGCCGCGACCAGCTCTCGCAGAGCTGGCCGGCGCTCTACACGACCGAGCAGGGCGCCGAGAATCCCGCCGAAGAACTGCTACAGGTGACGCAGGGCGACGATTTCGGCTGGCCCTATTGCTATTATGACGGCGCGCAGAAGAAGCTGGTGCTGGCGCCGGAATATGGCGGTGACGGCGGCAAGGCCATCGGCCGCTGCGCCGACAAGAAGGGGCCCGTCGCTGCCTATCCGGCCCATTATGCGCCGACGGGCGTTGCCCACTATGCCGGCGGACAGTTCCCGGCCGCCTATCGCGACGGCCTGTTCATCGCTTTCCATGGCTCCTGGAACCGCGCCCCGCTGCCGCAGGAGGGCTTTCGCGTGACCTTCCAGCCGATGGCCGACGGCGTGCCGAGCGGTGCGGCGATCCTGTTCGCGGACGGCTTCTCCGGCCCGAACCGGGGACGCGGCCAGACGGCCCACCGGCCGACCGGGGTCGCGGTCGGCCCGGATGGGGCGCTCTATGTCTCGGACGATGTCGCCGGGCGCATCTACCGGATCGCCTACAAGGGGGCGACCGATGCGGCGCTCGTTGCGGCCGAGCCGGTCATTTACGCAGCACAGGCGGCCGGTGCGGCGCCGGCAGGCGGGCAGGGTGCGCCCACGCCGCCGCCGGGCTTCACGGCCGAGCAGATCGCGCTCGGGCAGCGCATCTATACCGGCCAGGAGCGCTCGGGCACCTGCGCGGGTTGCCATGGCGTGGACGGCAAGGGCTCGACGCTCGGGCCGTCGCTGACCGGCCCCGACTGGATCTGGACGGACGGCTCGGTCGCTTCCATCGCGCATCTGATCCACACCGGCGTGGTGGAGCCCAAGCAATATCCGACCGGCATGCCAGCGGATGGTGGCGCCCCGCTCAGCGATGCGGACGTGCAGGCGCTGGCCGCCTATGTCTGGACATTCGGGCACCAGCAATAGGGTGGGGATGCCCGCGGGGGAGCCTCCATAGTCGCACCGTCGAGAGGGTGGCGAACATGACCGGAAAGGCCGGCGCAGGCCGATAAGCCCGCGAACTGGGGGAAGCGGATGCACAGGATATGGCCGACCTCGCGCGCAGCCATTGTCGCGGGACATGGCATCGGGCATGGCCGGCGCATGATCGTTCATAAGCTCATCACTCTCTCTCTCCTCGGCGGATCGGTCCTCGCGGCATGGCCCGCACTGGCGGACGACGCAGCGCCCGCCGAGTCGATCATCGTGCTCGGTCGCGGTCTCGATCTGCCGCCCGGCACGCCGGCCTATGGCTCGGTGACGATCGACCGCGATCGGCTGTCGCAGGACGCGGCCGGCACTGTCGAGGACGCGCTGGCCGACGTCTCCGGCTTCCAGCAGTTCCGCCGGTCGGACAGCCGCTCGGCCAACCCCTCCTCGCAGGGCGTCACGCTGCGGGCGCTCGGCGGCAATGCGTCGAGCCGCGCGCTGGTGCTGCTCGATGGCGTGCCGCTGGCCGATCCCTTCTTCGGCTCGATCCCGTTCAGCGCGCTGCCGATGGACACGATCGGCGCCGTGCGCGTCACGCGCGGCGGTGGGGCGGGGGCGTTCGGGGCGGGGACAGTGGCCGGCACGGTCGAGCTGTTCAGCGCGGACCGGGCGCAATTGCCGCTGCTGAGCGCGGCGGGCTTTTACGGCAGCCGGGATGCGCAGCAGATCAGCGCGACGCTCTCGCCCGAAGTGGGGGCCGGCTTCGTTTCGGTCAGCGGTGCCTTCTCGCGCGGCGACGGCTTCTGGACGACACCCGAGGATCAGCGCGGGTCCGCCAATGTGCCCGCGCGCTATCGCAGCTGGTCGGCCAATCTGCGCGGCGTCGCGCCGGTCGGCGCGCAAGGCGAGATCCAGGCGCGGGTCAATCTGTTCAAGGATGACCGCACGCTGCGGTTCGCCGGTGCCGACAACGGCATCGAGGGGCAGGATGCGAGCCTGCGCTACCTCTCGCGCGGCGACTGGCAGGTCGAGGCGCTGGCCTATGTCCAGCTGCGCAATTTCGACAATATCGTCATCAGCGCCACCAGCTTCCGCCCGACGCTGGACCAGCGCAACACGCCGGCCACGGGCATCGGCGGCAAGATAGAGGTGCGTCCGCCGGTCGGCGGCGGCCATGTGCTGCGCATCGGCCTCGACACACGTCATGCCGAGGCGGACATGTATGAGGAGGCACTGAATGCCGGCACCGGCGCCGTGACCGTGCGGCGCGAAGCCCATGGCGCCCAGATGGTCAGCGGCCTCTATGTCGAGGATGACTGGACATTGGGCGACGTCGTGCTGACCGGCGGCCTGCGCGCGGACTATTGGTCGATCCGCGACGGCCGGACCGCCGAGCGCGATGCCGCGACCGAAGCCGTCACGGCCGCTGCCTATCCGGACCGGGACGATTGGGAAGCGAGCGTGCGCGCCGGGCTGCTCTGGCACGCCTCGGACATGGTGATCCTGCGTGCGGCGGGCTATACGAGCTTCCGCCTGCCCACCATCAACGAGCTTTACCGGGGCTTCACGGTTTTTCCGGTGGTGACGCAGGCCAATGCGGATCTGGCGCCCGAGCGACTGCGCGGCGGCGAGGTGGGCTTCGACCTGACGCCGGTGCGAGGCATCCACCTGTCCGCCACCGCCTTCTACAATCGGCTCGAGAACGCCATCGCCAATGTGACGATCGGCGACAATCTGCGCCAGCGCCGCAATGTCGACGCCATCACCGCGAAAGGCATCGAGGTCACGGCCTCGGCGGGCATCGGGGCTTTCGATCTGGCGGCGTCCTGGGCCAATAATGACAGCATCGTCGATGCGAGCGGCATGGCGGTCGCGCTGGATGGCAAGCAGCCCGCCCAGAGCCCGCGCCACAGCGCCAGCGCGGCCATCGGCTGGCGCGCGCCGAACGACGCCCGCCTGACGCTCTCGGCGCGCTATGTCGGGCCGCAATTCGAGGATGATCTCGAGACGGACCGGATGCCCGGCGTCGTCACCGTCAACGGCTATGCGCGCCTGCCGCTCGGCGCCGGCCTCGCCGTGATCGGCCGGGTCGAGAATCTGCTCGACGCCACCGTGCTGACCCGCAAGGTCGGGACGAGCATCGACCTGGGAACGCCGCAGACCTTCTGGATCGGCGTCCAGTTCGGCGGCTGACCGGGAAAGGCGATTTGTCGCTTGCGGATGGGATGCCCGGCGGTGAGGCCGTTGCGAAACTGACTTTACACTTCTCTCCGTTCGCTCAGGGCGAACGGAGTGGGGGCACAACTATAACAACCTCTCCGTCGAGCCGAACCGAAGGGAACATAACGGCAGGAACCGGATCGCAGGTTGACACGCAATGAAGCGTCGGATTTGCAAACGGCATAATCGCCAAAGGAAAAGGGCGCCCGTCTCTCCCGGACGAGCGCCCCGATCCCTTGGTCGCAATGCCTCAGGCGGCGAAGGCCACCGTCGCGCGACGACGCATGGCCGCGCCGGCGAGCGCGAAGCCGCCGATCATCATCGCCCAGGTGGCCGGCTCCGGAACGTCCGGACCGGGGCCATCGTCATCCAGCGTGTAGACAAGATTGTCGATCTGGATCGTGTCCTCGCCGAAGAAGCTGCCGCTGGTGACGAACGAGAAGGAGGAAATGCCCTCGATCCCGACCGCCACGGTCTGCATGCCGGGCAAAAAGTCCGCAAATACGGTCAGCGAAACCGTGCCGCCTGTGGTGAGGAAGGTGAAATCGACCTGCAGCGGATCGTCCGCAAAGTCGAATGCGTCCGAGAAGTCAAACGAATCAAGCGTGAAAAGCGCGCCACCCTCGGCAGAAACCGTGGTCGTAGAACCGAAATAGTTAGGCACGAGCGTCATCGATCCGTTCGATGAAGGAATGCCGAAATAAGGAACGGCGACAAACTCGTCACCTGCGCCGATGCCGGGATTCTCGAACACCAAACCGCCCGAAGCCAGCGGCGACGGATAAAGCGTGTCCGGGAGCAGTTCCTCAAAGTCTACGACAGCAGCCTGGGCCCCCTGTGCGAGACAAGCAGCCGCCAGTGCGGCCGTAACAGCCATTGCTTTCTTCAACATGTCATATTCTCCCACTTGGTCGGTCCCTTCCGACTCGGGCAGTACATCATCTTTCGCGCCGCAGTGCGATTGCGAAATGGTTAATCGTGAATTAAAACTCACCCCGAAAAGAAAGGGATGAAAAACCCAAGATATATCGTCAGGCAGCTCTTGCGGGTGCTGAGTTGCGGCGCTCGAGTGCATTTGCCACGGAAAGCACGGCCTGCACCGATGCCGTCGCGATATCTTCGTCGAGACCGACTCCGAACAGCGTCTTGCCGTCATCGGTATGGCATTCGACATAGGCGGCCGCGCGCACATCACGGCCCGTCCCGATCGCATGCTCGCTATAATCGACGATGTCGAGGCCGATGCCGAGCTCCTCGCGCAGCGCGGCGACCACGCTCGAGATCAGGCCATTGCCCCGGCCGGAGATGCTGCGCTCCTCGCCATTGTGCGAGATCTTGCCAGTGAACACCCGATGGCCGGCAGGTCCGCTCTCGAAATAGTCGACCAGCGCATAGGGCTGGTCGCCGGCCATGCAATAATGGCCTTCGAAGGTCTCCCAGATGTCGCTGGCGTGCAGCTCGCGGCTCGTCCGGTCGGCCAGCTCCTGCACCACCCTGGAGAAATCCGCCTGCAGCCGCTTGGGCAGCTTGAGGCCCTTGTCCTGCTCCAGCACCCAGGCGACGCCGCCCTTGCCGGACTGCGAGTTGACGCGGATCACCGCCTCATAGGAGCAGCCGATGTCGGCCGGATCGATCGGCAGATAGGGCACGTCCCACAGCTCGTCGTTGCGCTGCTCCTGCACCGCGAAGCCCTTCTTGATCGCGTCCTGGTGGCTGCCCGAGAAAGCCGTGAACACCAGCTCGCCGGCATAGGGATGGCGCGGATGCACCGGCAGCTGGTTGCAGTAGGTCACTGTCTGCACGATCTCGCTCAGGTTCGAGAAATCGAGGCCCGGCGAGACGCCCTGCGTGTACATGTTGAGCGCGACCGTCACGAGATCGCAATTGCCGGTGCGCTCGCCATTGCCGAACAGGCAGCCCTCCAGCCGGTCGGCGCCGGCGAGCAGGCCCAGCTCCGCCGCGGCGATGCCGGTGCCCCGGTCATTGTGCGGATGGAGCGAGATGCACACGCTCTCCCGATTGCGGATGTGGCGGCCGAACCACTCGATCTGGTCGGCATAGATGTTGGGCGTCGCTGCCTCGACCGTGGCCGGCAGGTTGAGGATCAGCGGCTTCTCCGGCGTCGGCTGGAGAATGTCCATCACCGCCTCGCAGCACTCCAGGCTGAAATCCAGCTCGGCGGTCGAGAAGGTCTCGGGCGAATATTCGAAATGCCAGTCGGTGTCCGGCTGCCTGGCGGCCTCGTCCCGGATGATCTTGGCCGCGTCGATGGCGATCTGCCTGATCTGCGGCCGGTCCATGTTGAACACGATCCGCCGCCACGCCGGCGAGACGGCGTTATAGACATGGACGATCGCCCGCGGCGCGCCCCTCAGGCTCTCGAAGGTGCGCACGATGAGGTCGCGCCGGGCCTGGGTCAGCACCTGGATGATGACGTCATCGGGAATGCGGCCCGACTGCACCAGGCCGGAGATGAAATCGAACTCCGTGGCGCCGGCGGATGGGAAGCCGACCTCGATCTCCTTGAGCCCGACCTTCACCAGCATGTCGAAGAAGCGGGTCTTCTTCTCGGTGTCCATCGGGTCGATGAGCGCCTGGTTGCCGTCGCGCAGGTCCGTCGAGAGCCAGCGCGGCGGGGTGGTGATGGTGCGGCTGGGCCACTGCCGATCGGGCAGGTCGACCTGCGGGAAAGGCCGGTACTTTCGGGAAGGGTCGCTGAGCATCATGAGTCGAGCACTTTTTTCATATGCCGGAGAAACGGCGGTCAGGCTCCGCCGTTCCATCCGGTCGGGATCCATGGGGCTATTGCTCGGACAGGGCCCTTAGGCGCGGCGTGCCGCCTGCGGGCACGCGCATGTGTCGCGCCTAAGGGCGCGTAAGTCGCTCAAGGCGAGCAATGAGCCGCAGCGTCGTCATGAGTGCCAAAATGCCCGCAAAAGCGCGCCACGTCCAGCAACAATCGTGCACGCGCGTGAAATCAATCATCGCTGTTGCATATGGTCCCATTTTCGTCTTGATTTTGCAAATCGGCAGCGCACTATGCTGCAATGCACAATCGGGTAGAGATCGAACCACGCAAATGACCTTCTCCGAGATGCTGGGCGAGGCGGGAGACATTCGCGAATGTTACGCGGCCGTCCAGCAGTGGGTCGACGAGACGGGCATAGAGGGGCTGCATCGACGATTGGGCGAGGCCGAGGCGATCTTCCGCCGCATCGGCATCACCTTCGCGGTCTATGGCGAAGGCGGGGATCCGGAGCGGCTCATCCCTTTCGACCTGCTGCCACGCATCTTCACGGCGATGGAGTGGCAGCGGCTGGAAGCCGGGATCAGGCAGCGGGCAGCGGCGCTCAACGCCTTCCTGCTCGACGTCTATAATCGCGGCGAGATCATCCGGGCGGGGATCGTGCCCGGCCAGATCGTCTACCAGAATTCCGCCTACAAGCCGGAGATGGCGGGCTTCACGCCGCCCGGGCGGGTCTACAGCCATATCGTGGGCATCGACATCGTGCGCACCGGCCTCGACGATTTCATGGTGCTGGAGGATAATTGCCGCACGCCCTCGGGCGTCTCCTACATGCTCGAGAATCGCGAGATCATGACGCGCATGTTTCCCGAGCTGTTCGCGCGGGGGAGCGTGGCGCCGGTCGACGATTATCCGAGCCAGCTGCTGCGCTCGCTGCAGGAAGTCGCGCCGCCGGCCTGCCAGGACAAGCCGCAGGTGGTGGTGCTGACCCCGGGCTCGTTCAACAGCGCCTATTATGAGCACAGCTATCTCGCCGACCTGATGGGCGTGGAGCTGGTCGAGCCGGCCGACCTCTTCGTGGACGAGGGGCTGGTCTATATGAAGACCACCTCCGGCCCCAGCCGGGTGGACGTCATCTATCGCCGCATCGACGACGACTTCATCGATCCGCTGGCGTTCCGGGCGGACAGCCTGCTCGGCGTGCCCGGCATCTTCAATGCCTATCGGGCCGGCGGCGTGACGCTGTGCTCGGCGCCGGGCGCGGGCATCGCGGACGACAAGGCGGTCTATGTCTATGTGCCGGAGATGATCCGCTTCTATCTCGGCGAGAGCGCGATCCTGCAGAATGTGCCGACCTGGCAGTGCGGGCGGCCGGACGACTTCGCCTATGTGATGGATCATCTGGCCGAGCTGGTCGTCAAGGAAGTGCATGGCTCGGGCGGCTACGGGATGCTGATCGGCCCGCAGGCGAGCGCTGCGGAGATCGAGACCTATGCGGCGCGCATCCGCGCCAATCCGGCCGAGTTCATTGCCCAGCCGACGCTCGACCTCTCCACCTCGCCGACGCTCGGGCAGACGGGCCTGGTGCAGCGCCATGTCGACTTCCGGCCCTATTGCCTCGTCGGGCAGGAGATCAGGCTGGTGCCGGGCGGGCTCACCCGCGTCGCGCTGGCGGAAGGCTCGCTGGTGGTGAACTCCAGCCAGGGTGGCGGCGTCAAGGATACATGGGTGCTGCGATGAGGGAATGCGATCACCCCAATTCCTCCCCAAGCTCGTCTTGGGGAGGGGGGCCAGCGAAGCTGGTGGAGGGGCCGCCGCGCCGCGGTGGAAGGGTGCGCCATTTCCCCTCCACCGCCTTCGGCGGTCCCCCTCCCCAAGCGAGCTTGGGGAGGATTTGGGGGAGGGGCTCTCCATGCTGAGCCGCACCGCGGAGAATCTCTTCTGGATGGCGCGCTACATGGAGCGGGCCGAGGCGACGGCGCGGCTGCTCACCATGGGCCAGCGCATGGCGATCCTGCCCGGCGCCTCGCTGCGCGACGAGTGGCGCTCGGTGGTGCAGGTCACCGAATGCGAGGAGATGTTCGCCAAGGACGGGCTGATCCGCGAGAGCGACATCATCGAGCATCTGATGCTCGATCCCGACAATCCCGCCTCGATCCGCTCCTGTCTCGCCCGCGCCCGGCAGAACGGCAAGTCGGTGCGCACCGCGCTCACCCAGGAGATGTGGGAATCGCTCAACGAGGGCTGGCGTAAGCTGGAGACCTATGGCGTGGCCGAGGCGCGGCGGGACTTCGCCGAGCTGGTCGACTGGGTGAAGAACCGCGCCATGATGTTCCGCGGCGCCACCGAGAGCAGCCATCTGCGCAACGAGGGGCACGACTTCCTGCGCGTCGGCGGATCGCTGGAGCGGGCGCAGATGACGCTGCGGCTGCTTGACGTCAAATATTATGTGCTGCTGCCCGAGACCGAGGTGGTGGGCGGCCATCGCGACCATTATCAGTGGACCAGCGTGCTCCATGCGCTTTCCGGCAGCCGCGCCTATCATCATGTCTATGGCGGCTCCTACTCGCCCTGGCAGATCACCGATTTCCTGATGCTCAACCGCCAGTTCCCGCGCAGCGTGCTCTACTGCTTCGATCAGGTCGCCTATCGGCTGCAGCGTCTCGCCAACTGGCACGGCCAGCGCACCCCGGCCAATGTGCGCAGCGAGGAGATGGTCAAGGACCTGGCGGAAGCCGACAGCGGCGAGATCTTCCGCAAGGGCCTGCATGACATGGTCCAGAGCAAGATCGTCCAGTGCAACATGCTTGGGCTGGAGATCGCGCAGGCCTATCATTTCGGCTGAGGCGCGAGAGGCAGGGGCGAAGGGCATATGCGGATCAGCATCCGTCACGAGACGCGCTACGACTATGCCGAGCCGGCGGCGGGCGTGTTCATGCGTCTGCGCCTGTGGCCGCGGACCACGAACGGCCAGACTGTCGAGAGCTGGCAGGTCAGCGTCAACGGCGCCACCGTCCGGCAGCTCACCGTCAACGGCTATGGCGATGGCGAGGCCGTCTGGCGCGCGCCGGGACGAGTCGAGACGGTGACGATCGTGGCGGAAGGCGATGTCGCCACGATCGATTGCGCCGGCGTCACCCGCGCCCTGCCCGGCGAGGTGCAGCCCCGCCTGTTCCTGCGCGAGACGCCGTTGACCGCGCCGGACGAGGCGCTGCGCGCGCTGGCCGAGCAGGTCCGCAGCCCCGACGGCGACGCGCTGTCAAGCCTTCATGCGCTCTGCGTGCGGATCGGCGAGGCCGTGCCCTGGCGGGCGGGCAGCACCACGGTGGAGACCACGGCGGCCGAGGCGTTCGCGCAGCGGGCCGGCGTGTGCCAGGACCAGACGCACATCTTCATCGCCGCCGCCCGCGCGCTCGGCATCCCGACCCGCTATGTGGTGGGCTATCTGCGCGATCCCGAGCGGCCGGACAGCGATCACGACCCGCATGCCTGGGCCGAATCCTGGCTGGACGGGCTCGGCTGGGTCGCGTTCGACTGCACGCTCGGCCATTGTCCCGTGGAGGGACATGTGCGCCTGTGCTGTGGCCTCGATGCCGCAGATGCCGCGCCGATTCGCGGCGTGATGCTGTCAGCGGGCGAAACCAAATTGTCGCATGACGTGCAGATCGCCAATCTGCCATCAGGCGACGCGGCGCAGGCACAGACTCAGCAGTGAGTCGCTGGCGCGGCCCGGCGGAGACCGTGGCGGCGCCGACAGGGGGAAAGGACGATGACTTATTGCGTGGCGTTGCGGGTCGAGGCCGGCCTGGTGATGCTCTCCGACACGCGGACCAATGCCGGGCTCGACGATATCGGCATGTTCCGCAAGACCTTCACCTATGAGAAGCCGGGCGACCGGGCGATCGCGCTGCTCTGCTCGGGCAATCTCTCGGTGACGCAGGAAGTGCGCACCAAGCTCTCCCGCGCGATGAAGAATGCCGCGGCCGATCCCGACGCGAGGATCGAGACGCTGCTCAATTGCGAGACGATGCACCGCGCCGCGCATCTGGTCGGCGAGGCGATGAAGACGGTGCAGACCGAGATGCGCAGCGGCATGAGCGCCAGCAATGTCTCGCTCGGCGCCAGCATCCTGGTGGCGGGGCAGAGGAAGGGCGGCAAGCTGCGCCTCTACATGGTCTATTCCGAAGGCAATTTCATCGAGGCGACGGCGGACACGCCCTTCTTCCAGATCGGCGAGCATAAATATGGCAAGCCGATCCTCGACCGCATGATCACGCCGACCACCTCGCTCTCCGACGCGGCCAAGGCGGTCTGCGTCTCGATGGATTCGACGCTGCGCTCCAACCTCTCGGTCGGCATGCCGCTCGACCTCAGCATCATTCCGCGCGACAGCTACCGGTTCAGCCTGCGTCGCAGGATCGAGGTCGACGATCCTGAATTTACGCAGATTTCAAGGGAATGGGGCGCTGTGCTCAAAGCCGGCTTCGATGCCTTGCCGTCAGTGATCGACTGAGCGGCCGGCTCAAGGCTGATAGCGGCTGGGCGGAACGCCGAGCACACGCCTGAACATCGTCGAGAAATTGGCCGGGCTGCCATAACCAAGGTCGAGTGCGATCGCGGTGACGGGCTCGCCGGTCGCCAGCCGGGGTAGAGACGCTGAAAGACAAGCCTGCTGGCGCCATTGGGCAAAGCTCATGCCTGTCTCGTTCCGGAACAGCCGCGTGAAACGACGGCGATTCATGGCCAAGGCATCCGCCCATTGATCGATCGTCGCCGTCGCGCGGGGATGCTCAAGGAACGCATGGCATTGCGCTGCCAACGCCGCATGGCGTGGGAAGGGCACGACGATGGGGATGACCGGCGCCCGGTCGATCTCGGCCACCAGCAGACGCATCACCAGGCCGTCGCGCCCGTCCTCGTCATATTCCGCCGGAATCCCGGCCGCAGTGACCAGCAATTGGCGCAACAGGGGCGTGACGCCCACCACGCGGCATGATCGCCCGAGTGTCGGACAGGCTTCGGGCTCGACGAGGACGCTGCGGGTCTGCACTGCGCCGACCATGCGGACGGCGTGCGGAGTCCCGCCCGGAATCCACACGCCGCGCTCCGGCGGCGCCACCCAGGCGCCCTGCGGCGTGCTCACCGCGACCACACCGCGCGCTGCATAGAGGAACTGCCCGCGCCGATGCCGATGCTCAGCCAACTCGAACGATGGCGGATAGTCATTGCCGATCCCGACGACGGGCCGGGGCACATGCTCATAGTCGTCCGGGTAGCGCTGCTCCATCATCGTCCCATTCTCAAAATCGAATGACCCATATGTCGAAGCGGGACATTTGCGGAAGCGTTATCTGCGCTGTCCTCGAAAAGGAGCAGATCATGGACAAGGCGATGGACGCGATGGCGAAACCACAGGCGGCGGCGACCGGCACGGTGTTCGGCGTGATCGTCGCGATCAGCTTTTGCCACCTGCTCAACGACATGATGCAGTCGCTGCTTCCGGCCATCTATCCGAACCTCAAGACCGACCTGGGCCTGAGCTTCGGCCAGATCGGCCTAGTGACACTCGCCTATCAGATCACCGCCTCGATCCTGCAGCCGCTGGTCGGCCTCTATGCGGACAAGCGGCCGACGCCGCTCGCGCTGCCCGGCGGCACGCTTTTCTCGCTTGCGGGCCTGGCCGTGCTGTCGGTCGCGCACAGCTATGGGCTGGTGCTGACCGGCGCGGCGCTGCTGGGCATGGGCTCCTCGGTGTTCCATCCGGAATCTTCCCGCGTCGCGCGCATGGCGGCGGGCGGGCGCCACGGGCTTGCCCAGTCGCTGTTCCAGGTCGGCGGCAATGCCGGCCAGGCGCTGGGACCGCTCGCGGCGGCGCTTGTCGTGGTGCGTTGGGGGCAGTCGAGCCTCGCTTTCTTCGCGCTGCTGGCGCTGCTTTCCGGCGCGATCCTGTGGAACGTCGCCACCTGGTATCGTCACCACGGCCTGACCCGGCTCAATGCGCGGGGGCGCGGCTCCCTTGCCGGCGCGCTGCCGGCAGGCCATGCCACGCGCGGCATCGCGATCCTGCTCGCGCTGATCTTCTCGAAATATGTCTATCTCGCGAGCCTGACGAGCTATTTCACCTTCTATCTGATCCACCGCTTCGGCGTTTCGGTGCAGGCCGCGCAGCTCCACCTGTTCGCCTTCCTCGCGGCGGTAGCGGCGGGCACCATCGCCGGCGGCCCGCTGGGCGACCGGTTCGGGCGCAAATATGTGATCTGGTTCTCGATCCTCGGTGCGCTGCCGTTCACGCTGCTCCTGCCGCATGTGAACCTGTTCTGGACGGGGCCGCTGACGGTCGTGATCGGCTTGATCCTCGCCTCGGCCTTTCCCGCGATCGTGGTGTTCGCGCAGGAACTGGTGCCCGGCAAGGTCGGCATGATCTCGGGACTGTTCTTCGGCTTCTCCTTCGGCATGGGCGGGCTGGGTGCTGCCGTGCTCGGTTGGCTGGCGGACCGGACCAGCATCGAGACCGTCTACCAGTTCTGCGCCTTCCTGCCGGCGATCGGGCTGCTGACGGCTTTTCTGCCGAGCATCGATCGGCGGCATCGGACAGCAGAATGACGCATCCGCGCCGGCCTTTGCCGGTCAGCCGAAAAATGCGAGGCGAGGTCGATTTCCCGAAGCCAGCTTCGTCGTTCCGGTGGTCGATCTCAGTCGGGCGGTCGCCCATGGGGGGCCTGTCCTGATCGGCGAGATCGCCGGCGCCGCCGCGCCGCGCATTCGGGGCCGCGGCCGGACTGACCCGTAACCTGCGGGAAAGGGCCTTTCTCCTTGCCCGCGCGGATGCCTGCGGCTGACCGTCCCGCCGGCGCGTCAGAAGGCCCGCGTGATCCCCAGGTCCACGCTCACGCGCCGATAGTCGTAGATGCCCACCGTCGAGATGTTCCGCTCATAGCCTAGGCGCACCACCGGCGAGAAGCCGGCGACCTCGATCTGGCGGAAGGTCGCGCCGAGCGCGCCGCGCAGGAACCATTCCTTGCGCCGATCGGTGAAGGGGAAGAGCCGGGCGTCCGATTCGAGGCGCCGGGCGGTCACATTGGCGAACAGGGTCGTCTTGCCCATGTCGCGCCAGCCGAGCAGGGTGATGCCGCCCGCCGCCGTCGAATAGCCGGGGTCGCGTGCGGTCTGGCGCAGGCCGCTCAGCGACATGCCGATGCCGGTGCGGGCGGAGAGGGCACGCTCGACGCTGGCGGTGAGGCTGAACAGATCGCCGTCCTGCAGCGCGTTGCGGATATAATGGGCGCGGCCATAGGAGAAGCCGATGTCCGATTGCGCGCGGCGGCCGAGGCGATGGATCCAGCGCATGTCCGCCGTGGCGGTGCGGGCATAGGGATGGCCGCCATACCAGCGCCAGGTGGCGCCGACGCTGGGCATGATCCGATCGCCGCCCGCCTGCCATTCGAGGCCGATGAGGGCGCTGCCGGAAACGTCGTTGAACGCGCTCTTGCCGTAGAAAGTGCCGTCGCCCGAGATGCGCGGCACCAGCTTGAGACGCGGCGAGAGATCGATGCGGGCGAAGACCTGGCCGGTCAGGTGGACGCCGAGGCCGGAGGTCTGGCGCGCGTCGTCCGAGAGGTTGAGCGGGGCGATCACCGTGTCGAGCTGCTTGGCGTCGGTGGCGCGGTTGATGTTGCTGTCCGGCGCGAGGGCGAATTCCATATTGCCGCCGAAAGCGCGGTTGGAGCGCAGCGCCGCCGCATAGCGGTCCACCACCTGGGCGACGTCGGGCGGCAGGCCGCTCGCCTGGGCCTGGCGCAGCTGCTGGCGGGCGCGGCCTTCCTCGCCCATCGCGGCCAGCACGCGGGCCAGCTCCAGCCGCACGCGGACGGCGCCGGGCTGCTCGTCCAGCAGCGCGCGGAAAGTGAGGGCGGCCTCCTCGTTGCGGCCGAGATCGGCATACATCATGCCGAGGCGGAAGCGCGCCTCGGAGCGGATGTCGAGATCGGGATCGCGGGCGAGCGCCTTGTAGATCGCCTCGGCATCGCCGATCCGTCCCGCCACGCGCGCCTGGTCGGCGATGTCGAAGAGCTGCGCGGCGCTGAGGCCGGTGAGCGCGCGGCCGTCCGCCGTGGGTGCCGGACCGGCGGTCTGCGCGGATGCGGCGACCGGTGCGGCCAGGCCGAGGGCGAGGCCGATCGCGCGGGGCAGGGCATGGGACATGGGTTCAGCCGGCCGAGGGGATCATCGGTTCAATTGCCCGTCCGCCGGCCGACGATGACGCCGCTCAGATAGCTGGCATCGGCGCTCGGCTTGCCGACGCTGCTGGTCGGCTCGGTCTGCATGCCGAAGCTGCCGGCCACTTCCGAGGCATTGGGCCCGTAGAGCGCGCCTTCGAAGAAGCCGAGATAGGTGTTGGCGCCGTTCACGATGTCCGCGGTGAGGCCGGCATCGAGGTCGATGGCGCCGCGATCGAAAGTGAAGGTGCCGAAGTCCCGCGTCGAGCCGTCCGCCTGGTTCGTGCCGACCGGATGCATCGAGCCGGTGAAGCTGCTCGCGCCGAAGTCCATCGCGAAATGGGCATCGCCGCTCAGCGCATAGATGGGCCCGGCGGCGAATTTGGCGCCGGTGCCGAGGATGATGCCGTCGAACGTGCCGGTGCCGGTCGGGATCTGGAGGCCATTGGTGCGCACGCCCCAGGCGAACCAGCGGTCGACCCGGTCGCCGGCCGGGCTCTGCAGCTGCTGCCAGTGGCCGAAGCTCGCATAGCTGAGCGCGATCGTCGGATTGCCGGCGCCGGGCTTGTTGAGCGTCAGCTTGTAGGGGACGCCATCGGTGCCGGTGACCTGGTAGACGGTGACGGCGCTGTCCGTCTCGCCCGGCACGATGTCGCCGGTGCGAAAGCGCGTCTCGATGCCGGCTGCCGTGTCGCGATAGGTGAAGCTGCCGTCCGAGGCGTCGAAGGCCAGGTCGGCGCTGGAGCGGAACAGGGTGGAATCGGAGCCGCTCGTGCCGTCGCCCAGATCCTCGAAGCCGAGCTGGCTGAACCGATGCGTGAAGGTCTCGCTGAACAGCAGCGGATCGACCGAGGTGTTGACGAGCGTGCCCTCAGGATCCTCGCGGCCGATCAGATAGCCCGCCGCCACTTCGCCATTCTCGCTGGACATGTGCCAGACGGCGCCGACCTCCTCGGCATTGGGCCCGTAGAAGCGGCCTTCCCAGCCGCCGTTGAAGCGCTTGCCGTCGTCCATCGCGAAATCGCCGGCGAAGCTGTTGGCGGTGCTCGAGAGCTGGGCCGAGCCATGATAGACGCCGATGCCCAGGATGAGGCCGGTCTCGACGTCGATGCTGGTCAGCACGCCGCTGCTGCTGAGCGCGCCGCTCAGGAAATCGACCTGCAACTCGCCATTGCCGGCCATGGCATAGGGCAGCTCCATGGCGCGCGCGCCGACCAGGCTGACCGCATAGATGCCGTTGCCGTTGCGCACCAGCGCGGTGTCGGGCGTGGCGACGCCATAGGTGAAGGGATCATAGGTGAAGTCGAGCTGGTCGCCGTCCAGCGTCGCCCGTTCCCAGGCGCCGCCGCCGACATATTGGTAGGTCAGCGGTCCGGTCGTGCCGGGACGGGTGAGGGTGAGCGCCTGGTCGGTCGTGCCCGGCTTCTCGAAGCTCATGAAATCGGCCGAGCCGGAATCCACCAGGTCGGCGGGCGTGAAGGTCGCGCTGCGGCCGGCGGTGCTGATCGTGTAGCTCTGGGTCGTGGCGTCATAGGCGATGGTGAGGTCGCCGGACTCGGCCGAGCCATTCTCCACCGTCCGCCCATCCGCGAAGAACCGGCCCGACGCATTGGCGGCGTCGTTGACGAAGGATTCGCTGAGCAGCGGCCCGATCAGATCGACATTCGGACCGTCCCCCGGAGGCGGAGTGGGGGTTGGTGTCGGAGTGGGCGTCGGTGTCGGTGTCGGGGTTGGTGTCGGGGTTGGGGTTGGAGTCGGCGTCGGCGTTGGAGTTGGCGTCGGGGTTGGAGCCGGCGTCGGAGTTGGAGTTGGAGTTGGAGTTGGAGTTGGAGTTGGAGTGGGCGTCGGCGTCGGCGTCGGCGTCGGTGTCGGCGTTGGAGTGGGTGTCGGAGTCGGAGTAGGCGTGGGTGTCGGCGCAGGTGTTGGAGTCGGCGTAGGGGCCGGCGTCGGTGTCGGAGTTGGAGTCGGCGAGGGTGTCGGGGTCGGCGGGGGCGTCGAGGCGACTCCGCCGCCACCGCCGCCGCCGCAAGCGGAAACGAGCAGCGAGACGATGAGCGGCATGGCCCATTTCGTGTGGCGGAACATGGCTTCGGGACTCCAGACTGGCTTGCGCACCCCTGTGCGCGTCTCGTCCCGACCTTGGCTGCGCCATGGTTGACAAAAAGTTAGGATAATGAGGAATTCACCGCATTCCTGCGCGGCAATGCGATGAGCTGAGCTGGGCTGCTTGCCGGCGCTCGCGTTGAGACCGGGGCGATGTCCCAAATAAGCACGTCCTGCCGTTAACCATGATTGCGGCTGTCCGCGCCGTTAGGGATTTGATAACCAATTCACCATGAGACGGGCCCTTGTCCTGACGCATGAAGCGGCGCGCCATCCGTTCCGGCGCAGCCTGCCGCGGCATGTGTTCACGATCGCGGAGCCGGTCGCGGCCAGGGAGCCGGAAGCGGCGCGATCGGACGATCAGGACTGGAAACTGTTCCTGCTGAGCTTCGCGGCCTTCTTCACCGTCGCTTACAGCTTCATCGCCTGAACGGCGCGTTCAGGCCTGTTCCTCGCGCGGGGCCATGTCGGCCTCGCGGCAGGCGCGCTGCAGCCGGAGCGCCAGCGCGGCCGAGAAGAAGCACATCACCACGACGATCATCAGCGCGGCCCGGGTGCTGAGCCCCGCGCCGATCGCCGCGAGGATCACCAGCGCCCCGAACACCATCGCGCCGGAATTGACCACATTGTTGGCCGCCACCGTCCGCGCCGTCTCGTCCTTGCGCACGGTGGTGGTGAGGAAGGCGTAGAGCGGCACCACGAACATGCCGCCGAAGGTGGCGATGCCGAACAGGGCGAGCAGCACGCGCCAGCTGTGCGGCACGTCGAGGAACTCCGAAACGGTGTAGAGCGTGCCCGCCGGCGCCTGCGCCCAGTCGGCCGAGACGAGCTGGAAGAACCAGACGAAGGCCGCCATCATGATAACCGAGATCGGCGCGTAGCGGGCCGAGACATGGCCCTGCAGCAGCCGGTTGATCGCCACCGAGCCGACCGCCACGCCGATCGAGAAGATGGCGAGGAACATGCTCGCCACTTCCTTGCTGGCGGTGAAATCATTCTTCACCATCGGCGGGAAGATGACGATGAGCACCGTCGCGATCATCCAGAAGAAGCTGATCGACATGATGGCGAGGAACAGCCGGCGGATGTGCATCGTGCCCGAGATCAGCCGCCAGGAGGCGCGGAACGGGTTGTAGTCCAGCGCGACCGGCGGGCCGACGCGCGGCGCGGGCGGCACCATCCGGCCCGATGCATAGCCGATGAGCGCGACCAGGATCACCGCGATGGCCGTCATCGTCGGGCTGATCCAGCCCGCGACGATCGTTCCGGCGAGGATGGCGATATAGGTGCCGGCCTCGACCAGCCCGGTGCCGCCGAGCACCTGGTCCCCGTCCAGATGCTGGGGCAGGATGGCATATTTGATCGGCCCGAAGAAGGTGGAGTGCACGCCCATCGCCAGCACGGCGGCCAGCATCAGCCCGACGCCGAGCCAGGGCCAGCTCTGGCAGACCAGCAGGCCTAGCGCCCCGACCAGCATGATGGCGATCTCGACCGCCTTCACCAGCCGGATGATGCGCGCCTTGTCCATATGGTCGGCAAGCTGGCCGGAGAGGGCGGAAAGCAGGAAGAAGGGCAGGATGAAGAGGCCGGTCGCGACCGCGTTGAAGATCGATTCCTGCTGCGGGTCCTTGAACACCACATAGGTGGCGAACAGGATCATCGCCGTCTTGAACAGATTGTCGTTGAAAGCCCCGAGGAACTGGGTGGTGAAAAGGGGCAGAAACCGTCGATGGGCGAGCAGTCGCAGGGAAGCCTGCATGGGCGAATGAACTCGTCTTGCCGGGGCGGGGCACTTGCCGCCTTGCGGGCCTTCTAGCGGTGATTGCCCCGGGAGGAAAGACAGACAATATCCCGTGGCGAGGCTGGGCCTTGTGTGCCCATCGCGCCTGTGGCAGGCCTGCCCTGCCGTGCTGATGCTGCTGCCCAATATCCTGACGCTCTCGCGCATCCTCGCGGTGCCGCTGCTCGTCGCGCTGCTCTGGCCGGGGGAGCGGCCGGGCGTCGGGGCGGTCGGCTATCTGGCCGCGTTCGGCCTTTATTGCCTGATGGGCATCACCGATTATTTCGACGGCTATCTGGCGCGCGCGCAGGGCACCGTCTCCAAGCTCGGCGTCTTTCTGGACCCGATCGCCGACAAGATCATGGTCGGCGCGGTCATCCTGATCCTGTGCGCCAACCGCAACATCGCCGGCGTGCACATCATCGCGGCGCTGGTCATCCTGCTGCGCGAGATCGCGGTCTCGGGCCTGCGCGAATATCTGGCGGGCCTGCGCATCTCCGTGCCGGTCTCGCGGCTCGCCAAGTGGAAGACGGCCTTCCAGCTGGTCTCGCTCGGCGCGCTGATCCTGGCGGGCGGCTTGCCGCACGTGCCGGCGATCCAGCTCATCGGCCTCGTCACGCTCTGGGCCGCGGCGCTGCTGACGCTGCTCACCGGCTGGGACTATCTGCGCGTCGGGCTCAAGCATATGACGGCCTGAGATGGCGCGGCTGAAAATCCTCTACTTCGCCTGGGTGCGCGAGCGGATCGGCACGGGCGAGGAAGCGATCGAGCGGCCCGAGGCCGGCACCACCATCGCGGCGCTGCTCGACCGGCTGGGCCGGACCAGCGCGGCGCATGCCGAGGCGTTCCGTGACCGCGCCCGGCTGCGCGCGGCGCTGGACCAGCGGTTCGTGCCGCTCGATGCGCCGATCGGCGCGGCGGATGAACTGGCCATCTTCCCGCCGGTGACGGGCGGTTGAGATGAGCGCGCGGCTGCGCATCCTGGTGAGCGAGGCGGATTTCGACCCCGGCGCGGAGCTGGCCGCGCTCGAAGCGCTGCCGGGCGGGGCGGTGGCGAGCTTCACCGGTCTGGTGCGCGACGATGGCGGGCTCGCGGCACTGCATCTCGACCATTATCCCGGCATGACGCAGCGGCAGATCGAGGCGATCGCCGCCAAGGCAATGGCGCGTTGGCCGCTGCTGGGGATCACCATCATCCATCGCCATGGCACGATGGCAGTGGGCGAGCGGATCGTGTTCGTGGGGACGACCTCGTCGCACCGGACGGCGGCGCTGGAGAGCTGCGCCTTCCTGATCGACTGGCTCAAAGTGTCGGCGCCCTTCTGGAAGCAGGCGATCGGGCGGGACGGCGCGCGTGAGTGGATCGAGGCCCGGCCGGACGACGATGCGCGGGCGGAGGGCTGGGGCGGGGTGTAGGCGTTTCCCTGCCCCGTCAGGCCGCCACAGCCTCGCGCTGCTTGGAGGCGGCGTTGCGGAGGATGCCGGCCATCAGGCGGAAATCGGTCTCGCGGGGGCTGTTGCGGCGCCAGATCAGGGCGATGTCGCGATGCGCGTTGGGGCCGCGGATCGGCCGGGCGGTGATCTGCGTGTTGGCGAGGATGCCGCCGCGGATCGCCATGTCCGGCAACAGCGTCACGCCCAGGCCATTGTCGACCATCTGCACCAGCGTGTGCAGCGAGGTGCCGGTGATGGTCGCCTCGGCGCGCAGCTCGGAGCGGTTGCAGGCGGCGAGCGCGTGGTTCTTCAGGCAATGGCCGTCCTCCAGCAGCAGCAGGCGGTTGCCGTCGATCGCCTCGGGCTGGACCTCGCTGGGCGGATCGCGCGGGTCGTCCTTGGGGAAGGCGACATAGAGCGGATCGTCGAACAGCACCTCGGTCTCGACGTCGCCGCAGGGGAAGGGCAGGGCGAGCAGCACGCAGTCGGCATGGCCGTGGCGCAGCGAATCGAGCGCGGCGTGGCTGGTCTCCTCGCGCAAATAGAGCTGGAGGGCGGGCCGCTCGGCGCGCAGCCGGGGCAGCAGGCTCGGCAGCAGGAACGGTGCGATGGTGGGGATGACGCTCATGCGCAGCTCGCCCGCGAGCGGGGAGCCTGAGGCCTGGGCGATGGCGGCCAGCTCCTCGGCCTCGCGCAGCACCCGGTGCGCCTTCTCGACGATCCGGTCGCCGAGCGCCGTGAAGCGGACGATGCGGCGCGTGCGCTCGACCAGCGTGATGCCGATCAGCGATTCGAGCTCACGGATGCCCGCAGACAGAGTCGACTGGGTGACGAAGCAGGCATCGGCCGCGCGCCCGAAATGGCCATGCTCCTTCAGCGCCACAAGATATTGCAGCTGCTTCAGCGTGGGCATGTAAGTCGACAATGATCGCTCCCTTCGATTTATGAAGGGAATCTAAGTGCTCGATTCGATCAGCGCAAGGCGCTGATTGCGCCATAGCTGGCGGTGAGCGTCAGGATGACGCCGACCAGGATGAGCAGCGGCTTGGCCGGGACATGGCGCGCGATCCACGCACCGAACGGCGCGGCGACCACACCGCCGATCAGCAGGCCGACCGTTGCCGTCGTGAAGGTCTCCCAACCCAGATGCAGCAGGAAGGTGAGGCTGATCGAGAGGGTGAGGAAGAATTCGACCGTATTGACCGTGCCGATCGTGTGGCGCGGGCTGGAGCCCTGCATGAGCAGGTTGGACGTGACCACCGGACCCCAGCCGCCGCCGCCCGAGGCATCCAGGAAGCCGCCCAGCAGGCCGAGCGGCGCGACCCATCGGGCGTCGCGTGCCTGCGGCGGATATTTGATGCCGCGCCAGACCAGCCACAGGCCGATGCAGACCAGATAGGCCTGGATCCAGGGCTTGATGGTGTTGCCGTCGATATTGGAGAGCACATAGGCGCCGGTGACGCCGCCGACGATGCCGGGAATGATGAGCCGCCAGAACAGCCGCCAGTCGACATTGCGATGCCAGATATGGCTGAGCGCCGAGACGGCGGTCGTGCAGGTCTCGGCGGCGTGGACGCTGGCGGAGGCCGCACGCGGCGATACGCCGATGGTGAGCAGCAGCGTGCTGGAGATCACCCCATAGGCCATGCCGAGTGCGCCATCGACGATCTGGGCGCCGAAGCCGACCAGGATGAACGGCAACAGCATCAAGAGATAATCCAACCACGCCTCAGACATCAGCCACCTTTGTCAATTAATTCAATCGAGAATTAGCGGTGTCGCAAGATATTGCAAGGCGTTTAACCGGCAATGGTTGGAATGGCGACGCTCTGGAAATTTCGCCGGCGAGCGACTAGATTGTCGATCTCGCGGTCGACGGGAAATGAAATAGATGGGATTGCTCGCTTATCTTGATTCGGTGAAGGCACGGGATCCCGCGCCGCGTTCGCGCGCCGAGATACTCACCTATCCGGGCGTCTGGGCGCTGGCGCTGCATCGCGTGGCGCACAGGCTGTTCCGCTGGCGGTTCTATTTCCTGGCGCGCCTGGTCAATCATTTCTCGCGCTTTCTCACCGCGATCGACATTCATCCGGGCGCGAAAATCGGGCGGTTCCTCTTCATCGATCATGGCCTGGGCGTGGTGATCGGCGAGACGGCCGAGATCGGCGACAATGTCACCATGTATCATGGCGTGACCCTGGGCGGCACCGATCCGGCGAACGGCATTGCCGGCAAGCGCCATCCCACGATCGAGGATGGCGCCATCCTCGGCTCCGGCTCGCAGGTGCTCGGGCCGGTGATCGTCGGGGAGCGGGCGCGCATCGGCGCCAATGCGGTGGTCACCAAGGACGTGCCTGCCGGCGCGGTGATGATCGGCATTCCCGCGCGGCAGACGCTGGTCGACGCCAGGGATTATCAGAAATCGTTCGTGCCCTATGGCACGCCCTGCAGCCAGATCTACGATCCTGCGACGCAGAAGCTGGAGATCCTGCAGTGCGAGGTCGAGAGCCTGCGCAAGCGCCTCGCCGAGCTGGCGAACGAGCGCGGCGGGACGGACGATCATGATCCGTCCGAGAGTTCCTCCCGCACGATGGCTTGATGAGCAGCAACGTCACGCCGTTTCCGCGCTCATCGTCCGCGCAGCCGGGCCTGCCGGCGCAAACCGGTTTTGAACGGATCGAGCTTTTCCGCATCATGGACCTCTATGGCCGCATGGTCTCGGCGGGCCAGTGGAAGGACTATGCGATCGACCTCAAGCGGGACGTCGCGATCTTCTCCGCCTTCCGCCGCTCCGCCGAGCGGCCCGAATTCCGCATCGAGAAGCGGCCGGCGCTGCGGCACCGGCAGGGCATGTGGGCGCTCATCGGCGAGAGCGGTGCGGTGCTGCGGCGCGGACAGGAACTGGCCGGCATCCTGGCGCCGGTCGAACGACGGCTGATGAAGCTCGTCGAGGAATAGCGCCAGCCTGTTTTTCGGAGCTGCTGTAACCGGCCCGGAGGCGCAGCCGAACTCCCGATGTGGCACCTGACCGCCACGGATGATGGGAGACAGCAAGATGCGTATTTTCCTGCAAGCGGCAGCGTTGGGCGCCGTCGCGACGATGGCGCTCGCCGGCGCGGCGCCGGCTCGGGCGGAACTGGTCAATGTGACCTTGACGGTCCAGAATATCGCGCCCCTGCAGAGCGTCGCCGTGTCGGCGCTCAGCTTCGCCTTTCACGGCGGCGTCTATGATCCGTTCGACGCGGGCGCCGCGCCCGGCGCGCCGATCATTCCGGTCGCCGAGCTGGGTTCGGGCGTCGACTGGCTGCCGGCTTTCCTCGCCGCCGATCCGACGGCGGTGGTCGGCGTCTCGCCCGGGCCGTTGACGCCGGGCGCGTTCGGAACCACGGCGACCTTCCTGATCGACACGGACGTCAATCCCTATTTCTCGTTCGGCGCCATGGTCGTCCCCTCGAACGACCATTTCATCGGCAATGACGATCCGGCCGGCTATCGGCTGTTCGACACCGACGGCAATGCGCTGATCACGCAGATCAATTTCACCGCGGCCGACATCTGGGACGCCGGCTCGGAACTGTTCAATGTCGCCAATGCCGCTTTCATCGAGGGCAGCGATCCGACGCAGCGGATCGAGGAAGGCGGCGTGGTGACGCCGGACTTCGCCGAATTCGCCAATTTCGCCGGACTGACCACGGCAGCGGGCTACACCTTCGTTCCGGCGCTCCAGCCGGACACGGCCATCTACCGGATCGACTTCACGATCACGCCGGCGGCCGTGCCCGAACCGGCGACCTGGGCAATGATGATCGCAGGGCTGGGGCTGGCCGGCGCGGCGTTGCGCTGGCGCGGCGCGCGGGCGCAGGGGGCGCGCGCCGCCTGAACTCGGGACGATTCGGGACGATTTGCGGGCGGTCGCCATCGAGAGCGGCCGCCCGTCCTTGCGCATGTCACCAGCGCAGCAGGCGCGGGCCGAGCAGCGCGCCGGCGAGCGCGGCAAGCAGCATGCCGAGCGAATACCAGGTCAGGACGAAGATCGCCGCGGTCTCGGGGCAATGCAGGCAGTAGACCATTGCCGCGAAAGCGCCGGAGGCAAGGCCCGCAGCCGCCCCTCCTTCGCGCAGGCGCGTCGGCGCGAGCCGGCGGAACGACCAGAGCAGGCCCAGGAAGATCGGCACCGAGAGGACAAGCACCCGCCAGGGGCAGACGAGCCAGCTATGGCCCAGCCACATGGAGAGCCAGAGCGCTTGCGGCGCTCGCGCCATGTCCATGATGCCATGGCCGGCCAGCAGCAGCATGGGGATCGCCGCCAGCCACAGCCAGCGCAGTCCGTCTCCCTCGGGTCGCGCGAGCCGCGCCGTCGCGCCGATGGCGATCAGTGCGAGCGCCAGCGCATAGCTCCACTTCATCCAGAAGGCGCTGCCGTGCATGGCGGTTCCCAGGTCCGGCCGGATGCCCAGCCACAGGATGAGCAGCAGCACGGAGGCGAGCGCTCCGCCGATCAGTCCGCCCGCGAGGCGACGGCCGACGGCGTTGCGGGGAACAGGCGGCACATCGCGCGCGAGCTGGTCGATGAGCTGGTCCGTCGTCGTCATCGCGGTTTCCTCCGCACGCGCGCGATGAGGGTTTTGAGGCCCCTGTGCACGGAGACCTTGACGTCGGACTCGCCAAGGCCCGCCGCGGCCGCGGTTTCCGCGACGCTGCGCCCCTCCAGCCGCGTCGCGCGGATCGCCGCGGCCTGCTTGGCGGGCAGGGCCTCCAGCAGGGACTCGACGTCCATCCGCGCGTCGCTGGCGTCGATGAAACTCTCGCCGGCCAGCGTCTCTTCCAGGCCTTCTATCGGGATCAGGTGGCGCACGCGCCGGAAATGGTCGATCATCTTGTAGCGCGCGATGGCGAACAGCCAGGCGGTGAAGGGCCGATCGCGGTTATAGGTGCCCCTGCGCATATGGACCGCAATCAAAGTTTCCTGCACCAGATCCTCCACATCCTGATCGCTGCCGAGCGCGCGGCGGCGAAAGAATGAACGGAGCAGGGGAGCCAGCGTGCGCAGCAGCTCGGCATGATCGGCGGCATTGCCGTCCAGTCCGCCGACCATCAACGTGCGCAGCTGCTCTTCGCTGGCCTTCATTCACGCTCCCGATCTGGCTTTCGGGTTGGTCGGCGCCATGGTTACACCGGCCGGGCGGGCGCTGCCAAGCGCCCCGGTCCGATGCTTGCTTCAGCCTTCCTTCTCAGAGGAGGGGGTAATGGCGACGTCTCTTGCGCAGCAGGCGCGGCTCAGGCGGCGTCCGCGTCCAGCGAGTAGCCCGCCGAGCGTACGGTGCGGATGATGTCCGGCCGTCCGCCCGCGTTGATCGCCTTGCGCAGGCGGCGGATATGCACGTCCACGGTGCGCAGCTCAATCTCGCTGTCCTGGCCCCAGACGCTGTCCAGCAGCCGCTCGCGCGAGAAGACCCAGCCGGGATGCTCCAGCAGGTGGCGCAGCAGGCGGAACTCGGTGGGGCCGAGCGGCACCAGGTCGCCGGACCGGCGCACCTTGTGGGCGACCGTGTCCATCTCCAGGTCCGCGAAGCTCAGCACCTCGCCCGCCAGCGCCGGGCGCACGCGCCGCAGCACGGCCTGCACCCGGGCGATCAGCTCGCGCGGCGAGAAAGGCTTGGTCACATAATCGTCCGCGCCGGTCTCGAGGCCCCGCACCCGGTCCTCCTCCTCGCCGCGCGCGGTGAGCATGATGATGGGGACATTGGCGGTTTCGCTCATCCGGCGCATCCGGCGGCACACCTCGATGCCGGAGAGATTCTCCACCATCCAGTCGAGCAGCACGATGTCCGGCACGCGTTCCTGCGCCAGGATCAGCGCTTCCTCGCCGTCGGGCGTCTGGGCGACCTCGAAATCCTCGCGCTGGAAATGCCAGGTGAGCAGTTCCGCCAGCGCGGCATCATCTTCCACAAGCAGCATCTTGGCACGGGCCATGACTCAATTCTCCAGGCCGGTTTCGATGAGAGTCGCCTTCTCCCGCTCCGGCGGCTTGGTGCCGGTCGCGACATAATGGACCATCTCGGCGATATTGGTGGCGTGGTCGCCGATCCGCTCCAGATTCTTGGCGATGAACAGGATGTGCGCGCTTTCCGAGATCATCTTCGGATTTTCCATCATGAAAGTGACCATGGTGCGGAAGATCGAATTGTAGAAATCGTCCACCGCCCGGTCGCGCTCGATGACCTGCAGCGCCAGCTTGCTGTCGCGCGCGGCGAAGGCGTCCAGCGCGTCCTTCACCATCTCGCGGGCGATGCGCGCCATGGAGGGGAGCAGCGAGAGCGGCTCCACCCGCGTGGGCGCGCTGATCGTCTCGACGCGCTTGGCGATGTTCTTCGCATAGTCGGCCATGCGCTCGACCAGCCCGGAAATCTTGAGCACCGCCACGATCTCGCGCAGGTCGTCCGCCAGCGGCGCGCGCAATGCGAGGGTCTGCACGACCAGCCGCTCGATATTGGCGTCCAGCTCGTCGATGCGGGCGTCCTGCGCGACCACCTTGTCGGCCAGCGCGACATCGCCGGTGCTCAGCGCCGCCATCGCCTTGTCGATCGAGTCTTCGGTGAGGCCGCCCATCTCCGCGATCAATGCGCGCAGGGCGTTGATGTCGTCGTCGAAGGCCTTGACCGTATGGTCCGTCATGTCCGTGTCCTGTCCGTCTCTCGGGCTCGGCTCAGCCGTAGCGGCCCGTGATATAATCCTTGGTGCGCTCTTCGCGCGGATTGGTGAAGATTTCGGTGGTCGGGCCCTGTTCGACAAGCCGTCCGAGATGGAAGAAGGCAGTGCGCTGCGAGACGCGCGCGGCCTGCTGCATGTTGTGCGTCACGATCACGATGGCATAGTTGCCGCGCAGGTCGAGGATCAGCTCCTCGATCTTGGCTGTGGCGATCGGGTCGAGCGCCGAGCAGGGCTCGTCCATCAGGATCACCTCGGGCTCCACCGCGATGGCGCGGCCGATGCACAGGCGCTGCTGCTGGCCGCCGGAGAGGGCCGTGCCGCTGTCGTGCAGCCGGTCCTTGACCTCGTCCCACAGGCCCGCGCGGCGCAGCGATTTCTCGACGATCTGGTCCAGCTCCGCCTTGCCGGAGGCGAGGCCGTGGATGCGCGGCCCATAGGCGATGTTCTCGTAGATCGACTTGGGGAAGGGATTGGGCTTCAGGAACACCATGCCGACGCGCGCGCGCAGCTGCACCACGTCCATGCCCGAGGCGTAGATGTCCTCGCCGTCCAGCGTGATCCGGCCTTCGACGCGGGCGCTGGGCACCGTGTCATTCATGCGGTTGAGGGTGCGCAGGAAGGTCGACTTGCCACAGCCCGAGGGCCCGATGAAGGCCGTCACCTCGTCCAGCTCGACATCGATCGAGACATCCTGGATCGCCTGCTTCTCGCCATAGAAGACATTGACGTGGCGCGCCGTCATCTTGGGGTCTGAGTTTCGCATGTCAGCCATGGGGCTCGTCACCATTTCTTCTCGAATTTGTTGCGCAGGTAGATGGCGATGCTGTTCATCGTCAGCAGGAACAGCAGCAATATGATGATCGCTGCGGACGTCTTCTCGACGAAGCCGCGGCCCACCTCGTCCGACCAGAGGAAGATCTGGACGGGGAGCACGGTCGCCGGATCGGTGATGCCGCCGGGCGGGGAGGCGACGAAGGCGCGCATCCCGATCATCAGCAGCGGCGCCGTCTCGCCGAGTGCGCGCGCCATGCCGATGATGGTGCCGGTGAGGATGCCGGGGAGCGCCAGCGGCAGCACATGATGGAACACCACCTGCACCGGCGAGGCGCCGATGCCGAGCGCCGCGTCGCGGATCGAGGGCGGCACCGCCTTGATGGCGTTGCGCCCTGCGATGACGATGACCGGCATGGTCATCAGCGCCAGCGTCAGGCCGCCGACCAGCGGGGCCGAGCGCGGCAGGTTCATCATGTTGAGGAAGATGGCGAGGCCGAGCAGGCCGAAGATGATCGAGGGCACCGCCGCCAGATTGTTGATCGACACTTCGATGAGGTCGGTCCAGCGGTTGCGCGGCGCATATTCCTCCAGATAGAGGGCCGCGAACACGCCGATCGGGAAGCTCAGGAGCAGCGTGATCCCCATGGTGAGCAGCGAGCCCTTGAGCGCGCCCCAGATGCCGACGACGGTCGGATCGGTGCCGTCGCTGGCGGTCAGGAAAGGCAGGTTGAAGCCGGATGAGAGGACGCCGGCCTGTCGGAGCCTCGCGACATTCGCTTCATCCGCCTCGCTGCCCTTGCCCTTGGCGGCGACGTCGATGCCTTCGGAGGCCGGGACCTCGATCGTGACCTTGCGCGTCAGGATGGTGGGATCGGCGACGATCGCGTTACGCACCGACCGCACCGCGCTGGCAGAGATGAGCCGCGCGCCCTCGGGTCCGAAGGCGTCCTGCGCCGCCTTGTCGATGGCGGCGGGGAGATTGGCGCCGGCGAGCACCTGATCGGGATTGCCCATCTTGAGCGCCTGCGGATCGATGAAGATCGCGGCGCGCTGGAAGTCGATGGGGAGGGCGATCTCGGTGCGGGTGAAGCCGCGCAGGCCGTTGGCCGCCATGGTGACGAGCAGGAAAGCCAGGAAACCGGCCGAGATGAGGATCGCCAGCAGCCCCATGAACTTGAAACGCCGCTCGGCGGCATAGCGGCGCGCGATGCGGTGACGCATGGCGTCGCTGGTCCAGTCGGTCGGGGCGCGACTAGCCATGGCATGTGCCTCCAGTCCGGGGAGGGCCTGGCTGCTCATTCATAGGCCTCCCGATATTTCTTCACGACCCGCAGCGCGACGATGTTGAGCAGCAGCGTCACCACGAACAGCACGAGGCCGAGCGCGAAGGCAGCGAGCGTCTTGGCGCTGTCGAACTCCTGGTCGCCGGTCAGCAGCTGGACCATCTGGGTGGTGACGGTCGTGACGCTGGCGAAGGGATTGAGCGTGAGGTTGGCGGCGAGGCCGGCGGCCATCACCACGATCATCGTCTCGCCGATCGCGCGACTGACGGCGAGCAGCACGCCGCCCACCACGCCGGGCAGGGCGGCGGGGATCAGCACGCGGCGGATCGTCTCGCTGGTGGTGGCGCCCATGGCGAGGCTGCCGTCGCGCATCGATTGCGGCACGGCGGCGATGCTGTCGTCGGCCATCGAGGAGACGAAGGGGATGATCATCACACCCATCACGAGGCCGGCGGCCAGCGCGCTTTCCGAGGAAGCGCCGGGGATGCCCACGCTCGCGGCGAAGTTGCGCAGCGCCGGCGCCACGGTGAGCGCGGCGAAATAGCCGTAGACGACCGTGGGCACGCCGGCGAGCACTTCCAGGATCGGTTTCATCCACCGGCGGACGTTCGGGCTCGCATATTGGGTGAGATAGACCGCCGACATGAGGCCCAGCGGGATCGCCACGATCATGGCGATGATCGCGCCGATGAAGATGGTGCCCCAGAACAGCGGCACCGCGCCGAACGCATCCTCATTGCCATAGCCGAGCGCGGCCGATTGCGGGCTCCACTTGAGGCCGAACAGGAAGTCGAGCGGGTTCACCATCGCGAAGAAGCGCCAACTTTCGAAGATCAGCGAGGCGACGATGCCGGCGGTGGTGATGATCGCGATCAGCGAGGCGAGCAGCAGCGCCCACATCACCATCCGCTCGACCCGCGTGCGCGCGGTGAAGGCGGGCTTGACGCGCGAGAAGGCATAGGCCCCGCCGGCGAAGGCGAGAATGGCGGCCAGCACCGTGCCGATCGCGGAATAGCGGTTTATCGCGTCGCGAAACGGCTCGACCAGCGTCTCGGATTGGGGATTGAACGCGCCGGCCTGCGCGCCGCTGGCGATGGCCCGCGCCTCGGCGAGGATGGCGCCTCGCGAGAAATCGTCGGCGGGCAGCGCCTGCGCGGCGGGGTTGCCCATCACCGTGCCGGTCACCAGGCCCGGCATGACATTGGCCCAAACGGCGAGGAAGACGAGCGCCGGCAGCACCGTCCACAGCGCGACATACCAGCCATGCTGGTTCGGCCGGCTGTTGGTCGCGAGGCGTCCGACCTCGGCCTGCAGTCGCGTGGCGCGGGCGCGGGCCATGATCCAGCCGATCACGCCCAGCACGATCACGATCAGGACGATGATCGCGCCGGTCATGCGGTCACTCCCTTCCTGTGCTGCGCTGAGGTCACTTGAGATCGGTGCCGGTCATCGTGGTCAGGCCGGAGACGACGGCGGCATTGGCCTCGCGCACATTGTCCGGCGCGGCGACCATGCCGCGACGAACCAGCGGGCCATCGGGATTCCAGTTGCTGGCGAAGGTCTCGACATATTGCTTGAGGCCGGGCACGGCGGAGACATGCGCCTTCTTCACATAGATGAAGAGCGGCCGCGCGCCGGGATAGCTGCCGCTGGCGACCGTGTCGTAGGTCGCCTCGATGCCGTTGAGCGGAACATCCTTCAGCGTGTCGCGATTGGCGTCCAGATAGGAGAAGCCGAACACGCCGATCGCATTGGGATTGGCGCCAAGCTTCTGGACGATGAGATTGTCGTTCTCGCCGGCGTCCACATAGGCGCCGTCCTCGCGGATCTGGGTGCAGATCTGCTTGTGGCGCGCTTCGTCCGTGCTGGCGAGCTGCTTCATGGCCGGATCGCTCTCGCAGCCGACGGTCAGGATCAGCTCGGCGAGCGAATCGCGCGTGCCGGAGGTCGAAGGCGGGCCGAACACGGAGATCGGCGTCGCCGGCAGCGAGGGATCGACGTCGCGCCAGGTCTTGGCGGTGTTGGGGCCGCGGCCATAGGGATTGGCGGCCAGCGCCTCATAGACCAGCTTCGGCGTCAGCTTGAAGCCGGGGCCCTTGGTCGATTCGGCGAGCGCCAGCCCGTCCACGCCGATCTGGATCTCGACGATGTCCTTGACGCCATGCGCCTGGCAGTCGTCGAACTCGCTCTTCTTCATCCTGCGCGAGGCATTCTCGATGTCCGGGAACTGGCTGCCGACGCCCGCGCAGAACAGCTTCATGCCCGCGCCGGTGCCGGTCGATTCGATGATAGGCGCCTTCATGCCCGGATTGCCCTGGGTGAACAGCTCCACCGCGGCCTGGGCGAAAGGATAGACGGTGGACGAGCCGACCGCGCGGATCTGGTCGCGCGCGGTGCTCGTGCCCTGGTTCTGACAGCCGGCGAGCAGCAGCAAGGGAGCCGCAAGAATAGCGTAGCGCATCGGGGATTCTCCTGAGGCCTGCACGGCCAGTTTCAGCATCGGTCCGGTCCGCATTGGACTGGGTTCGTCGCGCCATTGTGACAATTTCATTGCAGTTTTGTGACGGCGTCTCCGGCAGTCGCCAGGGCCGGCCGGCCGGAAGCGATGCGACTCGTCTCGAATGGCGGCAATTCGACCCGCACGCTGGTGCCGACGCCGACCGTGCTGTCGATATTGAGCACGCCGCCATGGCGCTGCACGATATGCTTCACGATGGCGAGGCCGAGGCCGGTGCCGCCCATCGCCCGGCTGCGACTCGAATCGACGCGGTAGAAGCGCTCGGTGAGGCGAGGGAGGTGCTGGGGCAGGATGCCGTCGCCCTGGTCGGCGACGGTCAGCTCGATCATGGTGCTCGGCGTCGCCCGGGCCGAGATGGTGACGGGCGTGCCGGCCGCGCCATATTTGAGCGCGTTGCTGACGAGATTGTGGAGCAGCTGGCTGAGCTGCGCCCGGTCGCCGCGCACCACCGGCAGGTCGAGCGGCGCTTCCACCCTGATCTCGCGGCCGCGCGCGGCGGGATTCTGCCGGAAGATGGAAATCACCTCGTCGATCAGCGGGGGCAGGGCGACCGGCTGATCGGGCGCGCGATATTTCTCCGCCTCGATGCGCGAGAGCGACATGAGATCGTCGACCAGACGCTGCATCCGGCGCGCCTCGCCTTCCATGATGGCGAGGAAGCGCTCGCGGGTCGCGCCGTCCGCGCCCGCGACCGGATCGCGCAGCGTCTCGACGAAGCCGAGGATGCCGGCCAGCGGCGTGCGCAGCTCGTGGCTCGCATTGGCGACGAAGTCGACCCGCATCCGCTCGGTCGCCTGGCGGCCGCTCTGGTCGAACAGCATGACGAGCTGGCGCGCGCCGGTGAGCGGCTGGATGACCAGTTCCCAGCTCTGCTCGGCCGTGCCCAGGCCGACGATTTCGATGACGGCGGGCTCGGCCGCACCCTTGCCGCTGAGCAGGTCGATCGCGGCGGGATGGCGCAGCGCCAGGCGGACATCCTGCCCGGCGATGTGCCGGCCGAGCAGGGCGAGGGCGGCCCCGTTGCAGCGCTCGATGCGGCCGCGCTGGACGATGAGGCTGGGGTGGGGCAATGCCTGCAGCATCGTCTCCAGCTCATCCTCGCTGGCGCCGCCTTCGACCGGCGGCGGCACGCTGGCCAGCACGCTCGCCGCGCGCCGCTCCAGCGCATCGAAGAGCATGGCGATGGCGAACAGGCTCAGCATCGCGGTGACGGCCGCGGCATGCCATTCGCCGGTCAGCAGATAGACTGCGATCGTGCCGGCCGTTCCGGAGAGAAACAGAATCCATATGGAACGATCGATCTGGCTCATGGCCGCGCCCTAGAATATTTTGCCAAAGACTGCGATGCCGAATAAGAGGAGCCGGTCGCGACCGTGCGGGCAGAATGAGGGCGAAGCGATGAGCGAAGGGGGGCCGGAGCGGCAATCGCCGGACGGCATTGGAACGGCGCGGGCGCCGTCGCGGCGCGCGTTGCTGCGGCTCGGCGCCGTGGCCGGCACCGTCGTGCTCACCGTCCGGCCCGGCATCGCGCAGGCCGCGACGTCAGTGCTGAGCTGCCAGATCCCGGTGCCCGATCCCGCCCGCGCCGGCATGGCCGTGGCGCCGGACGGGTCGACTGTGCCGGCGGGGACCGAAGGCGCCTTCGCCGGCGGCCGCGTGTTCAGCGGCGAGCAGGTGCGTGAAGGGCTGCGGGGCGGCAATCTGCCGGGCACGGGCTATGAGGAAAGCCAAGCCTATCTCAATTATGTCCGGCGCCTCAACTATGGCCGCAGCGGCTTCACCTGCTATGCCTCGCTGATGGTCCCGCGCTGAGCGGGCGCGGCGAGGGCGGGATGGCGGACGCGATCTACCGGGCCGAGCCGCCCGAGGCGCTTGTCCGCATGGGCCTCGGCGCGATCGACGCCCTCTATCATCGCCGGTCGGGCGCCACCCATCTGGTGGCGGCGCCGGTGCCGCAGATCCTCGAAGCGCTGGCGGAGGGGCCGGCCGACGCCGCCGGACTCCGGCAGCGCCTGTCCGCCCGCTTCGAGCTGGCCGACGACGAGGCCGAGGCGCTGGCGGCGCTGCGCGACCGGCTGACGGAGCTGGAAGCGCTCGGCCTGGTCCGTCGCGAGCCCGGCGCGGCGCGCTGAGCGGCGCGATGCGCCACGAGATCGGCCTCGCCATCGGCCCCGCGACCTTCCGCGTCGGCTCGGCCTGGCGCGGGCCGATCATGCAGCTGCGGGCGCTCTACGCGGATTATCCCGCCGTCGATCTCGACCGGCAGGTGCCGGACTTCACGGTGCGCCTGCAGCCGACGCGGCCGTGGCGGCGGTTCGTGCGGCCGTCCATCTTCATCGCCGGCGATCATTGGCTGGCCGAGGCCGCGCCGATGGCGCTCGGCCATGGCCTGCTCGCCGCCGAGATGGGCATGAACCTGCAGATGGCGCTGGGCTGGCGGCGGCATCTGCTGCTTCATGCCGCCAGTGTCGAGCGGGACGGGCGGGCGATCATCCTCACCGGGGAGTCGGGCAGCGGCAAGTCGACGCTGGCCGCGCAGCTGGGCGAGCGCGGCTGGCGGCTGATGGGCGACGAGTTCGCGCTGCTCGATCTGGAGAGCGGCCTGGCGCATCCCTTCCCGCGCCTCGTCAGCCTCAAGAACGCGGCGATCGCGGTGGCGACGGCCGGACTGCCGCCGGCGCGGCTCGGGCCGCGGCTGGCGGGGACCGCCAAGGGCACGATCCGCCATCTCGTTCCCGCGCCCGACGCCATTGCCCGGATGCGCGAGCCGGCCATGCCGGCGCTGCTGCTGTTCCCGCGCTTCGGGCCGCCGCTGGACCGGCGACCGGTGGACCCGGGCGAGGCATTCGTCCGGCTGACCCAGGCCTCGACCAACTATATCGCGCTGGGCGAGGCGGCGTTCCGGGCGCTTGCACAGGTTGTAACACATGTGCCCGCGCTGGCGCTCGACTATCCGGACGGCGAGGCGGCGATCGCCGCGATCGAGGCGCTGTGGAGCGAATGTCCATGAGCGCGCGCCTGCTCGTCGCCATGCTGGTCGCGCCGGCGCGCTGCGCGGCGCTTTCGGCCCGGCAATGGACCGCGCTGCTGACCGCCGCCCGCGCGGAGCGGCTGCTGGGCACGCTGGCGGCGCGGCTGGAGGGGCTGGCCGTGCCGGCGGATGTCGCGCCCATTCTCGCCGATGCTCGGCTGGATGCCGCGCGCGAGCGGCTGCAGGCGCTGTGGGAAGTCGACCGGGCAGTGGCGGCGCTCGCCGCCATCGGTTGCGCGCCGATCCTGCTCAAGGGCAGCGCGTTCGTGGCGGCGGGCCTGCTCGCCGGGCAGGGGCGGGCGATCGGCGATCTCGATATCCTCGTGCCGCGCGACCGGCTGGACGCCGTCGAGGCGGCGCTGCTGGGCGCGGGCTGGGAATGGGTCAAGCCCGATCCCTATGACGACGCCTATTATCGCCGCTGGATGCACGAGCTGCCCCCGCTCATCCATGCCGAGCGCGACCGGATGATCGACGTGCACCATACGATCCTGCCGCTCACCGCCCGGCGCCGGCCGGACGCGGCGGCGATGATCGCGGACGCGGTGCCGCTCGGCAATGGCGCGGCGGTGCCGCGCATCGACGACATGCTCTGCCATGCCGCCGCGCATCTGCTGGCGGATGGGGACATGGCCGGCGGCCTGCGCAATCTCTGGGACATTCATTGCCTGATCGTCGAGCATGGCGCGGCGGCGGATTTCTGGCCCGCTCTCGCGGCGCGGGCGGAGCGGCACCAACTGGCGGAGCCGGTGCGACGCGCGGTCCGCCTCGCGCATCGTCTGTTCGGGACGGAAGTGCCCGAGGCATGGCGCGCAGGCGGCGCGGCGGACGGCCTTTTCATGGCGCGCCTGCTCTGCCGGGACGATTGGGGAAGGGAAACCCGGCCGCTGCTTCGTCTCGGCTTCTACCTGCGTTCGCACGGGCTGCGCATGCCGCCGCTCATGCTGGCGCGGCATCTCTGGACGAAATGGCGCAGGGGCTATCGGCCGATGGGTTGAGAACGCCGTGAGCCGCGTTCGCGTCGGCCGATGCGGTGTCAGGGCTCCTGCCAGCCATGATAGGTCATCTCGTAGAAGAGGTGCGCGGCGACCTGCCCGATCGTCATGGGCCTTCCCTCGATCGCGACGGGCATCGGCTTCAGCGCCCCCCACGCTATCCCGCCGAATCCGGATATATTGTCGTCATTGTCGATCAGATCGACGTCGTACCAGTCGCTGCCATCATCCGCCGGAAGCAGGCGAACGCGCACGGTCATGTCGCTTGCCTCGCCGCGGGCCGCGTCCACCAATTTCTGAAAGCGGATGAAACGGTCAGGCTCGCAGCATCTGCATTCGCGGCCGTAGATCCGCAATATCTCGGCCGCGACCGCCTGCGCATCGGCCGCATCGATGAAATGCGCGACCGTCCCCCTTCCGCTCACCGGACCGATCCTCCAGAGCTGCTGCCATTGCCCTATATGCCGGTCGCGCGATCGCTTTGCCATCCCTCCAGCAGCGGCAGCAGCTCGTCATAATGATCGATGCCGGCATCGGCGCCCAGTTCCTGCGGCGTGCAGTGTACGAAACCGAAGCTGACCGCGATGGAGGGAACACCGGCCGCGCGAGCGGCGCCGGTGTCATTGTCCGTGTCGCCGAGGAAGATGGCGCGCTTGCCGCCGGCGCGGGCGATCATCTCCAGCAGCAGATCCGGCCGCGGCTTGAGCCGGCCCGGCCCCAGCGTGTCGCCGCCGATGATCGCGGCGAAGCGCGGCGCGAGGTCGAGCGCGTCGAGCAGCTTGCGCGCGAGCGATTCGCGCTTGTTGGTGCAGATGGCGACCCGGACGCCGCGTGCCGCGAGGCCATCTAGTGCGTCGAGCAGGCCTGGATAGGGCGCGGTGTGGACGGCGATATGCGCGTCGTAGAAGTCGAGCAGGCGCGGCAGCAGCTCGTCCACCAGGGCCGGGCTGGTGCCGCCGGTCCACTCCAGCGCCCGGTCGAGCATCGCCCGCGCGCCGCGCCCGATCAGCGGCTTGAACGCCTCGACCGCGAAGGGTGGGCGGCCGATCGCCGCGAGCACATGGTTGGCGGCGGCGGCCAGGTCGGCGCTGGTGTCGAGCAGCGTGCCGTCGAGGTCGAAGCCCACGAGATCGAAGCGGATGGTCGTCATGGGAACCGCCCATGCCCGCTGCGCGGTGGCGCGATCAAGTCAAACATGGCAAGGGCTCTCGCCGAGTCAGAGCCGAGAAGGATGTCCGCCCGTGTCCACGCCGCTTGCCGTGATCGTTCTCGCCGCCGGCCAGGGAACGCGCATGAAATCCAGCCTGCACAAGGTGCTGCACCCGATCGCGGGACGGCCGATGCTGCTCCACCTGCTGGCCAGCGTGAGCAGCCTTGCGCCCGAGCGGCAGGTCGTGGTGGTGGGCGCCGGGCGCGAGCAGGTCGGGAAGGCGCTCGCCGGCCGGGGCGTGGAGATCGTCGTGCAGGCCGAGCAGCTCGGCACCGGCCATGCGGTGGCGCAGGCGAAGGAGGCGCTGGTCGGCTTCGCGGGCGATGTGCTGATCCTCTATGGCGACGTGCCGCTGGTCCGTCCGGAGACGATGCGCGCGATGATCGCGAGGCTGGATGGGCCCAATAAGCCCACCTGCGTCATACTCGGTTTCCGGCCCCCCGACGCCGCCGCCTATGGCCGTATCATCGCCGGGCCGGACGGGCGCATCGTGAAGATGGTCGAGTATAAGGACGCGAGCGCGGATGAACGTGCCGTCGACCTGTGCAACAGCGGCCTGATGGCGGTGCGCGCGGCCGATCTGTTCGCGCTGCTCGAACGGGTCGGCAACGACAATGCGGCCGGCGAATATTATCTGCCGGACATCGTGATGCTGGCCGCCGCGGACGGCCGGGCGAGCGTGGTGATCGAGACCGATGCGGCCGAGGTCGCCGGCGTCAACAGCCGGGCCGAGCTGGCGGCGGTGGAAGCGAGCTGGCAGGCGATGCGGCGGGCCGAGGCGATGCGCGACGGCGCGACGCTGATCGCGCCGGAAACTGTCTTCTTCGCCTATGACACTGTCCTGGCGCAGGACGTGACCATCGAGCCGAACGTGGTGTTCGGGCCCGGCGTCACGGTGGCGGAAGGGGCGGTCATCCATGCCTTCTGCCATATCGAGGGCGCGCGGATCGGCCCCGGCGTGTCGGTTGGTCCCTATGCCCGGCTGCGGCCCGGCGCCGAGCTGGCGGAGAATGTGCGCATCGGCAATTTCGTGGAAGTGAAGAATGCCCGGCTCGGTCGCGGCGCCAAGGCCAATCACCTCTCCTATGTCGGCGACGCGACGGTGGGCGAGGAGGTCAATATCGGCGCCGGCACCATCACCTGCAATTATGACGGCTATTTCAAGCATGAGACGGTGATCGGCGACCGCGCCTTCATCGGCTCGAACAGCGCGCTGATCGCGCCGGTGCGGATCGGGCGGGACGCGATCGTGGCGGCGGGCAGCGCTGTCTCGCGCGATGTGGCCGATGGGGAATTGCGCCTCGTGCGGGCCGAGCAGCTGGTCAAGCCCGGCTGGGCCGACCGCTTCCATGACGCGATGCGCAAGCGGAAGAGTGTTGAAAAACAATAAACAGTTTTGCGCCAGCGAACGCAATTGCGACAAAACGTGTCCCTTGGGCGACGAAAATTACATCAAATTCGGTTCAACGTCCAAATCATCCAATCGGTCGGGATCGGACCATGGCACAAGGCTGCCGTTCCTCGGCGCGTCAGGCGTGCGCGCGCGAGTCGATGATGGGACGATGGCCGCGCTGTCCGGGCTGCGCCGTCGAACGTCAGAACGCCAATGGCCTCCGGTGGGAGACATGCCCTCTGGGGTATGATCGGCGGCGTTGATGTGGGAAGGGAAGAGGGCGGCGCCATGCCGCCCTCTTTTCGTTTGGCGATCATGCCGGAGAGGTTGTGGAAGTTGTGCCCTACACAGTCGGAAAGGGCGGTCTCGACAGCCATTTCGACACGCGCGATGTTGGACCGAGTCATGGGCCGTTCCACCTTGAACCGGGGTCCAAACCGATCCGCTCCCCACTCCGTTCGCCCTGAGCGAAGTCGAAGGGCCCTACTGAGCGGAGCGAAGTGGCTTCGCCCGCGGCTCAGCTCCGCCCTTCGACTTCGCTCAGAGCGAACGGGGAGAGGCATGTTCTCACCCCATCCCGGAGGGCCCTTTCTCAAGCCGATCGGGCCGGGCGGTCCTCCCACGCACGGACCGCCCGGCCCCGCCGGCGCTCCCGCGCTCAGAGCGGCCGGGTGTTGGTGTCGATCAGCCGGCGCGCTTCGGCGATGCCCGCCGCGCCGGTCATGCTGCCGGCTTGGATCTGGTCGGCGATCTCCAGCAGCCGGCCGGCGATGACGGTGCCGGTCTCCGCTTCCTCCTGGATGGCGATGCCGCCCTTGGTGGCCGCGACATTGTCCCAGGCCGCGCGCACCGCCGCCCAGTAATCCCTCGTCGCCGCCCAATAGGCATCCGCCGCCTGGACATTGTAGTCGTCGGCGCGAGTGTAGCTGTTCAGCACATATTCCTGCACGATCGGCACCAGCTTGCCGTCGCGCAGGCCCATCTTGGTGTTGTCCTGCCAGTGGATCCAGCCGTCGGGCGTCAGCTGATGGCGGTTGATCGAATAATAGCGGTCATAGACCGGATTGCGCACCGCGTCGCGCCGGGCGAGCGGACGCCAGGTCCAGTTCGAGCGCCAGCGGCGCACGCCCGCCTGCGTCTCGAACTGGCCCCAGCCCCCATAGCGTGGGGAATCGTCGACCTGATAGACCGTCTGCGACCAGCGCCCGGTGCGCATCCGCTCCGGCACATCCTCCCAGCGCCACACATTGCGGTCCGCATAGACCAGCACCCGCGCCGGCTCATATTCCCAGTCCTGCCGCCAATGCTTGATGATGTGGGTCTTTCCCTCCATCTCGATGACCAGCATATGCTGCAGGATGATCTTGCGGCCCGTGTCCTCGACCACGCGCACCACTTCGTTGCCGCCGGAGATCTTGCGGTCCATCGGCGTGTAGGCGGGGTCCCAGCGGGTCGATTCCTGCATGTCGAAGCGGACCTTGTAATTGCCCGCCATGGCGAGGATGTCGGCCCGGTCCCGCTCGAAGGTCGCTGCGGCCTGCTCGGCCGAGAGCGGGGGATGCGCCAGCGCCGGGCTGACCGCGAGGGCGAAGGCGAGCAGGCCGGCGCCCAGGATGGAACGGAATAGTCTCATGCGGAAATCCTCCGGAAAGGTTCAGAAGCGGTAGCTCAGCGAGACGCTCGCGTTGCGGCCGGGCTGCGTATAGGCGTCGATGACGGTGGAGTCGGACGAGAGGCCACGCACATCGCTCCACCAGGCATAGGTCTCGTCGAGGATGTTGAAGATGCCGGCGCGCAGCGTCAGCCCGTCGGTGAGCCGGGCGAAGGCGGTCGCGTCCAGGATAGTGAAGGCGCCCGGCCGGTAGCAGCTCGGGCTGCACAGGCCCCGGGTGCGGCCTTCCTGCTTCTGCGCGCTGTGCGTCGCGATGATCTGGCCGCCGAAGCGCCCGCCCGGATCGCGATAGCCCAGGCCCGCAACCAGCTTGATCGGATCGATGGTGGAAAGCGGCGAGCGCGTCTCGTCCGGCGCGATCACGTCGCCCTTGGCATAGGAGAAGGCCAGCGTGCCGCTGAGTCCATTGTCCATCCGCCCCTCGAACCGGGCCTCGAAGCCCTTGATGCGCACGCCGTCGAGATTGATGAACTGATAAACCGCCGGATCGTCCGGGGTGAAGCCGCCGCTCACCACTTCCTGGCTGATGAAGTCCCGGTAACGGGCGGTGAAGGCGGTCAGATCCAGGCTGATATGGTCGCTGGCGAAGCGGACGCCGCCCTCGAAGCTCTCGCTGCGCTCCGGCCCGAGATCGGGATTGGGCCGCGAGACATAGCCGAAGGCGATGTTGCTGAAGAACTGGTTCACCTCGCCCGGCTCGGGCGCCTTGAAGCCCGTCGCGTAATTGGCGAACAGCCGCACCATGCCGCCGAGCTTCAGCACGGCGCCGAGCTTGGGCGAGAAGCGCGAATCGCTCTGCGCGGCGCCCTGGAACTGCGGCAGCAGCGGATCATCGTCGGGCGACAGGTCGTAGAAATCGAAGCGCAGCGCCGGATAGAGAGTGAACACCCCGTTCGCGAAGGCGATCTCGTCGCCGATGAACAGGCCGCCGCGCGTGAAGTCGGTGGAAGGGAAGGCGCGGGTCGGGAAGGTCTCGCCCGCCGGCGGCACGGTGCCGTCGCGCAGCCCGCGCTGGCGAGTGCGGCTGATGTCGCCGCCAAACACCAGCCGGTGCGCGATGCCCCCGGTAGCGAAGTTCGCCCGCGCATCGGCCGATGCGCCGATCACTTCGTTCTCGAAGGTGTTGAGCCGCTCGCGATCCTCGAGCGGCGTGCGGTCCTCGTCGGTGAACTGGCGGTCGTCGCCGTCCTGCCAGTAGACCGCGGCGCGGACCGCCTCGATCGCGCCGTCGCCGGTCCAACTCCAGTCGAACGTCACACGCTTGCGCTCGCTGGTGTCGCGCGCCTGCAGCAGCTCCACCGAGGGGCTGAGGCCGGTCAGCCCGTTCGTGAACAGCTTGGTGCCGAGATATTCGCCGGTCAGCCGGAACCGGTGGCCGCCCGCCGGCTCGAACACGATGCGGCCGAGCGCCGCATTGGAGCGGCCGTTCTGCGGATTGGGCTCGGTGCGCGCCGCGCCCGTGCCGCCGACCGTCCCCTTGTTGTCCAGTTCCTCGAAGTCGCGGCGCGTATAGGCGAGCATGGCCGACCAGTCGCCGCTACGTCCGGCGATGATACCGGTCTCGGTGAATTCCTGGTCCGCGCTGTTATAGGCTGCGCGCAGCAGGCCGCCCACCGAGGCGCCGCCCTGCAGGAAGTCGCTCGGGTCCGCCGTGACGAAGCTGACCGCGCCGGCCAGGCCGTCGCTGCCGTAAAGCGCCGAGGCAGGCCCGCGCAGGATCTCCACCGACTTGATGAGGCCGAGATCGACATAGTCGCCCCGCCCGGCGGCCTGCGCGCCGAAGCTGAACCCGTCCGGCACGCGCACGCCGTCCACCTGGATCAGCACGCGATTGCCGCCGATGCCGCGGATATTGAAGCCTTCGTTGCCGGCGCGGCCGGTCGCGCTCAGCGCCGCGTTGAACCGCGCCGGCTGGCGCGCGACGCTGACGCCGGGCTCGAAGCGGACCAGATCGCGGATGTCGGTGACCAGCTCGTCCGCCATCTGCTCGTCGGTGATGACCGAGACGGTGACGGGCGCATCCTCGATCTTGATCGGCGTGCGGGTCGCGGTGACGACGATGCGATCGCCGCGGCTGAGCAGGTAAAGCCCGTCATCGTCCTGCGCCCGCGCCTCGCTCGCCAGCATCGCGCTCGCCAGCGCCAGCCCCGCCGCCATGCTGCCGCGCGTCCACCCTGCCGTTCGCGCCCGGACCGCCATGCCTGGCGTCGCCTCATTGCCCATGATCGCCAAATCCCTCTTTTGATATTGATTCGCAATAGCTGAGCACATGACAACCCTCCCACCGCTGGTCAAGCTTGGGGTTGACACGGTATTCGGCACGCCTGCCGGCACATCCGATGGGACCGCCCCTGAAACCTCGTCAGGGTCGGCCATCTCCATGAGAGCCAGCATGTGACCTGCGAGCGCGGGAATGGCGGAAACAGCCATCCGTTGACATGCGACTTGACCCGATATCATGATGTGATATCGGAATATCATGCGCTTCCTGGCCGATATTCCCGACGACGATCTCGCTGCGCTCGATGCGCTGGCGAGGCACAACAACCGCTCGCGCGCGGCGGAGGTGCGGGAGGCCGTGCGCCTTTATCTGCGCGGCCGCAAGGGCAATGACTGGATCGTGCGCGGCGCCGGCTACTGGAAGGATCGCGCGGATATCGGCGACGCCGTGGACTGGCAGCGCGCCATTCGCGGCGAGCGCGGTGCGGACTGATCCCGCATGGCCGATCCGGTGTTCGACACCAATATCCTGGTCGACTGGCTGTGCGAGCGGCCGCAGGCGGCGGCGGAGCTGGCGCGCTATCGCCGCCACCGGATCAGCCGCCTGAGCTGGATGGAGATTCTCGCCGCCGAGCCGCTGGAAACGCGCGACCATGTCCAGGCGCTGATCGCGCCGTTCGAGGTGGTGGAGCTGGACGGGCGGATCGCCGCCGCAGCGGTCGACATCCGCCGGCGATCGCGCATGCGGCTGGTCGATTCGATCGTGCTGGCCACCGCGCAGGTCAACGGCGCGATCCTGGTGACACGGAACATCAAGGACTTCCCGGCCAACATGCCGGGTATCCGCATCCCCTACACACTCTGACCAACGGAAGGCTCATCCATGTGCGGAATCATCGGCATTGTCGGGGCGGAAGATGTCGCGGACCGTTTGCTCGATGGGCTGAAGCGGCTCGAATATCGCGGCTATGACTCCGCCGGCATCGCGACCATCGTCGACGGCCGGATCGAGCGGCGCCGCGCCGAGGGCAAGCTGGTCAATCTCGCCAGGGTGCTCGCGGCCGATCCGCTGGACGGCACGATCGGCATTGCCCACACACGCTGGGCCACCCATGGCGCGCCGACCACCAACAATGCCCATCCGCACGCGACCGACGAGGTCGCCGTCGTCCACAACGGCATCATCGAGAATTTCAGGGTGCTGCGCGACGAGCTGATCGCGCGTGGCCGCCGCTTCGACAGTGAGACGGATACCGAAGTCGTCGCGCATCTGGTGAGCGAGCTGGTCGAGCAGGGGGCGAGCCCGCAGGATGCGGTGGCGCGCGTGCTGCCACGTTTGCATGGCGCCTTCGCGCTCGCCATCCTGTTCCGCCAGTATCCCGACCTGCTGATCGGCGCGCGGCTGGGCTCGCCACTGGTCGTCGGCCATGGCGAGGGCGAGACCTATCTCGGCTCCGACGCGCTGGCGCTGGCGCCACTCACCCAGCGCATCGCCTATCTGGACGAGGGCGACTGGGTCGTCGTCACGCGCGAGGGCGCGCAGGTCTATGACCGGGACAACCAGCCGGTCGAGCGTCCGGTCATCGTCTCCGGCGTCTCCGGCGCGATGATCGAGAAGGGCAATCACCGCCACTTCATGCAGAAGGAGATCTATGAGCAGCCGGTGGTGGTGGCGCAGACATTGCGCTCCTTCCTCCAGCGACTGCAGGAGGAAGTGACGCTGCCGGTGCCGCAGTCCGACCTGGCGGACGTGGAGCGTGTGGTGATCGTCGCCTGCGGCACGGCCTATTATGTCGGCATGATCGGCAAATATTGGCTGGAGCGCTTCGCGGGCATGCCGGTCGAGGTCGATGTGGCCTCCGAATATCGCTATCGCGATCCGGTCATCCAGCCGAACACGCTCGGTATCGTCGTTTCCCAGTCGGGCGAAACGGCGGATACGCTGGCCGCGCTGCGCCACATGAAGGCGGCAGGCATGACCACAGCCGGCATCATCAACGTCCCCACCAGCTCGATGGCGCGTGAGGTGGACCTCTTGCTGCCGACCCATGCCGGGCCGGAGATCGGCGTCGCCTCGACCAAGGCCTTCACGTGCCAACTGGCGGTGATGGCCGCGCTCTCCGCTTTCCTCGCTCGCGCCAAGGGCCGCCTGACGCGCGAGGAGGAGAGGGAGATCGTCTATCATCTCGCCGAGGCGCCCGCCGCGATCAACCAGGCGCTGGGGCAGGACGAGGCGATCCAGGCGCTGGCGCCGCTGGTCTCGCCGGCGCGCGACGTGCTCTATCTCGGGCGCGGCACCGACTATCCGCTGGCGCTGGAAGGCGCGCTCAAACTCAAGGAGATCAGCTATATCCATGCCGAGGGCTATGCCGCCGGCGAGATGAAGCATGGTCCCATCGCCCTCATCGACGAGGCGGTGCCGGTGATCGTCATCGCGCCCTCGGGGCCCCTGTTCGATAAGACTGTCTCCAACATGCAGGAAGTGCAGGCGCGTGGCGGGAAGGTGGTGCTGATCTCGGACGAGGACGGCATCGCGCAGGCGGGCGAGGGCTGCCTCGCGACGCTGGCCATGCCCAGGGTCCACCCGCTGATCGCGCCGATCGTCTATGCCGTGCCGGTGCAGCTGCTCGCCTATCATGTGGCGGTGCTTAAGGGCACGGATGTCGACCAGCCGCGCAATCTGGCCAAGTCGGTGACGGTGGAATAGCGGGGCGGGAATCGGTCCCGCCGGAATCACGCGAGCGAGGCCAGCCTCAGCATTCCTCGCCGACGAGGCGCCGTCCATTCCGCCGGATCGGCGGCGCCGACGCCGGGTTCATGATCGTCCAGAGGCTGAGCGCGATCCGCACTTCGAGGAAATCGTCGCCGTCACCGGCCGCGACAAGCGCGCCTTCCTGCGCATAACCTTGCGCGCGCAGATACTCGGCCGCGGCAGCGCGGGCCGCGGCGAGACGCTCCGGCTGGGCAGTCATCCCGCCGATGCCTCACGGACCGTGCCTTGCGGGTTTGTTGTTTCCTGCGGTGCTGGCGCGACCAGCCGGCCCTCGCCGGCCTTGAAGAAGAACTGGCTGCAGACCAGCCAGCCCTTGAGCGGGCGGAGCGGCAGCAGACAGGTCACCAGGATGAGCGGCAGGGTCGTGACCAGATGGACCCAGAATGGCGGTTCCAGCTTGATCTGAAGCACCAGCGCGAACACCACCGCGGGCACGCAGGCGAAGCAGATGACGAAGAAGGCCGGGCCGTCCGCCGGATCGGCGAATTCGTAGGAAAGGCCGCAGACCTCGCATCCCTCACGCAGCGTCAGGAAACCCTTGAACAGATGGCCCTTGCCGCAGCGCGGGCAACGACCAGCTATGCCGGTCCGGATCGGTTCCAGCTTGGGCCAGACTTCGCCCTGTTCCAAGGTTTGCGTTGTCATCTCGTGCCTCCTGGCTTGGTCGAGAGCGATATAAGCGTTATGTATGGTGATATCGACCATACATAAACAAGATATCTCCATGCATAACTGGCTTCCCAAGTTGGGCGAGGGCGGCGGCCCGAAATATTCGGTCATCGCCGATGCGATCGCCGGCGCCATCCGGTCGGGCGAGCTGCGGCCGGGCCAGCGCCTGCCGCCCCAGCGCGAGATCGCGAAGCGGCTGGGTGTCGACCTGACTACGGTGACGCGGGCCTATGGCCTGGCGCGGGAGGCGGGGCTCATCGAGGGCGCAGGCAAGCTCGGCAGCTTCGTGCGCAACGATGTCGCCCTGCCGCGCTTCGGCGAGACGGCGAGCGAGCTGGGCATGAACGTGCCGCCACAGCCGGCCTTCAACCTGCTGCCTGAGGCCATCCGCACGGGCACGGCGGCGCTGCTGCGGGCTGGCCGCCATTCCCCGATCCTCCAATATCAGCCCAGCCTCGGCAACCTGCTCGACCGCCGGCAGGCCGCGCTGGCCATGGAGAAGCGGGGCATGCCGACCCAGGCCGAGCAGGTCGTGATCGCCGCCGGTGCGCAGCATGGTCTGCATGGCATCGTGGCGGCGACTTTGAAGCGCGGGGACCGGGTCTGCTGCGCGCGTTTCATCTATCCCGGCATGCTTTCGCTCGCCCGGCGCTACGGGCTCGTGCTCGATCCGGTGGAGACGGACACGGAAGGGCTGTTGCCGGATGCGCTGGGCGCGCGGCTGAGGCGCGGCGCGCGTCATGTCTATCTGACCCCGACCAACGACAATCCGACAACGGCGACGATGAGCCATGACCGGCGCCTGGCGATCGTCACCATGGCCGAGCGGCACGGCGCGATCATCATCGAGGACGATGCCTATGGCCTGCTCCCCTCCAGCCCGGTGCCGCCCTGCGCGGCGATCGCGCCGGATCGCTGTTGGCATGTCGCGGGGACTTCCAAGATCATCTCGCCGGTCCTGCGCGTTGCGCATGTCCGAGCGCCGTCGGCCGCGCATGCGGCGGCGCTGGCCGCCGATATCGGTGAGACGGCGGTGATGGCGCCGCCGCTCAATGCCGCGCTGGTGACGCTATGGCTGCGCGACGGCACATTCGATACGCTGGTGGCAGGCGTGCGGGCGGAATCCGTCGCTCGGCAGCGCATCGCCGCGCGTCATCTGGCGGGCCTGTCCTATGGTGCGGATCGCGAGGGTTATCATCTCTGGCTGCGGCTGCCGGACCGGATCGACGCCGACCGGCTGGTTCAGCACCTCGGAACGGCGGGGCTTTCGATCGTGTCGGGCACGAACTTCGATGTCCGGCGACGCGGCCCGGCCACGCATGTCCGGATTTCCGTGGGCGGCGCCATCGATCATGCTGCGCTGGACCGGGCCTTCGCGCAATTACGCGCGGATATCGGAAGTTGACCAAAACCCGCGGCTCGCCGGAGTGACAAAGGCCATGGCGCCGCGATGCCGCTCAACTGTTGCCCGGTTGCAACGGCGGGATGAATCTCGCTGTCGAGATCAGCGAGATTGACGATGCCCGGACGGAAGGGTGTTGAGCTATCAACGAAGCGTGATAATCAGTGTTCGTTGTTTCCTGGGTTCGAGACGCATCGCTCGAGTGCGTCGGCAAAGATATCCGGGCCTTGACTAGACTCAGGCGTCCGGTGGTTTGGGAGAGGAGTAAGCTTATGTCCGCACGCGTCATCCGGTCGCGAATCTCGTCCATCGCAACGGGGGCGAGCATCGCGGCGCTCGGCATCGGCCTGGCGCTGGCGACGCCGGCCTTCGCGCAGGACGAAGCGACCACGGCCGACGTTCAGGCCGCCCCGGCGCCCGATGACACCGCCCAAGGCGAAGCCGAGGCCATCGTCGTCACCGGTTCGCGCATCGCCCGCAGCGGTTTCGACCAGCCGACGCCGGTGACCATGGTCGGCGTGGAGCAGATCCAGCGCCAGGCCGCCGTCAATGTCGCGCAGGTCCTGAACGACCTGCCGGCGTTCCGGCCGCAGGCGACACCGACCACCAACGCCATCTTCACCAACAATATCGGCGCCTCTACCGCGGACCTGCGCGGCCTGGGCGCCAACCGCACGCTGGTGCTCATCAACGGCCGGCGCGTCGTGCCCTCGACCGTGCAGGGCAGCAGCTTCGCCAGTGCCGGCGCGGTCGACCTCAACATGATCCCGACCTCGCTCGTCCAGCGCGCGGAAGTCGTGACCGGCGGCGCATCGGCCGCCTATGGTTCGGACGCGGTCGCCGGCGTGGTCAACATCCTGCTCGACACCCGCTTCAGCGGCATCAAGGGCTCGGCGCAATATGGCGTCAACGATATTGGCGACGGCGAGCAATATTCGCTCTCGCTGGCCGCTGGCACGGGCTTCGCGTCCGGGCGCGGCCATATCATCGCGGGTATCGAATATTCGGACGATAAGGGCTCGCGCGATTGCTACTCGCGCGACTGGTGTGCGCTGTCCTACAATACGGTGGCCAATCCCTTCGTGACGGGCAGCACCACGGAGCGCGTCGGCGCCGGGCTGCCGGCCACGCTGATCCTGCCCAACACGCGCACGGCGACCGCGACCGTCAACGGCCTCATCCCGATCCTGCCGGGGCCGCCCAACGCGGCGCTGATCGCTTCGGGCCTGCGCGGCATGGAATTCCGGCCGGACGGCAGCCTCGTGCCGCATGATTATGGCACCTATTATGGCGTGCCGATCTTCCAGAGCGGCGGCGGCGACGCAAAGCAGGCCTTCTATGAGGATTTCCCGATCTCGGCGCCTGTCGAGCGGCTCACGGCGTTCGCGCATGCCGAGTTCGAGGTCGGCGATGGCGTGACCCTGTTCGCGGAAGGCTCCTATGGCCGCGTGAAGGGCAGCACCATCGGCGCGCAGCGGCGCAACCTGGGCGACCTCACCATCCAGGCCGACAATGCCTTCCTGCCCGAAGCGGTGGCCGACACCATGGCGGAATATGGCCTGACCAGCATTCCCTTCGGCCGTATCTGGAACGATATCGGCCACCAATATGCCACCGTCACGCGCGAGACCTATCGCGGCGTGGTCGGCATCAATGCGCATATGTGGGGCGACTGGACGATCGACGCCTATTATCAATATGGCCGCACCGATTATTCGCAGCGCGGCTACAACACCACCATTACGCCGCGCATGAACTTCGCGATCGACGCGGTGGTCGATCCGGACAGCGGCAACATCGTCTGCCGCGCGACACTGCAGGGCAATCCTGCGGCGGCGGGCTGCGTGCCGCTCAATCCGTTCGGCGATGGTTCGGCGCTGCAGAACCAGGCGGCGCTGGACTATGTGACCGGCACCGTGATGCAGGACACGCGGCTCACGCAGAATGTCGTGGCGGCCTCGATGCAGGGCACGTTGTTCGAGGGCTGGGCCGGGCCGATCAAGGCTGCGACGGGCGTGGAGTTCCGCCAGGACATCGCGCGCGGCAGCGCGGACCCGATCTCGGAGGCGCTGCAATTCTACACCGGCCCCGGTTCGCCGATCAGCGGCAAGGTGGACGTGTTCGAGGCGTTCGGCGAGCTCAACATCCCGCTGTTCACGGGCGCCGAGCTGAATGGCGCGCTGCGCTACACCGATTATTCGACCAGCGGCGACGTGATGACCTGGAAGGTCGGCGCGGACTGGGCGGCGCTCGACTGGCTGCGTTTCCGTGGTACTGTCTCACGCGACATCCGCGCGCCCAATCTGTTCGAGCTGTTCGGGCCCTCCCAGACCAGCTTCCAGTCGATCCTCGATCCGACCACCGGCACGCAGGCGCTTTCGCTCGTCCTGCTCGGCGGCAATGACCAGCTGGTGCCGGAAGAAGCGGACACCTGGACGGTGGGCGTGGTCTTCCAGCCCGATCTGGGCTCGGCCGGCCGCTTCCGCCTCTCGGTCGACTATTATGACATCAAGCTCGACAAGGCGGTGTCCACGCTGGGGGCGCAGGTCATCGTCAACGGCTGCAACAGCGGCGTGACGGAGCTGTGCGACCTGGTTACGCGCGATCCGATCTCCAATGCGATCACGCAGGTGGTCAACCGCAACATCAATCTCGGCAGCCTGATCACCCGCGGCTGGGACATCGAGGCGCTCTACACGCTGCCGATCAATCTCTGGGGCGGGGAGATCTCGCTGCGCGGTCTCGCCACGATCGTCGACGATCTCATCACCAACTCGGCGAGCGGATCGGTCGACCGTGCGGGCATGAACGGCTCGCCGGTGTCGCTGCCCTCCGGCGTGCCGCGCTACATCCTCAACGGCTATCTGACCTTCAGCTCCGATCCCGTGACGGCCCAGATCCAAGTCCGCCATATCTCGTCGGGCAACTATAACAACGAACTGGTCGGCCCGGGGCAGGACGGCTATGATCCGGCGAAGACCAACAGCATCAGTGACAACAGCATCGGCGCCTGGACCTATGTGAACCTCAATGCCAGTGTCGCGGTCTGGAAGCAGGGCGACCAGAAGGTCGAGATTTTCGGCGCGATCAACAATCTGTTCGACAAGGACCCGCCGGTTGATGCGCCGTCGAGCTTCGGTCCGACCAACAATGTGCTCTATGACGTGCTGGGTCGTGCCTATCGAATCGGTGCGCGGTTCAAGTTCTGACAGGCTGCCGCCGAGGGAAAGGTGCTTTCAGCCCTTTCCCTCGGCGGATCGCTGCAAATTCGGATTTTTCCTCCGTTCGCCCTGAGCCTGTCGAAGGGCGTTCTTTCTTCTTGAAGAGAAGAACAGGGCTTCGACAAGCTCAACCCGAACGGGGATGGTAGCATAGCTAGGGAGAGGCGGTCATGGCCGGCGATGCGGATTTCACGCTCATCATGCGGGACGGCGTCGATCCCGCCACCGCGCCCAACAAGCCGCCTCTGCCGCCGCGCGAGCACCGGCAGTGGGTGGAGGACGGCCTGCTCATCGATCGCAACGTACCTGTGACGCTGCGCGACGGCGTCACCATCCTCGTCGACATCTATCGGCCCGCCGACGGGCCGGACGGTCCCCTGCCGGTGCTGCTCGGCTGGAGCCCCTATGGCAAGCACGGCATGTCCGACCGGCTGTTCCCGCCACATTCGGGCGTGGAGGCGGGCTGGATGTCCCGTTTCACCGCTTTCGAGGCAGCTGATCCGGTTTATTGGTGCGCGCAGGGCTATGCCGTGTGCAACGCCGACTCGCGCGGCATGTGGCTCTCCGGAGGCGATGTGCGCCACAACGGCATCGGCGAGGGCGAGGACTGCTATGACCTCATCGAATGGCTCGGCGTCCAGCCCTGGTCCAACGGCAAGGTCGGCATGACCGGCGTCTCCTATCTCGCCGCCATTCAGTATCTGGTCGCACAGCTGAAGCCGCCGCACCTGGCCGCGATCAATCCCTGGGAGGGTTTCTCGGACTGGTATCGCGAGTTCGCCTATCATGGCGGCATCCGCGAAACCGGCTTCGTGCCGCGCGGTTCGTCCAACCTGCGCTTCACGCATCAGCGCTATGAGGACACCAACGCCAACGTCCTGGCCCATCCGCTCTACGATGCCTATTGGGAAAGCAAGGAACTCGATCTCCCGGCGGTCGAGATACCGGCCTTCGTGGTGGCGAGCTGGTCCGACCAGGGCCTGCACACGCGCGGCACCTTCGAGGCGTTCCGGCGCTTCTCCTCGAAGCAGAAATGGCTGCTTGCGCACGGGCAGAAGAAATGGGCGCATTTCTACATGCCCGAGAGCCGCGAGCGGGCGCGGGCCTTCTTCGACCAATTCCTGAAAGGCGAGGCGCAGGGTGTCGAGCAGTGGCCGCCGGTGCAGATCGAGGTGCGCGAGAGCGCGCGGGCCTGGCAGACGCGCGACGAACAGGAATGGCCGCTGGCCCGCACCGACTATCAGCCGCTCTGGCTGGATGCCGCCAATGGCAGGCTCTCGGCCGAGCCGGTGCCCGTGCCTGCGCAAGTCTCCTACGATCCGCTCGACGAGGCCGGCGAGGCGGTGTTCGACCATCGTTTCGCGGCGGACACCGAGATCACTGGCTATATGAAGCTCAAGCTCTGGGTCGAGGCGCAGGATGCGGACGACATGGACCTGTTCGTCGCAGTCCAGAAGCTGGACGCTGCGGGCGCGCCGGTCGGCATGACCTTCTATGCTTTCTACGAGAATGGCCCAGTGGCGCTGGGCTGGCTGCGCGCCAGCCACCGCGTGCTCGATGAAGCACGCTCCACGCCCTGGCAGCCAGTGCACAGCCATCTGAAGGAGGAACCGCTGCAGCCCGGCGTTCCAGTGCCGGTCGAGATAGAGATCTGGCCCTCATCCACCCTGTTCCGCGCCGGCGAGACGCTGCGGGTGGTGGTGAAGGGGATGGACATCTACCGTGATGCGCTGCCCAACCTGCCCTTCGCCCGGCATGAGGAACTGCGCAACAAGGGGCGGCACATCATCCATGCTGGTGGTGCCTATGACAGCCATCTGCTGGTGCCGGTGATTCCGGCCGCCTGATCCGAGAGGCCTCGTCATCGCATCGCATGACACTTCCTCCCTCTTCTGCTCGGAGAGGGAAGGGGCTTGTTCGACAAAGCCGAGTGGGAAGGATGTGGGCGCGCCGGCTCGCACGCCGGCTATCCTCACTCAGCGTCTCTTGCCGCCCTGGTTCAGCGCCACTGCCGCGCGGATCAACGCCCTGAGCGCCGGTGCATCGATCGGATCGCCCTCATGGAAATCGATCGCGCGGCGCGCATTGCCTTCCAGGCTGGCATTGAACAGCCCAGCCGGGTCATCCAGTGCAGCGCCTTTCGCGAAGGTCATCTTTACCGTCGTCTTGTAAGTCTCGCCGGTGCAGATCATGCCATCATGATACCAGACCGGCACGCCCCGCCATTTCCAGTCCTCGACCACTTCGGGGTCGGCCTCGTGGATCAAGGCGCGCAGCCGGGCGAGCGTCTCGCCGCGCCAGTCGCCCAGCGCCGCGATCCGTTCATCGATCAGCCGGGAAGGGGATTCCTTGTCCGGAGTGTCATCCTTGACCATGATATCGCCTTTCCTGCCTTGCCGCAGCCGGCCGACGCTCAGGGAATCCAGCCGGGCAATCGCGATGCCTGGCGGATCCAGTCCTCGAGTTGGGTCTCGTCGAGCACGTCATGCTCGTGGATATGGACATAGCGCGTGTTCGCGTCCTTCGACGAAATGGGCGGCATCGGATGCAGGGCCGCCCCGCGGAAGAAGGCGAGCTTGATGTAGCGGGTGAAGCAATGCAGGCTGAGGAACCAGCCCCGGCTCTCCATCCCGTAGAAGGGGGAGTTCCATCGCACCGCCTTGCGCACGTCGGGAACGGTGCGGACGACGAGCGAGTCGAGGCGCCGGCCGACATCGCTTTTCCAGCCCGGCATAGCGGCGATATAGGCCTGCACGGGCGCATCGCCCTCGCCTTTGGCGATCTGCGGATTGCCGCCCGAGAGGAGCCGGGGCTCGCCTGAAGGCGGCGCGGTCGTATCGGATTTCTCCATGTCCGATCTCATGAGCAGGCGGTTGATCGGGGGCAAGGCGGGCACGTTCTGCCGCGCGAAAGCCTATTTCTCGAGAGAGAAATATTTGAAAATAATAGAGCCATTTCTTGAACAATCGCATGAAATGAAAGTTCAACATATACAAAACCGCTTCTGGCGCGCCGGTTCATGGTGTATTTTCGTTAAGCCTGATTTTCAGGCCTGTGTGGGAGGTCTAGATCATGTCTTTTCATCAAACGAAACTCATTGCGCTTGCCTTATGCGGCACTGTCCTTGCGTCGCCCGCCGCAGCGGCGCTCACTGTCCATGACTCGCCGTTCATCGACTCACCGACGGCGACCAACGGTTTCGAGGGGATCGGGGACATCACCGCCCTCGACGGGGTGAACAGCTATTCCGAGGATGGAATCTCAGTCAATTATATCGGGACGGGACTCATCTGGTCGACGTCCCAGCCGACTCCGGATGGCATCTACAGCTGGTATCCGGATGGCGGGGGCAATGGCTATACCAGCATCACCTTCGACGATGCGACCGAGATCGAGTTCCTCACCTCCTCGGGTTGGTTCGACGGCACGGGTGCCGCGCTTGCCTATGAGGTGCTGCTCGACGGCGTGCTTGTCGGTTCGGGGATCGCCGGGCCGGTGCCGGGTTATCTGGCCGGCTGGACGACCTACGGCTTCTCCGGCGCGACCTTCGACGAAGTGCATCTGCAGGTCTATCTGGACCCGACCAGCTTCGATCCGTTCGCCTATGAGGCCGGTGCCTTTGATGCGATCAAGATCGGTTCGGCGGATACGCCGGCCGTTCCGGAGCCGGCCAGCTGGGCTCTGATGATCGCGGGCCTGGCTTGCGCGGGCGGCATGATGCGGCGCGCGGCGGTGCGCAACAGCATGCAATTCGTCTGATAATTGAGTAGTGGGGGGCGCAGGCGCTTGGGAGAGCCTGCGCCCCAGCTTTCCGGGTCATTGCCGAACGCGGAGCCCCGACAGGCTGTCAGTCCGCTGATTGCTTCACGGCATAATAGGTGAAGATCGAGTGGTCTGGATTGGTCCGGCGGCTGCCGGTGCCGATGATGAGCGTGCGGCCCATCCAGTCGTGCGGGCCCTCCGGCACGACGAAGGTGGGCGAGAAACAGAAATAGGCCGGCTGCGCGACGCCCTCCACGATCTTGCCTTCGCCAGGTTTGGAGGGGACGAGATAGCCATTGTTGTTGATGTAGATCTTCGTCCCGTCGTCCGCCTCGAGCAGATAATGCGAATTGACGACGATCGTGCCGTCACCGCGCACATGGGCGAAGTCCGCGCCGCTGTCCGGCACCACCCTGCCCGAGAGGCGCGGGCCGTAGATGGTACCGCCGGAGCAGGGCGTATAGCCTTGGCTGCCGCCGCCGGGCAGCGGGCCGAAGATGCAGCGCTCCGGGCGGAACTCGACGCGCATCTCGAATACATAGTCGAGATGGGCAGGGACCTGGGGACCGGTCATGGAGATATCCTTCATAGTTGGTGCTCTTGCATTGTTGGCGCTCTCGCTCCTCGCCATCGCACCCGTTCGCCCTGAGCTTGCGTTCCTGTAAAAGAAGGACAGGGCTTCGACAGGCTCAGCCCGAACGGCATTTGGGAGGGGTTTGAGCAGCAGCCCTACAGCACCATGAAATAATGGATGCGGTTGGCCTTCGGGATCTTCTCCGCGACACCGACGAAGATATGCTTGCCGAGCCAGTCGTGCGGGCCCTCGGGCACGTCGAACTTAGGCGAGACGCGCATATAATATTCGTCCTGGCCGACCGGCTCGTTGCGGCTCATGCGCTCCATCGCGTCGCCCTCGGCCCAGCGATAGCCGCGGCTCTGCAGGAAGATCGGCGTGCCGTCGTCGGCCTCCAGGAAATAGCGCGCGTCGAAATCGATGACGCCATTGGGGCGGACCAGCGGGAAATCCCCGCCGCTCATCGGGATGACGCGTCCCCGGATGCGCGGGCCCTCGAATGTGCCCTGCGCGGCCCAGACGCCGGCGCGCGTCGCTCCCATGCTGGTGGGCTGGATGTAGATGGGCGGCGTCAGGTCGATCGAGACGGTGAATGCGAACTCGAATTTGGGCGCGAAGGGGTGCTCGGGCGGCGTGGATGTCGCCATGGTCGTCGGTCTCCTCGAATGGTTTGGGATCAGCCGGCGGCCGGAATCACCGGCAGCGTCTTGTAGCGGGCGCCCAGGATCTGTGCGAACTTGCCGTCGCGCAGATAGTAGAAGCCCAGGCTTTCGATGTTGAGCGTGTCGCCCTTCATGAGCGGACCGGCGATGAAGTCCGGCCAGTCGGCGAGACCATGGAATTCCGTGCGGACATGGCAGGCGAGCGTATCCGGTCCCGCGGCGACGGCGAGGATGTCCAGCGTCTCGCGCACCTTGGATTTCACGTCGCGATAGAAATCCAGGATATTCTCACGGCCGATGATTTGACGCTTCTCGCCCAGGTTGAAGATCACGTCGTCGCAGTAATAGCGCCCGAAACCCTCGAAATCATTGGCATTGAAGCAGGCGATATAGTCCGCATAGTCAGCTTCGGTCATGGCCGTCCTCTCCCCGCGCGCCGCATTCCTGTCGAGGCATTGTTGATATTTCAACATCTAGGCGAGGTCATGGTTGCGATCAACCCTTATTCGGCGTTGCCAAGTGACTGCTTTTTCGTCGACACTGCCGCGATGAGCAGGGTTGGCTATGCGGGCGGCGTCCATGGCTAGGGCGCGGAGCGAGGTCGCGGCGACGATGCCGCACGAGGCGGATGCTATCCGGCGGACGCCGATCGCGCAGGTCATGGCCATTTTCCTGCGCAAGCCGGGCTTCCTGCTCAACCGCATCGACCAGATCGCCAATGCGCTTTACGGGCTGGCGGCCGAGAATGGCGAGACGCTGGCCCAAGCCGAGATGCTGCTCGCGATCGAAGCGGGCGACGGCAGCGACCAGGTCGGCCTGGCGCGCGCCTGCGGCGTCGACACCTCGACGACCGGCGTGATCCTGGACAATCTGCAGCAGGCCGGACTCGTCATGCGCGTGCAGGACCGGCAGGACAGGCGGCGCAGCCTGCCGACGCTGACGCCGGCGGGCCGCGCCCGCATGCCGGCCGTCGCCGATGCCTTCGCCGCGCTGCAGGAGGATTTGCTGGAAGGGTTCGACGCGGCGGCGCGGACGGAGCTCGTTGACCTGCTTTGCCGGATCGCTCGGGAGGAAGGCGAGGGCGCCGCGCCGCGCTGGGATCAGGCAAGCTCGCCGTTCGCGAATGCGCCGAGCCTGCTATGCCGCCGGGCGCTGCAGATATCCCACGCCCGGTTCGCGGCCTGCGTCGCGCCGCTCGCGATCACGCTGCGGCAATTCTCCGCCCTGGTGATCCTGCATCTGCATCCCTGGCTCAGCCAGGTGGACTATGCGCGCATCTATGGCCTCGATCCCTCGACCTGCGCAATCGTGCTCAAGAAGCTCACTGCGCGCGGGCTGCTCCAGGCCGAACGGTCGCCCGAAGATCGGCGCAAGACGCTCTATGCCACGACCGAGGCCGGCGCCGAGCAGGCCGCCGCCATCCAGCCCGCGGCCGACGGCTCCGAGGCCGTGGCGTTGGCGCGGCTCTCAACCGATGAGGTGACGCGCCTGCTCACCATGCTGCAGGCGATCGCACGCCGACACTCGCCGCGGCTGCGTTATCCGGGTTGTCTGCCCTGGGACGCATAGCCGCGGAATTAAGTGGTTGATTGAAGCCTCAACATCGATATACAACGATGTCGGACGAATTGACGCGAGTCTCTCGCGGCTCTGGAGAGGACGGACATGGCGGACAGTGACCTGCGCACGCTTCCCGTGCGCAACCCGCGCACCGGCGAGATCGATTTCACCCTGACCGTGGCGGATGCCGCGACGGTGGCGCAGAAGGCGGCGCGGCTGCGGGCCAATCAAGCCGCTTGGGGCGCGAAGACGCTTGGCGAGCGGATCGGCGTCATGCAGCGCTTCCTGGGCGAGGTCGCCAAGCACAAGGACGCGATCGCCGAGGCGGATGCTGCGGACACCGGCGGTTGTCACACTTCCTATCTCCAGGGCTTCATCACCATGGGGAATATCGGCGGCTGGATCGAGGACGCGCAGGCGGCGCTCGATGCGGCGAGCTATAATGGCCCCTCCAAGGCGATGCCGAGCGTCGAGGTGCGCACGCAGTTCGTACCCTATCCGCTGGTGAGCGTGATCGGCCCCTGGAACGCGCCGATGATGCTGGTGCTGCTCGATGCCATTCCCGCGCTGTTTGCCGGCTGCGCTGTGCTGGTGAAGCCCTCCGAGGTGACGCCGCGCTGGATCACGCCGCTGTTCGAGGCCGTGGCGGCGGTGCCGGAGCTGGCCGGCGTGTTCGACTATGTGCAGGGCGACGGAGAGACGGGCCGGGCGATGATCGACGCAGCGGACCTGGTCTGCTTCACCGGCAGCGTGCCCACAGGGCGCAAGATTGCCGTGCAGTGCGCCCAGCGGCTCATCCCTTGTTATCTGGAGCTGGGTGGCAAGGACCCGGTGATCGTCACCGAGGATGCCGATCTGGAGCGCGCGACCACGGCCGTGCTGCGCGGCGCGGTCCATGCGAACGGCATGGTCTGCTTCTCGGTCGAGCGCATCTATGTCGCGGAAAGCATCCACGACGCGTTCGTCAAGCTGCTGGTCGAGAAGGCGCAGAAGGTCCGCCTCAATTGCGACGATCCGCGCGCCGGGCATCTCCACCCCTTCACCTTCGCGCCGCAGGCGGCGATCGTGGAGAGCCATATCGCCGACGCGGTGGCCAAGGGCGCCACGGTGCTGACCGGCGGCAAGGTGGAGGATATCAATGGCGGGCTCTATATGCGGCCGACCGTCGTCACCGGCGTCAATCACGACATGCTGCTGATGAAGGACGAGACCTTCGGTCCGCTGCTCCCGGTGATGCCGTTCCGGACGGTCGAGGAAGCGATCGCGCTCGCCAATGATACCGAGTTCGGTCTCACCGCCAATGTGATTGCCGGCAGCGAGGAGGAAGCGCTGGCGATCGGGCAGCGGATCAATGCCGGCGCCGTGTTCATGCAGGATACGTTCCTCACCTTCGCCAAGAACCGGACGGTGGGCAGCAACAGCTTCGGCGTCTCAGGCGTCGGCGGCGGCGCGCGCACCGGGCCGGAAGCAATCCTGCGCTATGTCCGCCGCAAGGCGCTGCTCACCCAGCATGGCGAGCCGGCGGATATCCAGAACGACCATCATCTCGGGACGCATTGAGAACAGACCGGAGGAAACGGACATGGCATGGCAACTGAGCGCTCTCGATCGGCTCGAGATCCAGGAACTCTACGCGCGCTACGCCTGGGGCATCGACCTTGCCGACGAGGAACTGGCGCTCTCCACCTTCACGCAGGACGCCTGGTTCGATCATCTTTGGCAGGGTCGCGTGCAGGGCCATGAGGCGATCCTCGCCAATCTCCGCTCGCTGTGGAACGATCGCCAGCACTGGTGGTACGGTCGCCAGCATCTGATGAACACGATCATCATGGACCCGCGCGAGGAAGAGGGCGAGGTGGATACGCGCTGCTTCTTCCAGATCATCCAGTTCCAGACCGACTATCACACCAATTTCGTATTCGGCATCGGCACGCGGAAGGATCATGTGACGAAGAAGGAAGGCGTCTGGCGCTTCCAGTCGCTGCATGTGAATGCCTGGACGCAGGCGGACCAGGTGCCGTGGAAGGGCGAGGTTCTGCTCAAGCAGAAGCCGAGCCACCAGGCCGCGCCGGTGGCGGGGAAGAAGGAATGAGGCGGGCGATCCAGTTGTGCCCTTCTCCCCTTGCGAGGGGAGTGGAGAAGCGTCGTTCTTCCGAGGATATGTCATGCAGATAACCGCCGCTGTCAGCCGCTCCGACCAACCCGCGCCGAGTCTCGAACAGCTCGAGCTGGAAGCCCCGCGTGCCGGCGAGATGCTGGTGCGTATCGTCGCGGTGGGCATCTGCCATACCGATCTTCACGAGCATCCTGGCCGCCATGCGCCGCATCCGATCGTGCTCGGTCATGAGGGCGCAGGCGTGGTCGAGGCGCTGGGCGAGGGCGTGCGCGGCTTCGCTGTCGGCGATCATGTGCTGCTCTCGGGCAGCAGCTGCGGCGCCTGCCCGAGCTGCGTCGCCGGCCGGCCGACCTATTGCGACCTCGCCATGCCGATGAACTTCGGCGGCAAGCGGCTCGACGGCTCGACGGCGCTGTCCCATGGGGAGGAGACGATCCACTCGCACTTCTTCGGCCAGTCCTCCTTCGCCACGCACAGCATCGTGCCCGAGCGCACGGCCGTGAAGGTGGACAAGGACGTGCCGCTGCATCTGCTCGCGCCTCTGGGCTGCGGCGTCATCACCGGCGCGGGCTCGGTGATCGAGGCGCTGAAGGTCAAGGCAGGGAACACGATTGCCATCTTCGGCACCGGCGGCGTCGGCCTCTCGGCGGTCATGGCGGCGCGGCTGGTGGGCGCGAAGCGGATCGTCGCGGTGGACATCAACCAGGCCCGGCTCGACCTGGCGCTGGAGCTGGGCGCGACGGACGCCATCCGCGCGGACAGCGAGAATGTTGCGCAGCAAATCCGCAGCATCACCGGGCGCGGCGTCGACTTCACCTTCAACACCACCACCGTCCCGGCGGTGCACACGATGGCGCTCGAAAGCCTCTCCATGAATGGCATGGCGGGCTTCGTCGCCGCGCCGCGCGGGGAGTGGGCCCCGGCGATGTTCGCCATGCTCGCGGGCGGGCGGCAGCTGCGCGGCATCCTGGGTGGCGACGCCAATCCGCGCACTTTCCTGCCGATGCTGATCGATTACTGGAAGCAGGGACGCTTCCCCTTCGACCGGCTCATCAAGAACTACCGGTTCGACGAGATCGACAAGGCGTTTCACGACAGCGAACAAGGTACGGTCATCAAGGCCGTGCTCACCATGGGAGAGGCTTGATGACACCCGAGATCCGCGCGAAGCTCGCCGGCTATGGCGCCGAACTGACCCCCGGCATGATGGGCGGCACGCAGGAAATCTACCGGGCGCTCCAGCCCGGCCTGCCCGGCGGCGCCAAGGTGACGCGCGACCAGCGCTACGGTCCGGATGAGCGGAACCGGCTGGACATCTTCACGCGTGACGGGCTCTCCGGCGCCCCCGTGCTGATGTTCGTGCATGGCGGCGGTTTCGTCATGGGCGACAAGACCACCGAGGGCTCCCCTTTCTACGACAATATCGGCGGCTTCGCAGTGGACGAGGGCTATGTCGGCGTCACCATGACCTATCGGCTGGCGCCGGCAAATCGCTGGCCCTCGGGCGGCGAGGATGTGGCGAGCGCGGTCGACTGGCTGCGCGCGAATATCGCGCAATATGGCGGCGATCCCGAACGCATCTTCGTCATGGGCCAGTCGGCCGGCGCGGTGCATGTCGCCGACTATGTCGCGCGCTTCTCACCCAACATCGCGGGGGCGCTGCTCTGCTCGGGCATCTATGACGTGGCGGCGGCGCATCCCAATGATTTCCAGAAGGCCTATTATGGCGACGATCCTTTTGCCTGGCCGCCGGCTTCCACCGTCGCCGGCCTGGTCACGACAAAGACGCCGATCCTGATGACGGTCTGCGAGTTCGACCCGCTCGACTTCCAGCTCCAGGCCGCCAGCTTCGCGGATCGCTACGCCACCACAAACAAGGCCTTTCCGCGCCTGCACTGGCTGGGCGGGCACAATCATCTCTCGCCGGTGCTCGAGATCGGCACGCCGGACAGCGATCTCGAGCGTCACATCATGAATTTCATCGCCACCGTTTGAGACGGTGGCCTTGCTGGAAGGACTCACGGAATCATGGTCGAACCGATCCATTTCCCCGATATCGAACTCTATCGCGGCTGGGGGGAGCCGATGCGCTCCAATGTCGAGTTGCGCGGGCTGGAGCTGATCTCCGGCGCCATTCCCGATGGGCTGGAAGGCGCGCTCTATCGCTGCGGCGCCGATCGCCAATATCCCTCTGGCCGCACCGATGACATCTTCATCGACGGCGAGGGCCAGATCCACATGTTCCGCTTCAAGGACAATCAGGTGGATTATGTGGTGAAGTGGGTCGAGACCGATCGCTACAAGGTCCAGAAAGCGGCGCGGCGCGGCCTGTTCGGTCGCTACCGCAACCGCTACACGGTCGACGAGAGCGTCAAGGACGTGCATCTTGGCACGGCGAACACGACCGCCATGTTCCATGCCGGTCATCTCTATGCGCTCAAGGAGGATGATCTCCCCTATGAGATCGATCCCGACACGCTGGAGACGATCGCGCGCGTGGATTTCGACGGGCAGGTCACGTCCGCGAGCCTGACCGCGCACCCCAAGGTCGATCCGATCACCAATGAGCTGCTCACCTTCTCCTACCAGGCGCGGGGCGACGCGACGACCGACTTCGCTTTCTATGTCTTCGGCCCGAACCGCGAGAAGGTGAACGAAATCTGGTTCAACATGCCCTATGCGGCGTGCGTCCATGATTTCGCCATCACCGACGAATGGATCGTCGTGCCTTTCTTCCCGCTCATCACCGATCTCGACGTGGTGAAGCAGGGCGGCCCCTATTATCAGTGGCGCCCCGACCAGCCGGTGCATGTCGCACTGGTGCCGCGCTACGGCAAGGCCGAGGATATACGTTGGTTCAAGGGGCCCGCGGGCAGCGCCGGCCATATGCTGAACGCGCATCGCGACGGCACGAAGATCCATCTGGACCTGTGCTATTATGACGGCAACTGCTTCCCCTTCTTCACCACGCCCGAGGGCGAGGAGATGGCGCCGGTGCCGCCTTTCCTGACGCGCATGACCTTCGATCTCGCCAGCAACGACGACGGCTTCACCACCGCCCGGCTGCTGAACGTGCCCTGCGAGATGCCGCGTACCGACGACCGCTATCAGGGCCGGCCCTATCGCTATGGCTTCGTGATCGCGCGCGGCCGGGATGGGGAGAGCGGCATCGCCCGCTTCGATCATCAGACCGGCACGATGGACCTGTGGAGCCCGGGCGAGGGCGACGGCGTGCAGGAGCCGCAATTCGTGCCGCGCGCCCCGGATGCGCCGGAAGGCGACGGCTGGCTGCTGGTGCTGGTTTCGCGTGTCGGCAAGGCGCGCAGCGACCTCGCCGTGCTGGACGCGACGAACCTTGCCGCGGGCCCGGTCGCGTTGCTCAAGCTGCCGGTGCGGGTGCGCTCGACCTTCCACGGCACCTGGGTGCCAGAGGAGACGCTGCAGAGCGGCCAGTATCGCATGTCGCTGGGTGCCGCGGCCTGACCTCTCCCCCCTCCCGCTCACGGGAGGGGGAATCGCTTCATTCGATCCGCCGGAACCGCGCCGAACGAATGCGGGTGAACCTGTCGCCTGCAATGTCGTAAAGCGCGAAGTTGATGCTTTGCCGCCGTTGCCCGGCGAGCAGCGGGCCGGTCGGGAAATCCGGCCAGTCCTCTCTCGGCACCAGCGTCGTGCGGATTTCGGCCGCGATCATCGCTTCGTCGCCGACGAAGCTCAGCAACTCCACCGTCTCGTCGAGCCGGGCCTTCACGCCGCGATAGAAATCCAGCACCGCGGCGCGCCCGGCAAGCGTCGCGGCCTGGCCGAAGAACTGCACATCCTCCGCATAATAAGCGCCGAAACCGGCGAAATCATTGCGGTTGAAGGCGGCGAGATAGGTCTCGAACCAGGCGCGGCGGTCGGACATCAGGCCGCCACGGGCGCGGCCGTACCTTCCGGTCCGTCGTGGCGGACGCTCATGAAGACCAGCATCAGCAGCGCGACCAGCAGCGGGAGCGTCGCGGCAAGGGCGAGCGTCAACTGCAGCGAGAAATGCTGCGCCAGCGCGAAGCCGCCGGCGATCGGCGCGAGGATGCCGCCCATGCGTCCGGCGCCGCCCGCCCAGCCGAGCGCCGTCGAGCGCATGCGCGGCGGATAGACATGGGTGACAAGCGTGTTGAGCCCGCCCTGGCCGCCGGTCTGGAAGAAGCTCCAGAGAATGGCCACGACGACGAAGGCGGCCGAGTGGAACGGCACCCAGGCCAGCGCGACGAGCGAGACGGCCACCAGCACATAGAAGCCGGCGAGCAGCAGCGCCGGCTTCATGCGGTCCATCAGCCAGCCGATCACCAGCGTGCCACCGACCCCGCCGAGATAGCCGATCATCGCCACCACGGCGAATTGCTGGATTGGGATGCCGGCCATCTCCTGGAAGAAGGTCGGCAGCCAGGCGCCCATCAGCGCGATATTGGTCATGCTGAGCGTGCAGGCCGCCCAGAGCAGCGTCGTCATCCAGGCGCGGCCCTCGGAAAACACGTCGCTGAGCTTGGCCTTCTTGCCCTTGGTGCCGCCGGATTCGATGACGAAGAGCTCGTCCCCGCGCAGTGCGATGCCGGGATCGAGCCGGCGCAGCGTGGCGGCGATGCGCCGGTCGGACGGATCGCGCTCGGCAAGGAACTTGATCGATTCGGGCACGAACAGGATGAGCAGCGCGGCGCAGGCGAGCGGCACCAGCCCGCCGATCCAGAAGCCACTTTCCCAGCCATATGCGTCGAGCATCCAGGCGGCGACCACGCCGCTCGCGGCGCTGCCGGTGGAATAGCCGGCGAGCGCGATGGCGATGAAGGTCGAGCGCAGCCGCCTGGGCGTGATCTCGGAGATCATCGCCATCGCCATGCCCAGGCAGCCGGCCATGAACACCCCGGCGACGCCGCGCAGCACGGCGAGCTGGCCGAGCGTCTGCGCCTGGATGCTGCCCAAGGTGATGATGCCGAAGGTGAGGCAGGCGAAGATCAGCATGGCCCGGCGCCCGAAACGGTCGGCAAGCGGCGAGAGCAGGAAGGCGCCCGTCGCAAGGCCGATCTGCTGATAGACGAACAGTGGCGTCATCGCTTCGGCGGGCTGGCCGAAATCCTTGGCGATGGCCGGCGCGATCTTGCCGATCATGAAGATGTCGAACCCGTCGATGAAACAGACGAGCAGGCAGACGAACAGCACCATGGCCTGCGTCGCACCGATGCGCGTCTCGTCGATGAAGGCTTCGACGTCGAATCTGGTCATGAAAGGCATCCCGTCATCCGGCCCATTCGTGCGGGCGCTTGCTTGGCTTGCACCCAACCATGATGTTGATGAGGAATCAATCGCGACTTGGCAGGATGGACTTTTGAGGTTTGTCCTGACTGGATGACATCGATGTTCCCGCGAAGGCAGGAACCCATGGCGCATGAGCCGTGCATAGCCGCCCTGGGCTCCGGAAGATGGACTGGCGATCCGTGGTCCATCACCGCCCGCTCCGGCCCGGCCGATAATCGATATGCGCCTGGCCGGTGACGCGTACGGGCAGGTAGAGCCCCGCGCCATAGGCGGTGATGCGGCCGGTCTCCACCTCCGCGATCTGCGCGCGGATGGTGAAGTCGCCTTCGCGCCGCTCCTCGATCGCGCGCTTGATCTTGCCGAGCAACTCGTCGAGATCGTCGGAGAAATTCTGCGTTAGCGCGCCGGCGATCAGCGCTGTGATGGCGGGGCTCTGCGCGAGCTGGATCAGCAGATCGCCGCGGATGCGGTCGCTGGTGCCGTTGAGGGCCAGGTCCTCGAACTTGACCGTGGCGGAGCCGTCCTGGTTGACCGGGCGGGCGGTCAGCCAGACGATGCCGCGCGTTCCCCCTGTATTCACCGCTTGCACTTGCGCGGCCATGCTGAGCCCGACGGCGAGGCGTCCACCGTCCGTTCCATAGGCGACCACCTTCTCGAAGCGCACCATGACCGGGCCGAGGCCGGGCAGCTCGAACGGCCGCTCGGACCGTTTGGTCAGGGCGCGCAGGATGACCGGCTCGAGCTGCGCATAATCGGCGACGACCGGGATGAAGAAGCGCAGCCTTTCTCTCTGGCCGGACCGGGCGGGCGATGGCAGGGCGGTCACCGCCGGATCGGACGGGCGCGGCCCCACGAACGTCTCGGTGAGCGCTTCCAGGCCGAGATTGAGCCGCAGCCGGCCCCCGGTCAGGCTATGGCCGTCATAGATCAGCCGGCGCGGCGTCAGGCGCATCCAGACCGGCGGGTTGCGCTCGTTGAGCAGGATCGAGCGGAAGGCGTCGCGCCACAGCCCCTCGACCTGCCGGCGCAGCTGCACGCGGCGCAGCTCCTGCGGCAGGGCCCGTTCGAGGCGCTGGACGATGGGGCGCAGCCGCTCGTCCGCCTGATCGGTGAAAGTGATACGCTGGCCGAGGAAGTCGATGCCAGGCGGCGTGGTCCAGCTGTAGCGCAGCCGGACGGTGCCGCGCGGCGACCAGTCCTCGCCCAGGGTGAGCCGGATGCGCGCCTGCGCCATGGCCGATCCGGTCGCGGTCTCGCCCTTGAGGATGCCGCCGACATCGCGCGCGCTGATCTGGGCGCGGATGGGCAGCTCCGCGACGATCTCCCCGCCTTCGCCGCGCAGGCGGATGGCGCCGCGCGTCACCGTGCCGACGATGGTGCAGCTGATCGGTGGCGTCACGCGCAGCCGCCGGCCGAAGACGCGGACGCGCTGCGGCTGGATGCAGCGGTCGCTGTGTCGGTTGATCGTCCAGAGCTGACGTGGGACCGTCTTCTCGATGGCGCGGCTGAGGATGGACGCGTCCATATCGACCGGCACGGCCATGATCGACGCTTCGCTTGCCGGCGGGATGGGGTCATGCGCCCGGCGCGGCGGCTCGACGGGCTTCTCCGTGCGCGAGCAGCCGGCAAGGAGAGCCAGCAAGGCGGGAAGTGCCGCCCTTGCCAGCCGCGTCGCTTTCGCCATGGGCGGACATGACTGACCGGCGATCACGCAGCTTCTGCCCCTGAACCTCTCCCGATGCCCCGATGCGATGATTATGCGCGGTTGCGTCCGTCGTCCACGTCTTCGCCGATCGCCTCTTGCCTATTATCTTGACCCGGTTGAGGCCGAGCGCGAGGAAAAGATCGAGATAATAGAATTGCGGGACGTGGAGCCGATTTGAACGACGCCAAAATCTTGGCGTGAGATTCTGCCTTTATCCCCATGAAATAGGAGTATCGCGATCCTAGCATCCCCAATCGCGACTGCATCCTGGGGGATGCTAGGATAGTTAGAAAATATCAGCTGCAATTGCAGGTTACGCTAATAGGCAGATTATTGGCCTGCCAAGATCCAAGTGATGTATAATACATATTAGGCCGTAAACTCATAAATTGAGTGAGTAGGCATAAGTCGGTAGGCATCTGCGGATGCGGAAGAGATACCCTGACAACGAAGCGTTCTTCACCGACCTGCGGAGCCTTATCGAGGGTTGGTG